>Ga0115572_10002033_pt1 | contig 16288 bp, 3 predicted proteins | sample COGITO_mtgs_1206_FD_88681 | JGI IMG/M metagenome (GOLD analysis project Ga0115572, IMG submission 88681) | Pelagic marine microbial communities from North Sea - COGITO_mtgs_120607 | ecosystem: Environmental > Aquatic > Marine > Epipelagic | place: Germany:Helgoland, sampling site Kabeltonne... | reverse complement strand
TGGATTGATAACAACGACGAATTCTTTGCGTACGATAGCAACAAATGCCGCCGTGATATTCAAGAATATATTCTTCCAGCAACAAAGTGGGATATGGTTCTTGACACAAACTACAACTCAATTACAGCAGGTAATGCATATTACTTTAAACAAGCAAAAGTTTCAATTGAAAACCAAAGAGATGAAACTGTTGGATCATTTAAATATCTAAGAGATATAACTGATACATTAATTGATGGAAATACTGCCTTAGGTTCTACAAGAATTTACGATAAGTTTAATAACGTTATTGACATTCTTGATAATAAAGGTGATAAGTTTACTCCAACAAACGCAACTTACAACGGTGTAACAGGTGAATTCGTAATCACAATTCCAAACCACGGTTTAACTGTTGGTCGTTATGTTACTCTTATGGATAACAGCTTTAAGTTTACTTGTGAAGCTGATGGAAACACATCTGTTAAAATCCACCCAACAAAAGCTGACCCAGCATATCGTGCGTCGTTGCCAATTACCGCAGTAACATCAAACACAATTACAATTAATGTTGGTGACGGCGGTGGGTATAAAGGAGCTCATACTTTTGTAAGTGCTGAAGATAATTCAGTATCTGTTTTAGGTACATCAATCACATTCAGTGACGATGCTGCAATCTCAGAGGATAAAAGAAACGCTCGTAAGTTGCTACAAGCCAACAAAGAATACATCCAAGATTACATGATGACTTGGGCTGAAAACGAATGGTATTTTTACGATAGTAACAAATGCCAACGCGACACAAGCGAGTATATCTTACCAGCAATTAAGAGAGATATGGTAACAGGTTCCACATACAATGCAATCCAAGCTGGTTTTGCATATCGTTCTGGAACTGGCAAATTCCTTATTGATAACCAACTGTCTGAAACTATCGGCGCATTTTCTCACCTAAGAGATGAAGTTATAGAAGATCTTACAGATCCAGTTGCAGAAAAACATGCAACTGACTCATTCAATACTCTTATTGATATTATGCAAAACTCTGGTAGAAAATATACTATCACAGATGCAACATACGACCCAGTTACAGGTATTCAAGTATTGACTCTTGGCGAACATGACTTTGAAACTGGAGATGAATTCTTAATGGAAACAGGCGCAGTTACATTTAGCTGCGTTAACACTGCAACTTCAGATACAGTTGAAATTGCTCATCCAAGAACTACAGATCCATGGCATAAAACACCAATTACAATTACAGGCATAACTGATACGACAATTACTGCAAATGTTGGCGGAGCAGGTGGATACACTGGAGTCCATACATTTGTAAGAGGATTGCTAAACGGTGTTCAAAAACAAGAACCGCTAAACAATGCGTTTACTCCAATTGACTCGTCATATGACCCTCTAACTGGTATTACGACATTTGACTTTGGAGCAAGCCATGATTTCATAATTGGCGATACAATTATGATTGACCCAATGTCAGTAACATATAGTTGTGATAATGGAAATGGTGTTGAAGAGGCTACATATCCAAGACTTACAGATCCTGCTTATAATGTTGCATTAACAATTACTGCAGTAACTGCCAACACAATAACAGTTAACACCGGTGACGGAAACGGTTACACAGGAGCTCATACATTCGTCGGCTCCAAACCAAATGCAATTAAGAAAGCATCGTTTTATACCGGTGCGTTTACTCCAATTGATGCAACTTACAGCGCAAACACTGGACAGCTTGATGTTAAAATCGGTCAACACAGTTTACCTGTCGGCAGATGGATTAAAATCAAAGGTGAAGGAATTACCTTTACTTGCGATCATGATAACAATTTAACTGAACATGCATATCCAAGAAGAACTGATCCGGCGTTTAAACAAATTGTTAGAATTACAGATGTGTCTGACGAATGGATTACAGTTAACGTAGGAAACGGTGGAGCAGGTTATCAATATTCTTCAAATACGGCGCATACTTTTGTATCAGCCTTACCAAATGCAATTGATACAAATGTTTCATACTTTACTGACGCTGCTAAGATTACAGATTGGCTTACGCCAACCGATGCAACATACGATCCCGTAACAGGCGATATGGTCGCAACAGTTGCGAACCATGGCTTAACAACAGATGACCATGTTGAAATGAAACCGCTTGGTATGACATTTAGTTGTGATCCAGGAACTGGAGTTGCAAACGACTCTAACCCAAGAATTGGCGAACCAAATTACGGTAAGCCACTCGCGGTAACCGCAGTCACGACAAATACATTTACATTTAACGTAGGGAGCGCAGGTACTTATACTGGTGCTCATACGTTCGTAAGCGCTGAAGCTGGCGCAATTATGAAAGTTAGCTCAACAACCGAAGGTAGAAATGCAGCGGATCAATTAAGAGCAAATAAAGTATTCTTGCAAAACGAAATCGGCGCATACATGGAAGATAATTACTTTGTTTATAACAAAGATAAGTGTATGAGAGATACGGGTTATATCCTAAATGCAGTTGCAAGAGATATTGCGACTGGATCAAACGTCAACTCAATTTATGTAGGACAAGGATATCGTATTGGTACAGTAGGTGCTAATAACGTTATTAATAATCAGCTTACAGAAACTGTTGGCGCAATTACATGGCTCAAAAATAAAATTGCAACCGAAGTCTTAACAGATGCAACCGCAATCGCTCGCTCCAATGCTGCGTTTGATGATATCATTGATATTATGCAAAACGGCAATGCAAGTTCTGATCCAATTGATTTTGGTGTACAAGCAACTGAGCTTGATGCATATCATGCAAGAGTTGCGTTACAAACAAATAAACAGTTCATCCAAGAGGAAGTTATTGGTTGGCTTGCAACAAACTACCCTGGATTTGTTTACGCATACGATGCTTGTAAGCGGGACTTAGGAGTATTCATTGATACCGTATCATATGATATTCAACACGGTGGTAATGCGGCTACAGTAAATAACACAAGACTGTATTTTGAAAATGCAATGCCTATATTAGCTGATGATGAAATTGTTCCAACTTCAGAAGCATATAACTTTATTGCCAATTTGGTAGGTCAGGTTATTCGTGGCGAAAATGTTATCGAACTAACATCTAACACAGCTCAAGTATTGACAGCTGAAGCAGCATATACACCAACAGATGCAACATACGATCCTGTAACTGGAATTATGGAAGTCACAATCGGTTCCCATACATTTGCTGAGGGTGACAGACTTTCAATTGACCCAGCGGGAATTACGTTTAGCTGTGCATTCGGCGGCGGTGGTAATGACTCGCATCCAAACGCAAATGATCCAAATTATAAAGGAACATTTATCGTAACTGCAAATACTGCAACTACTGTAACAGTGAATGCAGGTACAGCTGGAACAAATACAGATGCGCATACATTCGTAAGCGCAACAACTGACGCAGTAAGAGCTGCAAATATGCCTGAAGCTTATACGCCAACTGATGTATTCTACGATCATATGACAGGTCGTATGACTATGACACTTGGAAACAGACATAGATTTGCTGCAGGCGATTGGTTAATCTTCGACGAAGGCGCAATTACATTGTCTTGTAAAGATGTAAACGGTATTACATTTAACCTAGCACACCCAAGACCAACAGACCCAGTGTGGAATACACCAGTATATATTGATGAAGTTACTGCCGACACTGTAACTTGTAATGTTGGCGCTGCTGGAGTTGATAAAGTACATACATTCGTAAGTGCTACTGCAAACGGTGTAAGAAGATCTATTAAACCTGCTGTTGCTAATCGTGCGGTTAAAATGTTTGAAGATATCGGTCAGACATTGCGTAACAACGACGGCGAAATGGTTGCAGTTACTGAAGCAATCTTTACACTACCGGTAACATACGGTGTTGCACTGATTGCGGATGCTGATAAAGTTTGGGGAACTAAAGCAAAATATCAAACTGAAATCATCGACCATATTACTGAAACATATAACGGCCTTGGTTACGATGTATCCAAATGTCCACGTGACGCAGGATATATTGTTGATGCGGTTGCAGAAGACATGGAATACGGTGGTAACGCCGCAACAGCATGGGCTGCCGCTTACTATTTTGAGAACGCAATCAACGTCTTACCTCTATATCAAAGAGCTCCAACTAAGGCTGCGTTTGAACATCTAGCAAACGTTGTAGAAGCTATTATTCAAGAAACTGCAGTAACCCCAACCACAGGAAATGTTACAGTACAAAACACTTCAGGGACTGCTGCTAGTGCTTCTACCGCATTAACTGCTAAGAACCTTGTAAATGTTATTTCTTCAATAGCTGATGATAATTCGCCAGTTAATGTTCCTGCTGTAACCAATGCGCCATTAATGGAGCCAAGCAGGACATTTGCACGGAAAGCGTTGCAGAAAAACCGCGAGTTTATTCAGGAAGAAGTTATCAACTTTATTGATGAACAATTCTTTACAATCAACGAAGGTAAGTGTGCAAGGGATGTTGGATTTATTGTTGACGCGGTTAAGAGAGATGTTCAAACCGGTTCTGACTATAACTCTAAGTACAACGGTAAAGCTTATCGCGTAGGTAACCCACTTGCAGAAAAAGTAATTGAAGAACAGCTTGCGGAAACTATTGAGTCACTCAAATATGCGCAAAGAGATCTTGAAGCTCAATTGACAGGTACAGCATTATCTCGTACTACCGCGGCGTTTAACAATGTTTACGACGCAATGACTAATGACTATACAGCGGATGGAACTAATTACGAATATGGTGACTCTTGGTATACATTAGGCTCAGTATCTACCGAGCAAGGTATGCAAGCAAACAGAAGCTTCCTTCAAGAAGAAGCAATTGCATGGATCACACAAGAGTACCCATCCTTGGTATACGATCAAGCAAAATGCCGTAGAGATACAGGGTTTATCGTTGATGCGTTAACTTGGGACTTAATGAACGGTAGTAATACCGCAACTCGTAACGTTGCTAAACTATACTTTGAAAATGGTGTACAAGTTGGACTACCTGCTTCACAAAGAGCTGAAGCTGCAGCATGGTATACTCAATTGGCAACTTTGGTTGAAGCAATCCTTCTTAAACAAACTGTGACACCAACAACAGGTAACCTAGAAGTGGTTTCAACATCATTTGGAACAGTTACTGCCGCGGTTGCGCAAGAAGCTCAAGACTTGGTCACAATCATTTCTCGCGCTGTTGCAGAAAATACTTTAATCAATATGCCTGATGAAGTTGAGCCACGCGGCTTGACAGGAGCAGGCGCAGCTGGTTATATCGTTGACGTCGCAATCTTTGATACTCGTAAGCCAATTATTCAGGCAGGAGTTGTTAACTATCTCAAAGAAAACTTCAACTATCTTCAGTACGACCAAGACAAATGTCGCCGCGATACTGGATTTATTATTGATGGTATTTCACATGATATTCAATACGGTGGTAACTCAGCAACAGTTGGTAATGCAGGTTTGTATTTTGCCAACGCGGTTTCAATCCTGCCAATGAAACAAAGAGATGCAACTAAACTTGCATTTGAACATATGGCGGAAGTGGTTCGAAGAGTTGTTAGAAACGAAGAAGTTGATATTAAAACAGGACAAGAATTTACTCCAACCAATGTTGTTTATGACGGTGTTGCCGGCACAATGGTAATTACTCTCGGTGCAGGACATGATCTTAATGTTGACGATTATATTTTGTTTGCCCCAGGAAGTATTGTGTTAGATTGCGGTGCTTCGGTTGAAATTGCTCATCCACGAGTTCAAGATCCTGCATATCAAACTCCTTGGAGGATTTCAGCAAGAACTGCTACAACTATTACATTGTCTGACCTAAAAGCTAATTATGCTGGTGCTCATACATTTGTAAGAGCTTCACTCAATGCAATTTCTAAAGTTATCGGTAATACTGAAACTCAATGGAAATCATATACACCTGCAAGAAGATCTATTGCAAATGAAGCAAAAGCTCTCGCAACAATCATTGCAGATATTTCAGACGATGCAACATCAGTTAACTTACCTCAAATGATCCAACCAAAAATGGATTGGGTACCTGCAAGATTGGTCGCAGAAAAAGAACTGATTGAAAATAATATCGTTGAATTGTCTACCGATATGATTAACTATATCTCAAAAACATATAACGGTATTAGTTATCCTAAGGAAAAATGTCGCCGTGATACTGGATTAATTGTTGATGCAATTTCGCATGACGTTCAATATGCAACAAACTATGCAACAATAAGAGCATCAGAACTGTACTTTGCAAATGGTTTGAGCATCTTACCGTTTGACCAAAGACAACAGACTGCGGACTTCTACGCTGAAATGGGATTGTTGGTACAAGGTATCGCAACTGCGAATACAGCTACCGTACCAGGAATGGCAACCCCAGTCGCAGGTGGTACCGCGACTGAAGGTGAATGGGCTCAAGATATGATTACTCATATTGAAGAAGTAATTCGCCGTGATACTTTAGATGCAATGCCTGAGCTTATCGAGCCTGATACATCTTGGGTTGATAATGGTCTAGTCTGGGCTGCTGATCTTATTGAAGAAAATCTCGATGAGTTGGCTGATGACGTTACGACTTGGATCAATACAAATTACGAAGTTCTTGATTACGATAAAGCAAAATGTTACAGAGATGGTAATTATCTACTTGATGCAATTAGCCACGATCTTAACTACGGCGGTAACCTTGCATCAAGATGGAATGCTGATTTCTATTATTGGAATAATACAGCAAGACTTCCTGAATCACAAAGATTGCCAACAGCGTCAGCATACAAACAATTGGCTGAAATTTGTAGACAGGTTGTGCTAGGAGATTATCCAGGGCAGGTTATTAAAGGTGACGTTTCAACAGTTGAAGAATCAAAACATGCATACGAACTAGGTTTGATATTCTATACCATTCTGTTTGAGAATGGACCTAAGAGAGGGTTGCCACCTCTCGAATATCCTGATTTTGATTATGCAGATGTTGATACGTATTCTTTCGCAAGACGCATTTTGATTAATCGTAGAAAGAAATTACAGTATTCAGTACAAGGATTTATCGGAAAAGAATATAAGTTCTACGATGTTAATCTTACACGCCGTGATGCAGGTAACTTACTCACATCGTTGAAACAAGACTTTGAATACGTAAGTAATACGATCAACCCAAGTACTCAAGTCTTAACAACAGTGGAAGGTTCACAACAATCTATAAGAACATTTGCTGCTTCCCTCTTTGACGGAAATGCAATGCACGTATTCCCTGTATTTAATCCAACATCTGGCAAACGAGGTTTAAATTTTGTAGGAACAGTTCAGAATACCGGAGATTTGCCTGCAACTGATAAGATAAATAATGCGTATATAGTATCAACTACGAACTATGCCGCAGGTAATAGATACGATGGAGATATATATTACTGGGACGGTACAATTTGGGTAAATGACGGAGCAAATAACGTGGATCTATTATATAGCTTCTATAAAGCGTGGGAAAGAATGAATACATACATCAAAACTAACCTTTCGCCGAATACAGCTACAAACACAATGCTTGATGGTCTATTTAATGATTGCTTGATTGCAACAACATTGAGACCAGCAAATCTGACGTTTGGATCGCTCGTTGAATCAATTGCGCACCAGTTTAACGGTGCATCAGCCGGTGTTAACAGAACAGCATTACCACTAAACTTTAGAAACCTTGGCGCTGCAATTTCAGCATCGGCCTCGGTGATAGCTGAAGACGGTGGCAGAACTCGTTGGTCAGGCGCCGACGAATTGAATAACCAATACTTCGCAAGAGGTCTTAGAATTAACGGTAGAACAGGTCGAATTGAAGGTCGTCCGTTTACATCGTCAGTAAGAAAACTTGCAAGAAGAGCATCACAAAGTAGGGCAAGCATCTAATGGCATATACAACAATTACAACATCACAGGCGCCCGACGCAAAACCGGTCGCTTCCAATTTAGAAGTAACTACAAATTGGAAAATCATCATTGAAGTACCGGATTACGAAGTTCCAGAACTTGTATTTGGTGGATCTACTACAGTCGAAACCGGGGTAGGCGAAGTTATTTCCCCTTTAATGTTATGTAATTATACGGCCAATACGGTTTATGTAGATTTACAATCATTTAGATATGTAACAGGAGATTATTTTTATATCTTAAGAAACTTTCCTGTGCCTGGGTTTGATACTGTGCCAATTCCAATCAATGGTCAATTTTTTAAATCAGGCGATCGTTTAGAAGTTAAGTGTGATACAAACTTAGCTCTACACTCTACGTTGTCCTTTACATTAGGTCAATCGGAGGAGGATGACGTATAATGGCTTTTAATTCTCTCGCAGGCGGAAAAATAATAGGACAGGGTCGGCCGTTACCTACTCCTATTGCCTTAGATCCAGCACCGTTTAAAGGTGCATTAGTTTATGGTGATGATGGTATCGTTTATGTTTCAAACGGTACAAGTTGGGTTGACGTTGGATCCGGTGCTCAAGGCACAATTGGTATTCAAGGTAACGACGGTATCCAAGGTATTCAAGGTACATATGGTCCAGGATTTACAATCCTAGGATCTGTTCCTGACGTTGATGCGGGAGGAAATCCACAAACAACTCTTACTACAGCATTCCCATCACCAAATATTGGTGAAGGTGTTATTGATGAAGCTGACGATGAGTTGTGGATTTGGGATGGTACAAACTGGGTAAACATTGGAACGTTTCGCGGTGTCCAAGGTATTCAAGGTAGTATAGGCCCACAAGGGGCGCAAGGTACAATTGGTGAAGAAGGTATTCAAGGTTCGCGCGGTGATAGAGGTGTCCAAGGCGTTCAAGGATTACAAGGTACACAGGGTGTTCAAGGCTTTACTGGCAACCAAGGTACACAAGGCGTTCAAGGTGTTCAAGGACCTCAGGCATTCCAAGGTGTTCAAGGTATTCAAGGCTTTATTGGAAACCAAGGTGTTCAAGGCCCGCAAGCATTCCAAGGTGTTCAAGGTATCCAAGGTTTCACTGGTATCCAAGGTGATACTGGAGATTTTGGTGGATTGACTTTTGATTACACGTATGATAATACTACAACAGATGCAGACCCAGGAACGGGTATTATTCGTTTTAATAACACAGCACTAAACAGTGTTTCAATGGAAATGTATATTGACGACGAAGATGATGCTGCTGTCAATGTTATGGATGCTCTCTTAGGTGAATATGCTGGAATTGGAGGATCCGTTAAGGGTTACTTCAAAGTTATAAATGGTGCTGATGTTACTAAATATACTACTTATCGTATTGACTCAATTACAGATGCCACTGGGTATTGGAGATTGGGCATTACATATTTGTTTGGTGAAACAAGTTACACAAATGGAGCGGACTTACGAATAACATTTACCCGTAATGGTGACCAAGGCATTCAAGGTATACAAGGCCCACAGGCGTTCCAAGGTGTTCAAGGTATTCAAGGTCCTCAAGCATTCCAAGGTGTTCAAGGTATTCAAGGTTTCACTGGATCGCAGGGTGCTCAAGGTCTACAAGGCATTATCGGTATTGATGGCGGTTTTTCGTTTGACTTTAACTTTAACGCTTCAACGACTCCAAGTACAGATCCTGGAGTTAACAGTTGGAAAATTAACAACTCAAACCCAACAACCGCAACAATCCTAACCATCGATGATATTCCTGCAGATCAATACACAACACAAATTGATGATTTTTATGATTTCATTGATGGTCAGCCTGCAACTCCTAAAGGCTATTTGGTAATTAAAAACAGACCTACAGGTCAAGACGGTATCGGTGGTCACCATTTTGTAATGTACGAAATTACAGATTGGACTTGGGATAGCGGTGCTAAAAACTGGGGCTACTTCAACGTAGTTTACATTGACGGTAACGTTACTGACTGGCAAACTATTGCATCAACTCATGGAACAAAAACTCATTTTTCATTCGTACCTGCTGGGCCAGTTGGTGTTCAAGGTAACCAAGGTGTTCAAGGCGTTCAAGGCATTCAAGGTGACTTCGGTCCTCAAGGCTTTACTGGCGTCCAAGGTAATACTGGGATCCAAGGTGACTTTGGTCCTCAAGGTATCCAAGGTTTCACTGGGGACACCGGTCTTCAAGGCGCGCAAGGTGTTCAAGGTCTACAGGGTGTGCAAGGTATACAAGGCGTTCAAGGTGTTCAAGGACCCCAGGCATTCCAAGGTGTTCAAGGCGTTCAAGGTGTAGCTGGTTCTTGGGGTGGAGCATCATTTGAATACGACTTTGATCCTGACACTGCTGGTACAATACCTGATCCAGGTGAGATTGAGCTCAATAATAGTGACGTATCGCTAGCAACAATAATTAGAATTTCTAATAGTGATACTTACGGTAATGACCTCGAAAACTTTTTAACTGCGCTCAATGTCGGAAGCGCCCCAACAAAAGCATATGCTAAGATTACAGCGATTAATGATCCAACAGAATTTATTGTCTATGAAATGACAGGGGTAGGATCAACTTTAACCTCTAAAAATCTTTTCGTAAATTACTTATCTAAATCTGTAAACGCTTCGTCTGCTTATTTTACAACTAACCCGGATATCATAATTACGTTTAGTCGTCACGGTGACCAAGGTTTTCAAGGTACTACAGGTAATAGCGGGATCCAAGGTGTTCAAGGCATTCAAGGCGAAATCCTACAAGGTGCTCAAGGTTTCACTGGTGATACTGGGTTCCAAGGTGTTCAAGGTATTCAAGGTGACTTCGGTCCTGCCGGTGAATTTGGCGGTATGACATTCTCTTATGAGTTTGACACTGACACTACTGACACGGACTTTACAGGATTTGGTAAAGTTAAATTTAACAATAGTAATTTGGCGCTCGCAACGGCTATGTACATTGATGACCGTGATACAAACTTTGTTGATATACAAGCTTTCTTTAGATCTATGGATGAACCAACATCTGCGGTTAAAGGATTTGTTAGAATTATTGACGCGTTCACGACATCAGACTATGCTGCATTTGAAATCACTGAAATATCAGAAGCAGGCGGATATTTTCAAATTGATGTTACATTCTCAGTTGCTTCACAAACAGCATGGAATGCCGCGGAACCAGTCAAAATAACATTTTCAAGAACAGGTGATGCTGGTACTGATGGCGCACAAGGTGTCCAGGGTATTCAAGGTTATGACGGTACAGGCGGCTCGCAAGGTACAACAGGCGCTCAAGGGATAACTGGTTTTGGTTTCCAAGGTGTCCAGGGTATTCAAGGTAATGACGGTAACGATGGGTTTGGGTTTACAGGTACACAAGGTACACAAGGCGTCCAGGGTATCCAAGGCTTTAGCGGTACTGACGGTGACGATGGCGAGGCTGGTCTCCAAGGTGTCCAGGGTATTCAAGGTAATGACGGTAACGACGGCTTACAAGGCGCAGATGGTGTTCAAGGTATTAGCGGTAGCGATGGTTTTGGCGGAGTTGGTGTTCAAGGTAACCAAGGTGTTCAAGGCGTTCAAGGTAACGACGGTACAGGTATTCAGGGTGTCCAGGGCGCATTAGGATTTGGTTCACAAGGTGTCCAAGGTATCCAAGGCTATACAGGTTCTCAAGGTATTGCCGCTGAAGAAGGCGGGATAGGTGCACAAGGTTTCACTGGTGGGCAAGGTACTCAAGGTTTCCAAGGCATAGGTATTCAAGGCGTTCAAGGTATCCAAGGTGAAAGCGGAGACGCAATTCAAGGTGTTCAGGGTAACCAAGGTTTTACTGGATCAGGATCATCTGGCATCCAAGGTAACGACGGTATCCAAGGACCGCAAGGAATAGATGGTGATCTCGGAAATGAAGGTCCACAAGGTACACAAGGTTTCATCGGTGTTCAAGGGGTGCAAGGTACTGACGGTACTGGTAACGTAGGTCCGCAAGGTATACAAGGTTCCCAAGGACCACAGGGTGTTCAAGGTTTTTCTGGTCTCGTGGGTGGAGCAGGGCCTCAGGGTATTCAAGGTGACCAAGGTGTTCAAGGTTTCACTGGCGCAAACGGTACTGGTGCTGACGGTATTCAAGGTGTCCAAGGTATTCAAGGCGACTTTGGTCCTCAAGGTGTTCAAGGTGTTACTGGAACTGGTAATGCAGGGATTCAAGGTTCGCAAGGTGTTCAAGGATTTACAGGTAACGACGGTATTCAAGGTGTTCAAGGTTTACAGGGTACAGCTGAAGCTTCAGATATTATCACAAATAATATTCACATAGCTGATGTATCTTTACAAAACGCAGCAATGTTCCCCGCAATGGTAGAAGGTGGCGGTGGTGCAGAAATGCCGTACACAACAGCCGGTATCAACCCAGGCGGTGAATCAAACTTCTATTACATTAGCTCTGAAGATAAGCTATATGTTGAAAACCTAGAGGTTGAAGGAAACATTCAGCTGACAGGTACATTGAATGGCGGATCAGGCGATTTCATACAAGCTGATGTAGCTGATACAAAAACCGCTGGAGACCTAACGTTTAGTAGCAACGTTGCTGCTGTCTTTGGCCCGGTAAATACTTCTAAAGTTTATTATAAATCGGCCGATGGTAAAATGCACATCGAGCAAAATTCAGGTGTTACTGGTTTAGTAATAACAGAAGATAACGCCGGGGTTATAACAACTAACTTTGAATTATCAAATGCAACCGGTAACTTAACTGTTAGAGGAAACGTAAATTCAACATCTGACGCAAGAACTAAGGAAAACGTTGTAACTGTTGATAATGCTCTTGATAAAGTAACAAAGCTAAGAGGTGTCTATTTTGATAAAATAGATAACCCAGGAACAAGATACTTAGGTGTTATTGCACAAGAAATACAAGAAGTTGTCCCTGAGGTTGTTTTAGACAATGGCCCAGATACTATGCTAAGTGTTTCATACGGAAACTTAGCAGGCCTCTTTATTGAAGCGTTAAAAGAACTGAAGAAAGAAGTCGACGAAATCAAAGGACTTTAATCTTGAATGATCTCTGCGAAAATAAATGAGGGGGCTTTATGTCCCCTTATCTATTTCCCCATCTTAGTTTTATAAATAAAGAAAAAAGAGAATGAAACATGTCCACAAAAGTTAATTTATATGCAGATCAAGGAACGGACTTTCGTACCACTATCGAATTATTTGATGGTGATAACGATGAATTGGGTATAAGTACATATACATTCTTTTCAGATATAAGAAAAGTTTATTCCGAAACAAAAAAAGCGTCCTTTGATATAGAAACTGCAAATAATGACGTTACACTGGTATTATCTGCAAATACCACTTCAAACCTTACTCCGGGTAAGTACCAATATGATGTGTTAATGCGAAAACAATCTGGGGAGCTATCTAAAATAGTTGATGGAACAATCTTTATTCTTCCAACTATGACGGAGGTATCATGACCATTAAAGTTAAAGTCGGACAGCCATCCGTAAGACAAAACTTAAAAATTATTGCTAGGGGCGAAAAGAAACCGGTTATTGTACCGGACTCAGTTACCTTGGGTGTTGACACTGTTGGAAATTACATTGCTCAAATATATGCAGGCGATGGAATAATTGTTTCAAACAACAACATAGAAACTGCAAATGTTACTATCACTCATAGCGATACTGCAAACGGCGCTACAAGTATAGTTAATCCTGAGTTGGGATTTATAAGAACGACTGAAATAGATCAGTTCGGCCATGTTATTGGATTAACTAGTACAACATTTAATTCTGCAGATTTTTCAGCAGCCAACAATGAACTATCATTAGCTGACAATTTAAATATAAATGTTGACTCAATTGTCGGCACAAGCAATACTGTAAACTTCCCAGGACAAATACTTAGAGGCATTGAAAACCCAGTCGCAAATAACGATGTGGTAAATAAAGCGTTTTTGCTTCAAGAACTTAACTCACTTGAAACAACAATCAAAGTATTTGATGATCCTATACTTCCAACCGACGCAACTAATAAAAGATATGTTGACGCACTTGCGCAAGGCATTGTTGTAAGACCTTCGGCAATTGCGGCTACAACTGCAACACTTAGTGGAACTTATGCATCAGGTAATACTTCAGTAGGTGATACAATTACCTTAGCACCAGCTGCAACTCTTAATATTGATGGAGTTACCACTTGGGAAGTTGGCGATAACATTGTTGTTAAAGATCAAACAGATGCAAAACAAAATGGTAGCTATGATATTCTTCAAGTCGGTGATGCAACGACATCTTGGATTTTAAGAAGAGCTAAATGGCAATATTCATCTGATGATTTACCAGGATCTTTTGAATTTGTTACAGATGGTACTGTAAACGGACAAACAAGTTGGGTTATTACCGTTGCGGATGCAGAAAGCTTTGCAGTTAATGTTGACGATATTACATGGACTCAGTTTTCAGGTGTAGGCACATTTACTGCTGGCACAGGTTTAACGCTAAACGGTACTGAGTTTGTAGTTAACGAATCACAAATTATTGAAACTATCAATACACCAAATCAATCGTTCTTAATAAATGGTAACGGTGCGATAAAAATCCCAGCAGGCGAAACAGCAGATCGCCCTACTCCAGCATCAGGTATGCTTCGTTTCAATACAACAGATGGCAGGTTTGAAGCGTATGATGGATCACAATGGGCAGGTCTTGCTGGTTCAGTTATTGACGTTGACCAAGATACTAAAATCATTGCCGAAAGCGTGGCTGGTACAGATAATGACCAACTTCAATTCTATACAGCTGGAAACCTATCAGCTCAGATTGATAACGATGGCACATTTAAAGTTTATGATAGATTTGTTTTACCAACAGGAAATACCGCAGTAAGATTTTCGCCATCTGCGCAAGGTTCAATTAGATTTAACACAGAAGATTTGATCTTTGAAGGTTATGATGGAACAGCCTGGGCTGGTTTGGGTGGTGTGGTTGATGGAGACCAGGATACAAAGATCACAGCTGAAAGCGCGCCTGGAGCCGATGAAGATCAATTACAATTTTTTACAAACGGAACTTTAGCTGCTAAGATTGATAATGCAAACAACGCATTCTTTTATGGCGATGTTGATATTACAGGTAATCTTACACTTGGCGGAAATATTACAATCGGTGACCAACAAACCGACTCTATTGAAGTTATTGCAGACTTTACAAGTAATCTTGTACCAAACGAAGACTCAACATATAATTTAGGTTCATCAGTTAACAATTGGTATAGATTGTGGATTGATGAAATTAAAAATAAAGATAATATAATTAAGATTGCTTCTACCGGATCTTTGATATTACCAGTAGGTGCAACAGGAGATCGCCCAGCTGCAGCCACAGGTATGATTCGTTATAACACTTCTACTTCTCAGTTTGAAGGTTACGACGGAAATGCGTGGGCAGGTTTAGGTGGTATTATCGACGGCGACCAAGATACTCTTATTAAAGCTGAGTCGTCTGCAGGAGCCGATAACGATGAATTAGAATTTATTACTGGCGGTACAAGTCAATTAAAAATTGGTACTCAAATTGTTGCCAATTCTACAATCACGTCAACCGGCGATTTGGTACTTGATGCGCCAGCTAACAGTCATATCAGTGTAAGTAACAATAGAATTATTAATGTAGGAACTCCTGTTAACGCTAATGATGCTGCAACAAAAAGTTACGTTGATACTTTTGAGTCAGTACTTACAGTTACTGACGGCGCAAATACTTTTAATAATATTGACCTTATCCAATCACCTACCCTTACACTTGGTAGAGGTATGGCGGTTGAAGAAGAACAAGCTTCTAACAACGCTATCACAATTGGTGTTGAGGTATCGGGCGTAACCGCAGGCATTTACGGTCAAGACGGATTTTCTCCAAGAATTGCAATTGACGAAACTGGACGAGTAACATTTGCTACTGATATTCCTGTTGAGCTTCAAGCTAACGCTATTCCTGACTTTACTGAAACCGTGCATGACCTTGTCGGCGAAATGTTTAGAAACAATATTGAAACCGGCGTTAGAATTACTAGCGACGATGCTAATGACAAAATTGATGTTGTCATTACCGCAGATTTTGTTGAAAGCTTTAATGCCGGATTTGGTATTAACATTGACCATACTGTTGAAACTGGTTCTATTGCCAATGTTTCAATTAATACAGTCGAAACTGATGCAAGATATCCAAAATTGGATGGCGGTGCTAATGCTGTATTTACAGACACAATTACCGCAACACAGTTTATAGATGCCGATGATAATTCATTCTTTGCGGATCCTGCATCTGAAAGTAGCTTTAATACGCTGAAACT
>Ga0115572_10002031_pt1 | contig 16297 bp, 9 predicted proteins | sample COGITO_mtgs_1206_FD_88681 | JGI IMG/M metagenome (GOLD analysis project Ga0115572, IMG submission 88681) | Pelagic marine microbial communities from North Sea - COGITO_mtgs_120607 | ecosystem: Environmental > Aquatic > Marine > Epipelagic | place: Germany:Helgoland, sampling site Kabeltonne... | reverse complement strand
ATCCAGCTGAGCTAAGAGCCCGTAATTTTAAAGTTGTTACGACCAACTGTGTCGGGGTGGCAGGATTCGAACCTGCGACCTCCTCGTCCCAAACGAGGCGCGATAACCGGGCTACGCTACACCCCGAGTGCAATATTCTATTTGCGGAGAGACAGGGACTCGAACCCTGGCGACAGTTACCCGTCGACAGATTAGCAATCTGCTCCATTACCACTCTGGCACCTCTCCTTTTGATATCAAAATCGCGTTTGATATTAAAAATTGCGAGTGCAAATGTAGTATTACAATTAGACTTTCGCAAGGTAATTTTAATAAATTTGTGTTTTTTTTATTCAGGGTATTCCACCCGTAAATGGTAGATATTCATTAACTTTTTCTTAATCACCTTCTTAATGATTTCGATCTCTCTAAATGTGATATTAGAATTTAAAAATTGCCCTTCACTCATCTGTTTGTCTATAATTTTATTGATCAATTCATCAATTAAAATTGCCGAGGGTACTTTAATACTTTTTGAAGCCGCTTCCGCAGCATCACACATCATCAAAATAGCCGTTTCTTTGGAAAAAGGAATCGGTCCTTTGTATTGAAACTTCTTAATATCTACCTCTGGATTCTGCGCTTTCTCTTTCATGTAAAAATAATAGGTAGTACTTGTACCGTGATGTGTTCGAATAAAATCGATAATTCGATCCGGTAAATTGTACTTCTTTGCCAATTCAATCCCCTTAATTACATGATCAGTAATGATCTTAGAACTGTCTTCAAAAGAAATATCGGTATGTGGATTTACCGCCGTAGTTTGGTTTTCCGTAAAATACATCGGATTTGGTATTTTTCCAATATCATGATACAACGCTCCGGTTCTGACCAACATCGAGTTGGCACCAATTTCATTGGCTGCAGCTTCTGCCAAATTAGCGACTTGCACAGAATGTTGAAAGGTCCCAGGTGCTTTATCATTCAATTCTCTTAAAAGTTTGCTATTGGTATTTGAGAGTTCCAATAAGGTAACATCTGAAACCAATCCAAAAATTTTCTCATAAATGTAAATGAAAAATATGGACAAAAATGACAAAATTCCATTGGCCACAAACATCATAAAATAAAAACCATTGATCTGTGAGGCATCCCCTTCTTTAATAATTGAAAAGGCGAAATAGGTTAACATATAAATAAGCGTAATTTGCCCGACTGAAATAAACAAATTAGCTCGCTTGTAGAGTTCAGAAACCGTAAGAATAGTGACGATCCCTGCAATAATGTGTAAGTAAATAAACTCAAGACTATTGGGAACAATAAAACCAAGCAATAAAATGGTTAAAACATGGGTAAACAGTCCCAAGCGTGCGTCAAAAAAAGCTTTTAAAACAATGGGTAAAATACTTAGAGGTACCACATACAAATAGTCGGAATTGTATTTAATGACCAACGTCTGTATAAAAATCATTAAAAACACATTCAGAAAAATGAAGGTAACCTTGTTATTATTCTTAAAGATTTCAATACGGTATTTGTACAAGAACAAAAGCAACATCAATAAAGCCAAAGCAACTAAGATGGTATAGCCAAAAACAATCCAATTGTAATAAGACTCTGTCCAAACCTTCGATTCAAATTCACTTTTTAGAGAGTTTAAAATGGCTAAATTTTCTCCTTCTACAATGTCTCCTTTCAAAATAATCAACTTCCCTTTAGAAACTTTCCCTTTGGTATATGAAATAGCTTTCAAATCTGCTGCTAGCATTTTCTCTGTAAAATCAGCATCAAATGAAACATTGGGTTTTATAATTTCTGATAAAATAGTAAGAACGGTGTTCTTAACATCGTAGTTTTGAATGTCTTCCAATCCTTTTTTGATCTCTAAAAATACCCGATTCGAAGTTAAAAATGTCTTGTAGGCAACATCTTCTATTCGATTGTTGTCTTTTAAAACCACCATCATGTTCTCCTCGGGAATCACTCCTTCACTGGTCACTTCTATAAATCCATTGGCATATACTTTCTGAATTATTTTCTCTCCTTTCTGTTTATAGTTCCTCAAGACAGCTTCCGTTAAAGAATCATTTTCTAATAAGAGTGTGAAACGCTTTTTAAAATTAGCCAAAACCTCCTGTTCTACTGCAGGATTTTTTAAGAAATAGTATGTTGAGTTGGCGAAAACGGACTTCTTTTCTTGAATAATCTCGGCCGCTGTTTTCTGAATCGCAAAATCAAAAGTAGCATACAAATTGTCGTATTCCCAAACCTTTCCGTTGTTAAATTCATATTTAAACTGTCCGCCCTTAGGAAACAAATAAACAATCGCCACTGTGGTCATTAGAAATAATAATACCTTATAGATAATCGTATTGTTTTGATAAATTTTATTTACAATTTTGCGCATAGAAAAAAGATTACTCCTACAAATTTACAGTAAAAAAAGCAAGGCGTGAAATTCACTGAGACTTATAAAACTTAAATTGATTAAAAATGGTTATTTTCGCAATAGAAAAACCAATGAAATCCATCGATAACCTATGAAAGAAGTTGTAATTGTATCTGTTGCTAGAACTCCAATTGGAAGTTTTATGGGGAGCTTGTCTTCTATACCAGCAACAACATTAGGAGCCATCGCTATCAAAGGCGCTTTAGATAAAATTAATTTACAACCTCAACAGGTAGACGAAGTCTATATGGGAAATGTTGTTTCTGCAGGCTTAGGACAAGCCCCTGCAAGACAAGCAGCCATCTATGCTGGCATTCCAAATAATGTTCCCTGTACAACCGTTAATAAAGTTTGTGCATCGGGTATGAAATCGATCATGCTCGCCGCCCAAGCCATTGCTATTGGCGATGCCACCATCGTGGTTGCAGGAGGAATGGAAAACATGAGTCGAATTCCACATTACCAACACGCCCGAAATGGCAATAAATTTGGGTCCATTACCCTAGAAGACGGAATGCAGAAAGATGGTCTTGTAGATGCTTATGAAGAAGTAGCCATGGGAGTTTGTGCAGATGCCTGCGCAACTGAACATGCCTTTTCTAGAGAGGCACAAGACGCCTTCGCGATTCAGTCTTACCAGCGATCTGCAAAAGCCTGGAAAGCAGGAAAGTTTGCAGACGAAATTGTGCCCGTAACCATACAACAAAGACGAGGAGATCCAATTATTTTTTCGGAAGACGAAGAATATAAAAACGTAAAAATTGAAAAAATACCTGCTTTGCGAGCCGCTTTCACAAAAGACGGAACTGTTACTGCAGCAAATGCGTCCACCATTAATGACGGAGGTGCTGCATTGGTTTTAATGTCCGCAGAAAAAGCTGCCGAATTAAAAATCAAACCCCTAGCAAAAATTAGAAGTTATGCAGATGCAGCCCAAGCTCCAGAATGGTTTACAACTGCACCGGCACAAGCAATTCCAAAAGCCTTAGCAAAAGCAAACATTGCCCTAGATGCCGTAGATTATTTTGAATTGAATGAAGCTTTCTCAGTTGTTGGTTTGGCCAACATGAAACTCTTAGGCATTACCGATGAGAACGTAAATGTGAATGGTGGTGCGGTTTCCTTAGGGCATCCTTTAGGTGTTTCTGGCGCTCGAATTGTAATCGCATTGACATCCATTCTAAAACAAAATAATGCCAAAATTGGTGCTGCCGGAATTTGTAACGGTGGTGGTGGTGCTAGTGCCATGATAATTGAAAATATTTAAACACAACAACAAAAAATTGGTATACGGAATTTGTAATTTAAGTATTGTCCCGCTTCGCCGAGAAGCTACAGATACCTCAGAAATGGTAAACCAAGTTTTATTTGGTGAATCTTTTGAAGTTTTGGAAAAGGAGAAGAAATGGAGTAAAATAAAACTCCAACACGATGATTACGAAGGATATATTGACAACAAACAATACGAAGAAATCTCAGAAACACTTTTCAACAAACTCTCCCAAGAAACTCAAAAATATTCTGGAGAGTATGTCGATTTCATTACAGACACTCAAAACAGATTGACCACCATCCCGCTTGGAGCGCGACTCCCTCTTTTGGAAAACAATGCTTTTGCAATTAATGATACACGGTTTTCTTATGATGGTGCGGTTTTTAAAGAACAATTGCCCAAAGAGGCCCTTGTCAAAAAAGCAATATTGTTTCTAAACGCTCCTTATTTATGGGGAGGAAGAACGCCTTTTGGAATTGATTGTTCGGGATTTACGCAGATGGTTTACCGACTGTGTGGATTTCAACTATTACGAGACGCTAAAGAACAAGCTACTCAAGGAGAAGTCCTCAGTTTTATTGAAGAAAGTGAAGCAGGAGATTTGGCCTTTTTTGACAATGACGAAGGAAAAATCACCCATGTAGGAATTATTATGAAGGATTATAAAATCATTCATGCCCATGGAAAGGTACGAATAGACACCCTAGACCATAGTGGCATTTACAATGTAGACCTTCAAAAACATACCCACAAATTAAGAGTGATTAAAAAAATTATATAAGCATAAAAAAACCGAAACAATTGTTTCGGTTTTTTATATTTTGGAATAATAGCTTTATTTCATGCTCTTGTACAAAGCTCTAAACTCATCAGACTTTTCATCGTTTTCTATGGTATCATAGATGTTTAAAAGTGTCTTTACTGTATCCAATGTTCTTTTCAATGCATCCGCTTTGATTAAATAAGGTAAGGCTTCATTACAAACATCTTTTTGTTTCTGCTCTAATGCGTCATACTTATCAAAATCATTTAAACTTTTATTCATTTCTTCAACAATGGCAACTCTTTTGTTTAAGATTGACAAACCTAAATTTAAATAAGCATCTCTGTATGTTGGATCTAACTCAATGGCTTTTTTATAGTACCCTTGTGCTTCTTCAACTTTATCTTGGTTGTAGTTAACAACCCCCAAATTAAAAAACAAGGTAGGATTCGTTGGATCCATTTTAGTCGCTTGTTCCATAAGTTCACCAAAGAGATCCATTTTTTCTAATTTAATATACAATTCAGCTTCCGCTAAAAGTAAATTTAAATCTGCTGGATTTTCTATTCTTGCTTCTTTAATTGCAGTTACCGCCTCATCTATTTTCCCTTGATCTTTTAGGATTAGAGCAATATTTTTAACAATAGTCGCTTTTTTAGATTTAGATCCCTTATCCTGTGGATTGGTATATTGCCCAGATTTGACATACAGATTTCTTTGAGCCTTTGTATCAATACGCTCTTCTTCTCCCGTTTCTTTATTCGTCGCAAAATACTCTAGCACAATTCCAGTATAACCAAGACTTTTCAAATTTCTGTAGTAAGTCAATGCAAGATCTAATTCTTTTGCTTGGGTTGCACTCACCGCAGCATTGTACATAAAAGCAGTGTCTTTAGGACTCAATTTATAGGTTAAGTAAAACAACTCCGCTGCGTTCTTATAGTCTTTTTCGTCATTGTATAATTTCAATGCTTTTTCTGATACCTCTTTGGTCAATTGGCCTTGCATTGGTTTTGCTTTGCTGGTATACTTTTGCTTTCTAATCTCTTTCTCATAAGCAAAAAGGGTCGAAAAAGCATTGGCTGCTGTACTGTATTTCTTTTGTCCTGCAAAAGCTTGGGCTTTTAAGAAGTAAAATTTTGCTTTTAATTTTTCGTCCATGTTGCCCATTAAGGCTTCGGCTGCTGAAATTGAAGCAACGGCTGCCGCAAAATTTTGTTTTTTAATGGCTTTAGCTGCCGCTTTTAGTTCGTTTTTTTGTGCAAATACTCCCATTGACATCAGAGCCAGAGAGAATGCTATTAGTTGTTTTTTCATTGTATTGGGGATTTAGTTGGTTGTTATTCTTGATTTTCTGATAAATTACTATCATTTTCCGTGCCATCTTCGTTTGCATTTTCAGTACCATCTTCGAGGTCTTCAACTGAATCTTCTTCATGGGCTACTTTTGCGACTGCTGCTATGCTATCAGAATCTTTAATATTAATTAAACGAACTCCTTGTGTTGCTCGTCCCATCACTCTTAAATCTTCTACAGCCATACGAATGGTCAATCCAGATTTATTAATGATCATTAGATCATTGTTATCATCTACATTTTTAATGGCAACTAAGTCTCCTGTCTTTTCTGAGATATTTAAAGTTTTTACACCTTTACCTCCCCGATTGGTAATTCGATAATCTTCTAATTTAGAACGTTTTCCGTATCCTTTTTCTGAAACGACTAAAATATTACTTTCCATGTCATTCACCGCTACCATACCAATTACCTCATCATTTTCATGTTGCAAGGTAATTCCTCTAACTCCAGAAGCGGTTCTTCCCATTGGACGGGTTTTAGCTTCTTCAAAACGAATCGATTTCCCAGAGGCCAATGCTAACATTACTTGACTATCACCTGTCGTTAATTTTGCTTCTAACAATTCATCTCCATCCTTAATCGTAATGGCATTGATTCCGTTGGTTCTTGGACGAGAATATTGTTCTAAAGAAGTCTTTTTAACTTGTCCTTTTTTAGTAGCCATAATTACATAGTGGCTATTGATATAGTCTTCGTCTTTTAAGTCTTGTGTTACTAGGAATGCTTTTACTTTGTCATCTTGTTCGATATTGATTAAGTTTTGCATGGCTCTCCCTTTGGTGCTTTTACCCCCTTCTGGAATCTCATACACACGCATCCAGAACACTTTTCCTTTTTGGGTAAAGAACATCATATATTGGTGGTTGGTTCCAACAAATAAATGCTCTAAGAAATCTTCATTTCGAGTGGTTGCTCCTTTTTGACCTCTTCCTCCACGGTTCTGAACCTTATACTCTTCAAGATTTGTACGCTTTAAATAGCCGGCATTCGAAATCGTAACCACTACTTTGGTATTTGGAATCATGTCTTCAATTCGCATGTCTCCACCTGCATATTCAATGACAGATCTACGATCATCACCATATTTGTCTTTGATGTGAAGTAATTCGTCTTTTATAATTTGGTAACGTCTTGGTTCGTTTGATAAAATATCTTTTAAATCTGCAATTGTTTGAATAATCGCATCATATTCTCCACGCAATTTGTCTTGCTCTAATCCTGTCAACTGGCGCAAACGCATCTCTACGATTGCTTTGGACTGAATTTCAGACAATTCAAAACGAGCAATCAAAGCCTCTTTGGCTGCATCTGCATTGTTAGATCCTCGAATAATTTTAATCACCTCATCTATATTGTCAGATGCAATAATTAAGCCTTCTAAAATATGAGCTCTTGCTTCTGCTTTCTTTAATTCAAATTCTGTTCTTCGAACAACAACTTCATGTCGGTGCTCAACAAAATAGTGAATCAGCTGCTTTAAATTTAATTGTTCTGGACGCCCTTTTACAAGCGCAATATTATTGACACTAAAAGAAGTTTGTAATTGGGTGTATTTGTATAATTTATTTAAAACGATGTTTGGTATTGCATCTCGTTTTAAGACATATACAATACGCATTCCATTTCTATCAGATTCATCGCGGATGTTTGCAATTCCTTCTAATTTTTTGTCATTGACCAATTCAGCAGTTTTTTTAATCATTTCTGCCTTATTCACTTGGTAAGGGATCTCTGTAACAATAATACACTCTCTGCCCTTCACTTCTTCAATAACGGCTTTAGCACGCATTACAATCCGTCCACGGCCAGTATGAAAAGCATCTCTTACACCATCGTACCCATAAATAGTCCCTCCTGTTGGAAAATCTGGCGCAGTTATGTGCTGCATCAATCCATCAATATCTATATCATTATCATCAATATAAGCAATGGTGCCGTTAATAACTTCTGTTAAATTATGTGGCGCCATATTAGTTGCCATACCCACCGCAATTCCAGATGCTCCATTGACCAATAGATTTGGAATTCTTGTTGGCAACACTGTTGGCTCTTGCAAGGTATCATCGAAATTCAAACGATGATCAACAGTATCCTTTTCGATATCCGCCAACATATCTTCCGATATTTTCTGCATTCGAACTTCCGTATAACGCATTGCAGCTGGAGAATCACCATCGACAGAACCAAAGTTCCCTTGACCGTCCACCATCATGTAGCGTACACTCCAGTTTTGAGCCATACGCACCATAGAATCATACACTGAAGTATCCCCGTGTGGGTGATACTTCCCTAAAACCTCTCCAACAATTCTTGCCGATTTTTTATACGATCCAGTTGCTTTAATTCCTAACTCATGCATCCCAAACAATACTCTTCTATGAACGGGTTTTAAACCATCTCTTACATCGGGCAATGCTCTTGAAACTATCACTGACATCGAGTAATCGATGTACGCAGATTTCATCTGCTCTTCAATGTTAATCGGAATTAACTTTTCTCCGTCTGCCATATTTATATCCTATTAAATTTTAGTCCTATTTTTTAAACAAGGCAAGATACTATTTCTCTCAGTATTTACAAAGGTTTTAGCGTTTCTATAAGCGAAGAGTTATCAACATTTTTATGCATTTTTTAACATTGATTTATCTTACTGATTTTCAAGTACTTTTGCAGTTTTTAAAGCCCCTAATCCTTACTTTTCTCCCCAACAAGCTATTTTTTGTATTTTTCTTCTAAAAAAAGGATTAAATTTACACTATAAAGAAAAAAGATATGGACGAAAATTTTTCACCAAAGGTTAGAGACGTAATTACCTACAGCAAAGATGAAGCTTTGCGTTTGGGCAACGATTTTATTGGCACAGAACATCTTCTTTTAGGATTGATTAAAAAGGGAAATGGAAAAGCAATTGAAATTTTAACCGCTTTTGATGTTGACTTCCTGCTCTTGCGCAAAAAACTAGAACAGTTGAATCCAGCAGAGCCTTCCCTTGAAACACAAAATAACACTAAAAACTTACACCTCACACGGCAAGCAGAAAAAGCACTTAAAACCACTTTTTTAGAAGCAAAACTTTACCAAAGTGAAGCCATAGATACTGCGCATTTATTACTCTGCATTTTGCGCAATGAAAATGACCCAGCAACAAAACTATTGCACAAATACAATGTAAATTATGATGGTACAAAAGCCATCTATAAAGATTTACATGTAAACGACGATTTACCTTCGAACCCAATTGCAGAAACTCCCTCTGATGATGCTTTTGAATCAGAAAAATCAAACCCATTCGAACCAAAACAACCTCAAAAAGGAAAAGTATCCAAAAAATCTAAAACACCCGTACTAGATAACTTTGGAAGAGATTTAACGGCTCTTGCTGAATTTGGGAAGCTAGACCCTGTAGTGGGTCGACAAAAAGAAATCGAACGGGTCTCTCAAATCTTAAGCAGACGAAAGAAAAACAACCCAATGCTAATTGGAGAACCTGGTGTAGGTAAATCTGCCATTGCAGAAGGATTGGCATTAAGAATTATAGAACGTAAAGTTTCTCGAATTTTATTTGACAAACGTTTGGTTTCTTTAGATTTGGCCAGTTTGGTTGCGGGAACAAAATACCGGGGTCAATTTGAAGAACGCATGAAAGCGCTCATGAATGAACTCGAAAAAAACGACGACATCATTTTATTTATCGATGAAATTCATACCATAGTTGGTGCGGGAGGTGCCACCGGATCTCTCGATGCCTCCAACATGTTGAAACCTGCTCTAGCAAGAGGAGAAATACAATGTATTGGTGCAACAACCTTAGATGAATTTAGAACCAACATTGAAAAAGACGGTGCACTAGAACGCCGTTTTCAAAAAGTAATCGTAGAACCTACCTCGGTAGAAGAAACCATTCAAATTTTACAAAACATCAAGAGTAAATATGAAGAACACCATCATGTAAACTATACCGACAATGCCATAGAAGCTTGTGTAAAGTTAACCAACAGATACATGACAGATCGTTACCTACCTGACAAAGCAATCGATGCTTTGGATGAAGCGGGCTCTCGAATTCACATTACAAACATTGTTGTCCCACAACAAGTTTTAGAACTGGAAACAAAATTAGAAACAATCCGTGACCGCAAAACAAAAGCAGTCAGTGGGCAAAAATATGAAGAAGCTGCCAAATTACGAGACGATGAAAAAAATATCGAAGCGGCATTAGATTCTGCACAAAAACAATGGGAAGACCACTCGAAACTAAATCGAGAAGTGGTGACCGAAGACAATGTTGCAGAAGTTGTTTCTATGATGACGGGGATTCCTGTAAACAGAGTTGCAGAAGCAGAAACCAATCGTTTGCACGAATTACCACAACTTATTAAAGGAAAAGTAATCGGTCAAAATGAAGCAGTAACCAAAGTAGTAAAAGCCATTCAAAGAAACAGAGTAGGCTTAAAAGATCCTAATAAACCGATTGGTTCTTTTATTTTCTTAGGACAAACTGGTGTTGGAAAAACACAGTTGGCTAAAGTTTTGGCGCGGGAATTATTTGATTCTGACGATTCTTTAATTCGAATTGACATGAGCGAATACATGGAAAAATTTGCCATCTCTCGTTTAATTGGAGCGCCTCCTGGATATGTGGGCTACGAAGAAGGAGGACAACTAACGGAGAAAGTAAGAAGAAAGCCTTATTCTGTAATTTTATTAGATGAGATCGAAAAAGCGCATCCCGATGTATTCAACACCTTATTGCAAATTTTAGATGACGGACACATTACGGATAGTTTAGGGCGTAAGATTGATTTTAGAAATACCATCATTATCATGACCTCCAACATTGGTGCTCGTCAACTAAAAGACTTTGGTGGTGGTGTTGGTTTTGGAACCACATCAAAAAATGCACAGGCGGACGCACATGCAAAATCGGTGATTGAAGGTGCATTGAAAAAGTCTTTCGCTCCAGAATTTTTAAATAGAATTGACGATGTCATCGTGTTTAATGCGCTCGAAAAAGAAGACATTCACTCCATCATCGATATTGAATTGGATAAATTACTTCAGCGCATCGCAGATTTAGGATATACCTTGCATCTAAGTGACAAAGCAAAAGATTATATAGCAGAGAAAGGGTTTGATAAGAAGTACGGTGCAAGACCGCTTAAAAGAGCCATACAGAAATACATTGAAGATGCATTAGCAGAAGAGATAGTAAATTCTAAACTCTCCGAAGGCGATACCATTGCCATGGATCTAGACGAAGCAAAAGGTGCATTGACAATCAAAATTAAGAAAGGAAAGAAAAAACCTGAAATAAGAACGGAAACAGAAACAACCCCAGAAATAAGTTCTGAAACAACTTCTGAATCTTAACATTATAATCCCAAACAAGCTTTTGGGATTTTTTTGTAAGCTATTTTTTAGTCAAACAATTCTTTCGAATCAATTTCTAAAGAAGCAATAAATTTCGAGGCGTTGGCAATGTCATAATGCAACACCCTATCTTCTTGCACAATCGAAACTTCTTGTCGAAACAAACCCACCATCGATTCTAAAAAGGGAGACGTTTTGCCATTCCCAAAACTCAATGCTTGAGAAGCCGTAAAGAGTTCAATTGCCAAAATAGTTTGTAAGTTATCCACTATTTTTTTACACTTGGTTGCAGCATTGGCGCCCATAGAAACATGATCTTCCTGCCCATTGCTCGATTCAATCGAATCGACACTCGCCGGCGTTGCATATTGTTTGTTCTGACTCACAATACTTGCAGCCGTATACTGCGGAATCATAAATCCTGAATTTAATCCTGGATTTGACACTAAAAACGGGGGTAAATGACGGTGCCCAGAAACCAACTGATAGGTTCTTCTCTCAGAAATATTCCCTAATTCCGCAATTGCTATGGCTAAAAAATCAAGCCCTAATGCTAATGGCTGACCGTGAAAATTTCCACCAGAAATAATAGCATCTTCTTCCACAAAAATATTGGGATTGTCAGTCACTGAATTTATTTCTGTTAAAAAGGTCTTGGTTACAAATTGAATGGTATCTTTTGTTGCTCCGTGCACTTGTGGCATACATCGAAAAGAATAGGGATCTTGAACATGCTGTTTTTCTTGCAAAATCAATGCACTATCTTGTAAAAAATCTTTAATTCTTGCAGCTGTTTTTAGTTGTCCGTTGTGGGGTCTTGCATAATGAATCAATTCATTAAAAGGCTCTATTCTTCCATCAAAACCTTCCAAAGAAAGGGTTCCAATTAAATCCGCCAAATAGGACAACTTGTGAGATTGCAATAAGCAATGAATTCCAAAGGCCGACATGAACTGGGTTCCATTAAGCAATGCCAAACCTTCCTTGGACTGTAAATTTATTTTGTTCCAAGAGAAAATTTCTAATACTTTTTCTCCAGTAATTTTTTCATTTTTATACCGTACTTCCCCCAAACCAATTAATGGCAGCGACATATGTGCCAAAGGCGATAAATCTCCCGAGGCTCCCAAAGAACCTTGGGAATACACGACTGGAAAGATGGCATTATTATAAAAATCAATCAAGCGATTCACCGTGACCAATTGCACGCCCGAATGCCCAAAACTTAGGGATTGGATTTTAAACAGCAACATCAATTTCACAATCTCTGGAGATATCTCTTCTCCTGTTCCACATGCATGACTCATCACAAGATTTTCTTGTAGTCTTTGTAAATTATTGCCCGCAATTTTTACATTGTACAAGGCTCCAAAACCAGTATTAATTCCATAAATAGGTTTCGAAATCGATTTCATTTTCTCATCCAAATAAAATCTGCATTTCTCGATTTTCTGAATGGCAACATCCGACAGTGCTAATGTTGCGTCCGAGGAAATAATTTCTTGGATTTTCACTAAATCAAGCGGCTGGGAATCGATATAATGTATTGTACTCATAACGGTTGTATTGTTTTTCAAAAGTGCAAATTTGAAGCTGCATACACAACTATTTTAACTATTTATATTCTATAATGTACTATATTTGCTATCAAATTTAAATTTCAAAGAATGAAAAAATTAGGACTATTACTTTTTAGCATCGCTATCTTAACATCATGTGGACAAGAAGCTCCTAAAGACTATGCTAGAGTTTCAGGTAAATTAGAGAACAACAAAGATTCTTTAATTACTATTAGTAATCAAGCAGGCATTCTTAAAACGATTAAAATCAACACCGATGGTTCTTTCAACGATACTTTAAAAGTGGAGAAAGCAGACATTTATACATTTCAAACAAGTTTCGCTAAAAGAGCTCCTTTGTATCTTAAAAATGGATTTGATATTCAGATCACTGGAGATGCAGAGGTATTCATGGAAAGTTTTACCTATACGGGAAAGGGTGCTGACAATAGCAATTATATCTTAGCTCAAATTGCAATGAGTAAAAGTATTGGAAATCCTGAATTGATTTTAAAATTAGACAAACAATCCTTTGAAGAAAAAGTAGCAAGTTTGAAAAAAGATTTTGATAGCATTGTTAGCTCTTATAAAAATTTGGACAGTACCTTATCAGCAGATGCCAAAAAACAAAGTGTACAAATGGTCAATTTCTTCCAAAAAGCCTATGCAGAAAATCTACAAAATGCACCTGGAACTCCCTCCCCTGCTTTTACCGATTATGTCGCTTATAAAGGGGGCACAAAATCCTTGGCTTCTTTTAAGGGAAAATATGTTTATATTGATGTTTGGGCCACTTGGTGTGGACCTTGCATTCAACAAATTCCTTATTTGAAAAAATTAGAAGACAGCTATAAAAATAAAAACATTGAATTTGTAAGTATTTCTACCGATGAATCCAGAAGAAATGGTGGTTCCTGGGAAGCTGCAGAAAAGAAATGGAGAGATTTTGTAAAGGCGAAACAAATGGGCGGAATTCAACTTTGGTCTGGAAAAGATTTTTCTTTTCAAAAAGCCTATAAAATAAATGGAATTCCACGATTTATCTTAGTTGATCCAAAGGGAAATATTGTCGATGCGAATGCACCTAGACCTTCGGAACCAAGATTAACGGAATTGTTTACTTCATTGGGCATTTAAGATACCTACATAACAGCTATAAAAAAAGCGGAGTTGTACAACTTCGCTTTTTTTTATGCACTATTTACTGATTACTGATATTTCTTGGGCATTTTTCTTGTTTTTGTCAATTGCTCAAATGCAGAGCCCAATGCCAATAATTTTAATTCTGTAAAAGGTTTTCCAATAAAGGTTAAACTGATAGGCTCACCAGATTCTTTATACCCCATAGGCACTGTTAAAGTGGGATGATTTGCCATTGCTGCCATGCCAGAATGATAGTTGTTTATGGATAAAACTGCCTCCAAATTCTCGGTGTTTAAAGCACTGAAATACGTTGCACCTTCCAATTGTAACCGCTGCTTTATCACTTCCAATTCTGCCAAAGTAGTGGTATCATTTACAATGCCTTCAAAGAGTTGTTGCCCGTAGGGTGCGCGTAACAAACTGTCTTTTCTATTAAAATCGAGTACGCTTTGTATGCTGTTAATTTTTACAGATGTGCTAGCGTGAGCAGTTAAATACGTTGGCAAATCGTGTTTCATTTCAATATTCAACAAGGTAATGAAACCAGCAAATGAAACTTCTGGGGGGCTAATTGTAATCAATTCGGCTCCTGCTTTTCGCAGGGTGCCCATTGTCTCTGCATATATTGAATCGGTTAACAAGGATTTTAACACCCCAACTCTTTTTCCTTTTAAGGGGGCATCCATTTCTAGCTCCGCATCCAATTCGTAGCTAATTGAAGCAGCATCTGTAATGTCTTTTCCTAACATTGCCTTTAAGAGAATGTAGTTATCGGTGATGTTCTTGGTCATGGGTCCGGGGGTGTCTAAGGTGGAGGAAATGGGTACAATACCGGTTCTGCTTAACACGCCTACGGTTGGTTTCAATCCCACGACAGAATTCAGACTCGAAGGTGATGTTATGGACCCTGAAGTTTCGGTTCCAACAGCAGCCACAGCAAAATTTGCTGCTACCGCTACTCCACTCCCTGCTGAGCTCCCTCCAGTTTCAAAAACAGCGCGACCATAAGGATTTAGCGTCTGACCCCCCATTGCTGAATAGCCTAAAGGACAACCTGAACAGAAGAAATAGGCCCATTCGCTTAAATTTACTTTTCCTAAAATTAATGCACCGTTTTGTTTTAATTTCTCAACAATAAAAGCATCCTTTTGGGTATCGTTGTATTGCAGGGCAACAGCCCCCGCTGTGGTGGCCATGTCTTTGGTATTGATATTGTCTTTTAATAAAATAGGCATCCCATACATACGAATATCAAAAAACAAGTCTGATACGTTGTTTTTGTCCTTCTCTCTTGCTTGTGCTAATACCTTCGGATTTAATGAAATAATACTATTTAAAGACAATGTCGAATCGCTTTCAAATTTCCGAATTCGATATAAATAGAACAAGGTCAGTTTTTCATAAGTCAGTTTTCCTGCTTTCACACTTTGTTGGAGTGACGGAATGTCTTGTTCTAAAATTAAGGGTTTTAATGCCTCGTAATTGGCCTCTGAGAAGGCAGAAAGTTCTTTTTCGAAAGGCTTAAAAACGTCGTTTAAATCGATGTGTTTCGATTGAAAAAGCTGAAACTGCATGCGCTTGTTTTCATGTGCTTTTTGTTTTTCTAAAGCAACGGTTTCATTGTATTTTGTAAAAAAAGGTGTTGGCGCTTTTTGTTGACAAGCTACTAATAAAAGGACGATTACGAGTAAAATGAGGCTATTTTTCATGAGAATATTTGTTTCTCAAAGATAAGGAATAAAAAAAGTAACTATATAAAAAGCAAGGGCACAATAGTATCGTGTGGTTTTACTCGTATTGAATTGAGCAGCATTGCCCACAAAACCAACGCCTTTTTTCCAAGCGCCAATTTAGGACACGACGTAGCAACAATCCCTGTAATAACGGCTTTTAAGAAACTTTTAGTATTTCAATGAACGTGCATCCCCCATAATAAAGTGGGTTTTTGTTTTTTTAAAACCTTGATTATCAGTTATAAATTTTACAATTTCTACAAAAGCGCCAGTTAGGACACTACCCCCAAATGGTCTTTGTACTGGTTCTCATTTTCCAAGCGCCAATTTAGGACACGACGTAGCAACAATCCCAGTAATAACGGCTTTTAAGAAACTTTTAGTATTTCAATGAACGTGCATCCCCACAATAAAATGGGTATTTATTTTTTTAAAACCTTGATTATCAGTTCAAAATTTTACAATTTCTACAAAAGCGCCAGTTTAGGACACTACCAAAAATAAGGTGAATGTTATTTTTGGCAGTTTACTTGAAAAAAGAATCTACAAACTCATGCTTGTTAAATACTTGCAGGTCGTCAATGTCTTCACCAACACCAATGTATTTTACAGGAATTTGAAATTGGTCAGAAATTCCAATGACAACGCCCCCTTTTGCAGTCCCGTCT
>Ga0115572_10002029_pt1 | contig 16320 bp, 11 predicted proteins | sample COGITO_mtgs_1206_FD_88681 | JGI IMG/M metagenome (GOLD analysis project Ga0115572, IMG submission 88681) | Pelagic marine microbial communities from North Sea - COGITO_mtgs_120607 | ecosystem: Environmental > Aquatic > Marine > Epipelagic | place: Germany:Helgoland, sampling site Kabeltonne... | reverse complement strand
TACTAGCAGGGCCAAAAAGTAGTGGTCAAATAGTCATTGATGATGGTGCAACATTGGCTATTCAGCAACAAGGCGCGAGCTTATTAGCCAAAGGTGTGCGTGCAGCAAAAGGCGTATTTACTAGGGGAGACTTAGTTGATTTAGTGGATTTAAATAATCAATGTGTAGCTCGTGGTGTTGTTCGGTTTAATAATCAGGAAGTTGAGGAAATCAAAGGCTGTCACTCCAATGATATTATTAACGTATTAGGCTTTGATTGTGGTTCAGCAGTTATCCATCGCGATGATTTAGTGTTGTTTTAGCGTTTTAGCCAGATAGGTTAGTAAAAAAACAGTGTTGTTCTAGACTTAGGGTTATGTATTTATAAGGTAGATGTTAAATGGCCAACCCTTGCGGACATGAGTGGATTGTATCTATAACACAACAAGAAGAAGAGCCAGGTTTAGATAAAGCGTTGCTAGACGCGATTTCAGAGCTGGCAGAAATTGATGCTTTTGCAATTTACGTTAATAAGCATTTTAATGATGATGTTGCGCCTATATTACTGAACAAAGACTCTCCTTTAGGAGTATTGGAGAGTCATGAGATAGCATCAATTTTACAAAAGGTCTCAAAAAATAAAATACGCGTAAGTGCGGCCTTTGGCTCCTACACAAGTTACATTCCCATGTATTATTTAGGGCGTGTTATTGGTATGTTGCTGGTGGAGTCGGATCATGAGTTAGCAGAGCGTACAACCATGCTCAGCATTCATATTTTAAATGTGTATGCCAACCAACTTGCGCTTATTCATCGCTCACGGTTAGATCCCCTCACAGAGCTTTTAAATCGACAAACCTTTGATACCAAAGTGATGGAGATTGTGTCTGATGATCAATTTTCTCTATCTAATGAAGCACAAAGTTGGTTTTTAGCTATAGTGGATATTGATCATTTCAAACGAGTTAATGATAATTTTGGCCATGTGATTGGTGATGAAGTTATTTTGCTCTTAGCGAGGTTACTTAAAAATAATTTTAAAGTTGATGATTTTGTATTTCGTTATGGCGGTGAAGAATTTGCTGTGCTTTTTTATGCTAAAAGTGACTCTGATGCACTACACATTCTCGAATGCTTTAGAAAAAACGTAGCAGAATACCCTTTCCCTCAAGTGGGTCAGTTAACTGTAAGCATTGGTTATTTAAAACTTACAGAAGTTGATATGGTGGCCTCACTTGTAAATAAAGCGGATTTAGCACTATACCACTCCAAAAATAATGGCCGTGATCAGGTTACTTCGTACCTTGATCTTAACGTCGTTGAAAAAGTTCAAAATGACGATGATGGCATTGAGCTTTTTTAATGCTATTTTAATAGCTGTTATGCTAAAATCCGTGCCCTTAATTTGTTGTCGATAGGGTAGAAAATGAAATTAGTACGTTGGATTTTAGGGTCTTTAATCTTATTTTTTGATTTTATATTTACACCGCGCAGTAAAAAACGTGCGCCTGAGGACCAAGCAAAGCTCGATCAGCAAACCCGTGATTTTAAACTCTACCAATTTAAAGCGTGCCCTTTTTGCGTAAAAGTACGCCGAGCTATTAAGCGCGAAGGCTTAAAAGTAGAAACCCGCGACGCTAAAAACAATGAACAATATCGTCAAGAGCTACTAGAGCAGGGTGGTAAAGTTAAGGTTCCTTGCCTACGTATTGAAAAAGATAACCAAGTAACCTGGTTATACGAATCAAACGATATCATTGCCTATTTAGATAAAGTCGCAGCCTAAGGCGTGCGACCACTTCGAAAATTGCCCTTGCTATGCTAGCATCAGGGCAACTTTTATAGTCCTTTTTTAAAGAGAATATACCATGACAATCCGTACTCGTGTTGCTCCGTCACCAACAGGTGACCCGCATCTTGGCACTGCTTATATTGCCTTATTTAATTACTGTTTTGCTAAACAGCAAGGTGGTGAATTTGTACTTCGTATTGAAGATACAGACCAAGTACGCAGCACACCAGAATCAGAACAGGCGATTATGGATAGCCTACGTTGGTTAGGGCTTGAATGGGATCATGGTCCAGATGTTGGCGGCGAATTTGGCCCATACCGCCAATCAGAGCGCAGCGATTTATATAAGAAATATGCACATCAGCTCGTTGATGAAGGCAAAGCGTTTTACTGTTTTGCAACCAGCGAAGAGCTTGATCAAATGCGCGAAGAGCAAATGGCAGAAGGTTTGCGCCCTAAATACGATGGTCGTGGTTTAAAACTAACGAAAGAAGAAGTTGAAGCGAATTTAGCTGCTGGTAAGCCATATGTAATTCGTATGAACATCCCAAGCGAAGGCACATTCAAGTTTAATGATTACTTACGTGATGAGATTGAGATCCCGTGGGAAAACGTAGATATGCAAGTGCTACTAAAAGCCGATGGTTTTCCAACGTACTTCTTAGCCAACGTTGTGGATGATCACCACATGCAAATCAGCCATATTTTTCGTGGCGAAGAGTGGATCAACTCAGCCCCTAAATTATTAAAGTTGTATGAAGATTTTGGTTGGGAAGCACCTGTACTTGGTCACTTACCATTACTGCGCAATCCAGATAAATCAAAGCTATCAAAGCGTAAAAACCCAACCTCTATTAATTACTATAAAGAAATGGGTTACTTGCCAGAAGCGGTACTTAACTATTTAGGTCGCATGGGTTGGTCAATGCCTGATGAGCGTGAAAAGTTCACTCTTGATGAAATGATTGAGCACTTTGACATGAAGCGCGTATCACTGGGCGGCCCAGTATTTGATGTAGATAAACTAAGTTGGTTAAATGGTACATGGATCCGTGAAAACCTCACTGATGCAGAACTTGTTCAACGCTTTGTGGATTGGAAGTTTAACGGCGATATGCTTGCTAAAGTATTACCTGAAGCGAAAACCCGCATTAATACTTTATCGGATATGGTTGATTTAGCTGGTCATTTTGTAGGTGGTATACCGACTTACGATCCCGCATTATTAACGGCAGGTAAAGCGGATGAAAATGTTATTCGCCAAGCGTTACAGTTCTTTATCTGGCAATTAGAAGGCCTACGTAGCTGGGAAAAGCCTGAGATATTTGCTATTGCTAAAGCGGTGGCAACATTCCACGAGCTTAAAATTAAAGACTTTTTAGAGCCAATCTTTGTTGCTATTACTGGAAAGACGTCATCGACATCGGTACTTGATGCAATGGAAATTCTAGGCTCTGATTTATCACGTGCCCGTCTACGTGTTGCACTTACACATTTAGGTGTTTCGAAAAAGCAGGCTAAGAATATAGAACGCGCTTATCGCGAATATCCAAATAGTTAATACATCTATTAACTGGTATTTTAAACCGAGCCCTAGGCTCGGTTTTTTTATAACTTTTTTAATAACTGTAAGACTGACCAGTACATAAGTAAGCTTTTTCACATTCATATTTAGCATATGTCACTGCTTTACATTGCTCAATGGTATAAGCGTTTGCTCCTCGATTTACAGCATCTTGCTTTAATAAAGATTGGGCTTCGGCTTTTAAGTTATTTTTGTTAACAGTCCCTCGGCGACTCTCTTCACAGCTGAGCCCCTCTACCTGACCCATCATCGTTGCACCCATTTCGTTTGCATGTTGGTGGTTTCGAAATTTATATAAATCATGTTTAGCAATTTGATTTGCAATCATCACGTCGTTGATATTGGTAGATACCTTAACGGCACTGCATCCACTGCATAGAAATAGTAGCAAAGTACACAACGTTTTTTTCATTTTATGTCTGCCCTTAGTTTTTATTTAATCCAAAGCATAACAATTATTTAAACTTAATATGTAAAATTTTGTTGATAACGTAGCTGCGTCTCTTTAATTCCTAGTATGTTGAAAAGCTAAAATGATCGCTTTGTATTTTATAAATTTCATTTTTGTTAATGGAATGTACAAAATGCTACACGTTTTAGCGTCACTTTTTATCTTCCTTATGGTTGAATTGTATGTACAAGTGGTGAAATAGATATTCACAAAACTTGAATAAAAATACTAAACAACTATCCAGGGGATACCTATGCAAGTGAAAACCATTTCCATTGCAGTAGCTGCCGCTATCTACAGCGCGAGTGCTGCACATGCTGCCGACATTGAGAGCCAGAACAAAATAAGTAACCAACTAAAAGCACCCAACATCACATTTGAAGAAATCAAAGCATTTAGCAAAGAGTACAACGAAGGTGACTCTTCTAGTATGTTGCAGAATGATGGTTTAAATGTGCAACTCAATAGCCAAGAAAAGAAATTTAAAGAAGAAGGTGTTGATGGTGAAAGTATATATATAGTGCGCTTGAAAGCGAACTCTGTTGCGCTCGAAGCGCGTGATCTAGCGTCACCTCTCGCACGCTCAATGCAAGTACAGGGTATAACAAAAATATTTGAAAAAGGCCGGGCTACTGTGAGTGATGTCACAGAGTATCAAGCTAAATTATTACATAAACAAAACTCAGTTATGCAAGAAGTAACGGCCGTTACAGGCCGCACAGATATGCGTCGTCAATTTACTAAAGCCCTCAATGGCTTTTCTGTGAAAATGACTGAACGTGAAGCCAGCCGTGTGGCAGAGCTTGGTTCTGTTGCATCTGTAATGCGTTCAAAGAACTATGACTTACTGTCAGATGAAGGTCCGAAGCATATTGGTGCAGATCAAATTTGGGATGGCACAAGTGTACCGAGCGGTATTAAAGGAAAAGGGGAGGGACAAATTGTTGGTATTATCGATACGGGTATCAACTCTGATCACCCTTCATTTTCAGCTATAGGCGGCGATGGCTATCAACATATCAACCCATTTGGAGAAGGCGCATACGTTGGTGACTGTGTTGAAGAGCCAGAAGAGGTTCAATGCAATAGTAAACTCATTGGTGTTCGCTCTTATGATGTGATAACCGATGCCTTTGAGGCAATGATACCTGGTTGGCCTGCCATTGGTGAAGATTATCAAGGTCATGGTTCACATGTCGCATCGACAGCTGCAGGTAACGTTGTTAATAATGTACCTTACATGCTTCCTAGCTTTGGTGAGAACACAGATGGGACTATCTTAAAAGAAGATTTATTTCCTGAGATTTCAGGGGTTGCTCCTCATGCTAATATTATTTCATATCAAGTGTGTTATCCAAGCAGTGCTGAATACGCAGGGTGTCCTGGTGAAGCTCTGGTTGCAGGTATTGAAGATGCGATTTCAGACGGCGTAGATGTTATCAACTTCTCAATTGGTGGCGCAGACTCAAATGTATGGGCAGATCCTGTACAGCTTGCTTTTCTCGCAGCACGAGAGGCTGGTATTAATGTGGCTGCTGCTGCGGGTAATAGTGGCCAAGCATGTGGTGCTGCGGAATGTTTTGGTTACCTAGATAATTCATCACCTTGGTTGGCTCAGGTTGCAGCAACAACACATGGTCGTTCTATTGCGGTTGAAACTGCGGTTGAATATGCAGGCTTTGCTGATGATACCCTAGGCTCAGAGGTGCCAAGCTGGTCAGAAGCAGGTTTAGTTGGTGGAGCAATTAATAACGAAGAGCTGACTGGTGTTGTTGTATGGGCTAAGGATTATGCCGATGTAAACGGATTTAAAGATTACAATGGTTATTGCACAGCCGAATACCCAGAAGGAACGTTTGATTATTATAAAGATGGTAGTGAAATCACGGGTGCCAATGATGGTTCAACTAATGTGATTGTAATTTGTCAACGCCATACACCAACTGACCCTAACGCCAACGCACGTACTGCAAAAGTAGATCATGTTAAAGCAGGTGGCGCGGATGGTTTCATTATGTTTAACCGTGATCGTAATCAAGGCACCGTTCCTGAATCATACTCTTTACCTGGCGTCCACTTTAGTTATGATCAATGGAATGGAGTATACCCAGAAGATGCTCTAGAGGATTGGGTTGATAGCTATTCAGAGCTAGGTCACATGATAACGATTAAACCAACCGTTATCGAACGTCGCGTCAATCAAGATGATGCAGATTGGCTTGCTGACTTTTCTTCTCGCGGTCCATCATTTTCAAATGTTGAGGTATTAGCACCTGCAATGGCTGCGCCGGGTGTCAATATATATGCTGCTTATTCTGATGAACATCCGTTCGTAGAGCCGCATGGGCAAGATTATGCTGGTATTAGTGGTACATCTATGGCGTCGCCTCATGTTGCAGGGTCAATGGCATTATTACGTCAAATTCACCCTGAGTGGACTGCGGCCGAAATTCAATCTGCGCTTTCTATGACAGCGGAAAATGTTGTTAAATATCATCGTTTAAATAACAAAAGTGATATTGTTGCTGATGCAAAAATTTATCGCGCTGGAGCCGGCCGAATTAACGTTGCATTGGCTGCTAAAGCGGGTTTTGTGATGAACGAAACTGCGGATAACTTCTTAGCGGCTGACCCTTATAACGGTGGTACGCCACATAAGCTTAACTTACCAAACCTTGTTAACTTCTCGTGTGCACCAGAGTGTCAATGGGTTCGTACTATAAAAGCAACAGAAGATGGTACATGGACCGTTAGCCATGAAGATATTGAAAACTGGTCGCTAGATGTCAACTCGCAAACATCACAAAATGGTGTAAATATTGATATCTTCCCGAAAACTTTTTCATTGAAAAAAGGTGAGACACAAACCATTATCGTTAAAGCGTCTATCATGGACACGCAAGAATGGTTCAGTAATTCAGAGGTTGAGCTACATACTAATTTAGTATTCCAAGCGGAGGATGCGGATATTCCAGATGCGCATTGGCCTGTAGCGTTTAAATATGATCGCGGTAACTTACCTTCAATGCTATCGACAACTGCGCATTCTGATATAGGCACGTATGTTGCTAAAGGTATTGTATTACCAAATGTTGAAGCGCCAGTGGCTCGTGTATATGAGCCGGTTAAAGCAGAAATTACTTCTGTAACACTACCAAAAGATGATGATCGGACCTTCCCATGGGATATGAACCGCAACGCTGAAGAAGTTAATGCTGAAGATATTCTAGATGAGTCGACGTTTACTAAATTCGTTAGCGTACCTGCAAACTCAAAACGCTTTATGGCTGAAGTGGTCGATGTTGAGTCTGAGCTGAAAGGGACAACATTAGATGTAGGTAATGCCATTGTTTATGTAGGGAAAGACTATAATAATGATGGTATTGTACAGCCACAAGATGAAATTCTATGTGTTTCTAACCATAGAATTTATAAAAATTTCTGTAATATAAATAACCCAGAAGAAGGTGAATATTGGGTTGTAATATATAACTCTAATAAATCATCTGTAGGGGCTATTGAAGAAACTTTCGAATTAGCAACTGCGGTTGTATCAAATCAAGATGCAACAGGTATGACTGCACGTCTCCCTGCGAGTGATGGTTTAAACAAAGTTGACATGACTGTTGATTGGAATATGGCGTTTGATGCTAATAGTGTTTACTACTCATTATTGGATGTAGGCACATCAGCAGTTAATCCTGGTAATTTAGGTTCTATCCCATTCAAGATTAGTCGTGGCAAAGATGTTGTTCACCTAGATGCGCCAAATACAGGTGCAAAAGTGGGCGATATGATACCTTACACATTCGAAGTGCTAGCTAATAATTCAGGAGTTGATCGTGAATTTTCACTAGAATTAGCGATTCCAGAAGGTCTGGATGTTAAAGCTGAAAATGTTGCAATATCAACAACATCAGAAATCAATATCGAAGTTGTTGATGGCAAGGTTGTTGTAACAGGAATGCAGGCTGATACGCGCGATGTTGAGCCAGACTACATTGTTACGGATAATATTACTGATGAGATGTGTCGCACACCTGACTTTGGTAACTCAAATCCTGGTGGATATGTTGATTTATCTGAGTTTGGTATTGCGCCTTTACTTTCTGGTTTCGATGACAATAACCTTTATAACTCCAGCCGAGGTTATGCTTTACCTATCGCAAGCTTCTATAATGGTGAGTACGATACATTTAGCTTATATAACAACAGTGAATTGACTAATATTCAAAATCAGTACATGGAAATCCGTGGCATGGGGACGGTGAATCCGGGAGGGAGTCGCTACTTTTTCCCTCAACACAAGCCATTTCCTTATGAAACTTTTCCTTATGAGAATATGGGCCCATTATGGCGTGGTTGGGAGTTTTCACCGCAAGGTCTACTACAATCTGTAATGTCAGTAGGGTTGTCCTCAGATGAAGGTATTTCACTAGCAAGTACGACAACAGGCTGGGGAATTGTTGAATGGGATAATGCGTCAGACTATGATGATCCAGTACTAGACCCTACTACGCGAAAGTATAGTTACACAAAACGAGATAACTCATTTGATTTCCAAGTGTTATTTAATGCAAATACACGCTTTGGTGAAGGTGAGCATGAAATTTACTATGCGTACGAAAACATTGATTTTGGAACGACTCGCCCGCACGGTAGTATTGGTTTACAAGGTTTCCGTGGAGCCTTTTTTGAATTCGGTCCGCTTGATAAATATCGGGGTGTCCAAGTAGCCTATAACAACCTAGATGAAGTTATTAGCGATGGTTACGTTGTATGTATGGATTACGTTGGTCCAGAATCATCACAGTTCGAAGTAACGGCATGGGCAGAAGTATTGCCATCAGCGGCAGGTCAAATGCTAAATATTGATGCGAAAGCAGCTATCGCTGGCCTAAATGACATTACAACGACGGCGACACTCAGTGTACCAAGCAATATCACGATTGTAGCGCTTGACGATATGGTAACCACAGAAGAAACAGCAATTAGCTTTGATGTTCACTATATTGATGAAACAAACTCGAAAAATGAAATTTCAGTTATTTCAGACAATGTAAGTTTTGAAGTTGATGGCGATACAGTCACCGTAACACCCAATGAGAATTTCTACGGTGAAACAGAAGTGACGGTGGTTGTTTCTGACATTGAGAACCCATCAGATGCTGCAAGCACGACGTTTATGTTGACAGTAACTGGAGTGAGCGATGCACCTGTTGCAAATGTAGCGAATACAGAGATGGTTATCACAGAAGGCGATACGGTCACACTAGATGCATCAGCGTCAATGGACCCAGATAATGATGAGCTGAGCTACAGCTGGCAAGGTAACGGTGTTATTGCAGATGCAAGCGCAGCGTTAACAACCGTGTCAGGTTTAACTGCGGGTGACCATGTATTTACAGTGACAGTATCAGATGGTGAACTTGAAACATCAGCAACTGTGAATGTGAAAGTAGTTACTGTTGCAGAGCGTTTAGCAATTGATGCTATTTCTAACCAATCAGTTGATGAAGATAACAGCACAGAGATTGCGGTTAACTTTGACAACCAGTTAGGTAAAGAAACTGTTATTACAGCAATGGCTGACAATGCTGAAGTTGAGGTAATGGGTCATGAAACGGGTTCAATGCTAAAACTGACACCAGCAGCAAACTTCAATGGTGAAATTGAAGTAACAGTAATGGTAGCTTATACAGACGAGCCTTCAGCGGTAGCACAAACAACCTTTACACTGACAGTAAACGCAGTGAATGATGCGCCTGTTGTAGAGCTTGCAGAGACTCATTTATATGTACGAGAAGGTCAGGTCCCAACGTTAAGTGCTACAGCAACTGACCTTGATGGTGATGAACTGACCTATGAGTGGGCAGGTCCAGGTACAATTGCTTCAGCAAATGAAGCAAGTACTAAAGTATCAGGACTTGTTGCGGGTGATTATGTTTACACAGTATCAGTAAGCGACGGTGTAACAACGGTTGAAAAAAGCATGCAGTTATCAGTGACTGAAGCCCCGGTGGTTGATGATGCTGATGATGAAGAAGAGTCTAGTGGTTCGTTAACTTGGTTAACGATACTAATGGCTGGTTTTGCAAGCTTAAGACGCCGTAAAGCTAAGCGAAGCTAAATTTATTCCTAATTGTGTTATGTTACAAAGAGCCTTCGGGCTCTTTTTTTGTTTTTAATTGGCGCATACCATGATGAAAAAGCAGCGAAAATTAATATAATAGTTATAACGATGAGTGCTAAGTGAAATCAAATACCTCTGTAGCAAAATGTACAAGGTATTTTATATTTTTTGTAATGTGTTAATTTTAGCAAGAAAGGGAGATGGCGAGGGTATTATTGTGTCAGCTAAAAATACATAAACATGGCTTAGCATACTATTTTTGTAATCAAGTGAGGCTTTATATGCTACTAATCATGAGAATACCCCTGAATACCAATATACTATGATTTAAAGGTGAATTAAGTTGATGAAAAAGGTGTTTGGCTTACTGTGTTGCTTGAATATATCAGTTGTGTATGCACAAATTGACGAACAGCAAACTCAGCTTGTTAAAAAGTCGACAATTAATGCCAGCGTGACATTGGGTTATGGAGGGATTGAAAACCCGGTGCTTGATGCAGGTAATATCACATCACCCATTCTTCCAAGTTTTAGTTATTATGGTGATAGTTGGTATTTTGATGACTTTTCAATAGGCTACAGTCTTATTGAAGCACCTAATTATTATATCGATGTATTAGGCAGGTTTAATGATGATGGCTTCTTTTTTGAACTTGATGGTGTTGAACAGCTATTTGCTCTAGGGGCGGTTTCTTCAGGTCCAGGAAGGCCTTCGATTCCTTCGGCTACACCTATCAACTTAACACCCATAGAGAGAGATTTGTCCTATATGGTGGGTGTATCTTCAGCATTTAATCTCTATGATAATATTTGGCTAAGCGGGGCGTTATTACAAGATGCAACGGACGTTCATAACGGTCATGAATTTTTGCTTAATGCTTATAGTGTGTTTGAATTATTTTCAGGCAAGGCGGGCATAGAGATTGGGGCCGTTTATAAAAATAAAGAATTAATAGCGTATTATTACACCGTAGCCGCAGGTGAAAGTAAAAGCAGATTACCTAAGTATGACTTAGAAAGTAATGAGCAATATCATATTAAGTTAACGTATGAATACTCGCTAAATAATAATTTCAGTTTAGACTTGAAGCTTAAACACACTTGGTTGGGTGATAACCTGGCCAACTCCCATATGATAAAGCAAACAGGGTACTTTTCTGGATTTGCAGGAATTACTTATCATTTTTAGGCCATTGTATCGATATTCTTGCGCCGCCACTTGTCGTGTGATTTGTTAAGTTTATTTTACCTCCGTGCCACGTGGCAATCCGGTCTACAATATATAACCCAAGGCCATAGCCACTAGCTAGCACATCACCTTCACCTTGTTTAAATGGCTCAATCAATGCATTAGCATTAAGTGGTAAACCTGGGCCATCATCAGTCACATAAATAGTATAAATACCGTTACTCTTCTGAGTTTTAATTTGTATCGAGTGCTTTGCATATTTGGTCGCATTTATGAGTAGATTTTGCACTGCAATAGCCATAAAGCTATGTTCGCACCATGCGTCAATTATTTGAAAGTCTACTTTAAATTCTAACTCTGTGTAGAGTTTGAATTTGTGTATCTCAGTATTTATGAGCGATGCTAGATTGACCTTCTTTTGATTAAACACTGTTTGTTGATGTTCGAGCCGTGCAAAAGAAAGGTACTGCTCGAGTCGTACTTCGATTTCGTCGATATCATGTTCTATCTGACTATTTTCATCAGGTTCTAGTTCTGAAATTGAAAGAGCAAAACGCATTCTAGAAAGGGGCGTTCGGATCTCATGGGATATGATCCGTGATAAATCACTGTGTAATAAAATAAAGCTCTCTATACGCTCTGACATTTCTGTAAACGTCCCTGCAAGTGGCGCAATTGAAGAATTACTTTTGATTGGTAGGATGATTTTTTCTGGCTTTTTACTGAAACATTTTGCTGCATTTTGAAGTAGACTTAAATCTCTGAAAACGGGTCTTATAAACAATAAAATAATGCCGCCAAGTAATAAGTAAAAAGCCATAAATACAACCCAGTCTGTTGGCGGGGTGCGCATCAGTTCAACCGGACCCACTCTGTATATTTGTTTATTAAACCCTTTTAAGTAAACAAAAGATTGGCTTTCAAGAGTAACACTGAGGATCCCTTCATTTTCAAAATTAGTTTGTAGCTCTGGCGATAAAATAAGCTCTGAGGCGTTTACCTTTTTCACTCTCGTATCTTTTTCGTCAATTAATTTCCTAAACTCGTTAACACTAAGCTGAAGGCTAGGAGTTTGCGCTGAGAAAAAATAATTGTACATTTGGCCAAATGATAATACTAAAGCCGTTAAGCTAACCGTTATTATCATGTATAACTTTAAAAACTGTTGGTTCATGACTTAGTAATATCCAAACTATAGCCTTTTCCTCTAACAGACTTAATATCTAAAGATACTTCTTTATCGGAAAATAGTTCTTTTAGTTTTTTCCTTAATCGACTAATTTTTAAATCAATCGCTCTATCTAGGCCGTCATACTCTCTCCCTACTACTTGTTTAAACAATAACTCTCGCGATACTGTTTGAGGTGCATTGTTTGCTAAAAATGAAATAATCTCAAATTCACTTTCGTTTAGGCCTAACCAAGTATTAAGAAACTTTGCATCACGTTTGTTAGTGTCTACAGATAAGTCTTGCTGTAGTTCATCTGGGATTATACGTTGATTAATAATGTTTTTAATTTTGGCTAAGAGTAATTCAGGTTTAATTGGCTTAACTAAATAATCATAAGCACCTAGCTCTAACCCTTTTATTTGTGATTGAACAGAATCCAGCGCGGTTAAAAAAATAACAGGGCAGTTGTGGTTGTTTTTTAGCTGCTCTATCAGTGCAAACCCATTTCCATCAGGTAACATAACATCACAAATGATCAGTGTAGGTAAAAAGGTACATTCATGATCATAGTAGGTTTGTACTGTATTGAATAAATCAACGGTGTAACCTTGCTTTAAAAGGAATTTATGTATCAGTTTTGCCAGTTTGAGATCATCTTCAATAACAAATATATGATGCATTATAGACTCCAGCCAAAGCGGCGTTTTATACGATAATCACTTACTTTATAGTTAGCGATGGATAGTTGTTGTTCTTTAACCACTACATTTTCTAAGGGATCAATAAGTTGAACCATAATGGAGTGTGTCGTTTTTAATTTAAAATGTTCATTAATAAGCCCTGGAGAGTTGTAGCACTGGGTATAATGAGGGCAGTTCGTTATTTCTAAGCATAGCTCTTTAAAAGGCGCGAGCGTAAAATTTACTTGAATATTAAATTCGCAGAACTTGTTTTGTGATTCAATGATGCACACCTTCGGCGAGACATTAAAAAAAGGTTTATCAGATGCCTGTGCAAAGCTACTGACACTAAAAAGGCCGCTACATAATAACGTGATCAATAATGTTTTTTTATTGATGTATTTTACATCAATGGCTTTAATGGCTGTGAGGCAAAACAAATTAAACTACCTAAATAATCGCGAGAATGGATGTAGAAAAAATAAACAAGCTCACGTTCCTTTTGTCTAAGTTTTTTTTAGTAACATACAGAGTATTTCACTCAGGCTGTTTGTTATTATATTTAGAGTGAAGCGAATGGTCCTTTTAGGTTCTCTATTTTTGACTAATTAAGGGTTACACAAGTAATTATAAAGGTACTAATAAACGACGTAAAATACACCTTCATTTAGATTAAAAACATCTCTACTGCTGTCGTTAGTGTTAACTATTTCTAGTTGATTGTTAACCCTTTGTACAAATTGCTACATTTAATTGTAGCCTATTTATTTAATTGGTTCGTGATTAGTAAAATAGGGTAAGTGATACTTACTTTTTTAAGTTGATTTATCTTCATCTTTTAGCTTTATTAAACCAAGCATTTATTTTGTTACACAAAATTAAACAGATTCGACCTCTCTCATTATTTTATCTGGTAGTATAGATAAGTTATAAGCAGTTTAAGCAGTGAACAAACAATGTTAAGTCCTTATTATCAGCAACATGCTGACTACATCTCTATTTCTCGTGAACAAGGTTGCCGCTTTGCTAAGTGCGTAGCTGATGATTACAACCCACTTCATGATAAAGACGCAAAACGATTTTGTGTACCTGGAGATTTATTGTTTTCGTTGGTACTAAACAAATACGGTATCAGTGAAAGAATGGAGTTCACTTTTGCTGGCATGGTGGATGAAAACTCAAAACTTGAGTTTCCACAAGGTGCAGATGAATTTGATATCACCAGTGGTGAAAAAGTCATGCTTAAAGTTAAGCGTGAAGGTAAAACAAGCCAATGTGAAACACTGACTAATAGTCTGATAAAAAATTATGTAGAGTTTTCTGGTACTACGTTTCCTCATGTCATAATTCCACTTATGGGCAAGCAAGATGTCATGATAAACCCGGCTAGACCGATGGTTATTTATGAATCAATGTTAATCAACCTCGATACATTGGATATCACTGCACCTACTTTAGAATTTGCTGAACCTGATTTCGAATGCGCAGGTAAGCGCGGTAAAATAACCTTGCGATTTAATTTGCTAGAGAATGGCAAAAAAGTGGGCTCAGGTGAAAAACATATGGTTGTATCAGGCATACGAGAATATTGCCAAACTACAGTTGACGATTTGATTGCCTTTTATAACGAACGTAAAGAAACGCTTAAACCAGTCGCTTAATTCAGCGAGAGTTTAATCACTACTAAGAAGGCGCGTAAGCGCCTTTTTTGTTAAGCGTTTTGCGCGTACAATAATGCTAACATTTGTCATTCCAAGTTTATCTTATGTCTGCTGCAACGTTTACTGATCTTCACCTTGACCCTTTACTACTCAAAAGCCTTGAGTTAACTGAATACAAAAGCCCTACCGCTATTCAGCTACAAACAATCCCACTCATTTTGGCTGGAAACGATGTGATGGGCAGCGCCCAAACAGGCACCGGTAAAACAGCTGCCTTTGTATTACCTCTATTGCACAAATTAATCACTAGCGACAAAAAAGATGAGCAAGGCACCGCGCGAGTTTTAATATTAACGCCAACCCGAGAACTTGCTCAGCAGGTATTTGCAAGTTTTGAAAAGTATGCACAAGGCTGTGGTATCAAGGGGGCTTTAGCCTATGGTGGTGCAAGTATTGGCCCTCAAGTTAAAGCGATGAAAGAGGCGCAAGTAGTGGTTGCAACCCCAGGGCGGTTACTTGATCACATTATTAAAGGCAGCATTACATTATCAAGCGTAGACTCATTAGTATTTGACGAGGCTGATCGCATGCTCGATATGGGCTTTATTGACGAGATTAAACGTATTTTGCGTCATGTGCCAAGTGACCGCCAGACTTTACTATTTTCAGCCACGTTTGATGATAGCGTGTTTGAACTAAGTAAAAAGTTGCTAAAGGATCCAAAACTTGTAGAAGTCGATAAGCGCAATTCGGCAGCGGTAGAAGTTGAGCAAGTTATTTACGCTGTAGATGAAGACCGTAAGCGAGAGCTAGTCTCCCATATGATTGGTATGAAAAACTGGCGCCAAGTGCTTATTTTTACGCGTACCAAACAGATGGCGGATAAGTTAGCCAAAGAAATGTGTAAAGACGGGCTTAAGACGGAGTCTATCCACGGCGATAAATCACAAGGGGCACGCGACAGAGCGTTGCAAAACTTTAAAGAGGGGACCACTCGTGTGCTTGTTGCAACGGATGTTGCTGCGCGAGGGCTAGACATTGTTTCATTAAAATACGTAATCAACTTTGAACTCCCTTACATAGCTGAAGATTATGTTCACCGAATTGGCCGAACGGGCCGAGCGGGTGAGCAAGGCCTTGCAATGTCATTGGTAAGTCTTGATGAGCAGTGGCTTCTTGAAGAGATTGAAGTCCTATTAGATACTCGCCTAACGCCACAATGGCTTGCAGGCTATGAACCTGACCCAAACAAAAAGCCTAAAGATAACCGTAAAAATACGAATAAATCGCGAAAAGACCGTGATAAAAAACGAATTTTAGGTAAAAAAAGTTCAAACCGCCGCCGATAAGTCTTTTATACTTAGTTTTAAGTAGTCAGCGCGGGTGCACAGTATGTTTAAAACTAATCAGTGGATGTTCTCAGAAAAAGACAGCCATATATCTTTACAGAAGTGGCAGAAAACAGTCGATTTAATGACAGACCTATTTTCTGCACCAGCGGGTTTCATTGTGCAGTCTGTTGATAAAGGTTATCGGGTAGTTATAGCAAGCGAACAGCAAGAAATCCCGTATGATGCAGGCACTTTTATACCTAATGATGTAAATATATTTTGCAAAAAGGTGGTGACAGATAATAGTGCGCTCTATGAGAAACATGCTAGCAAAGAAACGTATTGGCT
>Ga0115572_10002027_pt1 | contig 16333 bp, 13 predicted proteins | sample COGITO_mtgs_1206_FD_88681 | JGI IMG/M metagenome (GOLD analysis project Ga0115572, IMG submission 88681) | Pelagic marine microbial communities from North Sea - COGITO_mtgs_120607 | ecosystem: Environmental > Aquatic > Marine > Epipelagic | place: Germany:Helgoland, sampling site Kabeltonne... | reverse complement strand
CATGGGAATGTCCGCTCCCTCGTCGTCTCCCGCAGCGGAGTAGAGGGCGATGCCGGTGGCCACGCCATTCTTTGCCGACCCGGTGCGAAACAGCACCGGCCACACTGCGCACAAGCAAAAGGCTGCGGCCACGCACATGGCTGCGCGCAAGTGCGCCTCCTCGCGAAACACCTCGATGGCTGAGATGGCACCCGCAAAGATCAGGTAGAAGGCCACGCACACAAACCAGCCCGTCAGGAAGGTCCACACGATTTTGAAGAGCGGCGAGCCCTTGTCCGTCTTCTTGGTGTGCATGAAGGCGTCGCGCGGCCACAGCATGCCTGGCGACCACACCACCTTGTACCGCTCGGCCACTTCGCGCACGGTCACGCGTTTTCCAAAGACGTCCGGCTTGCCGTCCTCGCCCTCGCCCTTTGACGCCCACGCAAAGAGGGACAGCAGCGTCACTGCGCCAAGAAGGGCAAACCCGGAGATGACCAGCAACGGGCTCGTCTTTACCACTTCCTCCGGCGGGTGTTCGATGGCGATGATCTCGCTGATCGTTTCGCTCATGGCTTCCGACAACGCCCACCCTTACACTACTCAGTTGCAGCGGGACCTTATCGTGCGGCGGGTCGCTTTAGCGACTGCTGCGTACGGCGACTTCATTGGCGTCCGCGCGCTCGTCCTTCGGGTGGGGCGGTTGGGCGACGAAACTTCCTTAAGCGAGCGTGGATGGGGCGCGGGGAGGCGGGGTTTGGCCTTACTCGCCTCGGCCAACCGCCTCGTGGCCAAGTCCACCTCGGCGAGCAGTTGCGCAAGCATGCCACCGAGCCCGTTGCAGTTGAGGCACACCGACGCAAACTCGCGCATGCGCCTAGAGCGCGCAAAGAAGCAGAACGCCGACTGCAGTTCCATGGCGCGATTCGGGTCGGCAAGGATCTGCTCTGCCAACACCTCCGCAAAGATCCGCTCCGAGCGGTGCAGGATCATGGCGTCCTTCGAGAGGAAATCGTACTTGGAATTTGTCACCGCGCTCATCAGCGCGTGCGCACCCGTCGATTCGGCAAGGTGCGGCAGGCCCAAGTAGCCCCGCATGCCCTCTGCAATGTCCAGCAGCAGGTAGAATGCGCTCCGCATCATGCAGCGATCGAACTGAACGGTGTCCTCCTCGCACGACGAGACAAACTCGACGAGCATCTTGTGAAGCGTCGCCGCCAACAGGCACTCGTTGTTTTGTAAGAACCACGAGGGAATCTCCGCGTGGCAGCACGTGCCGAATGCAATGGTTGCGGTCCTGCACATGAGCTGACCGATGTCTTGCGCAAGCGGCGGCGCTTCCGGATTGCGCTGGCACCCACACAAGCTGCACACGGCGTCCGCAAGCGCGCGCGACACCTCGGGCCATCGGATGTCGATCATCAGGTTGGCGCGCACAGTCTCGATGCTCGGATCCCAGTTGTTGTGCCCGCGAATGAGATCGGTGAACATGTCGGCGTAAAGATCGTACCGTTCCCCGTTGTATGCGGAATCGTTTTCCATCTCCTTTTAAGCGTGACACGCACACGCACACGCACACGCACACGCACACGCACACGCGCACACCTACCACAAGTTGCAAAGAACGCCTTTACAGGCTCATCACATATGCGTAAAAGTTTTCCATCGCCTCTGCCGCGGTCAGCACGCGGTCCGGTTCGGGTGGCACAGCGCTGTGACGCGTGCGGCGGCGCTCGGGACCGATGGTCTCGTCTCTTGGTGGCGCCGCCTCTGCCGGCTCGTCGTCGGTGAGGTCGATCTCGATGGCCGCGCGCTTGGGGGCGGGCGTCAGCGGCTCCATGCCTGCCTGCTGCATGCGCGCCTGCGCCACCACTGCCGCCGAGCGCTTGGCGCGTTGCGCCATGCCGCGCTTCTTGGTCGGCATGTAGCCCGTCGGATTGTGGATCGGGTGGTAGGGGCGCGCCTTGGCCATCTCGGCCTTGCGGCGCCTCTCCCGTGCCAGCTCGCACATCGCGGCAATCTCGTCGTCGTTATTCACAGCGCAAGAGTAACCGATGAGCTTCGTGGGCAGTTCCGGGTCGCCGTGCGTCAGCAGCGACACGAGCCACCCGGGACCCTCGGCCACGACCGGGTCGCAGTTGTGGCCGAGCGCGCGGCAGAGCACGTGCACGTGGAAGTCGTCCGGGTGCAGGTTGTCGTTGGTCAGGACCGCGCAATCCGGCCCGCACCAGCTGGAGTATTCGTCGAGCGACACCACCGAGTGCCAGTTGGAGGCTCTCTTGTGCGAGTTCTCGGTCGTGGACAGCACGAACCCACCAAGTCCAATCGTCATGCCGGGCCCCCCCGAGCGAACGAGCCGCTGCGAGATGAAGTCTTCGTAGTGCACCTCGAGAGGTCCAGGCTCGCCCGTCCAAGACGTCGACCGCATCTGGTTCTTGGTCATCACGCCGTAAATGCCATTCTTGACCGTGTTCCCCGTTGCCAACGGGACGTTGCGGAACCAAAACCTCGACGGCATGCGGTACGGGTTCAGGGAAGCCAGGCGCAGGAACGGGTTGGACTCGTGGCCGCTCAGCAGCTGCGCCAAGCGCGCAAGCGGGAACATGCGGTTCACGACGTACTCCTCGATGCGCTTGCCGTCGGGCGTGTGCGCGCCCGTGTGGTGCGCCGGCGGGTGGGAGACCGCAAACATCTGACCGGTGGACGCGTCGCGGATGATCGAGAGGCCCTCCCCAAAACGCGCGGACGCAAAGTGCACGCCTCCGTAGAAGCTCACGGGCACGCGCGTGCGGCCGTTGGGCACAAAGGTGATCACCGCATCGTAGGGCGTGACGAACTGCGCGGCCCCGCGACGGGCCTCGGTGCTCACTGCGCGATAATACTTGGAAACGAGGGCCAGTGCGGGCACCGCGTACATGCCTTTCTCATCCCTTGCGCAGTGGTCGAAGACCAGCGACCAGGTGTCGGCTTGGTCGGCCATGTTGCTACACTTGATTTTTTTGTGCGCAACGTACGAGCACGAAATCCTCGTTCGGGCGCGTCAACACCCGTCGCTGACCAAACTGTGATCGTGCTCGTACGTTGTGCGGGATTCTGACACGCGCGCGCACAGTTGTCAGAATGGCGCCCAAGAAGAAGAGAACGTTTTCAGAGGACGTGATCGAGGCTGCGATGGAAGCCAAGCGCAAGCGCATGCGCGTTGAGAATTTTGAGCACGGGAACCTGCAGAAGGACATCGAACGGATCTGGCAGCACGAGAAGCAGTTTTTCATGAAGCAGGTCACCACCCATGGGTACACCTGGTACGAATTCGACATCCAGCTCAAGTACCACGAGTTTATCCCATGCATTGACGACATCGTCCAAGCGCTTCCGCGAGAGCTGGCAGACCTGTACAAAACGGACCAGGAGAAACGCCACGGCGGTAACCAGGATGGGATCGTCACGCTGCAGGAGATTCTCACGAGCGCAAGCATTATAGGCCGCAAGTGGAAAGTCGAGATCTCGTTCGAGGCACCGCTTGCGCGGCGCTGGGTAGATGAGGCCCTGGATTCCGGCACCTCGCTAAGGGGCGCTGGCCGAGCGGCGTGATTATGCAAGTTGCAGTCGGTGGGGGTGGGGGGGGGGTGTGTGTGTGTGTGTGTGCGTGTCGTGAGTGCTGCCGCATCGGCGGGGGTCTTGGAAAACTACGACTTGCTGTGCTTGGTGCTCTCGCACATCGACGACTGCAACGCGGAGGTGATGGGACGTGCGGCCGCAAGCTGGTGCGTGCTCAACAAGCAGCATGCGCAACTGTTGGCAACCAAACCCGTGTGGCCCGTTCTGGTGTTGAGGGTGAGCGGTAAGCTCCTGTCTGCCGACGACACTTCTTGGGCCACGCGCGTGCGCGACGTCCCCACCAGGAACACCTTCTTTGAGCTGTGCTCGTTGGCGCGACTGAGGCGCACGGGCGTGCCGAGAGCAATGGTGCGCACCCCGTTCAAGATCTTTCTCAACACCGACGGCAAGATGCGATGGTGGCGCATGGTGGACGCGCACGCGGTGCAGCAACGGCACCTGCTGACCGACGAGCGGCGGTGGTTGTGGATGGTGGATACGTGGGACCGCATGGATCCACTCGAGCGAAATGTGTACGCTCAGCAGACGTGGAACAACTTTAGTACGTTGGGATTTAAGGGGTTTCGTGCGCTCCCCGGCGTGCATAAGCTTGGTTCGTAACACGTTTCGTGCTCGTACGTGCGTGCAAACGCGTGTCAAACTTTTGGGATGCCACTTTCCAGAACGCGCTCTGGTGGCGTTTCCAAACCCTCTGTCGTCACCACACTGGTCGCAGCCGCCATCGTCAACGTGAAGAAGCGCTTCCGGCTCAAGCACGCCAAGGCCAGAAAGGGAGCGAATGCGATCAAGGCTGAGGAGCGGCTGAAGGCCCAACGGGCGGCCCACGTCGAGGAGCGCATACATCTCCGGATCAAGGATGCCGAGGCGGTTGCGCAGCTCATCGAGACTGGAAACTGCCCCGTGCGCCTCAAGATGCGTCCCCTCTTTCCGTACGTGCGAAGCGACACTGCGTCGCTCGACGAGAAGCGCGAGGCCATGCACGGCACCACGTGGGCGTTTTGCCAAGAGTGCGACGCGTGGCACAAGCCGTTGCAGCTTTACGCGCCAGAGGAGCTGGTCGCCGGCTGTCGCCACGTGCCTTGGTGCACCCACAACTGCGAGCGTCCCCAACGCATCCGCGAGACCCTCACCTTCGAGGACATGGACGCGCTCTGCCCACTCACCACGCGCGCGTCTGGGAGCCTCTGTCACCACTTGATGCTGATGGAGCCGCGCCTCATGTTCCCGCGGCTCGGGTACAGCGCGCATGACGTGCCAGTGGCGGTGGACGTGCCTGTTCCGCCACCGCGGCCGCCGTCGCCTCCGCCACCGCCGCCGCCGACGTTCCCAAAATGCCAGCGCAAGCTGTGCTCAAAGCCGCCGACACCCGACCACGTCCTCACCTCCACAAACGTTGTCTGCATGGACTCGGAACGAGACTACAACCTCGAACCGCCGCTGAAGCGCGCCCTACGCCAGAAGGCGCACAGCCACAAGCACGTGCGCGCCATGAACGACGTGATCTTCTACAAGCACCTGCGCGACCACAACCTGGAGCCGGAGGAGGCGCACGCGGAGGTGCTCAGACGTAAGCGGTTGATCCACGCGGGCCAAAGCGGTGCGTACGAGCCGCCGGAGATGGGCCATCTCGTCCTCGGCCTGCTCAACGGCCAGCCAGTGCCCGACCCCACGCCGCCCATTGCCGCGAGAAACCCTTGGCTAACGCATTGCGTTGAAAGGGGGATGGTGAACGCGTTGGAAGCGTTCTAGAGCACGTGTTCCAAAAAAAAATAAATTAAATGTCTATGGCCAACTCGAGCGCGTGCTTGAGTGTGGCCGCGCACATGTACTCGTGGTTCACCCAATTGGGGTCGGAGTAGCACCCGAGCCCTACGATGCTCGTCGGCACCTCCTTGAGGTGCAGCGCGCTACGGAGGAGCTCGCGTGCGCGATCCAGTTCCGACTTGGAGAAGAGTGCACGGAGCAGGCCTGTGGACTCCGCTGAGCGGAATTCGCGCACGCCCCTGACCACGTGCACGCACTGCGTCGCTGCGCAGACCAGCGCGCCGCCGGTTGGTTGCGGCGAGTAGCCGTTTTGCCACACCGCGTTGAAGAAGGGCACGATCGAGCGCACGACCATCGCCTCCTCGTCGGTGAGCTTCTGGTCCTTGAAGAGCGTCTGCGCTCGCTCCTCGGCCTGCACCTGCGCGTGGCTGGTCAGTATCGAGAACACGGGCATGTCCCGCAACAGCTCCACTTCAAGCTGGACCATCTGTCGGTAGAGCTGCCGCACGCGGGCGGAGTTGTCATTGTCCCAAACCCCAAACGCCTCGCGCTCCGCGTCGGTCATGAAGGACAGTCCCAGGTACGCGAGCTCACACGTGTGCGGCGACACGAGGTTGGGCTCCGAGTCGTGGAAGCGTCGTGGAAAGTGGCTGCACAGCTGCCGCTCAAACTTCCAGGAGACGCTTAGGCACACGGCTAGGCGTATGCGCGTGTCAAACGACAGGTCGTAAGCTGTGTGCACGGCGCTTGGCAGATCGCTGTTGTGCAACGCCCACGCGCTCGCCAGCGCTACCGCTCCCGCGCTTGCGTTCCAGCCATCGACAGCCGGCGAGCTCAGGTGGCGCGTCACGAGCGACCGCACTGCTGGACCGTTTGCGCAATTGCCACCACCCCGATCGAAGCGCGCAGTCCAGAGTTTGTTGTTGATCAGCTCCTGGTACATGAAGTGTATCGAGAAGGTGACGATCGGAAGCACCACGCGCATGGGCCCCGTTGCGCACACGCCAAAGTCGTGGTCCACGGACACTGGCGACGCGCGCTGCATGCACATGTCGACGTGCTTGTGGACCAGCGGCGAGGCGGGGGTGGCGACTTGCATGAACGTTGAGACCAAGTGGGCCAGGGTTTCGCACCCCTTGCGTATGGCACTGGACACTTTCTGCCTAAGGGCGCATGCGGCGGAGGAAGAGTGCGTCGCTTTGGGCTTTTTCGTCGCCCCGCGCGACCTTGGTCTTTCTTAGCTTTATAAAGGTGACACGTGGTAAATGCGCTTAGCGAACGCTAACTTGACACACATGCGCGGGCACCAAAAGTGGCGCAATCCGCGCTCGTACGTGTCATGGGTCTTGGTGGGGGACCCAACGGTGCAAAGGCGGTGTTTCTCAACAAGTTTTCCGGAGCCTTTGCGAATGTCAAGCGCCTCGACGACGTGCGTCAGTTGGTCGGGGCCGGCCGCTCCAACACCCTCGTGGTCATGGACGGCAACGTCATGATGAACGCCATTCCCTCGTCGGTGGACACGTTTCACGGCTACGTGCGCATACTGTCGTACCAGCTCAACGAGGCCATCCAGGCAGCCGCGCATGTCGTGGTGGTGTTTGACGAGCCCAATTCCATCACGCCCGCCAAGGCCGACGAGCAGAGACGCCGCGACCAACTGCGCCAGGCGCGTGTGCCGCTCTGCTCCGGGGACCTCGTGGCCACCATCTTTGACGACGACTACCACACCAACGACTTGCTCGCCGATGGGTGCAACGTCAAGCTGCTCATGGAGTTTCGGAAGGCGCGACCGCGCTTCTTCGACGCGGTGTGCGCCGAGCTGCTGCGCAAGTTCCGCGCCGAGATGACGGGCGACGGCGCATGGTCGCTCACCTTTGACGGCGTCGACCGGCGCGGAGGCGACCGTGGCATCCACGTGCCGCGCGAGGCGGGCATCCTCTCGAGCGACGACGCGTTTTGGCAGCCGCTACTCACGCGCGCCGAGCCCATCGGCGAGGGCGACCTCAAGCTGACCGACGTGACGCAGCGCGTGCACGACGCGAGCCGCGTGGACGGCACACCCGTCCACGGAGTGGTGCTCAACCTCGTCACCACCATCGACACCGACTCATTTGCCATCGAGCTGCTCCAGCAAAACCAACGCGTGCGACGCGCCGAGGAGGCCGATCGCGACGAGCTGACGGTGCTGTGCCTCAAGGAGCGTGCGCGCAAGCGCGCGGGCGACGACTTTGTGACCGACGCGCACTACACGTGCTGCGACATGCAGGCCTTCCACGAGCTCGTGCTCGACTACTTTTACGGCACGCAGCACCTGAGCGACGCGATGAAGGCGCGGCAGCCCGCCGCGCTCGCGCTCTTCGCGGCCGCGCTTGCGCTCTGTGGCTGCGACTTTGTCGAGGTCAAGGGCCTCCGCGCCGACCTTGCGCTCCCGGTCGTGCGCGAGATCGTGCGCAACCACCCCAAGGATCTGGACTACATGCGCCGCCTGTTTGAAACGGAGCGGAACTCCAAGATCCAGGCCCTCCTCGCCGTGCAGGACTTTGTCGTCCGCTACGCCGCCTCGCTCGAGGACGTGCCGCGCATGAAGAAGGCCAAGGACAACGCGTCCAACTACTGCCAGGCGCAGCTCTACCGCGCGCTCTGGACGTGCTCCTACTGGCACCAGAAGGAGCTCAAGGATTGCTCCAAGTGGGGCTTCTCGTCTACCTGTGGGTGACTGGTTGTGGAAACCGTTGCCCCGTGTGTGTGTTAGGATAAGTCAGTGTTAACAAGTCTCAAAGTAACAAGGTTGGTTGCGCACCCAACCGTTCGCGCTCGTACGTGCGCAAGCAGCGTGTTCCGAGCGTGCGCGTGCGCGCATGCAGCTCGACGGCCCGGACCCGGCTCCCACGGCCGGTCGCCCACCCAAGCCTGCCAAGGACCGCACCAAGGGGTGCTCGAGGTGTCACTGGAGCAGCCAAGGCTGCCCACCTAGCTGCTACCCTGAGATCCGCAAGGCCAGGGAGGCCGAAAAAAAGCGGCTTGCGGCAGAGGCGGCCGCTGCCGTAGCGGCGGCAAGCGCTTCCAATCCACCGCCGCCGCCGGCAGTGCCACCCGCTCCTGCGCCCGCTCCTGCGCCCGCTCCCGCGTCCGCTCCCGCGTCCGCTCCCGCGCCGCAAGCTCGTGCCGCTCCAGCCCCGTACCAACGGTTTGCAGACGTGCCGGAAGGTGCCGACAAGCGCGAGATCCTCCGCCGCTTTGAGCTCCACGCAATCGAGGAAAGTGCGCGCGCGCCGGCAGGCGAAAACTACCGCGATACTGCGCCACAGGACGTGCAGATGGCCGTCAAGGACCGGATTGCTCGGGAGGTGTGGCGGGACCGGAGCGGTGGCGGGGGTGGAGGTGGTAGTGGCGGCGACGGTGGTGGTGGTGGTGGTGGTGGTAGTGGCGGTGGTGGCAGCAGCAGCGGTGGTGGTGGTGGGCCGCCGGGCGACGACGGGCCCAGCGGCGGTGGTGGTGGCGGAAGCGGTGGCGACGGTGAGGGCAACCGCTTCGATTATGTGAGCCGCGCAGACGAGTCGGCACTGATGGTGTTGTGCGACCGGTCCTACGTGCGCCCGATCACGTACGCCGATCTGACGAGGCCGGAGAAGATCAAGGCCGACTTGTGGTTTCAGAACGAGGAGAGGAGGCGACGCAGAACGCTTACCGACGAGGAGCACGATCGAAGGATGGGCCAGATCAGCGAGAAGGTTCGAAACGTCAGCCTGGTCAGGGAGCTCCCCGATTACAAGTGCAGCGCGCGCCCATTGTCGAATCGCGAGATCAAGACACTCGGCCAGCGACGCAAGGAGATCAACAAGGCAATGGGAGAGCTGAGCGGGAGCCGTGCCGACGAGACCCGCCAGGCGCTTGTCCTGGCGCGACAGAACCAGGCGCAGGACGATCCCGAGGCCCCCGACTACATCCCCGACCGTCAGCTCGCGCTGATGAACGACGAGGAGCTCGGGACGTTCATGAATCCCTATGTGGAAGGAAGGAACCTGTTGCAAGGCGTTCGTGACGAGCTCTGCACACGGATCGCCCGGCTTGCGCTCTCGCCCCTGCCGGTCAACGAGGCCGAGATCAAGCGGTTGGCGGACAGCCGCAACCCGGGCGCGGAGACCAAGATGTTGGCGGATTACTACGACTTCATGAACGAGGAGCGGCGGCTCATCCTGCGCACGATCAGGGGCGCAAACGCCAAGAAGCCGGAGAACACGGCCATCACCGAGTCCTGGAACATCGAGCCAGCCACAAGGAAGGAGCTTGGCGCGTTCCTGGAAGCGGATGCGCTGGAGGACTACACCGCCTACTTTGAGGGCAAGCGCGAGATCGCGCGCAGCAATGCCGGGATGGCGTTCCAGGCCCTGAGCCCAGACATGTGGCGGTCGTGCGATGGTTTTGCGCCCACCTCGTTTGACGACCCGGTGGACGTCGCGAGCAACTTGGGCGAGACGGAGGAGAAGAGGGAGGCAGCCAAGGAGTGGTGCCTCAAGTTTAAGCAGCACAAGGAGTACACCACGCGCGACACGCGACTGGTGACGTTGGCTGGCAACCCACCCCGCCCGTGCAAGCGCTGGCAGTTTCCCTTCGACAAGAACACCAACACACCGCTCGAGGGATACTGGACCGCGCTCAAGCGCCTCCTGCAAGTGAAGAACGAGCTTGGCTTGGGCGGCATAGTGAAAGGGTGGAAGTTTGCGCCGGCCTACGATGCCGACCCACTGATTGCGACCTCGCAAAAGGCCAACGTCATCGTTCCCATCCCAGGGGGTGGGGGGTACAAGGGACCCAGGGTTATTGTCAACGGCGAGGAACGCGCAAAGATCAACTCGGACGTCTGCCTCATGCTGCAGCTCTTTCGCAAGTACGGTGGCGAGAAGAAGGCGCAGGGAAATGCCAGGTTTGGGTCCCGGTTCCTCGAGATCGAGCTGCTGCGCTGCTACCCCATGCCGCAACGGGAGGACTCCGGTGGGCTCAACTCGATCCTCGCATTCGTCTGTTGGTGGCACAAGACCATCACGACCAACGACGAAACCGCCCGCAACCTCTACGAGCAACACAACCCTGGCAAGACGATCAGCCCCACGCAGATGGGGAGCGAGAGGAGGCGCATGATCTACGACCTCATGTGCTGCCCCGATGGCCTGTACGAATCCAGCAAGCTGTTGCAAAAGGCTTTGCCCAGCTGGGCCAACGGGTTGCGGTCGGGCGTGATGACCCGCGTGGGCGAGCTCGCGAATTTCATGCCAATCCTCAAGAACGCGCTGGATGTCGACGTCTTCCAAACGCCCAAGGAGCAGAGCGTGCTGTGGAGGGGCGGGTACCTGTGGTACGACGCCAAGGAGAAGCTGGACCAGCTGTACGAGCCGTACGCCCAGCTCCAGAACCTGAAGACGCAAATGCGCGCCTTGCACCGGCAGATGAAGGCCAAGAAAAAGGCCGCCGCCGAGGCTCGCAAGCAGGAGCAGGAGCTGCTGGGATACGAAAAGGCGCAGGAACTCGAGTACGAGCAGGCCAAGGCGCAGGCCAAGGTGATGAACGACCGCCTGGACGCCTTAGACGACGAGGACGATCGGGAGGCCATGATGCCGGACACGAGGAAGGCCGACGAGCGCGAGATGGAGCTTGCGGGTGAGCTGGGGGAGCTGCAGAACCACCGCGCCAGCAAGCAGGTGGAAGCCTCCCAGCTCGAAGCGGAGGCGACCACGATCGATGCCGACGCCCGCAGAACCTTCGGCGAGATCAAGCGACTGGAGGACTCCATGTCCCCCGAGGAGCGAGCGGCGATCCAAGCCGCGCAGGACGACCTCAACGATGCGGCCCACCCTTCGCACGAGGACGAGAAACGCGGGCGCGAGGTTTACCGGCAATGGATGGAGATGAACCCGCTGGTGAATTAGTCGTGCGAGTATTGCAACTTGTGTGGGTTTTAAAACGCTTTGCAACCGCGGGCTCGGCTGCACGCGAGTCTGCGTTGTAAAAATCCTAACCAGTAATTTATAGTAAAGCATAGACATCGACCTTTTAAGCAAGGGTGTGTTGAGCATGATCGCCTTCTTCGCCGTCTTCGTGAGCGGCCACGTGCCGCAGTACGACGGGTGCGACCATAACTGCTGCCACCCGCCGCACGACCCGACGACCTCGCAGGTGGCCTACTTCAAGGGCTCGGGAGGCGTGGAGTACGACCTGCACGAGCTCAATGGCGAGCCCCTCGACTTTGACGTCGTCTTCAAGAAGGATTACGACACCCGGTTTTACTCCATTTACGCTGGGTGTGGTGGGTGCGCGAGTGAGATGCCCTTCAACTGGGACGAGCCGCTCTCGCCGCCGCGCGACCTGCCCACGACCTACCCGCCAGCCAAGTTTGAACCCTTCACGCAGCACGCCTACTACAAGCTGCTGCCCGACGGCCCGGCGCGGCAGATCACGCACACGCAGCTTTCCAACTGCACGAGCCACCACGTGAGCGTGCGCCTGATCGTGCACGACGACGCCCCTGAGGAGATTGTGTGGGGCGCCGTCGTCGGCTGCGACGGCCTCGAGTGCGAGCGCTTCACAGCGCTCGAGCTCTTGAGCTTTCCAATTTTTGTGATCCGGAATCACGGGCCCGTCTGGAACGACGCCGCGTGGACGCTGCCCGTGATCGCGGTCCTCGTGCCCATCCTCATGGCCATCGTCTGCTGGGTGTGGTGGGAGGGCTGGCTCGTGTTCTACGTGCCCGTGGGCCCGTCCAACCCGCGCCTTCTCGCCATGGCGCGCCCGGGCACGCGATGGGCCGACCTCAAGGCCGTGTGCTGGACGCGGTCGCTGCGGCTGATGCTCTACGCCCTTGCGACGTGGGCGATCATCGTCGACATCCTCGAGACGTTCATGCACTTTGGCATCGCCTCACAGACGGCGCCCTCGGGCGACGTCGGGTACACCATCTTCGCCTTCTGGTTTGGCATCAAGTGGGTGCTCCTTGCGTGCGTGGCGCTGCCGTGGATGTGGGCGCGCGAGGTGCCCGAGAGCCGGTGGCGCGACTACGGGTGGAAGCTCGCGTGCGCGTGGGACGATGGGCTTGGCTTCTTCTCGCCCTTTTGGGCGCACGGCTTCTGGTCGCTCGCCGAGATCCCGCTCGGCGTCGCGTCCTTCTTCATCGGTGCGGGCTTCTACGTCTACCCGTCCTGCATCACGCTGGCGGGCCTCGTGCGCCTCGTCAACTGGGCGCGCGGGAGGGACCGGCCCAAGCCCGAGTGCAAGAGCACCATCTACATCTCGGCCGAGACGGACGACACCGACTGCGGCTACTTGCCCGAGGGTGGCGACCCGCCGGGACTGTACTTGTCATGAACATGCTATGTTTTTTTTAATCAAATGCTACACTCTAGTTGCGCGTGCAACCAATCACACACTAACTCGAGATCTTTGGCTCGGCCGCCCGCGGAGCTGCTGAACGACCAACCCTGGCCGCTTTCCCACTTGTCCCACTTGCCGCAAACCATCTCATTGCGCCTCCAATACTCCTCGTACAGATTCGGAAAGGCGTACAAGATGTAGCGCATGTCGCTGCGCACATAGATCATCGTACGAGCACGAACGCCTCCACTCCTACTACTGCCACTACGTCAACGCGTTCCCGTGCACGTCAAACCGTCTTCGGTGATTGGGCGGCTTGAGCCCGTGCTTGGCCCACGCGATCTTGCGCGCCTCGTCCGTGATCTTGGGCGGCTTGCTGTCCTCGGCGAGGGGCATGCTCGCCCACGTCTCGCGCCGCCGCTTCCGGTCCGCGGCCGCGACCTGCTCGGCAATGTCCTCGATCATCGCGTCGACTTCCTCGTTGTGGCGCGCCTTGCGTTTTTCGGCGGCCGTGGCCGGCTTGTGCGGTGGCGCTGGCGGCTTTTTGCGCACCACCACCCACGGCGGCATGGTCGGGGTCGTCGGGGCGCAGGCGAGGCTTGCGCGTCGTCGGCGCTTCGTTGGCACAAGTTGCAAGCTCCGACCGTTTGCGCTTACTGCTGCGTGCAGGAGGCTCCACGGTGCCGTCGGCATCGATTCGAAGGTGCGCAACCGCCGCTTCCATCCTTCTTTGGTCCCACGCATTGATCGAGGGGGCCTGCCTCGCTGGCGAAAAAAGGAAGATGCCCCGCCGGTCCGTGCCCATGGCCACCGCCACCCGGCCGCTCGCTGCGTGGCACGAAAACGGCACCTTCGTGAGGTGGCCCAACGAGCGCGTCACGGCCTCGTCGAGCCGCGGCCACACGTATGCCAGCACGACGCAGTCGAGGCGCTCGCGCATCCACTCCTCCTCGGTGGACCGGATGCGCTCCTCGACGTGCTTCCACACATCGGCCCCCGTTTCGCACCGGAGCACGTCCGTCGCCAGAGGTGCGAGCGTTGGCGCAAACTTCTCGTATTCCTCGTAGCTCGCGAGATTGAGCCGGTCAAGCAGCGCAAGACGCGCCGACGCTTTCTCAAAGACGTCCAGCCCACCCACGATGTAGGTGTGAAAGGTGTTGTAGACCAGGTCGCGCAACCCGTGCAAGTCCATGATCAACCGCACTCCCGCTGGCGCGTGCAGCTCGGTCTTGGCCATGCCGCAGTTGACGTAGTCGAGGACCACCGATCGCTCATCGTCGTTCAGTCCCATGGCCTTGTCGTCAAACACGTGCACGTGCACGCCGCGCCGGCCCGAGTAGACGACCAGGATCTCGCGGAACCCAAACGCCTTCCGCATCACCGTGCGCACGATGTACGCCGCCGCCGCGCTCACAGGGTAGGCCTCGTCGCACTTCTCGGCCGACACGCTGCCGTCGGCGTCCTTGAGCGACAAAAACTCCAGGTCGGTCAGGTCGATGTCGAACGACAGCACGCGGCGCACGGGCACGCTCTCGCCGCTCTTGACGGCCTCCTTGGCCGACCCGTTGCTGTAAAAGGCGCCAAAGTGGAACGCCTTGACCCCCGGGAAGCGACAGACCGCGTCGCGCAACTCGGACGACCCGCGCACCGACACGTACCGCTTGTAGAGCTTGTCGCCCGATGCCGTCTTGCCCTCGATGGCAAACTCGCAATCCTCCAGCTTGTCGCCGTTCCGCGTCAGCAGCTTGACCAGCTTCTCGTACGGGTAGTGGTGCGCGTAATACTCCGCAGCGGTGAACGGTGGCATGTGTGCCCAACGACAACCTCTTTTTGTTACACAAGACGCAAAAAAAACACTGCACACACACACACACACACACACACAACACGACACGCGACGTCGAGCAACACAAGGTTCCGCTCACGGATCCTCGGTCGAATGGCCATGCTTCCTTAGCCAGTCGTCGCGCACCTTCCGAAAATCGTCGACGGAGTCCTGCACTTTGGCTTTCCTCGAGCTCTTGTACCACCGCGCAGCCTGCGCCGCATCCCCGCCCGACTTGAACCTCAAACCGGTGTGGTAGTAGTTGCCTGCGCAGATGGCCGCGTGCTCCGACCCGAGCATCGCGGCGCGCCCCATCTCAAAAAATCCCTTGGGAAAGTCCTGTTGCAGACCCTGCCCATTGATGTAGAAGATGGCCATGTTGCAGACGGCCTGGGGGTCGTCGAGTTCGGCGGATTTCTTCAACCAGTCGATGGCCTTCGATTGGTCCTTCTTAAACCCATTGTGGCCCTCGCGGTAGCACAGCCCGATGGAACACATGGCCCCCGGCTCGCCCTTGTAAGCCCCTTCCAGTTCGGTGCGCCATTCGCTGGTCAAGTTCTTGAGCTCGTCGTGCCTCTCCTTCCACACCTCGGCCGCTTCGCCCGTGAGGATGCCCTTGCTTATCAGCCGCTCGAGCGAGTTGCGCATCTGCAACGCCGGCACGAGCTTCTTGCCAATGACCTGATTCGTCATGGGCGACTTGACTCTCCCAAAAGTGTGCTTCGCAAACCACTCCTCGATGGCCGACCGATCGTAGCACTGGCCGTCCTCCGCCACAACCGGGTCCATCGGAAGCTCTTGCGTGATGGGGCACCGGTACTCCGCGATGAGCTCCTCGTCGGGCTCACGCGCAGGGGCAGGGGCAGGGGCAGGGGCAGGGGCCGAGGCAGGGGCAGGGGCAGAGGCATTATCCGTCTCGTTGCGCTTGCGCGAGACCAGCGGCGGGGAACCGCGTGGAGGGCCTGCCTTGCGCTTCTTGTTGTCCACCTCCTCCGTTTGAGGCTCCTTGGACCCCGTGCCCTTGCGCGCGGACGCGAGTTGATCCGGCAACGTCTGCTGCGTGCTCATGATTTTTTCTTGCGCGCACGTACGAGCACAAGTGCAAAGCTGGCGCTATGTCTGGCGCGTGTGGCGCGCAACCGCTTGTGTCACTCGCCGACGATGGCCGAGGGAATCGCGTGCATGCCGTCCACAGAGTACACGCTGCGCCAGCGCATAGCGCTCGTGCTGGAGTCTTCCGACACCGCCGAGGGCATCGTGGCGATGCCAGACGACGCCATCAACCACGACTGGCTCATAACGCAGCGCATCTCCCCCACGCTGCTGCGCGCAGCCAACATGACGCCGTTGCACCTCAAGGCGCACGGCACGTGCACGGTCGCCGATCTCGTCGCGCTCGGCTTCACGACCTTGCACCTGCTCGACGAGGAGTGGTGCGAGGACGCCATCTCGGCCTACGGCGCACCCGCGCTGCTCGACGAGTTCTTGGCAACCAGCAACGACGCCGTCGTCCTCGCCGGCTCGGCGGCGGTCGACAAGCTGGGCATCAACCTCGGCCTGTTGCTGCTGCTCTGCGCCAACCAGCCGGGCGCCGCGCGCGAGGTGCTGGCGCACTACAACCACGCGCGCCGCGTGCCGCCCGAGACGCTGCTCGAGACGGGGCTGCGCGCACCCGACCTCGTGGCGCTGGGAATCACCGCGCCGCGCCTACGCAAGGACACCCTCGCCACGGACGCGCAGCTGTTGTTGTTAGGATTTTAAAATAAAACACGCCACGCCTCGCCT
>Ga0115572_10002025_pt1 | contig 16335 bp, 20 predicted proteins | sample COGITO_mtgs_1206_FD_88681 | JGI IMG/M metagenome (GOLD analysis project Ga0115572, IMG submission 88681) | Pelagic marine microbial communities from North Sea - COGITO_mtgs_120607 | ecosystem: Environmental > Aquatic > Marine > Epipelagic | place: Germany:Helgoland, sampling site Kabeltonne... | reverse complement strand
TTCGTTGAATTTCTTCTTTAAAACTACTCTCTGATATTTTTTTATAAAAAATATTCAATCCGTCCTTTTCACCATATAATTTTATTAGTTTGTCTTTTCGGTTTTTTCTTTCCTTCTTTACAACAATAATTAAAATGATTATTGATACAGCAACGACTGTGACAAGGAACAAAAATGTTTTGATTTCCTTCTGTTTCTCTAATCTTTGATTTTCTTTCTCTATTTCCTCTAATCTTTGAACTTCTTTCTGTTTCTCAATTTCTTTTAATCTTTGAATTTCCTTCTGTTTTTCTATTTCTTCTGTAATTCTTTTCTGTTTCTCTATTTCTTCTAATCTTTGAATTTCCTTCTGTTTCTTAAAATATTCCTCTTTAGACAACCTACTATTGAAAATTCTTCCAGCTTCATCTTTACCATACTTTTCAATTAATCTTAAATATCTTTTTTCTTCTGACTCCCATGATGTTCGTTTGGAAATTCTTGACCCTATCTCTTCACCATACTCTTTAATTAATCTTTTTTTATTCCGCTCAGAAGATTCCTTTTCGTATTGTTGGAGTTCTTGGTTGTATTTCCAGATATCTGTCTGAGAAAAACAAACCCCAACTAATAAAACGACGAATAGATATTTTTTCATATGAACCCTCATTTATATCCTAATTTATTAAACAATTCTGTAATAGAAATTGTTTTTCTCAATGTGTGTGTGTTTGGTGAAAATAAGCATCAATAGGATTACTGAATACCTTATTTAAATGACATTAACATCATAATAATAGACACATCAGGTTGTAATCATGGACGAGATTGACCTGATGTGAATATTATTCTTTATATGGTGTCTTATATTTTGAAATGTAGGTTTGTTTGAACCCACTTTATTCTAATAGTTTTTTATCTTTTTCTTCTGGCAATAACCCAAAGTGAGTTTCCATAATAACACCACCTAATCGTTCAGTTTGTGCTATCATTAATCCAATCGTCCAACGATGAATATTGTAATCTGTGTATTCGTATGGAAACTTATTAAAATCATCTTTTAACCATTTCATTCTATCGTATTTCAGTTCGTAATCAGTTAGTTTTTTAGCTTCCTTGTAAGCATCAAATAAATCAATAAATAAGTTTTTGTTTCTGTTGGTATTGGATGTTTTACACTTTCATTTACACTCAACTCGCCTATTCTTTTTTCTGTTCTTTTACTCATAAGATACCTTTGTAAAACGCTCTTTTAATGCTCTCATTGAATTCTTTATCCTTTTCAATATCATCAGTTTTACTTTGAAGGTAATTGTCTGTTTTGAATTCTTCGGGCGGTATTCTTCCACCTTTTCTGTCTCTTTCTTCTCGTTCTTTTTCAAGTTCATCAATCTTTGTTCCTATCTCAATACTTAAACCATCCAAGGATTGGAGAATATCAACAATCTTATCTCTGTAAGATGCTAGTTCTTCAATCGTATCATTGATTTTCATTTTTATTTCCAACCGATAGATTGTCTAACTGATTTATAGAATGACCAATTATCAACCAATGTTCTTGGTGTTTTAACAATTCTGTTTTTTAATAATTCAATTTGAATATTGGTTTCGTCTAAACCTTTCATCTCTAAATTCTTGATGTATTCCACTAAACCAAGTTTCCCAATCGTGTATTTTTGAATGAACTCTTCTTTTGTATTGTAAATCATAAAAACTCCTAGTTTTGTATTGTTCGGTTATATCTATAAATATGACCAATGAAACAAAACGATTAAACTTTTTTCATATTTGAACAGAAATGTTGGTCGTTTTTATTAATTATCTATATTTATATAGTGAGGTGGTTTTTAATTAGATATTTAATTGCTACTGATAAATAATAAATAATAAATAACTAATGAGATGGGTGGAACACCCATCCTCGTGGGATGAAATCCCATGCTAAACGAAACAATATAGGTTATGATATGAATAATACTGAATTCCAAAGGAATAGAAATAAAACTATTCAATCCAAATTGAAATCAGCAATTAAAGAAAGTAATAATTCAAAGATTACAGAAAGATATTCTTTTGTAAATCATAGAATACTGCCAACTGAATTAAAAGATATTAGTAACAAAATCAAATCAGCAGACAAACTCCACAAACAGATGATTGATAATTGTAAGATAAATAAAAAATCAAAACTATCTAAACCACATAGACATCATTTTATTTTTGATGACAAAATGGGTTTGGATTGTGTAGTTGAAAAACTTGATACTTGGCGAAAAGATTACCCATCAAAATATTTTGTTAAACGAACCTTCAAAGATAAAGGTGGTAAAGGTAAGGTGATGGTTGAACTCACAGAATTATTTATGTGTAGGGATTGTGAGGTATTCAGTTGGAGTGATAATCGTATTCTTATTGATTACGATATATTCAGTTTATTTAATAGTAGAGGATTAGTGTAATACTTTTTCTAGGGTGAAATATCTCCACCAAAATTTTCATCACCTTAAACACATCTTTTAAACTTTGTTTAAATCTGAAAAATAGAATGGAGATAGCTTATTATATTATAGGGTTTCTCGTCTGTAAAGTTAGTATTCTATAACTTGATATTTACATTTATCATTGTTCTATGGCTTGATTGTGGTGAGCGTTTTGACCACATTGAGACATCTTTATCAAACTTACCAATTTCAACAAGATGAATATCTTTATCTTTCAAATGTTGAAGAAACTCATTGATTACTTGTTTTTTATCAGCATTTCTCATAATTAAACCCCTATTGAAATTGTTGTTTTTGTATCCTCGTCAATCATATCACCCATATAATAATCAGTCATTTTTGTTGAAGAGTGTCCAACTATTTGTCGTACTAAATCTCTATTTTTTGTTTCCTTAACAAATTGGGTAATGAAATATCTTCTTATACTATGGCTACTGATTACACCTTTACCCCTTAACCCAAGTAAGGTTCTCATCTGTCTGAATCTTTGAAGATAGAAACTAGATGTTGTAGGTTTATTTAAATCCAAATCCACCTCAATCTTATGCTTCTGTTTTGGATAGAATACTACTTTGGTTCTGTAAAATAAATAAATCCCACTACCCTTCTTTTCTAGAATTTCATTCCATATTTTTTGGTCGTCTTCGTGTCTGAAATGTAATGGTCTTCTTCCAGTTTTACCACTTACCCAAATTGTCTTATCTTTTTCGTCAATGTTCCTATTTCTTATCTCAACTAATTCCCCAACTCTTAAACCACTTTTAAGTTGTAATCTCAACATCAGCACAAACTTTTTCCAAAGTTCATTGTCTTTATTTTGAATAATAAAGTCAATGATTTTATCGTATTCCCAACTATTAATTGTATCCCTTGAATGTTTAGGACTTTTTAATTGTAATCTTTTAAGAAGGTCATATGGGAAAGTTCCTTTGGAATAATCAGCAATAAAATTATAGAAACCTCTAACGTTTCTGAATGCCGTCATACAAGTTGTGTTATTCCAATCACCACTCAATAGTTTCTCTTGATAATATTGTTCAAACCATTCAGCTCCACTTTCAATATGTTCTCTCATTTCATTTGAATTTTTATGTTTATCCAATAACCAGATGTAATAGGGATTTAATATTCTTTTATTCTGTTTTATTGTATGTGGCGATAATGGTTTGATTTCAGTTGTTTTACCTACTTTCCTATCAAGGAACTTTTCAATCCAAAAACCCAAATCAAATTCATCTTGATAGTTAGAGAGCATTCCTTCAGCATCTGAAATAGCACCTTTCACAAAATTATCACAATCAACTAAAAATGATGTTCTATCTCTAAACCATTTTTTGTAATTCTGTTTATTAATGCTCGGATAGTATTTCTGTTTTCTTTTAAGACGAGTTTTAGGAGTTCCATTGATATTCACAAGATGGGGAATACTATAACTCAATATCAACTTTTCAGTTTTATTGTCCCATCTAAAAGAAAATCTTTGTGTTATTTTATTTTTCTTTTTTTGGATTTCAACTATTTTTTTTAGTGATAAAAGTTCCTTATCTTTCGTCATAAAATTATACCAATATTTTTTAATAATATATAAACTATGAAAAACACATTACTTACATCATCAAATTTACCAATTTTCGTGGTCAATTCCTATGAAAATCGTATAGTAAAGTGTATAGTAAGTATATTATATAAATTTCAAAATATCTCTAACTTTAGTAATAATTAAGGTTAGAGTTATGTGGCTCGGTAGCTCAGTTGGTAGAGCAGAGGACTGAAAATCCTTGTGTCGCTGGTTCGATTCCGGCCCGAGCCACTTTCTTTAGAGTTTAATTGTTTAAAGATTTCCATCTACACCATAAACCGTGACCGTAATCCTCTATCGATATGATATACGGTACCTATTGTTGACCATAAACTCAGAAATAGAATAAAAAAAATACCTACAAAAAAAATTGGTTTCGTAGGCATTTTTAAATTCCAAAAATATATTACTTTTAATTTATATAAGATAATTAAGGAAAGGGGAATTAATCCAATAAATCCATATGATAACTTTAGGAAAAATCCAGTATTCGTTCCAGCTATTTGCGTTACTGCAATTGAAATAAGAATAATGGCAGCATCACTAAATTTGTCTTTCGAAATTATTGATAAGAACAGAGGTAAAGCACAAAATGCAGGTATAAAGTATTTTATATTACTTTTATATGAAAAACCTCCATAAATTAATATTGAAGCTAAAAATAATAAAACTAGAGGAATAAGTAAATAGATTCTATTCTTTTTACTTTTAGTATTTTCTGATAATAGTGATAAGAAAAGCATGAGTAGAGATACAATAATAAGATGAGGATAAAAGTTGATAATATCTCTATAATAGCTCATTAATAGATTGAAAAAAGAATAGCTCGAATTTTGATTCGAAAACGATTTGCTTAAATCTTCAATATAGAAATCCCATATACCATTAAAGCTTAATATTCCGAAAAATATTCCATACAAAAGAAAAAACCCTAAACAAAAAAAATATATCGACTCACAACATTCTTAATTTTTAAAATAGTTTTTTTTTCATCCAATTTATAAAAATAATGGTATGATAAGATAATTGGCAAAAAAGCAAAAAAAACGATATTAGGGAATCTTGTAATAAAAGAAAAGAAAAACATTATTCCTGATAAAAAGATATATGAAACCCTATTTAGCTCAAAATGTTTTATCAAAAAATAGCTCATTAACATCAAAAAGAACGTAGAAGCAATATCCTGAGCGAAAAAAATGCTTGTAAACCTAATACCAAACGTAATACCACAAAAAATACCGATCGTTAAAATAATCTTGTTCTTAATTAGCTCATTTAACATTTTATATGTTGTAAAAGCTATGGCCATAGTAAAAATTGCAAAAAGAACTCTAAAACCAATAATTTCACCATTAGGTAATAATTTAAGCCACAAAGCCCCTAAAAAATCTGTAAAAAAAGAGAGACTATTTATTTGACCTTTTAATATATTTTTGAAGAATGATGCATAACGAAAGGCCCAATATCCAGAATCTGTTAGATCACCACCTTGCCAAATTAAAAGAAAGGGGTAGATAAAGACTATTATTAAGAAAAAGATTAATATCCTTTTTCTTTTTACTTTATTATCAAATGATCTACTTACGATCATAATAAGATAAGATATTATTTTGGCTATAATTTTCCATTTATTAATCATTATTACTTTCCTTAATCTCTGTGAGACTAAATTCTTTAAAGAAATAAATGGTTACTTTTATCTTTCCTGTTTTAAATAGATTTAAAGTCGATTATCTTATTTATAATAATATCTAAATCTTTATTTTCAAGACTATGATAAAATGGCAATCTAATTATCGTCTCACTTATCCTCACTGAAACAGGACATTCTGATGTATCCCATCCATTTTTTATACTCATTTTTGAGCTATTAAGAGGGATATAATGAAATACCGCTTTTACATTACTATTTTGCAACCAATTTATTAATTTATCTCTGGAAGGTTTATTTGGCATTATTAGATAAAATATATGATAGGACGACTGGCAATGCGATGGTACAGTTGGTAATGAAACCCCATTATTCATTGCCCAATCAGTTAGATTTTTGAAATAATAATTAAATATTTTTTTCCTTTTAGATTGTATTTCCGTATAGCCTCTAATTTGGCCATAAAGAAATGCTGCGAGTAGATCTGCTAATCTATATGATGATCCATAGTCTACCCACGAATATTTATCTTCCAATCCACTTAAGAACTCTTTTCTATTAGTACCTTTGTCTAAAATTATTTCAGCTCTCTCAATATATTTTTTATCATTTATAAATAGTGCTCCACCTTCTCCACATGTTAAGTTTTTGGTCTCATGAAAACTTTGAGTAGAGAATGCTCCGAATGTTCCCAAGTATTTACCTTTATATTTACCAAATAAACCATGAGCATTATCTTCTATAACGATTATATTATTATCGTTAGCAATTTTAATTATCTCATCCATTTCACAAGCTACACCTGCATAATGAACAGGTATAATTGCTTTAGTTTTATTAGTAATATGAGATTCTAAAAGTTTTTCGTCCAGATTCAGAGTGTCAGCTCTTATATCTATAAAAATCGGCTTCGCACCATTTAAAATAAAAGCATTCGCTGTTGATACAAAAGTATAGGAGGGTAGTATTATTTCATCTCCGGGCTTTAAGTTTAGAAGTAAGGCAACAGCTTCTAAAGCGCTTGTGCAAGATGTTGTCAAAAAAGATTTTTGTAATGAGAAGAATTCTTCAAAAAAAAGATTGCACTTACTCGTGAATTCTCCATCAGAAGAGATATGAGGAGTCTTTATTGATTGTTCAATATACTTTAGTTCATCTCCTATTTCTTTAGCAGAGTTAAATGGTATTCTCTTCTTTTTCATTTTTATTTTTTTAACTAATAAAATTATATTATGTCTAGAAATTTTAAAATATTTCTATGTGCTATATTAACAGACTTATTTTCACTTAGTCCATGTGAAAAATCTTCAAAAGTTTCTCTTAATAATCTATGTGAATATTCAGGGTGATCTGTACCAATACAAATTCTTTTATCAAAATTCTTAAAAAGAAACCTTATATCTTGCTCAATAGAACTTCCTCTATATTTGAGAATAGTTAGTGATAAATCAAGTAATAAGTTAGAGTTGAACCTTACAAGCTCTGCATATTTCATTAAATGAATATCTCCACCATGTACTAATATTAATTTTAAGCTTGGAGCCATTTTTAATGCTTTTATCAAAACATTAAATGGGTCTTTAATAGGGAAATTCTCTATGCGAGTATGAGAATATGTACAGAAATAAATAATTAGCTCATTTTCAAAAGCAAGTTTAAAAATTTTTCCTAAAGTTTTATGATCTTTAAAATTAAAATGATTAAAGCGAGGATGAATTTTGATTGCTCTATAACCCAGACTTTTTATTTTTATAATTTCTTTATTTAAATTTACTTTTTTTAAATCAACACCTGCTACTGGAAATAAAATTTTATATCGATTACATTCTTCCATGAACTTTTTATGTTCATAGCCTTCAACATTATAGATCCCAACAGCAGAAGCACCAATGAAATTATTTTCTTTTAATTGATCAACAAGGTTTTTAAAAGTTGATGGACTCTTTTCATTCAACCACTTACCGGTTAATGTAGGATGACTTAATGAATCAAATATTGGAATCATAAAATAAAGTTGGTGTATTAAGTGTTAAAAAAACCAAACATCATATCTTTTCTCTTTTATTGAAAAATTCTTCAGTCGATTAAGGCTCTTCAACGTTTTCTCCTTTTAATCCTCTCAACCACTTATCATTTACAGCCGGATGAGCAAGTGTAACAAAAATTTTAATATTTCCATTAATGATTAAATTTGGAATAATGGATTGTTTTTAATTAATCTGTCAAGTTTAAATATTAATTTAAAATTATTGATTTTCCACATAATATTTCCCACGCTATTTCCACCATGTGAAAATGAGTCAACACTTTGTCCATTTTTAATAAAAATATCTACTTTAAATGGCTTACTAAATTCATTCGGAAATTTTGTTTTACCATTGTAAATCGTCCTCACTTTTGAATGTACCATATAGTTATAAATAAATTCATTTTTGGTCACTGCATAATCAATATTTTCAATTACTTCATTTAAACTATACTTTAATATTAAAAGGTCAAGGTCCACACCATAAGAGTGTTTAATAGCTTGTGGCAAAAAATTACCTCCTGCTCTAGGAGTTAATTCAATGACTATGGGCTCATCATTCAAATCAAATATAATATCTAAGTTAAATGGTCCATTTTCATATTTTGCCTTACTAAAAATTTTTTCCATTTTTGATATAGCAGAATTTAAATATGTATCTATATAACTTGATGGAAAGTATTCAGCATAAGGAGCATTAACCTTATCGTAGAAACATCCATTTCCAAAACCAACAAAAATTATTTTTTTTATTCATAATAAAACCATCTCCACATAGTTGTGGTCTAATACTTTTTATGGAATTTTCAATTATTATATTTTTACTTTTAGAATACTTAAATGCAAACTTTATGCAATCCTCTAATTCAACTATTTTTTTAAATTGACTTACTCCCTTACTTCCGGAGGAATCAATTGGTTTTACATATAATCCATTATTATATTTTTTTAACAATTTATTGACTTCTTTTTTATGATTTGTGTTTAGTTTATTTTTAATTACTAAATAATCAGAATGTTGTATTTTAAAGTTATTTAAAAAGAACCTAAAATTATTTTTTTTTGTCAAAATATTTACTGTCTCAATTTTTGGTCCAGGTAGTTTAAGATTATCGCATATATAGGACTGTGTCTCTAATGCAATATCTGTACCATAACATATTACACTATCTATTTTCTCTTTATATGCATACTCTAGAATTTTATTCTTATCGATGGTACTTATAATTTTACTTTTATGCGCAATTTTATGGCCAGGATTGTTTGGAATGTTATCGACACAGATAGTATTGAACTTTAAATCATTTGCTTTTTTAATTATTGGACACTGATGATGAGCTCCACCAAGGAATAAAATTTTTTTTTCCAAAATTAGGTTAATTGTTTAATGTTACAGTGATCCAAAATTTATATTTAATCAAATTTAATCTAAAACAGAGATAATTTTTATATATATCAATAATTTTATTACATGTAAAATTTTAAAAATCTCTTTTACAATGCTTTTATATAATGCAGCTATTCTATGCTTGATAATAGATAAATGAAGTAATTGTATATATAAAATATTTATTCTTATTCATCAGATTTTATTTTTTTAGCAATACCCAACCCACCTTTACCATAATTATTTCCTGAATAAAACAAGTATATAGAAGAATCTGATTTAATCATGAAGGGGTAGCATTGTTCATATTTATCCCAATTATCAGTAGGCCCTATTAATTCTATTGGTTTTTGCCTTGCCTGCCATTTATTATTTTCAATTTTAGCATAATAAATTTTATAACTTGAGTTGTTACTCCTCTGACAATACAGCATTTCATCACCGATAATAGTTGGTTTGCATATAATGGCGTCACCATCTGAGCTGTTTTTGATTACAAAATTTTTTTCACCATACCATTCATCTATTAAATCTGATTTTGTACTTTTTATACAATAGCGTAATAGAACTGTTTTATTTTTTTTCTTAAAACCTCGAAAGGATGTGTAGTATAAAATAAATTTAGAGTCAATTTTTGAATATTTTACAAAGCAAGAACCAATCCCATATGGGTCGTTATTTGATAGTGGGAAAATGGGTGCTTTAGATAAATATTTAAAAGGACCTTCAGGTGCATTAGATACTGCCAGTCCTAAATTATTATAAAATGGTACAGTTTTTCCAAGCTTCCAGCCTGTAAAAAACATATAATATTTTTTTTCATGTTTTAAAACATATGGATAACTAGTACCATTTTCAGAAAAACTACCAATCGAGCCAAGTTCTAGACAAGGATCTTTATCAATTTTTTGTAATTTGTGAGGCTTTTTTACAGACCAAATAGCATGTCCAATTCGTGACCTGTTTTTTTTATCTCTTCCAGATATATAAATATCATAAATACTTGAATCATCTCTTTTTAAGGCGCATGTTCCTCCAGCATGTGATGATAACCACCAAATTTTTGTTTTTGATGGATCAACTAACTTTGAAATCCTTTTCCATTGTTGAAACATAATTAATTTACCTGAGAAGGTTTTTTTGCCTTAAATCTTTTATAATCCGAAAATAAAAATATTGGAATAATTATCCATCTTCCAGAGTTTTTATTCCATGAATAATTTTTATTTTTATCAATTTCAGCAACACCATGTTTATGCTTTGGCGACATGATAATCATATCACCAATTTCAGTATGTTCGTCAATGAATATTTTTTTTTGACCATTGTTCAAATATACTCCACCACTTTTATAATCTTGCCCATACTTTGATGCTATTATTAGTGTCTGTATCAAAGCATGATTCACTATGGGGTCAATATGTTCAGCCTGATAACCGCCACCAACTGGATAGTGATGAATAAGTATGCGCGCAATGATTCCTTCAGAAGGCTTATCATGAATGAATTTATTCTCAGAAAATCCACCCAGAAAATTTTTTAAATTAAAGATAGGTTTGAATTTATTGAAAAGAGAACGATTCTTTTCGAGCCACCCATGATGATAAAAACCGTGAAATTTTTGTTTCACATAAGCATTTGGGTAATTATCATGTAGTCTATGATAATCTCTGCATCTATCGTAGAGCGGCTTCCATTCAGATTTAGAATTCATGCCCCATTCAAATGTGGTGTTCCTAAGGTTTTTTATAAAAAATTTTGAATAAAAATTTTTTACTATTATTACATTATATTTATTAATTATACCGAAAAATCTATCAGTATTTTTATAAACTAAATCATAAAAATCATTTATCGATAATTTGTGAATATCCATTTAAAAAAGTATCATCATATTTGATGAGTTGAAAGTATTTCTTTCAAAAGAAGAAAATAATATGAACTAAAAGAGATATTTAGGATTGAAAAATTTCATAAAATAGTATTATTTAACAACTTTAATTATGTTCAAACTTATTTATTTCTTTCTAGTGATTTAATCTATATTAATATTACGCTTATTCTCTAAGTTAACTGAATTTTTAATTACAAACTGAGGTGCAGCATTTAAGGAATTATAAATTCTCCCAATGTATTCTCCTATCACACCTAAAATAATCATTATTATTCCACTGCTAAATAATAAAAATGATATAATAGATGGATACCCAATAGGCATTGCGACACCGATTTTAATTTTTATTATTATATATAAGCCATATAAAAATCCTGATATAGCAAATATTATACCACAAATTATACTAAATCTTAAAGGTATTAATGAAGATGAGGTTAGGCTAGTCATGTAAAGAGAGATATTTTTACTGAAAGTAAAACCAGAAGAATTATCATCTGCTCGATCTCTAAAATTCATTTCTAACTCTTGAATATTATGAGTAACTCGCAGAGCAAGACTTTCTATATTGGGATAAGGATTTTTGTACTTTAATATCTCAGACATCACAAATTTTTTCATGACGCTAAAATTTTCAAATCGTAAGCCTTTGGGTTTATCAAAAAATATACTTGACGTTAAATTATAAAAATTGCTCCCAAGTTTTTTCCAAGCAGATTGTCTTTTTTTTAAATATTTAGCAACTGATATATCACATTCATTTTTCTCGACAGGGCCAAGAAGTCTCCAAAATTCAATCATAGGACTTTGAAAATCATCATCAAGGTTCACAATGTATTTACCATTAGCATAGTTGTACCCTGCCATAATTGCAGCATGTCTACCAATGTTCTTTGCAAGATTAATTATTTTTATATTAGGATTATTTGAAGATAATTCTTTTAGCTTTTCATAAACGTTATCTGGCGAAAAATCATTAATACATATGATCTCATAATCATAGGTTGGTTTTTCTGATACTATATTTTGAATTTCTTCAATTACTAGCTGTATAGTTTTTTCACTCCTATAACAGGGGATTATAAAACTTAATAAAGTTGACATGTCTTTTTAATTTGATTTTATGCCTTTAGCATAGACTAATTTGTTTCTTCTTTTCTATAAATTTAAATCATTTCTCTTTGCAATATTTGTTATACCAAAGAATTTATATCTAATTTATTCATATAAGAAAATATATATTAAAAGATCTAAAGTTATAAAAAAAGAAGTTTTAGATGGCTTAGCAGATTGAGATAATCCATATTATCAGATTTTATTTTGGTTTTATAATTATTTAAAAATTTAAATTGATCATTCACTTTCAAATATACTCTCCCGTTTTGGGAAACGTATTAAAACACCCATATTTTTTTTTGATAAACAACCATACTCCCTAAAGCAGCTGCTTGTGTTTCAGATTTAAACAAAACTTCTTTAATGTGTTTAACGCTTCCACAACCCTCATTAGCAATAACTGGAATTTCGACTTTTGAATTAACATAATTCATCAATTCTAAGTCATATCCAGACCAAGTCCCTTCTTTATCAACATAGGTAACTAACAGCTCCCCAACTCTAATATCCGTAATATATTCTAAATAATCAATTGTTTCCAAAGATTTATAAATAGGTGAAATAATAGATAAATGTATATTTTTTGATATAAAACTATATTATTTATCTGGCTTCTTTGTTACAAAAATAAAAAGTGCTTCTCTAGTACCAAACCAGTTAACATCATAATCATAAATGATAGTATATTTAAAACCTGCTCTTACTAAGTCATTCATTATTTGGCTTTTATCAGAATATGTATGATAAACCTGTCCTTTTCTATATCCGTAAAAAGGGTCCTTTAATATATAAACAGTTCGATTAACTTTTTCTGCTTCAGATATCGTATGAATATCATTCCTAACCAAAGTTCCCATCAGTAATCCTCCCGGCTTAAAGATTTTATATGCTTCAGAAAAAGCATCATTAATATTATCTATTAGTGATGGTAAATAATAGATTAAAGCTGAAGCATAAATAATATCAAAAGTATCATTTCCATAACCGTTACTAGTGTCAAATAATTTTATCAACATTATATTGAAATATTACTAAAAGTTTATTACGCTTTTCATATAAATAACAATTTTCAGATAAATTTATAAAAAAATAATTAACCAAATATTGTAATAAATTTTAATCGTTTATAGCCTAAGAATTAAAACTAATATATGTATTCTATTTAATTTTAACCATCCACAAACCTATTTCATTTGCTCTTTCCTGAAATAAGGTACCTATTCGTAATTTACCCTTTGATGGTTTAATTATATTTTCAATTATAAGGCTATCAGGCTTGTTTAAAATATTTTTACCTATCTGTGCTCTCATGTTACTTTCAGAAATAAATAGAGCTAGATCCCCCTCTTTCAGTTGAATTTTTTTTCCTGCAATGTGTTTGTAGAAATGGTGTAATAGTCTAGAGTTTTTACTTTCAATTACTTCCATAGCTAATTGTGGTGAAGCCCAAATTAAATTATCTAAAGATTCATGGTGGATAGCGTCAACTTTTTTTAATATTTTCCGATAATTTACCCCAAGGCTAATATTTTCTATATTGTAGATTAAAGGATTAATGTGAGTGAAAATGAAGCCCCAAAAAAGAAATACAATAAAAATCAAATATTGATGCTTTTGATCTAAAAGTAATGACATTCTTTTTATGTTATCTTTATCTAGTAAAAGAGTCATTAAAATAGTTAAACAATAAACTAAGTAATAGCTTCTTCCAAAATACAACATAAGAAAAATTGAACTAGTCCATATTATAAAGTTTTTCTTTGGTTTTATAATTATTGTATAAATAATAAAAGGAATAAGACCTGATGAAAATATGAAGTATTTTGGTAAAAGTGATAAATCGAATGTATGTGTATCACCTCCTATCGATGCATTATAGTATAATTCAATAAAAGGAATAAGATTCCCTAATGAAAGTATCAACGTCCAAACTGACATAGAAAAATAAATGAAAAATAAGTGTTTAAAATTTATTTGATCATAAAGAAATAATATTATTATTAAAATTGAAAATATAATTCCTGCCATAGGATGAAGAAGAAGACAAATACTGCCAAGGAGAGGAATTATTATAATGTTAAAAAAAAAAATGGAAAATAATTTATTTTTCAGAAAAAATAGAAGCGTTATTAAAAAGAATAGGCAAGTATAGGTTTCAGATCTATGACCATAAGTGTAGCTACTAGAAAGATAAACTAATGCAACTAAAAGCTGAAGCTTTTGAGAGCCTCCATTAATTTTAATAATAGTTCTTATCAAATAGCTATTTATAAATATAAAAAGATAACTTACACATATAAATGTTATTGTAGAGGTTGGAAGAAAATAGTAAAAAGGGAATAGAAGTATTTCTAGAATGTGAGTCTTATAAACATTCCCCTTAAAGTGATGAGCAAAAGTACTAGCTTCAGATTCACCGCGTAAAAATGAAAATAAATGACTCAATGTCCATGGCCCATCTGTACCAACAAAAGGATAATGTATATCAAGTATGAATTTCCAAAATATTAAAGAAAATATGATTATGAGAACTGCATCACCATTTCTACTATTAGTAATTTTTTTTGATGAATTATATTTTTTCATTTAAAATATTAAAATTATTATAATGAATACTTATGCAATTTTATCTTTTCAACTTTTGATATTCTGAATATATTACAGATAATAATACTGAAATATCTAGCATACCACTATCACTTTAACCTTAACTTTATTAAATTTTTTAATTCTAAACAAAAAACTGAAAATCCTTGTGTCGCTGGTTTGATTCCGGCTCGTGTCATTATCATTTTAGATAACTCTTTAGTTTAGTAACTTTTTGTATGCTTGCACGAATCTTTTTATTAAAACAAGGTAAATGCTGTGGCAATGGCTGTTTAATGTGCCCATATGAGAAAAAACATTTACGTGGATCTCAAAAAATAAGAAAAGAAATCTTGGACGATTTAGAAAGTTGGGAAAAAGAACAATTAATCTCAGATAAAATTCATCCTTCTGATAAATAATTTAGCAACTCTTTTGTTTTGGTGAAAAGCACGTCTGCTTTTTTCAATTCTTCTTTAGTCCCATTTCCCCATAAAACACCTCCAGATTTAATATTTGCATTTTTAGCGGTTTTTATATCTATATGAGAATCTCCTATGAAAATTGAGGCCTCTGGTTTTACTTTGTACAAATTAATTATTTCATAGGTTGCATTCGGACTTGGTTTTCTATCAAACTTATCTTCAGCACCAATTGTAATAATATTATAATCATTAAAATAGTTTTCGACACACCTAATAGCTAATTGGTGCAATTTATTAGTAACAATAGCTATCTGAATGTTTTCTTTTTTTAAAAAATCTAATATTTCATAAACCCCATCAAACACTTTTGATTTTTTATTTAAATGAATCGAATATAGGTTCTTGACCTCTAATAGTATTTTCTTAACATCCTTTATATTACCATTTGCATCCGGTAAACTCTTTTGTAATAGGTCAGCAATCCCACTACCAATATTTTTTTTATAAAATTCTTTTGATCTTTCTGGAAATCCATTTTTTTTTAAAGCACTATTAACAACAAAACCTATTTCAGATGTGCTATCGATAAGTGTTCCATCTAAGTCAAAGATAACTAAACTAATTTTATTTTTATTCATTACAGGTTCTTTTAAACATAAAATTTTTGGTTTAAAGATTATAAGGTTTTATCATTCAACTTTAATGCTATATAAATTAAATAATTAACTTGCCTTTTATTTAAGTTTAAACGGTCAATAAAATAAGACTTCATTCGATCATTGATTTTGAATTTTCGACCCTCTTTTTTGACTGAATACGTCATCTTCAGCAACCCGCCCATTACGGAATCTAATTCTTCGGTTTTAATTCCAGCATCAAATAATTTATTTTTTAGAGTACCTATATTTTTAACACCGTATCTAAGAAAATGTTTCTGCATTACTTTATCATGCTCTTCTTGCCTAAAGTCACGTACTCCATAATTGGTTCTGTAACCTGAAAAAAGAGACTCTGCATCGATCCTAGTGATTAAATCATTAGTAACATATTCATTAACTCTTTTTTTGAAATCAGCCCATCCTTCATCTCTAAGAGGAAAAATTTGTTCAAGATCAACAGCTCGTTGACTCATTATAATTGAAACGAACACTAAAGAGACTATTTTTATTGTTTTCATATTATTTTTAGTTA
>Ga0115572_10002018_pt1 | contig 16393 bp, 10 predicted proteins | sample COGITO_mtgs_1206_FD_88681 | JGI IMG/M metagenome (GOLD analysis project Ga0115572, IMG submission 88681) | Pelagic marine microbial communities from North Sea - COGITO_mtgs_120607 | ecosystem: Environmental > Aquatic > Marine > Epipelagic | place: Germany:Helgoland, sampling site Kabeltonne... | reverse complement strand
TGCATACCTATTCCTAGGTCAATCTTATCAAAAAATTAATCAATTAGACAGTGCAAAATTATATTACGATAGTGTTGTACAGTTTACCAAAAGTATAGCTGCAGCAGAAGCGAAATATCATGTTTGTGAGATAGCTTACAAGAAAGAGAATTATACATCTTGTGAGTTTTTAATTATGGAATTAGTAAAACAAAAGCCATCTTATGATTATTGGTTAGCAAGAGGAATATTACTACTTGGAGATAATTTTACTGCTCAGAAAGATTATTTCAATGCAAAACATAGTATAGAAAGTATTTTAGATAACTATGATGGAGATAAAAAAGGTGAGGTTTTATCAGCTGCAGTTCAAAAATTAGATTACATAAAAAACCTTGAAATAAATGAACTGCAAGAGCAGCCAGAGCAAGAAGAATTGGAAATAGAATTAGAAACAATTTATAAAGATTTAGAAAACAATCGTGAAGTTTTAAACCTAAATAAAGTTGATTTAATGGAAATTAAGAAAGATGAAGATAAATAAATTCAAAATATTAATTTTTGTTTCAGGAATATTTAGTTTTAGTATTTTAGCTCAAGAAAATGAGAGTACGGAAACTTTTTTAGGGATTGGATCTGGAACTAGAAAAATTTCTAAGATTCAAAAAACTTCAATCTTCCCAATTCATACAGATTCTGTAAGTATTTCAGATGAAATTAAATATTATTTAGAGCCAAAAAGACACCTAACAAACTACTCTATTGACAATATAAAGCCTGCAAGGTTAAAGATAACTGCTAATGGCGATAAGTTATATAGAGGATATTTAAAAGCTGGAGCTGGAACTTATCTAACTCCACTATTGGAATTGAATTATGCTTCTAAAAGGTCAAGAGATGAAAGTTGGGGTCTAAATGCAAGAAATAATGGTAGCTTCTCCAGCATAAAAGAAATAGGGAATACTAAATTTTCAGATTTAAATTTAGGAGGGTATTATCAAAAGTTTTTTATGAATTATGATTTATGGTCAGAACTTAAGTATGAAAGAAATTCTTATCATTTTTATGGACTGGATTATGACGATAATTCAATGTATGAATTTTATGGCTTAGATATTAATGATTCTTTAGGAAGAGAATCGTTTAAAAATTCAGATTCTCTTTTTAAGCAAAATTACGATTTGTTGGATCTACATCTAAAGTTTAACTCTAGAAATACAGGAAGAGATACTAATAAATTAAGAATTAAAAGTTGGTTAGATTTTCACCACCTAAATAGCAATTACAAGCTTTCCGAAAATCATTTTCTTTTAGGAGCTCACTCAGGATGGCTCTTATTAGACGAAGAGTTTTTAGGAACTTTTGAGCTAGATATTAATAACATCAATTCTCCAGAAACTTTAAAATTAGACGATAATAATATTATCCAACCAAGTAGCATAAGCTCTAATACATCTGGAATCGTTCGTTTTAGTCCACATATTTATTCAAGGAAAAATAATTTAATTTTTAAAGCTGGAATATCCATACAAGCTAATATTTATGAAAATGCTAAATTCTATGTTTTTCCAGATCTAGAGGTTAGCTGTAATCTTTTTAATAATATCTTTATACCTTATGGAGGGTGGGTTGGTAATGTACAAAGAAATACTTTCAACAATCTTAGGTTAGAAAATCCATTTATTTCTGAGGATTCTAAACTTCAAAATACTATTCAAAAGAGCAACATATTTGCAGGATTAAGAGGTTCTTTAAGTAGTAAATTCACCTTCAATTTGTCAAGTTCTTTACAAAAATTAGACAGCATTTATTTCTTTATTCCAGATACAACCTCGTCTTATGGCAATAAGTTTCAGACTAAATATGATAATCTTACTCAAACAACTTTTCTTGCTGAAATTACTTACCAAGAATTAGAAAAGTTAAAAATCTCTGCTAAGGGTGAATATTTCATATACAACCCTGATAATTTAAGTCGTGCTTGGCAAAGACCTGACTTTATATTTACTTTATCTAGCTTGTTAGATTTGTCTGATAAAATTGTTTTAAAGTCTGATTTTTATTTGGTAGGCAAAAGAGATGTTTTTTCCTATTCTGAGCCAGAATCAATTTATGAGCGGGAAGATGATAAATACATTTACAGTTTGCCAACTTTTGTAGACATGAATATTTCTGCAGAATATAGGTATAATAAAAAAGTTTCGGCTTTTATTCAATTCAATAATTTTACTGCAAAAAAATACCAGTATTGGCAAAATTTCCCTGTTCAATCTATCAATATTTTAGGTGGTATTACATTAAGTTTCTAAAATGTTGAAAAGTATCCAATTAATAGGGGACTTTCCATCTTTTAAAATGCTCTATTAATAGTATATTTGAAGATCAAATTTTATTAAATGAGTGAAGAAAAAGATTATTCAGCAGACAGTATACAGGCACTTGAAGGGATGGAGCATGTTAGGATGCGTCCTTCCATGTATATTGGAGATGTTGGTTCAAGAGGATTACACCACTTAGTATATGAAGTTGTAGATAATTCTATAGATGAGGCTTTAGCAGGACATTGTGATAAAGTTTTAGTATCTATTTTAGAAGGCAATGGGATTCGCGTAATGGATAATGGTCGTGGGATACCAGTAGGAATACATAAAAAAGAAGGTGTTTCAGCATTACAAGTTGTGATGACAAAGATTGGAGCTGGTGGTAAATTTGATAAAGACTCCTATAAAGTTTCAGGTGGTTTACATGGAGTTGGTGTCTCTGTGGTAAATGCATTATCCATAAATTTAAAGGCAAGTGTTTTTAAAGAAGGTAAGATTTATGTCCAAGAATACAAGCAAGGGAAGGAGCAGTACTTAGTTAAAGAGGAAGGAACTACGGACTTAAAAGGAACTGAAGTTGTCTTTTACCCAGATCCTGAAATATTTGAAGCTCTTGAATACCAGTACGATATTTTGGCAACTAGAATGCGTGAATTGTCTTTTCTTAATAAAGGCTTAACAATTGTCATGACAGATGAACGCTCAGAATTTAAAAATGAAGATGGGAATGCACCAGTAGAAACATTTTATTCAGAAAGAGGGTTGTCAGAATTCGTCGAATTTCTGGATGGAACTAGAGAAAAATTAATACAAAAAGTTATAAGTGTCGAGGGTGAAAAAAACGGAATACCTGTTGAAGTAGCTTTGATTTATAATAATTCTTACGCTGAAAATATTCATTCGTATGTCAATAACATTAATACTCATGAGGGAGGAACTCATCTTTCCGGTTTTAGAAGGGGATTGACTGGTACGTTGAAAAAGTATGCTGAGAAATCTGGAATGCTTGACAAATTGAAATTTGATATTTCAGGGGATGATTTTCGTGAAGGGTTAACAGCAATTGTTTCTGTGAAGGTTCAAGAACCTCAATTTGAGGGTCAGACTAAAACTAAATTAGGGAACAGAGAAGTCACTGCACCAGTCAGTCAGGCAGTAAGTGAAATGTTGAACGACTATTTAGAGGAAAATCCAGATGATGCAAAACAAATTGTTCAAAAGGTTATTCTTGCGGCAACGGCTAGACATGCAGCTACTAAAGCAAGAGAAATGGTTCAGCGTAAAAACCCAATGGGTGGTGCGGGATTACCAGGAAAACTTTCTGATTGCGCTTCCAAAGATCCTACAGAATGCGAAGTTTATCTTGTTGAGGGAGATTCTGCTGGTGGAACAGCAAAACAAGGTAGAGATAGGCATTTTCAGGCCATTATGCCTCTAAGAGGGAAGATTCTTAATGTTGAAAAAGCAATGCAACATAAGATTTTTGAAAATGAAGAGATTAAAAATATTTATACTGCCCTAGGTGTTCGCGTTGGTACCGAGGATGATTCTAGAGCGTTAAATATGGAGAAACTGCGTTACCACAAAGTAATTATAATGTGTGATGCCGATGTAGATGGAAGCCATATTCAAACTTTAATAATGACTTTCTTCTTTAGATACATGAAAGAATTAATCGAAAATGGTTATTTATATATTGCAACTCCGCCACTATATTTAATAAAGAAAGGCAAACAAGCCAAGTACGCATGGGATGACAATCAAAGAAAAGATTATGTAGATCAAATGAAAGGTTCTGGAAGTGAATCTAGTGTTCATGTCCAAAGATATAAGGGGCTTGGTGAGATGAATGCAGAACAGCTTTGGGATACAACTATGTCTAAAGAAAATAGAACATTACGAAAAGTTACTATTGAAAGTGCTGTTGAAGCAGATAGAATTTTTTCAATGTTAATGGGGGACGAGGTTCCACCAAGAAGAGAATTTATTGAAAAGAATGCTAAGTATGCCAATATTGACACGTAATTCCTAATTAAAAAATTTAAAATATAATACTATGAAAGTAACCATTGTAGGAGCAGGGAATGTAGGTTCAACTTGCGCTGATGCTATTGCCTATAAAAGAATTGCTAGTGAAGTTGTTTTATTGGATATTAAAGAAGGTTTTGCCGAGGGTAAAGCTTTAGACATGACTCAAACATCTTCTTTACTTGGTTTTAATACTAAAATTGTTGGTAGCACTAACGATTATTCAAAAACAGCTGAAAGTGATGTTGTTGTTGTTACAAGTGGTATTCCTAGAAAGCCAGGGATGACTAGAGAAGAGCTTATTGGGGTTAATGCTGGTATAGTCAAAACAGTAACTAATAATATTTTAGAGCATTCTCCAGATGCGGTAATTGTTATTGTGTCAAATCCTATGGATACCATGACCTATTTAACATTAAAAGAGAGTGGTTTGGATAAGCATCGAATTATTGGTATGGGAGGAGCTTTAGATAGTGCAAGATTTAGAACTTACTTATCAATAGCATTAGGTAAACCCTCAAGTGATATTCATGGAATGGTAATAGGAGGTCATGGAGATACAACAATGATTCCTCTATCAAGATTAGCAACTTATAACGGAATTTCAATCAGTAATTTATTAGATAAAGACCATTTAGATAAAGTTGCCGCTGATACTATGGTAGGTGGTAAGACTCTTACTGGATTATTAGGTACTTCAGCATGGTATGCACCAGGAGCAGCCGTAGCTTTTTTAGTAGATAGTATTCTCAACGATCAAAAAAGAATTATCCCTTGCTCTGTTTTCTTAGATGGAGAATATGGCCAGAATGACATTTGTCTTGGGGTGCCAGTTATTGTTGGAAAAAATGGTTGGGAAAATATAGTGGATGTTGATTTAAATGATTCAGAAAAAGACTTATTTGAAAAGAGTGCTGATGCAGTAAGAAACATGAATAGCGCATTAGACAGTATCTAGGTTAAGTCTAGACTATATATTTATCTTTTCTTTTCAGTTCATTTATAACACAACTGTCCGACATTATAGATTTTCTATTTCTAGAAATAATATCGTAAACGAAATCTCTTACAAAATTTGGAATTATATAGCTTAACGATATTATTGATTGCCAATTTTTCATTAGAATTGATATTTTAATTACCGCTAAAGATTTAGAATAAATTTGTCCGTTGTGGTAAAGTATAATAGTCTCTTTGGGGTTTGGAAATAGGTTATTTTTTTTTTTAGTTTCTTTAAATATATTGGATGTAGATGGACTTATTAAAATAGAGTCTGATTTATCATTTTTTAGAATGTATTTTCCCCAGAAATTGCAAAATATACATTCGTCATCTATAAAAACTATTGTGGGATTTTGATTTAACATTTAACAAACTTTAAAATATTTCCATAAATCCCATCTTCAAGTATTATAAAGTATATTCCATTGTTCAATTTACTTACTGGAATTGTACCTTTGGTATATCCAGCTTTAACTTTCCTTCCAGTTAAACTTATTATTTCAAAATAAAGTTGTTTTTTAAGATTTTTAATATTAATAATATCTTTAGCTGGTACCGGAAATATTTCATATTTATTTTCTAATTTATTCGGAATGCTTGAAGTCGAAATCAAAGAATCATTTGAACCCATAAATAGAGACAGTCCACCTCTTTTATTACCTATAATAAAATCAATTAAAGAGTCATTATTTAAATCTGAAATTGCTGGTGTGCTATGAGTTCCTATAAAAATATTATTGAAGTTACTATCTACTAAATTAAAATTTCCCGATAGGTTGTTATCTATATTATTGTATTTATAAATAGCGCCTCTTTTGCTTCCTACGTACAATTCAATAATAGAACCATTTCTATAAAAAATTGGAGAACTCATTCCTATATTAGTCCACCACTCAGATACTGAAACTCCTCCGAATGATTCAGACCTTAAATCAAAATTAAAATTAATAGAATCTCCAATGTTCTCAATATAATTTAAATTTCCTAATGCTTCACCCACTACTAAATCTAAATCATTGTCATTATCCAAATCAAAAAGTGTAGGGTGAGCATTAAATCCAAAATCAAAAACATTATTAAAAATATCAGTTAAGGGAGATATACCTATGCTTAAATTCATTATTGCTGGATTTGAAGAAATATTCTCTAAGAAATGCAATTTCCCGCTGTAGTCACCCACAATTGCATCTAAATCCCCATCCCCGTCTAAGTCTCCTAACGTTGGAATTAAATTAATATCGTTTATTTTGGAGGAAATATTTTGAAAATCACTGGAGATTTTCTTTAATATTGGATTTTCATTAGTTCCTACATTTTCATAAGATTCTATATAAGAATTATAATGAATCGGGACACTTAAATCAAATTCACCAAAATTAGAGACCAAAAGATCTAAAATTTGATCGTTGTTTATATCCACTATTAACGGTTTAGATTCTCTCCCAAGTTCAATGGTGTTTTCTTGCAGAAAATTTTTATTTTGTAAATAAAATTGTGGGGAAGTATTGCCTCCAAAATTTTTATAAAACCAAATACTTTCTTTATCTGCTGACTCACTACTAGAGTTTGGAGATACTATCAAATCTTTTATGCCATCGTGGTCTATGTCTTCATAAAATGTAGCTGGGAATAGATGTAATTCAGCTGGCACGGAATAGCTTGGGAAAAGCGTGTCTTGATAAATAAAGGAGGTGTTTAGGTTAACTCCTGTACTATCATTGTATAATGCCACTAGATTGCTGTAAGAAACATCCCCAAGAATTAGGTCCTTTACTTGGTCGTTATTTAAATCTAAAGACAGGATAGTTGATCCACTATGTCGTAAATTATTTCTTGTAATACTTACAGAGTCTTCAGGGTTTGGGACATTAAATAAGCAAGTATCAAATAAGGTGCATGTATTAGACAATCCAGATTCGCTAAAATTGCCCCAACAAGCATTCTTCATTTCAAAAATTAAGGTATCTAAATCGGTCGAAATATTTTTATGGTATTCAATTACAGATCCTTGAACTCCAAAATTTAAAATATCTAAATCTCCATCATTATCTATGTCACTAATACATGGAACATCAGAAGAAACCACATAAATATTTACATCGTTGTTGTATTGGGAAGACAAAAGATACGGCACATTAGTATTTATAGAAGATTGGAAAAAGCTCAAACTATTAAAGGATAGTTCATTCCCATTTGAAGTGTTTTCCCAAAGTCCTATTCCTCCGGAGACATAACTAAATATATCTTTTTTTCCATCATTGTTAAAGTCTCGTAGTAACACCCAGTTTTTTAAATTAGATGGAAATGATTTTTCATACTCTGGTGCGTAAATAAAATTATTATTTTGAGATATAAAGGTAATTACCTTGTCACTAGACCTATCAAAGACAAATAAATCTTCAATTTGATCATTGTTTAGGTCTATTTTTGAAATCTGAGCAGAATTAAATCCGCCTGTCCACGGGTTATCAAGAGTGTCGTTATTAACGATTACTTGAATACTATTTTGCTGAACTAATGAAAAGTTCTGGCTTTTTACTAAAGTCAAAGACATTAATAAAAATGAGAGTATCGATATTTTTTTCAAAAGAGTTAAGTACACTAATATTAATACGGTTTATTTTATTAAATAGATGGTTTAGTTCTTTAAAATAATTGATAATCTAGTTAATACAAATGTAGTTCTTAAAGTCAAACATTGTTAACTTGTTATGGAATTGTTGGTAATAACCAATTGAAATTTTATATTTGCGCCCTCAATTTTATTTATATTAATAATTAAAAAAAATTTTAATGCGAAATAGAAGTGCAATATGGGTATTTACAATTTTATTATTTTTAGCCTGTTTATATCAGCTTTCCTTTTCTTGGGTTACTAAATCTTTTGAAACTGATATTCACGATTTAGCAGAGCAAAAGTACGACTCTCTCTCCAACGAGGCAGTTATATTTGTAATCAATGGAGACACACTAGTAATAGGTGCTGATAAAGAAAAACAACAGATTGTTTCCTACTATGAACAAAAATTATTAGTAGAAAACAGAGACATACCTATATATCCAATCTTGGATTTAGATTACCAAAGATGTAAAGATCAAGAATTAGGTCTTGGATTAGATCTTCAAGGAGGTATGAGTGTCACTTTAGAAGTTTCCATTGAAGATTTAGTAAAGAATTTTGCTGGAAATTCTTCCAAAATTTCATTCAAAAACCCTTTTAATGCTGCTCTTAAAGACTTTAAGGAAGGTTCTACTGTATTAGATTCAGATAACGATGACTTTATAGGTCTTTTTTATGCCCACTACAAACAGCTTTACCCTAAAAATCCTCCAATGATTTTCTTTAGTAATGGACTTAAAGATTATATGGATATTAATTCCGTTGAAAAAACAGCAGCTAATAAAAACGACCAAATAATTCAAACTCTTAGAGATTTGAGTGAAGATGCTATTCAAAAAACACACAGAATAATAGAATCTAGAATCAATAAATTTGGTGTTAGCCAGCCTAATATTAAAAAGCTTGCTGTTTCTGGAAGACTTCAGATCGAGCTTCCAGGAGCAAAGGACAAAAATAGAATTAGAAATTTACTCCAGTCTACCGCTAGTTTAGAATTTTGGGATGGAGCTCACGCAGATTGGACAGATGAGTTTTTAGAGCTGAATAAGGCAGTTTCTAAAGAATCATCTAATGATGTTGAATCAGATTTTATAGAAATTTCTCAAGACTCTTTAAATTCTCTATCTGCTATTGAAGTAGAATCTTATATGAATGATAAGAAAGTTAACGATTCTTTGCTAGAAGAGAAATCTTTAGAAACAGTAATTCAAGACTCTATCATGCTAGCCGATGGAAAGATATTAAATGGTAGTCTTTGGTTTATTCACACATCTAATAGCCCATATATTGGGGTTGCAAAGTCTGTGGATACTGCTAAAATTAATTCTATGCTAAAGTCTAAAGTAGCAAGAGATATTTTCAATCTTAGAAGACATAAATTTTTATGGTCAAGAGATGTAAGTAAATACGAAACATCTCAAAGTTTCACTGGTCATACCTTAATGGCAATTGAAATACCAACTAGTGGAGAGCCTAAGATTAACGGGGAAGATGTGGTAAATGCTTCGCAAAGTTTCGATAACGATTCTAAACCATCGGTTGCACTTTCTTTCAATTCAAATGTCGCTGACGTTTGGGCAAAGTGGACAGAACAGAAAGTTGGAAAGGTGATTGCTATTGTTTTAGATGATCAGGTTTTTTCATCTCCTTTTATAAGACAAAAGATAACTGGCGGAAATACAGAAATTTCCGGTGGATTTGAAACAATTGAAGAAGCGCAAGATTTAGCCAATATTTTAAAGGCTGGCTCCCTTCCTGTTCCTGCTGTTATTGTAGACGAAGCTATTGTTGGTCCCTCTCTTGGTGAGGAAAATATAAATTCTGGACTTTGGTCTTTTTTCTTTGCTTTTTTATTGGTTCTTTTTTACATGATCTTTTATTATAAGAGAGCAGGTTGGGTAGCAAATGTCGCATTGATAGCAAATGTCTTTTTTATAATAGGAACTTTAGCTTCCTTAGGAGCAGCTTTGACATTGCCTGGTATAGCAGGTTTAGTTTTAACAATTGGAATGTCTGTAGATGCAAACGTTCTTATTTATGAAAGAATCAGAGAGGAATTGAAAAATGGAAAGGGAATTAAATTAGCAATTCAGGATGGTTATAAGCATGCTTATTCTGCGATTATTGATGCCAATGTAACTTCACTTCTTACAGCTGTAGTTCTAGCTTACTTTGGTTCTGGGCCTATTCAAGGTTTTGCTACTACGTTAATAATAGGTGTTTTTACTTCACTATTTTCAGCAATTTTTATAACTAGATTAATTTTCTCTTACTTTTTAGACACTAAAAGAGACGTTCATTTTTCTAGAAAATTTACAGAAAATTTATTTACTGGTAGTACTATAGAATTCTTAAAGAAAAGAAAAGTATTTTATGTCTTTTCAGCATTGATTGTTGGCTTTGGAACTTTTTCATTATCAACCAAGGGGTTAGATGGGGGTGTTGAATTTACTGGTGGAAGAACCTATAGGGTTGAGTTTTCAGAAAAAATAAACAAATCAGCAGTGCAAAATGCGGTAAGTTATAGATGCGTTGATGAGAATGGAAATAATATTGCACCTGAAGTTAAAACTGTAAATAACGCCTATACTTTAGAAATAACTACTAAATACCTAGAAAAATCAGTTCTTAAAAATAAAGTTAAAGTTGCAAAAATAGATGCCTCATTAGCTCAAGCATTTCAGGATTTAGGTTATTCAAATTTTGAGAATGTAAACGAAGGGATGACTTATACTCTTTTGACCTCCAGAGGAGTTGAGAGTCAAGTTTCAGATGAGTTAATTAAAGGTTCTTTCTTAGCAGTAATTTTCTCGTTATTTATAATATTTATATATATAGCTTATAGATTTAGAAAGTGGCAATTTGGGCTAGGTGCTTTAATTGCGATGTTCCATGATGTTTTGGTAGTTCTTGGTTTGTTTTCAATATTTTACAATATAGTTCCATTCTCAATGGAAATTGATCAAGCTTTTATAGCTGCAATTTTAACTGTTGTAGGTTATTCTATCAACGATACTGTTGTTGTTTTTGACAGAATCAGAGAGTACTCTGTTCTTCACAAAAAGTCATCGGCTGTGCAAATAGTTGATAGGGCTTTAAATAGCACACTTTCTAGAACCATTAATACTTCTTTAAGTACATTTTTAGTTCTTCTAACAATATTTATTTTTGGAGGTGAGTCTATAAAAGGTTTTGCTTTTGCTTTAATGGTAGGGGTAGTAGTAGGAACCTATTCTTCATTATTTATAGCAACGCCTCTTGTGGTAGATCTATCAAAAAATAAAATTAACGCATAATGTTTTACAGTCTCCAACTATTACTTTTAGAAGGAATTAGTGCTGGAGAACTAATATTTGTTTTCTTAGTAGTTTTATTGTTTTTTGGTTCTAAAAGTATTCCCAAAATAGCAAGAAGTCTTGGTAGGGGAATGAGACAATTAAGGGACGCCTCTCAACAAATTCAGGACGATATTAAGTTAGCCGCTTTTGACGATGATGAGGTTACTGGATCTCCAAATAGTAAAAAAGAGTATAAAGAATAAACTTTTATTAAAATTAGACTTTGGCAGATTTTACAGTCTTTACTATTCTTCCTGCAATTTTGTAAGGATCTCCGTTAGATGCTGGCCTTCTATCTTCTAGCCAGCCTTTCCAGCCTTGCTCAACAGTAATAATTGGTATTCTTATTGATGCTCCTCGATCAGAAACCCCATAACTAAAGTCAGTGATAGCTGCAGTTTCATGAAGACCAGTTAATCTTTGATCATTAAATTGACCATAAACTTCTATGTGTTCTTTGGTAACGGGCCTGAAAGCTTCACATATTTTTTCATAGATTTCCTTAGACCCACATGTTCTAAGTAATGTGTTTGAGAAATTTGCATGCATTCCAGATCCATTCCAGTCTCCTTTAACTGGTTTTGGATGGTATTCTATATAATATCCATGGTCTTCAGTTAATCTGTCTAAAATATATCTAGCAATCCACATTTCATCACCTGCTTTTTTGGCTCCCTTTGCAAACAACTGAAATTCCCATTGTCCACTTGCTACTTCTTGGTTGATTCCTTCAATATTAATACCAGCTTCGATACAAATGTCAGCGTGTTCTTCAACCAAATGTCTACCATGAGTATTTCTTCCGCCTACAGAGCAATAATACATTCCTTGAGGACCAGGGTATCCACCAACTGGAAATCCTAGTGGGAGCTGTGTATTAACATCCATAATAAAATACTCTTGTTCAAAACCAAACCAAAAATCGTTGTCATCATCGTCAATTTTGGCTCTTGCATTAGATTCGTGTGGAGCCCCGTCGGATTTCAAAACTTCTGTCATCACTAAAAATCCATTTTCTCTTACAGGGTCCGGATAGCAAGCAACTGGTTTTAATAAGCAATCTGATGAACTTCCTTCGGCTTGTTTGGTAGAACTTCCGTCGAAAGACCATATGGGACAATCTTTAAGTTCTCCACTAAAATCTTCAATTATTTTAGTTTTACTTCTCATGTTTTGAGTTGGATTATAGCCATCCAGCCAAATGTATTCTAATTTTGATTTTGCCATTTCAATGAAAATATTTTATAGTTGTAACAAATATATATTTTTCAGTTTTTTTATTTACTTTTTAAACGTTATATGTAAATAATATTTATCAACAAAACACAACCTTAGTGTTGATTAAACACTAAATTCAGGTTAAATTCCAAATTATTTTTTTTTTATGTTTTTAAGTAAATCTTTGCGAGATTTACAGATTTATGAACTTTTAAGAAAATAATTAGTTATTTTGCAACAAAATATAGTTATGAAACAATTTATTTTTGTAAGATTTTTTTTAAAAACAACAAAACCATTACTGATTCTAATTTTCTTTCTGTCATTGTGTTCCTGCTACTCTCAGAGTAAAAACCCTTTTGTCATCCAGGCGGATTTAAACTTTAAAAATGAAGCATATTTTGATGCCATTGACTTATATAAAAAGGGAGAGGTAAAAGAAAAAGACATTGAAGAAAAAGGTAGAATTAATTTTCAAATTGCTGAGTGTTATAGATTGGATGTAGAAGCAGATCAAGCGGAAACATATTACAAAAGAGCTTTTAAATTAAAGTATCAAAAAAACCATCCTAAATTATATATATTACTTGCAGACGTTTTGGTAGAAGAAGGAGAGTATGAATCTGCCGCTGAAAACATTAAAAAATATTTAGAAATTTTTCCAAACGATATCCATGCAAATACTTTACTTAAGTCATGCGAACATTATACAGATGGAGTAAGAAATAAGACCAAACACCTTATTCAAAACGAAAGACAAATCAATTCAGAACATTATGATTATTCACCTGCTTGGGCAGATATAAATCATAATACTATTGTTTTTGTTTCTGCTAGAGATGGATCTAACGGAGATGGGATTGATTCTAGAACAGGAGATAGTTTCATGGATTTATGGTCTTCTACAAGGGACAATAATGGTAAATGGAGTGAGCCTCAATTACTACCCAACTCTGTTAATTCTAAAGACAATGAGGGTCCTTCGGTCCTTTCTCCATCAGGAGATGAAATTTATTTTACCAGATGTCCTAGAATGAAAAAAGTGGATTTAGGGTGTGCAATATTTTACTCAAAAAGAAAAGGAGATTCTTGGACACAAGCAAAAAAAATTAAATTAAAACCTGAAGATGCTGATACTTTATCTTGTGGTCATCCTGCTATGGATTCTGAAATGAAGATAATGATTTTTGCAGCTGACTTCCCTGGTGGATACGGAATGCATGATTTGTGGATTTCTGAGTACGACCCAAGAGAAGAAAGTTGGATGAATCCTATCAATTTAGGACCAGAAATAAATAGTATAGGTGATGAAATGTTCCCATATCTCTCAGATAACGGAGATTTGTATTTTTCATCTGATAGTTACGAAGGTTTTGGGGGTTTAGATATGTTTAAAGCTAAGAAAATAGGGGATAATAAATGGTCAGGTTTAGAAAATTTAAGATATCCATTAAATTCAAATGAGCATGATTTTGGAATTATTTTAGAGAGAAATACAGATAGAAGAGGATTGTTTGCATCGTCTAGAGAAGGAACTAAGGGTCACGATGATATTTTTAATTTTAATATTCCACCAGTTTTATTAAAATATTATGTAGAAGTAACCAACTCTGAAACAGGAGACCCAGTTCCCGGAGCTACTGTAAAAGTTACTACAATTGATACATCTGGAGGAATTAGAGACGAGTTTGTTAAAACAACAGACGTCGATGGAACTATTCTTTTTAATGAAATTTCAAAAGGGAAAAGATATATCAAACATGATTTAATTTATGAAGTTGAGTGCCAAAAAGATAGTTTTTTAGTAAGAAAGTCAAAGTTTTCAACTTTTAATCTAGAAGATAATAAAACTTTTTATGATCCTTTTGAAGTTCAACCAGTTAGTGAAAAAGCAATTGATTTTCCAGAAGTCCAATATGCTTTGGACAAAGCCGAACTTTTAGTTGATACTTTACAGGCTTCCGATCGTAAAATAAATTCAAAGGATTCTTTAGATTTTCTTTATACTACTTTAACAGATAATCCATCAATCGTTATTGAACTGCAAGCTCATACAGATTGTAGAGGAGGGGATGATTACAATCAAAAACTTTCTCAAAGAAGAGCACAATCTTGTGTAGATTATTTAATTTCTAAAGGGATCCCAACCGAACGGATGAAAGCAGTAGGATATGGAGAAGCAAAGCCAAAAATGGAGGGTTTAGAATGTGACGCTATTTCTGATTTATCTACTGCAGAGGAGCAAGAAGCAGCCCATCAAAAAAACAGAAGGACTCAATTCATTGTTCTTAACTTTGACTACGTTTCCAAAGATAATTAGTAATTTATTTCCCTTAAGGGGCCACTTTAATGAAAGATGATTCTAGATATGCTCAAAGAGGTGTTAGCTCTGGAAAAGAAGAAGTTCACAAAGCAATTAAAAATATTGACAAAGGACTATTCCCCAAAGCTTTTTGTAAAATAGTACCAGATTATTTATCTAACAGTGATGATTATTGCATTGTTATGCATGCAGATGGGGCAGGAACCAAATCTTCTTTAGCCTATGCATACTGGAAAGAGACTGGTGATCTTTCAGTTTGGAAAGGAATTGCTCAAGATGCCCTTATAATGAATATTGACGATTTGCTTTGTGTTGGAGCAGTCGAAAATATTTTAGTTTCTTCAACAATTGGCCGGAATAAAAATAAAGTTCCTGGCGAGGTAATAGCAGCTATTATTCAAGGTTCTGAAGAAATATTAGAAGAACTTAGATCCTTTGGCTTGAGCATTCATTCTACTGGTGGAGAAACTGCCGATGTGGGAGATTTAGTTAGAACAATTATTGTGGACTCTACCGTAGTTGCAAGAATGAAAAAATCGGATGTCATATCCAATAAAAATATTCAACCTGGTGATGCCATTATAGGGTTATCTTCTTTTGGTAAAACTTCCTATGAAAAACAATACAATGGAGGAATGGGAAGTAATGGTTTAACATCTGCTAGACATGATGTTTTTGGAAAAAATATTGCTGAAAAATATCCCGAAACTTACGACCATAGTATTAATTCCTCTTTGGTCTATTCAGGTACTAAAGAACTGACAAGTACTGTTAAAGATTCACCTATAAATGCTGGTAAATTAGTGCTTTCGCCTACTAGAACATATGCTCCTGTAATTTGTAAAATTTTAGAAAAACATAGGTTAGATATTAATGGAATGGTTCATTGTAGTGGAGGTGCACAAACTAAAATTCTTCATTTTATCGACAGAAACCATATAATTAAAGACAATCTTTTTCCTGTACCTCCCTTATTCAATTTAATTCAGGAAGAATCACAAACTCCTTGGAAAGAAATGTATAAGGTTTTCAATATGGGTCATAGGATGGAGATATATACCAATCCAAGAAATATACAATCTATAATAAATATATGTAATGACTTTAATTTAGAGGCTAAACAAATCGGAAGAGTTGAAGATTTGAGTACTAAAAAGTTAACTATTGTTTCAGAAAAGGGGGAATTTACTTACTAATGAGTGAAAAGGGATTAATTAATAAGTTAGAGCAAATCGCCATAAAATATGACGAGATATCTAAACAGATGGTAGATCCTGATGTTATTAATGATATGAAGAGATATGTAAGTTTAAATAAAGAATATAAAGAACTTACAGACGTAGTAAATACTTACAATTCTTACAAAGATGTACTTGACAATATAGAAAATGCAAAATCTTTTTTACAAACTGAAACAGATGCTGAGTTTAAAGACATGGCACGAGAAGAGCTGGAGGAATTTCAGCGTGCAAAGACCGATTTAGATGAAAAAATAAAATGGTTGTTAATTCCTAAAGATCCGAATGACAATAAAAATGTCATAATGGAAATTAGATCTGGAACT
>Ga0115572_10002013_pt1 | contig 16427 bp, 14 predicted proteins | sample COGITO_mtgs_1206_FD_88681 | JGI IMG/M metagenome (GOLD analysis project Ga0115572, IMG submission 88681) | Pelagic marine microbial communities from North Sea - COGITO_mtgs_120607 | ecosystem: Environmental > Aquatic > Marine > Epipelagic | place: Germany:Helgoland, sampling site Kabeltonne... | reverse complement strand
GTGGAAAGTTATCGCAATCAGATCAACGCCGCCGGTGACAATCTCGACCTGATCATGAATCTGCCCTTCGTCGGCGGTAAGCTCAACGTCGCGGAGATCTACAACGAACTACAGGATCTTAAAACCGAGCAACGTATCCTTGCCGAAACTTATCTCGAGCGCCACCCGTTGATGGTGGAAAACCTTGCCGCACAAAAAGCAGTCAGCGAGGCGCTGTGGATGGCGATCCGCCAGGGCAGTCAGGAATACACTGTCGAAGAAGCGCGGATTACCGAAGAGCTCGCCAGCCTGAATGCCGAGCTGGATGCCGCCAAGGAGGAGTCCCGCCGCCTCGAGAGCCTCGCGATTGAGTACCGCGTGCTGTCACGCAAGGTCGAGGCGCAGCGCGATATTTTCGACCGAATCACCTCGCGCTTCAACGAGACCAGTGTCTCGCAACAGATCAATTCCACCACCATTCGTATTCTCGACCTCGCCGCCCTGCCGCGCGAGCCGGTGTGGCCGGATGTGAAAAAGATAGGCCTCGCTTCGATTCTGCTGTTCGGCTTCATCTTCGTCGGCCTGCCCTTCGGCATCGAGCTGCTCGACAACCGCCTGCGCAGCTTTGACGATATTGAGCGCTATGTCGGCAAACAGATCCTCGGCGATATTCCGCTAAACAAAAATAAAAATGCCGAGTCGATGGCGCAGCTCAGCCAGTCGGACGACGTCACCGAGCGCGAGTCCTTAGCGACGATTTACGGCTCCCTACGCATGAGTCTCGGCACCTTCAGTAAGCCACTCAGCCTGGTGGTGACCAGCTCGGTCCCCTCGGAGGGCAAGTCCATCATTGCCTCCAATCTGGCAGCCACCCTAGCCGGGCAGGGTTACAAGACCCTGGTGATCGACTGCGACCTGCGCCGCCCCAGCCAGCACCGCTACCACAGCCTCGACAATCGTCTCGGCCTGATGGAATGGCTGCGCAGCGACAGCCCGATTGCAGCGGATCTGATGGCCGATAGCCAACTCGGCATTCGTGCACTTGGTGAGTCGGGCAAGCATTTCCTGCTCAGCTCTGGTGGCTCCACCACCCATTCTGGCAGCATCCTCGAAGACCCGCGCATGGATCAATTGGTCTCCCGCCTCAAGCAGGAGTTTGATATCCTGATTTTCGATACCCCGCCGGTCGGCGTGTTCCACGATGCCGCCCTAGTCGGCGATTATGCCGACCACTGTGTGTTCGTCGCCCGACAGAATGTGACCACCCGCCAAAAGACCCGCCACTCGGTCAATTTAATGGACCGCTCGCGCGCCAAGGTGCTCGGGGTGATTTTCAATGGTGTCACTAATCTGCGTGCCGCCGCTGGTGGCTCCGGTAGTTATGCCGGTAGCTACAGTGAGCGTTACCAATATGGCTACGGCAAGGATGTGGAGAACTATCAGAAAGGATACGCCAAATAATAGCCGCATCGCACTGAAACCAATTAGCGGTTCGGCCGCCAACAGCACCCGCGCGCCGATTCGCAAGCTCTATAGCCAACGTGAATCTTCGTTAACTCTAAAAATCACCCTTTAAACGGCGCGCTATAAATCTATATATTTTGCGTTTGACCCCTTTTGCCCCCCTTTTGCCCCCCTGACCCCTTTTGCCCCCCCCCAATACGGCTACGGTAAGGATGCGGAGAAATATCAAGCGGAATATCAGTAGTTTGCAGTAACTGAAGTAGTGAGTGGTCAGCAGTCAGTTAGCAGTAACTACAAACTGCCAACCACCCACCGCCAACTAAGTAAAAATGCACCTTTTCCTAAACGCTCGCTTCCTCACCCGCCCGATGACCGGGGTGGATCGCGTCGCGATGGAGCTCAGCCGTGCGCTTCGCGAAATCATCGAAGCCGCCCCCGAACGAGTCATCACACTGGAACAGACACTACCCAAATCCAAAACGCACCCCACTGCCAGTGTAGGACGGGCTTCTTTAGGGCCCGTGTCAGTACCCACGACTCCCCACGAACACGCGCTCGACCGCGGCGCGGTAGAAGCACGTCCTACAACTAACCACTGCCCACTCGACGCAACGCGCCGCTCCCCACTCCTTCCCGGCCAGTTTTGGGAACAATGCGAACTCCCCTTTCTTCAACGCGATGCTTGGCTACTCAGCTTGTGCAGCGTCGGCCCTCTGATTCGACGCCGCCAAGTCATCATGATCCATGATGCACAAGTATGGGATTCGCCTCAGTCCTACTCACTGCCGTTTCGTCTCTGGTACAAATGCCTACTCCCTCGGCTAGCACGTCGTGCACAAATCGTGCTCACCGTTTCCGAGCATTCCAAACAACGCCTCGAGGCCAATGGCGTCGTGCCAGCAGGCAAGGCACAGGTACTCTACAACGGCGTCGATCATATGGATGCAATCGCAGCCGATGACACCGTGCTATCCAAACATGGACTAGCCCCGCAAGGCTACATCCTCGCGCTCGGCAGTCGCGCACGACATAAGAATCTTGCCATGCTGATTCAGGCGGCAAAGCAACGACCTGCCAATTCACCGCCACTCATCATCGCAGGCGGAGGCGATGCAAACGTCTTTGCCAGCGAAGGCTTAATCAGCGACGAAAATGTTCGATTCATTGGGCGCGTCAGCGATGGCGAACTCAAAGCACTCTACACAAATGCACTCGCATTTGCCTTCCCTTCGATCACGGAAGGCTTCGGACTACCGCCCATGGAAGCGATGCGTTGCGGATGTCCCGTCATTGCAACCACCGGCGGCGCCGTCCCCGAAATCTGCGGCGATGCGGCGATCTATGCAGATCCAAACGATCCAAGCGCATGGACCCTGGCACTGCGACGCATAAACAATGAGACAACCCTACGCAGCGAACTCAGCATCAAAGGCAAACGACAATCCGAATGCTACACATGGCAGCAAAGTGCCCATCAGCTCCTTGAGAAACTCGCCGCAATGGACAACGACTCTGCCCTCATCGAACATTTAGCGAAATCAGAAGACGCGGCTACATTCGTTGAAGCGTAAGAAATTCGCCCAAAGGCAACTGTCAGCTGCCGCCACCGAGTTATCGACTCACCGCACTCTGCAAATGCGCACTTCAGGAAGCATCAAACTACTCCTCACGATCAATTCCGAACTCCAATTTAAAAGCTAACACATGAAAATTCCAACAAAAACAAAAATAGGCATTATCTTACGCACTTGTGCAAAAGAGGGTATTCTATCCGGATCAAATCTAGCTCGATCATTTTTTTTTCAATCATACTGTCATGATGAGCCCAGATGGGGCAACCGATCAATGCCGTGTTCGAGGAAACACATCAGATGCAATAGTCTATCACGCAACATTCGTAGCTAAAGATTATAAGGGCTCAAGCGCCGATAGTTTTGGGCTCATTTTGGATCTTGGAGCTAATGTCGGTTATTCGGCGATTTACTTTTCTTCACAATATCCTGAAGCCAAGGTGATTGCATTAGAACCGCACTCTGGCAATTTTGAAGACTTATGCACGAACACAGAGCCCTATTCAAATATCGTTAACAAAAATCAAGGTATCTGGTGGCGAAAAAGTAGACTCACAGTAATTGATCCAGATAAAGAATCTTGGGGTTTTCAATTCAAAGAAGAGGGTGATGGCGCTGTCGAATGCACGACGATATCAGATCTTATCGCTGAACACGGAGACGGTAGACCTGTTATGGTCAAAATGGATATAGAAGGAGCTGAAAAATATCTATTTCAGAAAGATCCATCTTGGGTAAAGCAAATCTCCATGCTTCAAATTGAAATACATGATTGTTGGAAAGAAATCTTCGACGCTTTGATACCTTACGATTACACTGCAGAAATTTCAGGTAAAAATGTGATATTTAGATTTCACTGATATGAGTAAATATATTTAAACTACATAAGTTAACTGCTTCGATATTCCATTACCGAAATCTAATCTGTTCCAGCCATATAAACTTATTGAACCTCGACCTTATCATATGCTCCGTCCGAGGCCCTGAGCTGTCGATCGCGATAAAACGTTAAGGATCATGCAGGATCTTGGTCTCGCCGACATTCAAAAAAAGCTTTAAGACTCAGGCAAATGATAGTAATCATTTGCTATATAGTCTAAACCTATTTAAGTCGCTGGGTATCCCCGAGGTATGTGACCCAGTCTGTGCCTGCGATACGACTTATCTGATGACTGACAATGGTTGGAACTATTTGGCCAAAGTCATGAATCTGTTTAGTTGCCGGATAATTGGCTGGGATGTCTCCGACCGCAATGACGCGAATCTTGTGCGCAAAGCCATCTACAAGGCCGCTCAGACGCGCCAAGGCATCCTAGATAAAGAATCTAATCCTGCACGTGACCGTGGCAGCACCTATGCTAGTAAGAAGCAGCGTAAGCTGATCAAGAAGCTCGGTATTAATCAGAGCATGATTGCGCTGGATAATTATTACGATAATGCCGCCATGAAATCCTATTATGGGCGCTATAAAACGCCATCGGTGGGCAAATATGTCTTTGCCCGCCTAGAGGCCCTCAGGGCCAATGCTTTTGAGTATATCGAATACTACTACAACCCCTATAGAATGCATTCATCGCGGGGCTATAAAACGCCCATGCAAATTGAAAAGAAAAAATTCCCCCTTGGGGGAAGGAAGTGAGGAGATGCAACCTTGCATTCCCAACACACAACAACTAACAATGAAAACCAAGTCGCCCTAGGCGACTTAAAGCCGGGCGCACTCAACTGCAACCGCACTGATTAATACAACATAAACCAGTATACTAAGAGAATCACTTCTCCACTGGAATCAGGGTATTACAACAATAAAACTAACGACAGTAATGAGCTTCTGCTCGTTGCATTTGTTAGTTGAATCCAAATTTTATTACTATGAGTAAGGTTCCATTTTGGATGAATCCATGTGTCATTGCAATTGCGTGGATGCTTGTCGTTCTATTAACAGCCGCATGCTCGGACTCTCTCTTCATGGCTATCATTGGCAGTAACAATTACATACAAATTGATGATGTTTTTGTGCTATTGAGCTGTTTCTTCTCGTTTGGATTTTGTTCATTCTTAGGATTTCGAATAGGCAAAAAAGAAGAAATGTCTGACGACAATGACTCTAAGTTCTCTTTAGTTCTAGCGAATGGACTAATGATTCAGACTATAGCTGTGTTTCTTTTTTTAATTCTGTTCTCATATTTCATTTGGTTTTATCCTATGATTTCCTCTGGAATATGGTTAAAGATCATCACTGGTGAGATTTATGGACGTGCTGCCATTGCGTCAGTCGCAACAACAATCCCAGGAGTAACCACGATGACACAATTTGGCATTCCCGTTGCGATAGTTAGTGCATACGCCATCTTATTGGGAACCGACCTCTCGAAAAGAGTCTTTCGATTCTATCTAATTGCCCTCGTAATGGTATCAGCACTTTCGGCATTTCGCGCCTTACTCTGGTCAGAAAGACTCGCACTTTTCGAAGTTCTGATTCCTGTTGGTATCGTTTTTTTTATAGTCAAATACCGAGGTCAGATATGGTGCCGCTTATTTCCAATAGTGGGACTTATTTCTATAATTATTTTATTCGGCTGCTTTGAATATTCAAGATCATGGCGTTACTACAAAGAAAGTTACAGTAATATTGCGACATACTCTTTCAGTCGTTTTGGATCATATTACTTATCGTCATTTAATAATATGGCAATGGTTCGAGACCATATGACTCCAGTAAATGAACCTATAAATAGCCTAGGATTCGCATACAAACTCCCAATCCCTGGGCTAAGCTGGCTAAATGAAGATAAAGCAGAGAATTGGAATAAATACGAAGCGACCCTAAACCACTACGCAAATCCTGAATTAAATTTATATTCAGCAGTCGGCGCAGTGATCAATGACTTTGGTGATTACGGCGGCTGTGCAGTTCTTTCGATTTTCGGGCTAATTTCAGGCATTCTATACCGCAGCGCATGTTCTCAAGGAAGAGCGGGCCTACTTTTTTTCCCTTTTTGGTGCACTGGTTTATTCGAGATGGGGCGACTACTATACTGGCCAGCGGCACGTGCATTCCCTGCGATAGCAGCAACAATAGTGCTATTGTGGGTCATGGATGTAATTACAAGAAAACGATTAGCATCAGAAACTAGAGACCTCTCAACGCTCAAAAACAGACCGTTTAATCTAAATTGAGGACAAATTTATCAATATGTTTCCTTGTTTATACCTAACCAATAAAACGGAACAAACCCATCCAACCGAAGAGGGTAAATGTAAGATGCATAGTGGACACTCAAACACCTAGCCTCTCAAGAACACTAAATAGAACTGCAACAAGCTAGTTCCTGATTTTTGGGGAATATTTAGATTACATAGGTATATGTAAAAAAACATGGAAAAAACATGATTGAAACTCCAAGGCGCAGCTATATCGCTCGATTCACAGGGAACGGAGCAGGTAAACAACTAAAGAATTTAACTTGGGTGCTGAGCGAGCAAGTCGGCATCCGTCTCATCAACTTTATAACCTTTGCTATAGTTACTCGCTACGCGGAAGCAGCTGAAATTGGAATCTTGGGGCTCGCATGGACCTTTCTCTATTTTGTGGAGGCATTGACATCTCATTCAATGAGCGTTGCCGTCATTCAAACTCCAACATTCAACCAGACGGAACGATCCACCTTCTTCTGGATCTGTATCGGAAGTTCACTCCTCGGAACTCTGGCAATGGTATTAATTGGTTCCATCTCTTGGTTAGGATTCCACAAACCACAACTCGGTTTCGTATCAATGTTCATTGGTGTCATTTTCATGACTCGCATGTGGGGAACCGCACATAAAACGGTATTAATGCGTGAAGAGTGCCAACGTGAACTTGCTACAAATTCACTAATTGCCTCATTTTTTAGTGCATTTCTGGGAATTGGACTCGCACTGTCAGGCTTTGGGATATGGGCACTGCTCTGTCGCAATGGCATGCAGTCGCTTATCGAGAGTGGCCTAAACTGCCTCACGCGCACATGGCGACCAGCTCGCCAATTTGACCGTATTTTTGCGAGAAACACGATGCGATTCGCAGTTCCAATCGCATCAGCTCAGATCGGAAACCTGAGTGTCAAGTTATCACAGCAAGCTGCAATTAGCGCAACGATGGGACTGAATGTCTTAGGAATGTTTGAGGTTGCGCGCCGAATTCCAGAAATGTCATTGCAACTAACAAGTGCTGTAATCGTACGCTTTTGGTTTCCATATATAGCAGCAAAAGAACGGAAATCGAAATGCACTTGGATCCTCTTTAAACGAGTCGCGCTTGTTCTCGTCGCCGGAACAATAAGCCTAGTAACAATTGCACTCATATTTAGAATGCAGCTAGTAATTTTAATATTTGGCAATCAATGGAACCATGCCGCGAATATCTTCTGCTTACTTCTTTTGGGTTTCTGCGTTAACACAATTCAAGAGATCGCAAAAACCAGCCTTTTTGCAAAAGGCTTCAACAGAGCAAGCGTCATTCAGTTTTACTACAACCTATGCGGGCTACTGGCGTTCTTAATTACACTTCACACTTCATCTTTAATGGTAGCATTGGCCTGCATCATAGCTGCACAAACAATTTGCATTATACATTTACTAACGCTCCTCCGTAGAAGATCACTAAGGATCCTATAAATATGACATCGCTGTCACATGAAAAAAATAAGCGACGACCGACCACCAACTTCTAAGTAGGACTTAGTGAATGCCACTAAATGATCACGCAACTATGAAATTTAGCTTTAATGAAATATACTGGTATGTTCGTGGAGCATGGAAAACCATTCGATTTAATCTTCATTACTTCAATCTCCTCAAGGCGATTAGAATGCCAGTTTTAGTATCTCCACGAGTAAGATTTATCAATTTACATGGAGCAGTGGTCATCCCCAATAATATCAAATTTGGAATGATTCGCTTAGGCCATGGAAATGATCCCGTTTCGGATAGAGAGCATACATACACGCTTTGGTCAAACACAGGGAGTATCGAATTTAAAGGCACCGCCAGAATTACCCATGGCTGTAAAATTCGCTGTAACGGAAAGATTGTTTTTGGTTCGGATTTCATATCTGGCCCAGAGTGTTATTTCGTATCACGCTCAAGTATAAGCATCGGAGATCGCGCTCGCATATCATGGAATACCCAAATCTGTGATAGCGACTTCCACGCTATCGAAGATTTACAAGGAAACCAGATCAATACGATCAATAAACCGATCATCATCGGTCATGGCGTCTGGATTGGTAATCATGTTAAGATTTGCAAAGGCGTCGTGATCGGAAATTTCAATATAGTTGCGCAGTCTAGTGTCGTAACGAAGTCTATCAGCGGAGAGAATCAGATCATTGGCGGTTTTCCCGCTAAATTCATAAAAGGCAACGCCCGTCGTATTCGGGATTAGAAATACACTAATTATGTATATTAATTGGCTTTCAGCGACGTCAACGAACGGCATCACAATAACTGCGAATCTTAAGTAGTACAGGTTGATTTATGTATCAAATTATATACGAATTAGAGTCTCTATTCTGGTATCAGAAAAGCATATTATATCGTAAGCGATTGTTGTTGGCGAATGGGCATCCGGGTAACACTGTTGAGTCTAACTTGGGCGGGTATTCAGTCAGAGCCATGATCGATAAGGGCATTCTTTTTATTCATATACCAAAATGTGCTGGAACTGCAGTTAATACTAGCCTGTATAATTGTCTGGGTGGTGGGCATTTGCGTGCGTTGGATTATCGGCGAATGCTCGGGGTTGAGGCATATGAAAAAATCCACAAATTCACTGTTATGCGTGATCCGTGGGAAAGGCTCTACTCTGCCTACCGTCATCTTCGGGGGAATGCTGAGCGCTCAGTTGAGATCAAAAACTTACAACTCAGAAGGATCGTTGATTTGGACTTTGAAGGTTTTGTCGGCGGTCTCGATCGCAAACTTATTTTTTTAAGTGAACTCGTTTTGAAGCCGCAATATCTATTTATTACCCCGAGCTTTAAACCATGCCAATTGCTCGTAGATCAGATTTATACTCAAGCTCAGATATCAGAAGTAATTAGCAATTATGGAGGGCATTTTTCAAATCGAATTAACGCCAGTGGAGCTCCGTTTAATAAAGATGATATCTATAGTGAGACATTACTTAACAGAGTTCGCGAACTCTACCCAGAAGACGTGAAACTTTATAATCAGATCCATTCGAGCTAATCTATAATTCATATGTTTACATCGCAACAGCAGAAGATTTCAATTGTTATCTCAACTCTAGGCCGATCACTAGAACTCATTCCGATGTTAGAGAGTTTGTCCTCTCAAACTCTCAAACCTAGCGAGATTATAATAGTAGACCAAAACGATGACACACGCATCGATGAGTTACTTTCTAGCTATAAGCTAGATTGTTCGATTAAGCATTTGCATCACTCTGAGATGCGCGGCTTGAGCAATGGTCGCAATGCCGGATGGGAGCAGGCGACTGGGGACTTTGTGTTATTTGCCGATGATGATTGCTGGTATCCAACTGATTTCCTTGAAAAGGGCCTATGTATCTTACAAAATGTAAAGGCTGATATCATCTGCGGGCGTGCTGCTGACGATAGCGGACGAAGTATTAACGGTCGTTTTGAAGGCATGCCTCAGTGGGTTAACCGAAGCAACATATGGACTACGCAAATTGAGTGGGTTGTGCTTTTCAGGCGTGTGACTCTTCAACTCACTGAAGGCTACGCAGCTCATATCGGAATCGGCGCAGCTAGCCCGTGGCAATCCGCGGAGGGCCAAGAAATCACACTTAATGCCCTATCAAAGGGTGCCAAAATTTATTACGATCCTAATTGGTATGGCCACCATGCTGAAATGCCGACTCAGGCGCCGACTCCTCAGATCATTAAAAAAGCAGCTGGCTACGCGAGGGGCATGGGCTACGTCCTTGGCAAAAACAACTATCCCTATACTTCACTGCTGAAATGGTCAGGGCGGCCACTGATAGGTGCATGCCTTCATGCGATTGGTCTAAATTGGGCTCGATCAAGATATTACCGAACAATTGCAGCAAACCGCATGCGCGGATATTTTGAAGGTCGAAAATCAGAAGCTGCCTGAACACTCGACTCCCGATATCGGAGCAGTATTCAATAGCCACTTATACGCCCTAACAGCGTAGAGTGACTGCAACTGACTACCGCATTAAAACAGGAAATAGTTCAATAGCGAGGCTGCCCTCGGCGCTGCCTAACCGAATCATTACAATCATGAATTCCCTAGCACACCACTGGCTCGTTGCAGAACGCGGCGGAGAAAAGGTCCTCCAATCCTTTTCGACGCTCTTTCCACTGGCGACGCTTTACACCTTAGTCGCGACAGACGATCGGGAACGCTTCGGATCCTGGCTATCTGGACACTCCGTCATCACGTCGCCGCTACAACGATTCCCCACAGTCGAGCGTCGCTACAAGGCGCTCCTCCCGTTCTTCCCTTGGGCCTTGAAACGGCTGAAGGTGAAACCAGGCACGAAGCTCCTGCTCTCCTCGGATGCCTCAGTCGTCAAAGGCATGCAGATCCCTGAGGGTTGCTTACACGTCTGCTACTGCCACTCTCCTCCTCGCTATCTCTGGGAGATGCAAGACACCTACCTGCAGCAAAGCAGCGGCCTAGGTTGTTTTGGCAAAACGGTCTTCAAAGCAGTCACTCCGTATGTGCGTGCGTTTGATCGCAAGGGTGCCGACCGCGTCGATCACTTTATTGCGAATTCACAATTCGTCGCAGAACGTATCCAGCGCTGTTACGGCCGTGAAGCGGCAGTCATCTATCCACCCGTTGCAACCGATGATTTTATCTACAGCAGCGAGAAAGATGATTTTTACTTAGTTGTTTCGGAACTAGTCCCTTACAAGCGAATCGACATCGCGGTTGAGGCATTCAACCAAAACGGAAAACGCCTGCTCATTATCGGCAGCGGGAGCGAACTGGAGTATCTAAAGTCGATTGCGCTGCCCAATATTGAATTTCTTGGAAGGGCGCCGTTTGATAGGCTCAAGGAAGCATACTCTAAATGCCGGGCTTTCATTTTTCCTGGGATCGAAGATTTTGGGATTACGCCTCTCGAAGCCCAAGCATCGGGGACTCCTGTGATTGCCTATGGAAAAGGGGGCGCGCTTGAAACCGTTATCGACGCAGAAACAGGGTTGTTTTTTGACTCGCAAACTGCGGATGCACTCGTTGATGCTGTCGACCGCTTCGAAGGCATGCAGTTAGATCCCTTAGCGTGCCGACGTCAGGCCGAGCGCTTCTCTGAGCCTCGCTTTAGGCGGGAAATAAAAGATTTTTTAGTCAAAGTAGCTCCAGATGTCCTAGAGGAGTACGAGTGGCCGGCCATTGATTAATCTAAACAGCTTCTTATATTAATTAATCCCATCGTGCGCCCCAGCACAAGTGCTGTGCGAAAAGCGAAATCACGGTTTCGCTTTTTTGTGCCTGCAGTGGCTTCGTGTGATCCCATTTACGGATCCTGTTTGAGTCGCCGCGTCTCGATCCCATAGCGCGCGGCGGCCGAGGCGCACAGCAGGAAGCCGGTGGCGATCGCCGGCGCGGTGAAGACCATATCAATGGTCGACGCCAGCAGCACCCCAAGGCAGGCGCCTAATATCCAGAGACTAATGCGGTTGGATGCCACGCGCTTGCGCAGGCCGAGTGCTAGAATCAGGCAGGGGCCAAACAGCAGAGCGCAGCCGGCGATGCCGTATTCGACCAGGCGTTGCAGGGGATCGGAATGGGTGAATTCATAGGCGACGGGAAATTCAGTGCTCTTTGCGTAAAATTCCTGGCCCGCATAGATCGGGTGAATATGAATGAAGCTACCGACGCCCCAGCCCCAAATGGGGCGTGCCTGGTGCATCTGCCAGCTGTCGCGGTACAGTGCGATCCGTTTGACGCGGCGGTAGTCCTCATGCTCGGTCGCTTCGATCTGCCGCTCGCTGCGCTGAATCGAACGCTCGAGCTGAGGCTTGGCAATTTGATACAGCCCACAGCTAGCGGCGACTAGGGCCAGGATGCCGAGCAGTAGCGCGGCTCGGGGCCTGCGTTGGCGCAGCGGGCGCAGGACGGAAATCAGAAAGGCCAGCGCTAGCGGCGCGGCAACTAGGCTGGCGGCGCGCGCTTCGGCGAGCGGAATACTGATCAGTAGAATCAGCACCAACAGCGCGAGGCCGACGCTTTTTTCGGGGAAGTGACCGCTGTGGCGCTCGCGATTAAAAACGGAGTGGTACAATCCCATGCCGCAGCCGGCGGCGAGTAGGGCGAAGTAGGCCCAGTGATTTTTATAAAAAAAGCTGCCAAACGCGATCGGCTCGCGCAGCTCAATCAAGCCGAGTAGTTTGGGGTTGCCGCTCAGCTTCATCACCGCACCGCTGATCGCCAGCATCCCGGCGACAATCACGATCAGGCCGAGGCAGCGGCGCAGGTGCGCGCGCCGGATCGGCGCCGTCAGCAGGTTGAGCGGCAGGCACAGCAGCCCGTGGAGGAATAACAGGAACAGGCGGCTGCGGGCAGCATGCGGGGTGCTTGGCAGGGTGGGGTCGAACTCCAATGGGATCAGCGGGCTGAATAGATTGCGCGGGTAGAGTAGTTCGTGCGAGGGGTTGTCGAGGCCGACATAAAATAAAGCCCCGAACGCGCACCAGGGCAGCAATACACCGAGTAACCAAAATACAGGGCCGCGCCCGAGCAAGTGGCCGCGCTTCTGAATCAGGCGATATAAAAAGGGCAGGGCATTCAAGCCAAGTAGCACGGCACCCCAGCTGTACGCCCAATCGTAGCGTCCCCCGCCGAACAGCGCGAAGCCGAGGAAGAGCAGGGTATTGTAGAGTAAAAACATCGAGTGAACAGTGTGCAAAAAGCCTCCGCTGAAAAGCGTAAAGTGGCGGCCGAGCGCTTGTAGTTCGTGCGGCGGGGCTCAGCACATTGCCACTACTTCTGAATTTTTCTACAACCGCTGCGCTAAAGGGGGGGAGTTCGGGAGGTAATGATTGCCATCAACTATCTAACGTATTAAAAATTAGTTACAAGTAATGATACTGAATTGACCGGCATAATTATTGGTGCCGCAATGGAAGTCCACAAACATAGGGGACTGGGACTTATTGAGAGTATTTATGAGAAGAGCCTACAGCATCAACTTGCACTACGAAACCTTGGTGTTCGGCGTCAGGTGAAGCTTTCGCTACAATACAAAGATTTAGAATTAGATGATGAGTATGCTCTAGACCTGATTGTTGGTGGTAAAGTGATCGTCGAATTAAAAGCCGTCAAAGAGCTTGCCCCTATTCACGAAGCGCAATGGATGTCGTATCTGAAATTAACAGGCTGCAAGGTCGGGTTATTGATTAATTTCGGTTCTTCGCTATTTTTAGTGGGAAAGCCCACTCCGTGCTCTGATTTTTAACCACTCGCTCCCTCCCTCGCCAAGGCTTCGGCGGACAGGTCGCTGGAGGCACCGAAACACGGAGAAGGTTTGCTTGTCATAAGAAATTTAAGACGCTCATTATTTATGGATGGATCACTGATTGAAGAAGAACTGACGAAGAAGATCATTGGCGCTGCAATTGAGGTGCATCGCTATTGGGGGGCTGGGTCTTATCGAAAGCATCTACGAGAAGAGCTTGGCGGTAGAACTTGAAAAGCGGGCGATCCCGTTTAAGCGACAATTAAAACTGGAGTTGAATTACAAAGGCGTCGTGCTGGATGAGGACTTTCGCCTGGATCTCATCATCGGTGATAAAGTCGTCGTTGAGTTAAAAGTAGTTAAAGAACTCGCACCTATTTTCGAAGCCCAGTTGTTAATTTACATGTGGCTGATGGAGTGCCGGGTGGGACTACTGATGAATTTTAATGTGCCCGTTTTGAAAGATGGAATGAAGCGCCTCGTCCTGTAATTCCAAGCCGATCACTCCTCCGTGTCTCGGTGCCTCCGTGGTAAAACTCTCCGGTCTGGAACCTCAAGCTATTCCTCATCTCAGAAGTAATTGAGTGTTCCGATTTTCATTGATCCACTAAAAATAGCGAAGAACCATATTTAATATTTAGTACCGTTCGCTAAACCTCGATCCATTCAAATAAATAATTAAAAAGTCTGACAGCATGATTTGGTGTAAAATTTACTTCAGAGTGATTAATTTACTTGTCACGGTTTCACTGTAGCGATTGCTTAACGCTGTTACTATCAGGTCAAACAATGAGTTTAAATTATATACCAAAAAGTACACCTAAAGATGTAACTATTAGTGCTGCCGGGTTGCGGCGCGAGCGCTTTCGCATGGGGCGTCAATGGCTGGTGGCTGGATTGATGGCGGGTGATATTGTGTGCGTGTGGGCCGCGATGTTGGTTGGTTTTTGGATGAAGTTTTATACACCGCTTGGAGCGATTGGGCAAACAGTGACAGGAGCAATCGAATGGCTCGGGTACTTGCCGCAATTTATTCTAGCTAGTTTGTTGTTTGTCGCTAGGCAGTTGTACAATAATCGCTATAGTCGCGAAGGCTTATTGACTTCACCCCTACTTGGAGTGCGCGCGGCGTTCTTCTGGGGCTTGTTACTGGCGTTGGTATCACTTGGGCTAAAGGTTGATCCGGCGATTTCGCGTCTGTTTATTTTGTTTTCGACGCTCGCCCTGGCGGTCTTGTTGCCCCTGTGGCGCTTCGCTTACACGCGGCGCTTTATTGCGCAGCGCAACTGCCGTGTATGGGTGCAGCGACAGGTACTGATTGTTGGCTGGAATGCCCAAGTGCCGGCTTTGTTGCAGCGTGCGGAAGATCGCAATCACCTCTACCCGCTTAAAGTGATTGGAGTCGTGGGTGACATCGGTGCGGCCGAACTACCAGAAGGGGTCCAGCACTGGTCCGCAGCAACGGACCTCAAAACTGAGCTTCAGACTCTATTGCAGGCGCAGCACTATGATGAGGTAATCATTGCCGCTGGTTGCCTTAATGATGCTGATGAATTTATGGTGCAGGAACTCTGCGGCCGTGAGCTGATTGATTTTGCACTGTTGCCAGCTTCGATCACTTCGTTGACGCGCTGCTTACGCCTTGAATCCGTGCAAGGTGTACCGCTACTCACTCAGAGTAAACGGCCGTTGGATCGTATTGAATTTGCAGTGCTCAAGCGCATAGTGGATGTGGTTGGTGCGCTGGTGGGCTTGCTCCTTTTTGCTCCCGTGATTACGCTGTTTGCCGCGATCGTGTACCGCGAGTCGCCTGGTGCGGTTTTCTATCGCCAGACGCGCACAGGCCGTGGCGGCAAGCCCTTTCAAATCATTAAAATCCGTTCCATGCGTTTGGATGCAGAGGCGGGTACTGGCGCTCAGTGGTGTACTGAGGCAGATCCGCGCCGACTAAAGATTGGTGGCCTAATGCGACGCTGGAATATTGATGAGTTGCCGCAATTTTGGAATGTGCTTAAAGGGGACATGAGCTTGGTTGGGCCACGACCGGAACGTCCCGAGCTAATCCAGAGCTTTAAATCGGAAGTCGCTTATTACAATATACGCCACACCGTGAAGCCGGGGATCACTGGATGGGCTCAGGTTTGCGGATGGCGTGGAGATACCTGCTTACAATCACGAATTGCCTGTGATTTAGAATATATCGAATCGGCGAGTTTATGGTTTGACATCCGCATTCTGTTAATGACCCTTAGGGCTACTAAAAATGCTTATTAATACATCAAAAATAGTAAAATTATGAAAACTACAACATTACGAAATCTCTTTCTCGCTCTTTCAATGTGCGTGGGAACCGTTGCAATCGCGAATACTGCAGCCCCTGCATCAGCAAATGAAGTGGTCGATGCTGTGTTTGTTTTAGAACAAGAGTTGCTGACCGCGAAAACGCCAGCTGCCGTGGAGGCCGCTAAAGCCAAAGCACTCGCGGCGGGTGTTCCATTGAAGACAGTACAAAGTACAATGGCCACGACGCTTCCTGCAAGGTCAGCTGCTAATGCTATTGTTGCACAGTCTCAACCTGCTGTGAAGAAGAGCGTAAGCATTGGTGGTTCGACGACTGGATCAGCAAACAGCATCCCAGCAGGCAGTACCAACATCGCTGATACCGGATCCACCTACAATTAATAGGAGAGTTCGCTCGCATGTAAATTTTACAGGCTGTCCGTTACCGGGCAGCCTTTTTTGTCGATTGCCATCAGATAGGTGAACGCAGACTACTTATTGCAGATGAATTTTTCTACAACCGCTTCGCTAGAGCGTGGGAGGTTAGGGAGGAAAACTTTTAATTGGATGCTCTATGGCAATTATTAGCTCCCTAAGCTCGCCCGACACGTCCGCCGTAGCTTCGGCGAAGGAGGAAGGGCTCTCTAGCGTAGCGGTTGTGAATTAATCAC
>Ga0115572_10002010_pt1 | contig 16441 bp, 11 predicted proteins | sample COGITO_mtgs_1206_FD_88681 | JGI IMG/M metagenome (GOLD analysis project Ga0115572, IMG submission 88681) | Pelagic marine microbial communities from North Sea - COGITO_mtgs_120607 | ecosystem: Environmental > Aquatic > Marine > Epipelagic | place: Germany:Helgoland, sampling site Kabeltonne... | reverse complement strand
TAAAAGCTGTTCTTGCCATTGTGGGTTACGCAGCATAACTCGAGCTTTCATATACTCAACGTCATCTGTGCAAAGGCTGTCGCCGTGCATTAAAAGAATGCTTTCGTTGCCTAGGGTGATGAGTTTGGATTCATCTAGTAATTCACAATGGGCGTTATCACACCAAGTTTTCCCGACTAAGAAGTCGCGATTGCCGTGCATGAAATAAATTTTTGTGCCTTTATTGGAGCATTGCTGTAATGCTTGGTTGATTAATTCAATGTATTCATTGGAGTAATCGTCACCAATCCAGACTTCAAAAAAATCGCCTAGGATATAAAGCTCTTCAGCATCATTTAGTGAGTCTAGAAACGACAAAAAGCCATCAGTGATGGCTTTTTGTGCAGGTTCCAGATGTAGGTCAGAAATAAAATAAATGGCCATACCTGGAATCTTCTTAACCTTCGATAACAGTCGCAGATTCGATGATTACATCATCAACTGGAACGTCTTGGTGGCCACGACGACTTGTAGTTGGAGTGCCTTTGATCTTGTTTACAATATCCATACCTTCAACAACTTCACCGAAAACGCAGTATCCCCAACCTTCAGCATTTTTAGCTGTATGGTTTAAGAACGTGTTGTCAGAAACGTTGATGAAAAACTGAGCGCTTGCAGAATGAGGGTCCATTGTGCGAGCCATTGCTAAAGTACCGGTTTTGTTAGAAAGACCGTTATCAGCTTCGTTGTCGATTGTGTCGTTAGTACGTTTTTCTTCCATGCCAGGAAGCATGCCGCCGCCTTGTACCATAAAGCCATCGATTACACGGTGGAAAATGATGCCGTCGTAAAAACCTTCTTCTACATACTTCTGGAAGTTAGCCGCTGTTTTAGGCGCTTCTTCGTTGAAAAGGTTGATTTTGATATCGCCGAAGTTGGTCTTTAAAAGAATCATGGGTTTTCCTAATATAAAGAGTTAAAAGGTTATAAAGTAACTATTATTCAATCTACGTATGGCTCTAGGCCGTATGACGCGTATAATAACGGTTTTTTCCATGATTATCAGCTTAAACTAGCATTATCTAATTTAACTGCAGACCTAATTATAGATCTATAAAGAGATACAAAACGCATGTCAGAGATTAATAACGTCAATAACTTTGTTGCCAAGATCGTTGAAGAAGATCTAGCTACTGGCAAAATCGACAAGGTCATTACTCGTTTCCCCCCTGAGCCAAACGGCTATTTACACGTTGGCCACGCTAAATCAATCTGTTTGAATTTTGGTTTAGCAGAGAAGTTTAATGGTGAATGTAATCTGCGTTTTGATGATACAAACCCTGAAAAAGAAAGTCAGGAATATATCGATGCTATCAAAGAAGATGTCACTTGGTTAGGTTTTAAGTGGGCAGGCGATGTTCGTTTTTCATCAGATTATTTCGATACACTTCATGAATACGCGATTGCACTGATTAAATCAGGTAATGCCTATGTGTGTAGTCTTAAGCCAGAAGAAGCAGATGAGTATAAGGGGGATTTTAATCGTCCAGGTAAAAATAGCCCATACCGTGATCGCAGCGTAGAAGAGAATTTGGATTTATTTGCTCGTATGAAAGCGGGTGAGTTTAAGGATGGCGAGCATGCTTTGCGCGCTAAAATCGATATGGCATCAGGCAATATGAATTTGCGTGACCCGATTATGTATCGTATTCGCCATGTTGAGCATCACCAAACAGGTGATAAATGGTGTATTTATCCAATATATGATTTTACTCATGGTCAGTCAGATGCACTGGAAGGCGTTACGCATTCTGTTTGTACTTTAGAGTTTGAAGATCACCGCCCATTGTATGATTGGTATATTAACAACCTACCTGTGCCGGCTAAGCCACAGCAGTATGAGTTTGGGCGTTTGAGCTTGAACTACACGGTAACTTCTAAGCGTAAGCTTAAGAAACTGGTTGATGAGAATGTTGTGTCAGGCTGGGATGACCCTCGTATGCCTACAATTTCAGGTATGCGTCGCCGCGGCTTTACTCCTGCGTCTATTCGTAATTTCTGCGAAATGATTGGTGTGTCTCGCAGTGATGGTGTGGTAGATGTTGCCATGCTTGAGCATGCGTTACGCAGTGATTTGAATGCTAATGCTCCTCGCGCAATGGCTGTGATTAATCCGCTTAAAGTGGTTATCACTAATATGGCAGATGATCACTATGAAGAGATTACGGTTGAGTCTATGCCAGATATTTCTTCTGCTGAAGATTCTGATGAAGTAGTTGAAGCTGTTTCTTCATTAAGACAGGTTCCTTTCACTAAAGAAATCTTGATCGATCAAGAAGATTTTAAAGAAGAATACAGCAAGAAATTTAAGAAGAAATTTTGCCCAGGTAAGCGTATTCGTTTACGTCATGGTTATGTTATTGAAGCGACTGACTTTGTTAAAAATGATGAGGGTGAAGTCGTTCAGGTAAATGCGATTCAGGTTACAACGGTATTAGGCGAAGATCCTGCAGATGAAGTGAAGCCAAAAGGTGTTGTGCATTGGGTTTCAGCTTCTCATGGTGTTGAAGCTGAGTTACGTGTTTATGGTCGTTTGTTGAATCACGAATCACCAGATCGTGGTGGTGAAGATTTTATGACTCATATTAATCCTGATTCATTAACGATTTCTACTGCGATTGTTGAGCCAAGTTTGGCGCAAGCAGCCCCTGAAACAGTATTTCAGTTTGAGCGTGAAGGGTATTACGTAGCAGATCGTTGTGATCATTCTGCTGACAAACCTGTATTTAATTTGACCATTGGTTTACGCGAAGACAAGTCTCTTTCTCAATAGAGAGAAAGTGTAAGGATTTAAAATGAAGATCTACAATACGCTAACGCGTCAGAAAGAAGAATTTAAGCCAATCGTTGAAGGTAAGGTTGGTATGTACGTATGCGGTATGACCGTTTACGATCTTTGTCATTTGGGTCATGCGCGTGTTTTAACTGCGTTTGATGTTATTGCACGCTATCTGCGTCATAAAGGGTATGACGTGAATTACGTGCGTAATATCACTGATATTGACGATAAAATTATTAATCGTGCCAATGAAAATGGCGAAGCATTTGATGTGCTAACAGAGCGCTTTATTCATGAAATGCATGTTGATTCAGAGGCGCTAGGTATTGAGAAGCCTGATATGGAGCCAAGAGCAACGGCCCATATTGATGGCATTATCGAAATGGTACAAACCTTGATTGAAAAGGGTTATGCCTATGCTGCTGATAATGGCGATGTTTATTATTCTGTTCGCAAATTTGAAGGTTACGGCAAGCTATCTGGCAAAGTTCTGGATGATCTAGAAGCCGGTGCTCGTATTGAGGTGGATGAAGTAAAGAAAGATCCGCTGGATTTTGTTTTATGGAAGCATGCGAAAGCAGATGAGCCTCATTGGGAATCTCCATGGGGTATTGGTCGCCCAGGCTGGCACATTGAGTGTTCGGTTATGTCGACTTGCTGCTTGGGTAATAATTTCGATATTCATGGTGGCGGTCCAGATCTTAAATTCCCACACCATGAGAATGAAATTGCACAAAGTGAAGCAGCTACGGGCAGTCATTATGCGAATAACTGGATGCACGCAGGGGCGGTTCGTATTGATGGTGAGAAAATGTCTAAATCTTTGGGCAACTTCTTTACTATTCGTGAGATTTTAGAAAAGTATCATCCGGAAACGGTTCGGTTTTTCTTATTATCAAGCCAATATCGCAGTTCTATAAACTATAGCGAAGATAGTTTGAAAGAAGCGCAGGTTAAGCTTGATCGTTTTTATAATGCTTTATCTCAAGTAGATGCTTATGTACCTGCAGCAAAAGATAATGATTATAGCGATCGTTTTCACGCGGCTATGGATGATGATTTCAATACACCAGAAGCGATTGGTGTTTTGTTTGATTTGGCTCGCGAAATGAACAAGTCTGAAGGTGAGAAGAAGTGTGCTTTGGGTGCTCAGCTTCGTGAGCTGGGTGCAATCTTAGGTTGCTTGCAGTTACCTCCAGAAGAGTTTTTGCAATCTGGTGGTGACGTGGATGTTGAGTATATTGAATCTATGATTCAAAAGCGCATTGATGCTAAGAAAGCGAAAGATTTTGCAACGGCGGATGGTGTGCGTGATGAGTTGTTAGCGCAGGGTATTACTTTGCGTGATGGTCCTGATGGCACGAGCTGGACTCAAGGTTAAAAGACTGTCGCACTGAAGTACGACCTACATTAAGAGTTATCTTGTGTAGGTCGTGGCTTTAGTCCGACGCTTTTGGCTTGGCTCTAAATTTTAGTGTGCAGCTCTTCGCATGCTTGAAGAGTATTCTCTAGCAACTTAGCACGCGTCATTGGTCCAACGCCACCTGGAACAGGGGTGATGTGGCTTGCATTCTGAGAAGCTGCTTCAAATTCAACATCGCCTACAAGCTTGCCGTTTTCTAGGCGGTTAATGCCCACGTCAATTACGATAGCGCCTTTCTTGATCCATTCCCCTTTAACAATATCAGGGCGGCCAACCGCTACGACGACAATGTCGGCTAAGCGAACATGGCTTTCAAGATCTTCGGTGAAGCGGTGGCAAGTCGTTACTGTGCAGCCTTTCATTAATAGCTCTAATCCCATTGGGCGACCAACAATATTGGAAGAGCCAACGATTACTGCGTGTTTCCCGCGAATTGCTTCTTTGGTGTTTTCCAGTAGGGTAACAATGCCAGCAGGTGTGCAAGGGCGAAGTAAAGGCATGCGCTGAGCAAGGCGGCCGATATTGAATGGATGGAAGCCGTCAACATCTTTATTAGGTGCGATGCGTTCTAAGATTTCATCTGACTTTAATTGAGCGGGTAGAGGTAGTTGTACCAGAATACCGTCAATGGTTTCGTCATTATTTAAGGTGTCGATTAAGGCTAGAAGGTCGCCTTGTGATGCTGATGCTGGTAAATCGTATGCTTGGCTATTAATTCCAACTTCTTCGCAGTCTTTACGTTTGTGCTTTACATACACTTCAGAAGCCGGGTCTTTGCCTACTAATATAACGGCTAAGCCTGGTGCTCTTAGTCCTTTATCTAAACGCTGTTGTACGCGTTCAGCAACGGTTTTGCGGATAGATTCGGCAGTTGCTTTGCCATCAATAATTTGAGCGCTCATGTAAATCTTTAACCTTGCAGTAAATCAGAAAAATCTGATGTGATTCGTTGTATGTGATTTTCTCACGACTGACTATTAAAGCAAAGTAGGGAGGTGAGATTATTATGCGAGATGCAAAATTAAATAAGTTAACCCCTTTGTTTTTATTAAGTTTTTAAAAAAATAACTAGAGAAAGAGGTTGACGCAGAAAGGGGGCGTGGGTAATATGCGCACCACTTCAACGAGTCGGTGAATCATTCACTGCTTAATGTTGTTTCGGGATATAGCGCAGTCTGGTAGCGCGCCTGCTTTGGGAGCAGGATGTCGGGAGTTCGAATCTCTCTATCCCGACCACTAAATCTAACGGTGGTTAGATGGCCATGCGCCTATAGCTCAACTGGATAGAGCATCGCCCTTCTAAGGCGAGGGTTGCAGGTTCGAGTCCTGCTGGGCGTACCAATTCTTTTGGATGGTCTGTTGGGTGTTAGTGGTAGTTTGATGAATATCTGGTGGCTGTAGCTCAGTTGGTAGAGCGCAGGATTGTGATTCCTGTGGTCGAGGGTTCGATCCCCTTCAGCCACCCCATTTATTTTCATCACCCGTTGTTATGGTGGCTGTAGCTCAGTTGGTAGAGCGCAGGATTGTGATTCCTGTGGTCGAGGGTTCGATCCCCTTCAGCCACCCCATTTCTTGTAAAATATTTTATACTTCCCCTTGAAATTCAAAACACTAGCCGCAATTAAGGTAAATACTTAATTTATTTCGTGCTGCGTAACCCTGTGCTTTATGGCTATGGTTCTAATGCAAAGCATGGGATATAATACGCGACTTTTATAATATCAGGTGCAACAAAAGCCTATTTAAAATTTATATATGGCCACCTGTATTCCAGACCCAACGTTAATTTAACTGAGAGAAAAACATGCAAATTTCTATCGAAACTACTCAAGGCCTAGAGCGCAAGATGACAATTGGCGTTCCTGCCGCTGACGTTGACGGTCAGGTTGTTGTAGCTCTTAAAAGTATGGTTAAAGGTCGTAAAATTGATGGTTTCCGTCAGGGCAAAATTCCACCAAATGTTGCTCAAAAAATGTTTGGTAAGCCAGCTCGTCAAGAAGCTGTTCAGCAAGTAATGCAGCGTTCTTTCTTTGAAGCAGTTTCAAAAGAAGGCGTTAAAATGGCGGGTATGCCAACTAACTTTGAAGCAACTGTTAATGAAGCTGGTAAAGATCTAGAGTTCATTGCAACGTTTGAAGTGTATCCAGAAATTACTTTAGCTGATCTTTCAACTATTGAAGTAAATAAGAAGAAGTCTTCTGTTACTGATGCTGATGTTGAAACTATGGTTGAGACACTGCAGAAGCAACAAGCTAAATGGGAAGTTTCTGAAGAAGCAGCAGTAGATGGCGACCAAGCTGTTGTTGATTTTGATGGTTTCATTGATGGTGAAGCATTCGAAGGCGGCAAAGCTGAAGGCTATAACCTAACTTTAGGTTCTAACTCAATGATTCCAGGTTTTGAAGCGGGCATTGAAGGCCTTAAAGCTGGCGACGAAAAAACGTTAGAGCTTTCTTTCCCTGCGGATTACCACAAAGAAGACTTACAAGGTAAAGCGGTAGAGTTTAAAGTTGCTGTTAAAGAAGTTAAAAAGCCTGAGCTTGCTGAGCTAAATGAAGAGTTCTTCAAAGGCTTTGGTGTTGAATCTAAAGATCTAGAAAGCTTTAAGGTTGATATTCGTGCCAATATGGATCGCGAATTAGAGCGCGCTGTTCGTAACGATGTTAAAAACCAAGTAATTGAAGGTTTGGTTAAAACGAACGAAATTGAAGTACCTGGTGCTTTGGCTAATCAAGAAATTGATCGTTTACGTCAACAAGCTGTTCAGCAGTTTGGTGGTGGTCAAGGTATTGATGCAAGCATGCTTCCTGCTGAGTTGTTTAAAGAGCAAGCGGATCGTCGTGTACGCGTTGGTTTGTTGATGAATGCTGCAATTGAATCGTTTGAATTAACAGCTTCTGAAGAAAAAGTAGACGCTTTGATTGAAGAAGTTGCTTCTACTTACCAAGAGCCAGAGCAGGTTCGTGAGTATTACAAAAATACTCCAGAGCAAAAATCTCAGGTTGAAGCGTTAGCTTTAGAAGAGCAAGTAGTTGAAAAGATTCTAGAAAGTGCAAAAGTGACTGAAACTGAAGCAGGCTACGAAGAAGTTATTAAGGCAGCTAACGCTCCTCAATAATACATCCTTCGAGTGACTGACATATTTCAGAACACCGACTAAACTAAGAAACAGTTACTCTTTTGAGTAGCTGTTTTTTTGCTGATAATAATGAGTCAGGGAGTGCTTGGATCGATGTTTGATTCGAATAATAGTAATGACATCATGGGCGCATTGGTCCCTATGGTGGTTGAACAGACGGCTCGTGGTGAGCGTTCATACGATATTTATTCACGTCTATTAAAAGAGCGTGTAATTTTTATAGTAGGGCAAGTAGAAGATCACATGGCCAATCTGGTTGTGGCTCAGATGTTGTTCCTAGAGTCTGAAAATCCAGATAAAGATATCCATTTGTATATTAACTCTCCAGGCGGTTCTGTAACGGCTGGTATGTCTATTTACGATACTATGCAGTTTATTAAGCCAAAAGTTAGTACTATGTGTATTGGCCAAGCGTGTAGTATGGGTGCGTTTTTGTTGAATGCCGGTGCAGAAGGTAAGCGTTTTTGTCTGCCAAATTCTCGCGTCATGATTCACCAGCCAAGTGGCGGTGCTCAAGGGCAAGCGACGGATATTCAAATCCAGGCAAGTAATATTCAAGAAACAAAAGATCGACTGAATCGAATTATGGCCAAACATTCTGGTCAAACGATTGAGCAAATTGCTCAGGATACTGAGCGTGATAACTTTATGAGCGCTGAAGAAGCGATGAAGTACGGTTTGATCGATCAAGTATTAGAGAGCCGTGTTGCTGAATAGCATGTGGTATCAAACGAAAGTTAATGAGGCAGTCGAATGACCGACGACACTAAAGGCAAAGGCGAAGATAACGGCAAATTGCTGTACTGCTCCTTTTGTGGCAAAAGTCAGCATGAAGTGCGTAAGCTGATTGCTGGCCCTTCTGTATTCATATGTGATGAATGCGTTGATCTATGCAACGACATTATCCGTGAAGAAGTTCAAGAAGCCGAAAATAAAGGCGATTCGGATACATTGCCGACGCCAAAGGAAGTTAAATCTACTCTTGATGAGTATGTAATTGGCCAAGATAAAGCAAAAGTTGTTTTGTCAGTTGCTGTTTACAACCATTATAAGCGTTTGCAGTTTGGTGAGCGTAAGGGTGATGTTGAGCTTTCAAAGAGTAATATTTTATTAATTGGTCCAACAGGTAGTGGTAAAACACTATTAGCTGAGACTTTGGCGCGTTTGTTAAACGTACCTTTCACCATTGCTGATGCGACTACCTTAACGGAAGCCGGTTATGTAGGTGAAGATGTTGAAAATATTATTCAAAAGTTATTGCAGAAATGTGACTACGATGTAGAAAAAGCTCAGCGTGGCATTGTCTATATTGATGAAATCGATAAGATTTCTCGTAAGTCTGATAATCCGTCAATTACTCGAGATGTATCGGGTGAAGGCGTTCAGCAAGCTTTATTGAAATTGATCGAAGGTACGGTTGCGTCTGTACCACCTCAGGGTGGGCGTAAGCATCCGCAGCAAGAATTCTTGCAAGTCGATACTTCAAATATGTTATTTATTTGTGGTGGTGCTTTTGCTGGTCTTGATCAACTTATTCGCGATCGCTCAGAGAAGAGTAGTATTGGCTTCTCGGCGACAGTGAAAGGTAAAGAAGATGAGAAAGCAGTCGGTGAGGTGTTGCGTACTGTTGAGCCGGGTGATTTGGTTAAATATGGCTTGATCCCTGAGTTTATTGGTCGTCTTCCTGTTGTTGCGACATTGGACGAACTAGATGAAGCGGCATTAATTCAGATTTTAACAGAGCCTAAGAACTCTCTTGTTAAGCAGTATCAGAAACTGTTTGATATGGAAGATGTTGAGCTTGAATTCCGTGAGTCGGCCTTAAAAGCTGTTGCTAATAAAGCAATGGAGCGCAAGATCGGTGCTCGTGGATTACGTTCTATTTTAGAAGGTATCTTGCTTAATAGTATGTATAAGATTCCATCTGAAGAGAACGTAACTAAGGTTGTTATTGATGAAGGGGTAATCAATGGAGAATCTGAGCCATTGTTTATCTACGAGTCACAAGAAATTGATAAAGTTGCTCCAGATGATGCTTAATCTCTGAGCAATATTTATTCGCTTCATAAAGAAAGGGCCGTTAGGCCCTTTTTTTTGGTCTTTTTTTCTTCTTTTCATCATTTGTCCTTGTATTTTTCCTTGATGGCCGCAATTCTAGAAGTAATAGAGTTTAAATGTGGCAGTTCCAATAGAGTATTAAGGTTTATTATGAGTCAAGATTACCTGCCGTTGTTACCTTTGCGTGACGTCGTAGTATTTCCAAGTATGGTGATTCCTTTGTTTGTAGGAAGAGCCAAGTCCATTGCTGCGTTAGAAGATGCGATGGCCAATGATAAGCGTGTCATGCTAGTGGCACAGAAAGATGCCAGTGATGACAATCCTGATGCCAGTGATTTGAATCAGGTGGGCACTATTGCAAATGTTTTACAGTTATTAAAATTACCGGATGGTACCGTCAAGGTTTTGGTTGAGGGCGACTGTCGAGCAAAACTGGTTGAATTGGTTGATGAAGACGAATTATTTCGTTGTAAGGCTGAGAATCTTGTAGATCCTGAGTTGTCAGATCGTGAAAATGAAGTGCTTGTTCGTTCTTTAACGGGGCATTTTGAACAGTACGTTCAATTGTCGAAAAAAGTGCCTAGTGAAGTTTTATCCACTATTTCAGATATTGAAGATTCTGGCCGCCTCGCAGACACCATCTCGGCTCATATCTCTCTTAAATTAGATGAGAAGCAGTCTGTTCTTGAAATGATCAACGTTACTGAGCGTATTGAGCATTTAATGGGTGTTATGGAGTCAGAAATTGACCTATTTAAGGTCGAGAAACGCATCCGTGGTCGCGTTAAAAAGCAGATGGAAAAGAGTCAGCGTGAGTATTATCTGAATGAGCAAATGAAAGCCATTCAAAAAGAACTTGGTGATATGGAAGATACACCAAATGAAATGGAAGAATTGCAGCAGAAGATTACTGACTCGGGCATGACAAAAGAAGCTCAGGATAAAACTGAAGCTGAACTAAAGAAATTAAAGATGATGTCGCCAATGTCAGCAGAAGCCTCTGTTGTGCGTGGCTACATTGATTGGATGATTGGTATTCCTTGGAAAAAGCGCAGTCGCGTTAGTCACGACCTTAAAAAGGCAAAGGACATTTTGGATGCTGAACATTACGGCTTGGAAGAAGTAAAAGAGCGTGTACTTGAATATTTAGCGGTTCAGAACCGTGTTAAGAAAGTACGTGGCGCTATTTTATGCTTGGTAGGACCTCCTGGTGTTGGTAAAACGTCTCTTGGTCAGTCGATTGCTCGTGCAACGAATCGTAAGTTTGTACGTATGGCTTTAGGCGGCGTTCGTGATGAAGCTGAGATTCGTGGTCATAGACGTACTTATATTGGTTCTATGCCAGGTAAATTGATCCAGAAGATTTCCAAGGTAGGGGTTAAAAATCCGCTCTTCTTGCTAGATGAAATCGACAAGATGGGCATGGATCAGCGTGGTGATCCAGCCTCTGCTTTATTGGAAGTATTAGATCCGGAGCAAAACGATAGCTTCAATGATCATTATTTAGAAGTAGATTATGATCTATCAGATACTATGTTTATCTGTACTTCTAATAGCATGAATATTCCGGGTCCATTGTTGGATCGTATGGAAGTTATTCGTATTCCTGGCTACACAGAAGATGAAAAACTAAATATTGCGATTCGTTACTTATTGCCTAAGCAAATTAAGGCCAATGGATTGAAGAGCAACGAAATAACTGTTGCTGACGATAGAATTCGTGACGTGATTCGCTATTACACACGTGAAGCTGGTGTACGATCTTTAGAGCGTGAATTGGCGAAGTTGTGTCGCCGAGTTGTTAAAGCGAATATGTTGGCGACTAAATCAAGTAAAATTGAAATTACCGAAGATTTATTAGAAGAATATTTAGGTGTTCATAAATACAGCTTCGGTTTGGCGGGTGTCGATAATCAAGTAGGTCAGGTGACTGGTTTAGCTTGGACATCGGTTGGTGGTGAATTATTAACCTTAGAATCAGCGGTGACCTCTGGTAAAGGGCGCATAACCAAAACGGGTTCGTTGGGTGATGTTATGCAAGAGTCTATTCAGGCTGCATTGACTGTTGTTCGTAGTCGAGCTCAGGGTTTAGGTGTTGCTGAAGACTTTATTGAAAAACATGATCTTCACATACACGTTCCAGAAGGCGCTACACCGAAAGATGGTCCAAGTGCTGGGGTTGGTATGGCAACTGCGTTAGTTTCATCAATGACAGGCATTCCTGTGCGTGCTGATGTGGCTATGACGGGTGAAATAACGTTGCGCGGTAAGGTATTGGCTATTGGCGGCTTAAAAGAAAAGCTCTTAGCAGCTCATCGCGGTGGTATTCGCACGGTTATCATTCCTAAAGAGAATGAAAAAGACCTACGCGAAATACCAGACAATATTCAAGAGAACCTAGAAATCATTCCGGTTGAATGGATTGATGAGGTTCTTGATGTTGCTCTCGAAAGCAAGCCTGAGCCGTTAGTTGGTGAAATAGTGAGCAAAGAAGAGGCTCAAATCAAAAAAGATGGCAAAAGTCGTCCTAGCACCCACTAAGGTTGCTTGACGGCTGAGAGCTAGGTTGGTATAAATCTGGCTCTATAAAGATTACATTGCGAACTTAGCTCGTAAATTTAGAAATTATATAAGTGCATATCAATAAAAAGGGGATTTAGTGTGAACAAATCAGAATTAGTAGATTCTATCGCCGCTCAGGCAGACATTCCAAAAGCAGCAGCGGGTCGTGCATTGGACGCAATGATTGAAAGCATTGGTGGCGCATTGAAAGATGGCGATTCAGTAGCTTTAGTTGGTTTTGGTACTTTCTTGGTTAAAGAACGTGCAGCTCGAACTGGTCGTAACCCACAAACGGGTGAGCCAATTCAAATTAAAGCGGCTAAAGTACCTAGCTTTAAGCCTGGTAAAGCTCTTAAAGACGCAGTTAACTAATTCAGTTAATTCCGTTAATAAACGCATCCAACGGATGCGTTTTTTTTTGGTTGCGATGAAAAGAAAGATTTGGAGATCTCATGTTGCAAAATATTCGCGATAATTCACAAGGTATTATCGCTAAAATCATTATTGGTTTTATTATTATTACCTTTTCATTATTTGGTATTGAGTCGATTGTTGCTTTGGGTAGTAGTGATTCTGCACCCGCTACTGTTAACGGAAACGATATTGAAGAAGTGGAAGTTTTACGCTTAGTTGAAGCTCAAAAGAACCGTTTCCGCCAGCAGTTTGGTGATCAATATGATGAAAGCCTTTTTAATGATGGTTTTTTACGTCAATCTGCACTTGAGCAGCTAATTGAGCAAGAAGTTGCAGTAAGTCAGGCTAAAGAATTAGGCGGCTATGTTTCTACGCAATCAATTGATAAAGCTATCTTAATCGCACCTGAGTTCCAACAAGATGGTCAGTTTTCAAGTGATCGTTTCCGTATGGTTCTTCGTCGCAGCGGTATGACGCCTCTTGGTTATCGTGAAATTTTAGCGGAGCAAGCATTAATTACTCAAGTTCAGTTAGGTACGGGCTTAAGTGATACGGCATTGCCTTATGAAATGGAACGCCAGTTAGCGTTGGAAAATGAAGTTCGTGAATTCGAATTTGTAACTTTCAATACTGATGAGCTTAAGCAAGGTATCAATGTAGAAACTCAAGAAGTTGAGGACTACTACAATGCGAACAATGATCGTTTTATGACTGAAGAAACAGTATCGGTTTCGTATGTTGTTCTTTCTAAAACTGATATCAATGCAGACATTGATGTTACAGAAGAAGAACTAGCTGAAGCTTATGATGACTATGTTTCGCAGCAGGCTGAGTTTGAAGAGCGTGATGCAAGTCATATCTTGATTGAAGTTAATGATGAGCGCACTGCAAAAGAAGCTAAAGAGTTAGCCGAAAACGTTGCGGTAAAAGCGAAAAACGGTGAAAGCTTCGCTGATTTAGCTAAAACATATTCTGATGATATTGGTTCTAAAAATGTAGGTGGTAACCTAGGTTTCAATACTCGTGGTGGTTTTGTTACTGAATTTGATGATGCTTTGTTTGTTATGGATAAAGGCGAAATCTCTGCACCTATCGAAACTGAATTTGGTTTTCATGTTATTCAGTTAAACGATATCCGAGCACCTAAAATACTTTCTTTGGCTGAAAAGACAGATGAAATTAAAGCTGAATTGAAAGATTCTCAAATTGAAGCGTTATTTGCTGAGCAAGCTGAAGCTCTAGCAGCAGAAGCGTTTGAAAATGATTCGATTGAAAATTTGGTTGATAACTCTAATCTTTCATTAAAAGCACAGACCAGTGAGTTATTTACTCGCCAGCTTGGTGAAGGCATTGCGATTCATGAGAAAGTACGTGCTGCAGCTTTTGATGAGAAAGTCCTTGCTGACCGTGAATTAAGTGAGGTCATCGAAATTTCTAACAGTGAAATTGTTGTTGTTGGTTTAAATCAGCATAAAGACCCTGAAGTTAAATCTTTAGCAGAAGTAGAGCAGGCTATTAAGTCTCAGTTATTGGCTGATAAAGCGTTAACGTTAGCGTCTGAGCAAGCTGAGACATTGGCAGCTAGCTTGAAAGCTGGTGAAGCAGTGAGTGCTGATTGGAAAACGGTATCCGTTACGATCGATCAACAATCTGATGCTCCAGCTGAATTAGCTACTGCAGTGTTTGCTTTACCTAAACAGCAAGGCGAAGTAGCAACTGTTAAAGTAGTTGGTGGTCATGCTGTTGCACGTCTTGTATCAGTAACTCAAGGCATTGTAGAAGACAGCGCTGAAAACAGCACTCGAATTAGTCAAGCTAAAGCGAATGAAAGTTTTTATGTTTACCGCCAGTGGGCTAAAGCGAACTCTGAGATTGAGCGCAGCGGTTCTTAATTGAATCGCGCTTTCATTTGAAAGACGTTTAATTTAGACACAAAAAAGGGAGCCTAGGCTCCCTTTTTTGTGTCTAACGTTTAAAGACTGCTGGCTTAAAATGTTAGTCAGCTGGCTTATCTTCCATTTCTTCAAGACTCATCGCACAGCTATTAAAACCTGCATCTACATAAATGGTTTGAGCTGTAATTCCAGATGCGAGATCCGAACACAGAAACATCGCGCTGTTACCCACTTCATCAATAGTTACATTACGTTTAAGTGGAGCACGCTCTGCATTACGTTTCAGCATTTTTCGGAAACTCTTAATGCCAGAAGCCGCTAAGGTTCTAATTGGACCTGCAGAGATTGCATTTACACGAATCCCTTCTGGGCCTAGGCTTCCAGCCAAATAGCGTACAGAGGCCTCTAGGCTTGCTTTAGCAAGGCCCATTACGTTGTAGTTAGGCAATGTTTGCTGGGAACCATGATAGGTGAGGGTTAATAAGCTACCGTTACGGCCTTGAAGCATGGGTCTTGCTGCTTTTGCTAGAGCAACGAAGCTATAAGCACTAATGTCATGTGCTATAGCAAAACCTTCACGAGTGGTCGACGCGAGGTAATCGCCATCTAATTCGTGTCCTGGTGCAAATCCCACAGAGTGAACTAGGATATCGAGTCCATCCCATTGCTCACCCAAAGTTTCAAAAACCTGGTTGATCTGTTCATCGCTGGCTACATCGCAAGGTAAAACAATGGATGAACCCCATGTGGCGGCCATCTTTTCGACACGTTCTTTTAGCTTTTCACCTTGGTATGTGAAAGCAAGTTCAGCGCCTTGTTTATAAAAGGCTTCTGCAATACCTGCTGCAATTGAGAGTTTGCTAGCGACGCCTACAATAAGAACTTTCTTTCCACTTAATAAGCCCATAGGATTTCCTTGTTGTACATAATAATAAATATAAAGTTAGGCTAACGCGTTATTCACCAAAGGCCAAGTAGGTGTTGCGGCAATTAACTGTTGAGTATAACTCTCTTGTGGATTGCCACAGATTGATTCAGCTGAACCGTACTCTACGACTTCACCGTGATGCATCACTGCAATATTGTCGGCGATATGGCGAACAACATAAAGATCATGAGTAATGAAGATCATACTCAAGTTCAGTTTATTTTGTAGTTCGATTAATAAATTTAAAATTTGAGCTTGCACTGAGACATCTAAGGCAGATACCGGTTCATCGCAAATCAACAGCTTAGGTTTCAACATTAAGGCGCGAGCAATACCAATGCGTTGCTTTTGACCGCCAGATAGCTCATGTGTGTATCTTGATAAATAAGATTCGTTAAGGCCGACAAGGGCTAGCTTATTAATCGCTTCTTGAGTGCGCGTTTTCTTGGTTCCTACCTTATGAATTATTAATGGCTCAATTAATAGCTGTTCAACGGTATGACGATTATTTAATGATTCTTGAGGATCTTGGAATATATATTGGATGTTAACGGCTAATGCTTTTCTATCATTAATATCAAGAGGTTGCTGTAGTAATTCGATGTCGCCTTTATCAGCGACTTCAATGCCACAAATGAGTTTCGCAAGTGTGCTTTTACCGCTGCCGGATGTTCCTACAATTCCTAAGGTTTCTCCGGAATTTACTGTCAGTGAAATATTTTTCACGGCTTCGAAATATCGCTTCTTTAAACTGAATAAAGGTTTTGGTAAAGAATATTTTTTGTTGAGATTGTGCGTTTTTAATACTATTTCTTTACTTAGTTTTCTTGTGGGTGGCTGTTGGCATATTTCATCAAGCGAGCTTTTTTGCGACGCAAAATCTTTTAATAGGTTATTGAATCGTTCAATACGATCTTCTGGTGCTTCGTTTAATAGTTGTGATGATGGAATACTTGGTAGCGGTGTTCTTGGTGCTTGCTGTTGAGATGGGGTGCATAGTAACAGCGCTTGGCTATATGGGTGATTCGGCCGATTAAAAATACTATCAACCTCACCACGTTCAATAATTTCACCCGCGTATAGGATTAATGCTTTTTGACATACTTGTGCAACAACGGCGAGATCATGGCTGATGAATATTAAACTGGCATTATATTTTTCTTGTAAGGTGCTCAGCAAGGAAAGTACTTGAGCTTGAAGGCTT
>Ga0115572_10002007_pt1 | contig 16442 bp, 20 predicted proteins | sample COGITO_mtgs_1206_FD_88681 | JGI IMG/M metagenome (GOLD analysis project Ga0115572, IMG submission 88681) | Pelagic marine microbial communities from North Sea - COGITO_mtgs_120607 | ecosystem: Environmental > Aquatic > Marine > Epipelagic | place: Germany:Helgoland, sampling site Kabeltonne... | reverse complement strand
TGACTTAAAGCAGTTGAAACTATCTCTCTATTTTTTAAAACGTGATTGTATTTATCATTTGAACCAAATCCTACATTTAGGCTTTCGTATTGATTAGTCGATACACCCCCAGCTCTCCCAAAAAAACCATGAGACACGTTTTCACCATCAAGTAATTCATGAGTCTTAAAGGGTACTGTCATCGTATGCTTTCAAAGCCTAATGGTAATTCAAGTTTTTTTGATTGAAAACATATTACTTTAAATAATTCACCCATTTCATTCTTTGAAGTGAGTTTATTGAGCTGACGTAAAATTTTGTTTTTCGCTTCTGGTTTTGCCTTTAAAAGATTTTTTGCTCTAACTTTAATTCCCATATTATTTAAAAAGTCTCCCTGTGTTATTACTTCGGTAACAGATAAATTATTGGCTATTGAAAGATCAGTTAAATACTCAAAGTTCACTCTCGTAGTTAAATCAGATTTTCCTAAATCAGAAAAAACATTCATTTTTTTATGTGCTTTTAATGATTGTAGTGTATCGCCAAAACTAGTGGACGTATCTCCATAATCAATAAATAAAGCTCTAATATTATTTTTTAAGGATCTTTTTTTTAATTGATCTATTATTTGAGAGTAAGCAGGGCATAACTCTAATAGGTCATTTTGGTCAGCCTTAAAATGCGAATTTGGAAAATCTTTTTCTTGCCATTCGGGTAATTCAATAGGCGATATTCCAAATACTAATTTATTGTTCTTTATAGTTACTAATCTTTCCCTCCAGCCTTTTAAACCTAATTTTTTGTTCGTTTGTATGAATTGTTTTATAGGTAAGCAATCCAAAAATTCGTTACCAAGAATTATGGCGGGCATATAGGGTATTTCTCTTATATCTGATGCCCAGTTAACGGGGCAGGGGCATTTATATAATGTTTCAGCTTGTATGGCTTCTAACACTGGAGATGCTTCAATAAGTGTAATGTTAATAGCTGATAAAAATTCTTGATCGAGTTTTGCTGATCTAAGGATATCTTGCATCATTATTCCACGTCCAGGTCCATACTCAATTAAGTTTATTTTATTTGGACGGCCCATGTCATACCATGTTTGCATACACCACAATCCAATTAGTTCTCCAAACATTTGACTTATTTCTGGTGAAGTTATGAAGTCTCCATTTTCACCAAATGGATCACGAGTTGGATAATATCCATTATTTGGATCCAATAAACATATTGCCATGAATTCGGCTATCGTTATTGGGCCAGTTTCTTGAATCTTTTTATGGATTTGCACTGTTAGATTATTAGTCATTATAAATAGGCTTAGAGATTACACTGTATATAATTAAAGCACCAATTACAATCATTGGAATCGAGTAGCCCATTCCTCTAGTTATTATGCCAAACTGTTGGATATTGTCCGGTTCTCTGAAGAACTCCACTAAAAATCTAAAGCAACCATATAAAAAAATAAAAAATCCAGTGCATAAGCCGGGTCTCATTAACGCCTTAAATTTAAACATGATAAACCTCAAGAATATAAAAATAACTATGCCCTCAAAAAAAGCTTCATATAACTGGCTTGGGTGCCTTGGAAGTAAGTTTGGATCAGTAGAAAATATTATAGCCCAGGGCATATCAGTTACTCGGCCATAAAGTTCTTGATTTAAAAAATTACCTAAGAACCTAACTGCAAATAATCCTATTGGGGCACCAATTGCTACAAGATCACTAAGGCGCCATAGATTGCATTTATATTTTAATTTTGTATAGTATACCGCAAAGCAAACCCCAAGGAATCCTCCATGAAAACTCATACCACCTTGCCAAACTTTAATTATATCTAGTGGGGAATTCCAAATAATTGATGTATTGTAAAGAACAACATATCCAATTCTGCCTCCGATAATTATCCCTAAAAGCGAATAAAACATAAGGTCTTGCAGAATTATTTTGTTTGGAATTTTATTTGCATCGATTTTTTTTGTTTTATGAGTCCACAAGTTAGGATTTTTTATCACTGAAATAGAATAGTAGTATCCACTATATATCGCTATAATATAGGATAATCCATACCATTTAATAGACAATGGGCCTATTTTAGCTATTTCACTACTAAGCCATTCTGGAAAAATTATTGCACCCAAAATATTTATGAAAAAATCAAACATTTTATAATTACTGAACCCATAGAAAAAAAACTAGAAAACTATTAAATATATGCTTATGTTAACACAGCACACATTAAAGTCTAATAAAGAGTATAATAATGCAAAGTAAGTCTAATCCAATTAATGATTTCTCAAATTTAGTTACCAATGCTGTCGGAGCAGTTAAGGGTTTAGAGGATGAAGTTAAGGCCTTAGGAAGATCGAAGGCTGAAAGTTTAGTAGCTGACTTAGACCTTGTTGGAAGGGAAGAGTTTGAGGTTCTTAAAACTCAACTTTTTCAGTCTGATGAAAAAATAAAAATATTAACTAAAGAGCTCAAAAAGTTAAAATCCTCTCTAAATAAATAGCATTTGCTAACTAATTTTATTAAGAAAAAATTTATAATAGTCGGCAACATCTTTAGGCGCTTCAAGCTGAGGGTAGTGTCCTATACTTTCCAGCTCTTTGAGCCAGTTTAGATTGCATATAATTTGTTTATATTTTTTTATCATATGAGAACCTGAAACTGGATCCATCGATCCATTTATTAAAGCGATTGGAACTTTAGATTTTTTTAGCGCATATACCCATCTCTCTCTATTTTCTTTTCTATCTGATATATAACTAATTAAGTTATGAAATATATGACGTCCATTTTTATAATTTATTAAAGACCAAAAACCATCTAGTTCTGATTTGGAGGGTTTGGTTCTTGGGCCAAATACTTTATTCATCGAATTGTTGAATTGTTTTTGCGAGGTAAGTTTGTTTACTAGCCATCCAATTCGACTAAGCAAAAGTTTCTGAATAAATAATGCTTTATGGGTTTCAGGAAATAATCCTCCGTTTAAAAAGCAAACTGATTTGCAACTTGTTGTTTTTGTCATGGAATTTATTCGTGCTAGAAGCTCTTGTGTAACTGTATCGCCATAATCGTGAGCCAATATGTGATAATTAATTAGTTTTTTATTATTAATTAATTCTTCAACTATATCGGCTTGCTCTAATATTGAATATTTGTGGGGGTCGGGTTTATCTGAAAAACCAAAGCCAAGCATATCCATTGCTATTAATCGGTAATCTTTCTTTAATAAAATCCATATATCTTTCCAGTCCCAACTGGATGTTGGAAATCCATGTATTAAAACTATTGTATCTTTATTTTTATCTTTTGTATCCTGAACAAAGATATCGTAACCCTTGCAAGAGATTAGATTTCCTGCTTTTTTCCATTCTTCTATTGAAATCATTTTTAAAGGCCTAAATAATTTTTTTGCATCACCTTGACGTCCATTATTATAAGATCATTATACATAAGATTAGGAGGCAATATGAGCATTGATTGTGATTTATATATAAAAAATGGACTTATGTTTAATGGTAGTGGAGAGTATCCTGTCATTAATGACATAGCAATATCTAAAGGTATAGTTGTTGCTGTAGGTAAAGATCTAAAAGTTGCAAACAATGTTAAGACTATTGACGCAAGTAATGAATGGGTAATGCCTGGATTGCTCGATATTCATACTCATTATGATTTAGAAATTGAAATTTCACCAGGTTTAAAAGAATCAGTTAGACACGGAACGACAACAGTTGTTATGTCTAATTGTTCGCTTGGATTGGCATTTGGCTCACAAAGAAAAGATAATGATGACCCAATTGTGTCATGCTTTGCTAGAGTAGAAAATATACCTAAACATGTTCTAAAAAAAGTCGCTGATAAAGTTTATTGGAATACTTCATCAGAGTATATCGAACATTTAAATAAATTAAAACTAGGAGCTAATGTTGTTCCTATGATCCCGCATTCAATGCTTAGAATTGAAGTAATGGGCCTAAAGGATAGCGTTAGTCGTAACCCAAGCTCTGAAGAACTAGACAAAATGAAGTCACTCTTAAAAAAAGGCTTAGATGAGGGTTATGTTGGTTTTTCAACTGACTCTTTACCTTTTCATTTTTTAGCTAATGACCCAAATAGAAAAAAACAAATCCCTACTCAATTTGCACCATTTTCTGAGTTAAAATCACTAACTTCTGTAGTCAGAGCGTATGACCGAGTATGGCAAGCTACTCCCCCTAAAGACAGTCCTTTTAAAGTAGTAAGAACATTTTTACTCACTAGTGGAAGGCTTTATAAAAAACCTTTAAAAACAACTGTAGTAGCTGCCTTGGATATAGAAAGTAACGGTTCAATTATTAAATTAGCAAAAACTTTAACGCGTGTTTTAAACTCGAAACTTATTGGTGGGAAATTCTATATGCAAGCTTTGGGAGCTCCTTTTAAGATTTGGTCCGATGGTTTGTTTAACCCCTTATCGGAAGAAATTGATGAAATGAGAGAGTTAATTGAAACAGATTTAAATGATAGGCGTGCTAGAATTTTAATTTTAGAGAATGAGGATTTTCGTAAACGGTTTAAAAAAATGTGGATGAAAGGAAAGACTGGTTTAAATTTTGCGAGGTTGAAACGACTTATTAACAGAGAGGATTATGCATTTAACCGTAATCTCGGTGATATGTTTATAGATAGATGCCCGATTAATCACTGGGTTGGACTGAGTTTTGAAGATGTTTATGAAGACATAAAAAAGGGTAACGCTCCTGAAGGTTTTGAATCGATTGCTGATGAATCTGATTTTGTACTCACTATGCTTAAGGTATTCGATACTGATTTAGTGTGGAATACTACCAGTGCTAATAGAGATTCAAACCAAATTAGAAAGCTATTGATGGACCCTCTTTTACTTCCAGGTTTTAATGACTCTGGGGCGCACCTTACTAATATGGCTTTTTATGATTGTAATTTAAGATCATTAAATATTGCTCAGGAGGGTGGTGTTTTAGATGTCAGTTATATGATAAAAAGATTAACGCGAGATGCAGCAGAAATTTTTGGTATTTCAAGTGGCCAAATAAAGGTTGGAGCGAGAGCAGACATAACTATAATCAACCCTGAAGCGCTAAAAGTATATAATGGTGAAAAAAATGTTCAAAGAATTTATCGCGATGATTTTGAGCATGAACAACTTGTAAACCGTTCAGACGGTGTTGTTACTGCAACTATAGTGGCAGGACGGCCCATTTGGCAAAATAATAAATTTGCAAATGATATAAACAAGTCAAAATATGGTATGTGCTTACTCGCGAGTTAAAATATTTTTTAGTATTGATTTTATAGATAGCCTTTTAGTGAACATGGTTTATAGAAGTTTAAAAATTGTATCATTAAATAAAGGATTATTCATGTTAGCTCTAATACAATCTGGTATATCTGTATTTGGAATTTCTATCGACCCTGCCTTATTTTGTTTCGGGTTAATTGCATTAATATTTGGCGGTTTAAACATATTGGAATATAAACGATTTGATTAGAACTAGAACATGCTAATTTCCATTTTAATGCTATTGCTTGGAATTTCTTTACTTATTTATTTCGGTAATAAAATGGTAGAGAGTGCAGCATCTTTAGCAAGAAATCTTGGTGTTTCAGGATTAATTATTGGACTAACTATAGTCGCTTTTGGTACCTCAGCCCCAGAACTTGTTGTTGGTATAAGGTCTGTTACAACTGGGGTAGGGGAGCTTGCATCCGCAAATGTTATAGGGTCAAATATAGCTAATGTTCTTTTGGCATTAGGTATTCCATCTATAATAATGGCTATACCTACAAATACAATCGGAGTGGCACGCAATGCATCAATTGCATTGTTTGCATCACTTTTATTAACATTTATGGTGTTTGTAAATAATCCTTTATTATTTTGGCAAAGCTTCATATTCTGCATGGGTATTATATTATATCTTATATGGATGTATAAATTGTCATCTTCCGGAGGGGAAGACCCTATTTTATCTGAACTAATCAACGAAGCTCAAACTAATTCTAGTTCAAATTCGAAGACTTATTTGGTGATTACTTTATTAATCGGTATAGTAGGTTTATTATTGGGTGGACATATAATAGTTAAAAATGCTGTGCTAATAGCTACAGCTTTAGATATATCTGAAACATTAATAGGTTTAACTATTGTCGCAATAGGAACTTCTCTTCCTGAAATAGCAACCGTTATAATTGCATCTTATCGTGGGCAGTCACAAGTTGCACTTGGTGGAATTATTGGTTCAAATATTTTTAATTTACTTGCAGTTCTGGGGATATCTGGTTTGACTGGCCCAATAGATGTAAATTTCTCAATAATTAGTTTTGATATTTGGATAATGTTATTAACTGCCTTAATATTAGTATTATTAGTTTTAAGAAGAAAACCCATAGGAAGAAAAACTGGGATATTATTTTTATTAGGCTATGTTGTATATTTGCTAGTGATAATTAACCGTGGGATGTAAAATAATACAATGTCTGAGCTTATATTCGAAATAGAAAAGGATTTTCAGTTTGAAGCTGCCCATTACTTTGGTCACTCAGATGCTAATGATTTATTTAAGAAAATTCATGGTCATAGTTTCTCTGGCACTGTAACCCTCTCGGGAGGGGCTCAAGAGAGTAAAGGCTGGGTTAAAGATTTTTGGAAAATTGAAAAAATAATTTCAAGTGTTATAGATACATTAGATCATGCGTTACTTAATGATATTGATGGACTTGAAAAACCTGCTTTAGAGCAATTAGCTAAATGGATATTTTTGAAGCTAGATATTCTCCTTGATGGACTAGTTTCGGTTGAAGTTCGAAGAGAGTCATGTGGCGAAAAAGCTAGAGTTAAAAAGAAATGACTAAGGCTGTATTAATAACAGGTTCTGGAGCACGAATAGGGGCTTTTTTAGCTAAAAATTTAGCTGAATACGGTTGGGCTGTTGCGATTCATTATAATAAAAGTAAAGAAAGTGCTGAAATTTTATACAAAGAAATTAAAGGAAAGGGTGGAGATGTTGCTCTTGTAAAAGCTGATCTTTTTGACTCTAGTGATTTAGATACATTAATTCAAAAAGCATCTGAAAATTTGGGTTTTAATTTAACAGCACTTATTAATAATGCTTCAACCTTTGAGGAAGATAATTTAGAAAATTTCACTGATAGTTCCTTTGATTATCACATGGATATAAATTTACGTGCTCCCTTGGTTCTAAGTCAGAAATTTGCAGAACAATTGCCAAATAATACTAAAGGTCAAATTATAAACATTATTGACCAGCGTGTTTTAAAGGCTGATCCAAGTTTTTTTACATACTCGATTTCAAAATCTGCTTTATTTTGGGCTACAAAAACTATGGCACAATCACTAGCTCCTAACATTAGTGTTAATGCTATTGGACCAGGCCCGACAATTAAGAATTATATTCAATCTGATGAAGATTTTGATAGTGAAATTAATTCAACTTTACTAAAGAATGGATCACCACCAGATGAATTGCTAAAGGGTATTATGTATCTACTTTCTGGCTCATCAGTTACTGGCCATATGATACCAATAGATGGTGGTCAGCATCTTTCATTCACTTCTTGATAAAATTTCTTTGTGCTCTAAAAGGTTTTTTTAATATAATAGTATGTAATTTAAACAAAGCAAAATATAAGAGATAAATATGTCAACTGTATTGCTAATAATACAATTAATTATCAGCCTGATATTAACAGGATTAATACTGATCCAAAGATCTGAAGGCGGGGCTTTGGGTATAGGCGGCGGCGGCGGCGGATTAATGTCTGGGAGGTCAGCAACAAATTCTATTTCACGGTTAACATGGATTTTAGGAACTTTATTTATTATCAATTGTTTAGCTTTATCAATAGTTTTCAACATGGAAAATCAAAATACTTCACTTATTGATGATACAAATGCTGTTGCCCCCTTGACTGAGACAGTAGATTCAGTTGATACAACAATCCCGTTAGATGATGAAACTTCTAATCCTTAGACTGCTTAAGAAGGTAAATCATCAAAGGCACTAAAGATGCTTAATTAAACGAATTAACGTTTTTCTAGGCGCTTAAGTTTTGATTGGACGGGCTTCATGGTTAGTTTAACCCCAAAATATATTTTTATTACAGGTGGTGTGGTTTCTTCATTGGGAAAGGGTCTAGCTTCCGCAGCTTTAGGTGCTCTTTTACAAGCTAGAGGTTATAAAGTTAGATTGAGAAAACTTGATCCCTATTTAAATGTGGATCCGGGAACTATGAGTCCTTATCAACATGGTGAAGTATATGTAACTGACGATGGAGCAGAGTCTGATCTTGACTTAGGCCATTATGAGAGATTTACTGGTGTTTCTGCTGCCCAATCAGACAATATAACTACAGGCCGTATTTACTCAAATATAATCAGTAAAGAAAGAAAAGGTGAGTACCTTGGAGCAACTGTGCAGGTAATACCTCACGTTACTAATGAGATAAAAGAATTTATTACATCTGATGCTGGAGATGTTGACTTTGTATTATGCGAGGTTGGAGGTACAGTGGGTGATATTGAAGGTTTGCCATTTTTTGAAGCTTTACGTCAGCTTAGACAGGAGTTACCTATTAACCAAAGTTGTTATATGCATGTAACTCTAATGCCATTTATTGCCGCTGCAGGTGAAATGAAAACAAAACCCACACAACATAGTGTAAAAGAATTACGTTCAATAGGTATACAGCCAGACATTCTTCTCTGTCGAACTGAAAGAGAAATTAGCGATAGTGACCGTAAAAAAATTAGTCGGTTTTGCAATGTTAGAGAAAGTTCTGTAATTCAAGGTCTGGATGCTAATTCAATTTATACTGTCCCTTTATCATATCATTATGAAGGACTTGATAAAGAGGTACTTTCGCACTTTAATATAATCGATGCACCAGCCGCAGACCTAACAAAATGGCAAAAAATATCGGATACACTTAAAAGTCCCGATGGAGAAGTAAGTATTGCTGTTGTAGGAAAATATACAGTATTACCAGATGCTTACAAGTCTATAACTGAAGCACTTGTTCATGGCGGTATAGCCAATAAAGTAAATGTTAAGATTAAATGGTTTGAGTCGGAGGAATTTGAAAATAACGATGATATAGAAATGCTAAAATCTATTCATGGTATACTTGTTCCAGGCGGATTTGGAAAAAGAGGGTCTGAAGGTAAAATAAAAGCAGCTAATGTAGCTCGCACTTTAAGCTTACCTTATTTTGGAATTTGCTTTGGTATGCAAATGGCAGTCATCGAAGCTGCTCGTAATTTAGCAGGAATTGAAGATGCAAGCTCATCAGAATTTGATACTAAAGGTGAGAATATAGTGGGTTTGATGACAGAATGGTTCAAAGAAGGTCAAGCAGTTCATCGCAATTCTGAAACTGATTTGGGTGGAACCATGCGGTTAGGGAAATATCCAGCTGTATTGACTAAAGGTTCAGTTGTAGCAAGAGAATATGGGAAATTAAAAATTTCAGAACGCCACCGCCATAGGTATGAAGTTAATATTGAATATAAGGAAAGATTAGAGGCTGTCGGTTTATTATTTTCTGGTATTTCACCAGATGGACTATTACCTGAGATAGTAGAAATACCAAATCACCCATGGTTTGTGGGTGTGCAATATCACCCTGAATTGAAATCTCGACCTTTTGATCCACATCCATTATTTTCTGGTTTTATAAAAGCTGCACTCATGCAAAGTAGATTGGTTTGAATAAAGTGTTTTCAAGTTTTAAAAATATTTTATTCATTTCTGTATGTTGCATTTATTTCTTACTAGTTGCATGTCAGTCAAAGCCCTTAACAGCATGGAATTTATTGAGTTCTGAATCGAAAATTAATTATGTGTCTGTTAAAAATAATGATTTAATGGAAAATAATAGTTTTGAAATTTTTGAGGGGTTTGTTGGATTAGATGGTGAAGCTGAGCTAATAATAGATCTTAATTCAGTAAATACAAATAACGATATTCGTGATGAACGTATGCGTGAAATACTTTTTAAAACTGAAACACACCCATTTGCTAAAATTACTGCATTACTTGATTTGTCTGATTATGAGAAACTGTCTATTGGTTCCAGTCTTGTAAAAAATCTTGATTTCAATTTTAGCTTTCAGGGTCTAACTAGTACTTATGAAGCTAAAATTGAAGTTTATAGGCTTAGTGTAAATAAGGTCTTAGTTAAAAGTGTTGAACCCATATTCATCTATGGTGATGACTATGATTTATACCCTGGGCTTCAAAAATTACAGAAATTGGCTGGTTTAGATAGTATAACGCCTGTAGTACCAGTTATTGTTTCTCTAATATTTGAAAGATAAAGAGGTTTTATTATACACTGAAGCTTGTACCGCATCCACATCCAGCAGTTGCATTTGGATTATTTATTTTAAATGACGATCCAATTAGCTCATTAACAAAATCTATAGTAGCGCCAGATAAAAATTCTAAGCTTATATTATCAATTAAAACTTTCGCTCCATTTTTTTCAACGAGATGATCCTCTTTTTCAGCTATATCGGCAAAATCATATTTATATTGAAAGCCTGAGCAACCTCCTCCTTGAACTGAAATTCTCAAGAATTTATCAAACCCTTGATTTTTCATTATCTTAGAAATTTGTTTTGCAGCATTTTCTGTTAATGAAACTAATGTGGTGTTATCTGGCATATTGACTATATAAGGTAATAAATCACAAAGTTAAAGGCTTAGATATGAGTAAATTTTCTGCTTACCGTCAGCGCGCTGTATATGCTGTTGACCCTGAGAATTACAAAGGAAGGCGTATTCCACAAAAAATCACATCAGAAAGAAGCCCATTTCAGCGTGATAAAGATAGAATTATACATAGCTCTGCTTTCCGTAGATTGAAGGGTAAAACCCAAGTATTTGTAGCACATGAAGGTGATCACTATCGAACTCGATTGACTCATAGTTTGGAAGTATCTCAGATTGCCAGATCTATTTCGAGAGTTTTAGGTCTTGATGAGGATTTATCCGAGTGCTTAGCTCTAGCTCATGATTTAGGTCACCCCCCCTTTGGGCATTCGGGTGAGGATGCACTATCGACAGGAATGATCAATTATGGTGGTTTTGATCACAATGCTAATACATTACGGATAGTTGAGCATATTGAAGGTAGGTATGCGGAATTTGATGGTTTAAATTTAACTTGGGAAACTTTGGAGGGGATAGCCAAACACAATGGACCCTTAATTAAAGATAAATCTGAATCAAAAAAATTACCATGGGCGTTGGTCTCTCTTGAAAATTGGGAACGCCTTGACTTGCATACATACGCTAGTGCAGAAGCACAAGTGGCAGCTATTGCAGATGATATTGCATATAATAATCACGATATTGATGATGGTTTAAGGGCTGGTTTATTTTCAATAAAAGATATATCTGAAGTTCCAATTGTTGGTGAAACATTTATCAAAGTGAAAAAAAAGTATCCTCTTATCTCTGAAAATCGCCTTATTCATGAAGTTGTAAGAGATATGATCGGATTTATGGTCAAAGATGTGTTAACGGAAACCCGTCAAAGACTTAATGATTCTAAACCAGGAAGTTCTGATGAAGTAAGATATCTCGGATATCCTATTTGTGACTTTTCAGAAAGTTTTCGTGAGAAAGAAGCACCTCTACGAAAATTTTTATATGAAAATATGTACCGGCATTTTCGTGTAAATAGGACTATGGGGCAAGCGAGACGTATAGTAAAAGAGCTATTTGAGCTTTTTTTATCTGATCCTTCTTTATTACCTTCCCAATTGCAGAAAAAAGCTTCTGATCCATATTCAGAAATCACCGCAAGGACTGTTTGTGATTACATTGCAGGAATGACAGATAATTATGCAATAAATGAACATAAGCAACTTTATTCTACTTCTGGTTATATATAATTTAAATTGGGAATGCATAATTTTTTAAATTCAATATATTAGAATTTGCGAATCAATGATTATTTTAGATCTGGAATTTTTTAGATCTATAACTGTATGAATGTAAACAATATGTTTTCTACAAATAAAAAACAACATAATTCTATTTCTTCCTTTGATGTTAGGGAGAGTGTGGGACCTATAAGTTTGTTAAAACTGTTGATTTTAATAAGTTTCTTGGTCGCCATTTTAATTATTTGTCTAAAAGTTTACCAAGGTGGCGTAAGAGAGAGAGCAGAACCCCCAACAATAGCTGGTGATAGAGCTCCATTTAAAGTTATACTCGAGGAACCTGGAGGAGTTGAAACGCCTGACCAAGATAAAACTATTTATTCGGTAATGGAGGCAGATATACCCAATATTAATGTAACTCCGAAAGAAGTAGTAGAAAGTCCTATAGACTTTTCTGAAATTGTTACTGAAAGTTCGGTTGGTTTACCTCAAAAACTCAGCTCATCAAAAGTAGAGGCAATTAATCGAGTAAGTCCAGTCTTAAGCTCCTCAGATAACATAAAGACATCTGGTCCTGGTTATATTAAAACTGCCCCAAATCTTACGAGTGATTTTGTAATACAAATGGCGTCTGTTCGGAGCAAAGAAACAGCAGAGTACCTTTGGAGCGATATCAAAATAAAACATAAAGATCTATTTTATCCAGATCTTTATCATAACATTAAGATTGTAGATTTAGGGAATAAAGGAATATATTACCGGTTAAGGGTTGCTGGTTTTACAGATAAAGTAGCAGCTGGTATATTTTGTGAGAAACTTAAGGATTTAAATCAGGCCTGCTTTGTAACACGGAAATAATGTGCGTAAACTTTCTGTAATTTTTGGTTTGTCGGGCTTTACGCTTTCACAAAAAGAAAAAGATTTTTTTCAAGAAGTTAACCCTTGGGCTTTTATTCTTTTTAAGCGTAATGTTTTTAATAAAGAGCAACTTTATAGGCTTACATCCGATTTACGTCAGGCTTTAGGTAGGAATTGTTTAATATTTATTGATCAAGAGGGAGGACGTGTTCAACGTTTAAATAGTCCAAATTGGCCAAAGTATCCTTCAGGTTCTTTTTATAATGATTTATATTCGATAAATAAAGCACTAGCTTTAAGATCAGCTTACTCAGCTTTTAGGATGATCGCAGATGATTTGCGTGAATGTGGTATAACAGCAAATTGTGCTCCAGTTTTGGATATTCCAGTTGAGGGTGCAGATCCTATTATATCTGATAGGGCTTATGGCCAGAATGCCTCTCAGGTAATTGATATCGCTAATGCCGTTATGGCTGGTTTAATGTCAGGTGGCGTGGTTCCTGTAATTAAGCATATACCAGGCCATGGTAGAGCTAATGTTGATAGTCATAAAGAATTGCCAAAAATACCATCAAAATTAAAAACATTAAGGAATTCAGATTTTTTGCCTTTCAAATCCCTTAAAGAGGCGCCCATTGCAATGACTGCTCATGCTGTTTACGAATGCAGTTCGAAATTACCTCTAACTGTATCAAAGAAGTCTTTTGAAGGCCTAGTTAGAAAAGAAATAGGATATAATGGTCTTGTTATGAGTGATGACCTTGATATGAGGGCGCTTAGCGGAGATCTGACAAAAAGAACGATAGCAAGTTTAAATGCAGGCTGTGATATTGCTTTACAATGTTCAGGTAATCTAGAAGCTATGAATAAAGTAGCTAAAGGAGCTAAGACTTTAGAGGGCATAAGCCTGTACAGAGCTACAGTAGCAGATTACTGTAGTGATATTTTCGATTGCATTGATAGAGAAGTACTAAAGAATGAACTAAATTCTTCAATTGTATTTCACCAGAAATATTTTTAATGAATTGAGGTTTGATTATGAGTGAAGCATTTCAAGAAGATTTTGATTTTAAAGTTGCTAATGATGCGGCCGATGATGGGCTGGCTTTATTAGTCGATATAGATGGATATGAAGGTCCTTTGCATCTTTTACTTGACCTAGCACGCAAACAAAAAGTTGATATAACTAATATTTCAATATTAGAATTGGCTGACCAATATATTAATTTTATAAAGAGTGCTAATGATTTACGAATTGAACTAGCAGCTGATTATTTAGTAATGGCCTCTTGGCTCGCTTATTTGAAATCTCGTTTGATTATTCCAAATGAGACTGAAGATGATGTTCTTGATGAGACCGATAGCATGGCACTTCATTTAGCTTTTAGACTCGAAAGACTTGATGCAATGCGTATAGCAGCCCAAGGTTTGTTAAGCTTGCCTCAATTGGGTCAACAAGTTTTTAAACGTGGAATGCCTGAAGGACTACGGTCGCGTAAAACACATTTATGGGAAGCTGAAATATTTGATATATTAAGTGCATATGGTATCTCAAGGTCAAGGTCAGTAATGCAACACCACAAAATAGAAAAGCCTATGATACTTTCTCTTTCAGGCGCAAGAAAACGGTTAATGAAAGCTATACTATCTATTTCTTCTAATTCTAAAATATGGACTGAATTTGCGAACTTGTTACCTCAAAAAAATGATTTTGACGAAGGTGTTCCAATTGAATCTATTGAGGCCAGTACATTGTTAGCTAGTCTTGAACTTGCCAAAGAGGGAGATATTCAAGTACGGCAAGATAGTTCTTTTAGTCCTATATACATACGTAATAATAAACAATAATTTAGAAAGTAAATCATGAAAAAACGCGTTCAAAGTGCATCTAATGGCGTAAGCAATTCTGTATCTAACTTGAAAGCTAGATTGTTCTCAGATTCTGAAGTAATTATGGATAATGATTTAAGATTGCTTGAGGCATTATTGTTTGCTGCGGTTGAGCCCATTGATACACAAACATTACGCGAAAGGTTAGGCGCTGACGTAGATGTAAGTGTTTTATTAGCACATTTGCAGAAAGATTATGCAGGTAGAGGTATTAATTTGATTCGAGTTGCTGATGCATGGAGGTTTCAGACTTCAATTGATTTACAAGCTGATTTAGTTGACCTTAAGGAGATACCAAAAAAGCTTTCAAAAGCAGCATTAGAAACGCTAGCGATTATTGCTTATCATCAACCAGTAACTCGCGCGGAGATTGAAGAGGTAAGAGGAGTTGCTGTATCTAAGGGCACTATTGATGTTTTGATGGAATTAAAGTGGGTTAGGTTAAGAGGTAGAAGACGCACTCCAGGCCGTCCTGTTACATACGGAACTACTGATGCATTTTTAGCTCATTTTAATTTAGAAGAAATATCTGATTTACCGGGTCGTGAAGATTTACGCGCTGCTGGGTTGCTTGACCCAAGACTACCCAAAGACTTTGAAATTCCAGAGCCAATGACGGCCGATGATATAAATTTAGATGAAGAAGTAGAAGAGTTTGAAGGTAAAAATCAATTTTTTGAAGACTTTTTATCTGAATCTTGAGTTTTTTCAGACTATTATATAATTTTTTTAAATAATGTAGTCTTGTATAGAATGCTCAGGGAAGCTAAAAGAAAATATATCAAGAAAGAAAAGAATATGGCTATAGGACCTTTACAGATAATAATAATACTTGTCATCGCATTATTGGTTTTTGGTGGCAGAGGAAAGATTTCATCAATTATGGGTGACTTTGGAAAGGGAATAACATCTTTTAAGAAGGGCTTAAAAGATGATTCTGATGACAAAGTTAACTCACCAGAAGAAGCTCTAGATGTAACACCTAAAAAAGACAAGTAAACAATTAGAGGATATCCGTGACACCTCAATTTGGCTTTTCTGAAATATTAATATTGGCTTTATTAGCAATTATAGTTGTGGGTCCCAAAGACTTACCAGTCTTAATGAGAAATATTGGTAAATTTTTTTCAACTTTGCAGTCTTTAGGTAATGAATTTAAGACTGCTTTTGCGGATATGGATGCGACTAATGAAATTTCTGAAATCCAAAAAGAAATAAGTAGTTTAAAGGACTTTGGTAAGTATGAAAATTTTTTGGATAGTGATATAAAGGAAGAGTTGTTTAGTCTTGATGCAGAATTAAGAGAAGAGATTTTACCTAGTGATAAAAAAACTGATGGCTCTGTTTCATGAATAAAAATAAGTTAATCAATAAAATTGATGACACAAAAGCTCCACTGATTGATCATTTAGTGGAATTAAGACAAAGACTCATTAAGTGTATACTAGCAATAATATTTGGATGTGTATTGTGTGCTCCATTTCTGAAGGAAATTATGGAGATTTTAATATGGCCATTTGATGTTGCTATAGATAGGTATAATTATTCTTTGATCGCTAATGGTGCCGAAGAAATTAAGCTTGACCTTATTGCAACTCATCCAATGGAAACCTTTTTCGTTAAATTAAAAATTGCTTTATTTGGCGGCATTGTCCTCTCATTTCCAATATTGGCTTATCAACTTTATCGTTTTATTGCACCTGGCTTGTATAGAAATGAGAGGAAAGCTGTATTGCCCTATCTGGTTATTTCACCATTCCTTTTTTTT
>Ga0115572_10002006_pt1 | contig 16443 bp, 22 predicted proteins | sample COGITO_mtgs_1206_FD_88681 | JGI IMG/M metagenome (GOLD analysis project Ga0115572, IMG submission 88681) | Pelagic marine microbial communities from North Sea - COGITO_mtgs_120607 | ecosystem: Environmental > Aquatic > Marine > Epipelagic | place: Germany:Helgoland, sampling site Kabeltonne... | reverse complement strand
CCCTATAGAGCAACGTCTCAACCAGAACGTCGTAAGCAACTTTTAAACTTAATTTATTCGTTAAAACTCCAACTCCCCTCTGCATTTATTTATATTATTGAACAATACGATGACCAACCGTTTAACCGTGGTGCTCTTTTGAACATTGGTGTGAAAATCGCCGGAAGGTCTTCCGACGACGTCGTTTGCTTTCACGACGTCGATTTATTGCCGCATCCTGATATTATCGGTGAATATTTAACTCCATTGCCCGAAAACACGGTTAGGCACATCGGTCGTGCGTGGAAAAGGTACGACACCGACACTTATCTTGGCGGTATCTTGATGATGCGTCAAGGCGATTTCGTGAAAATAAATGGGTACCCTAATGATTTTTGGGGCTGGGGCGGTGAAGACGATGAACTGCGCGACCGTATCAACGACCATAATATGCACATACAACGTTCGACGGGAACAATACTTGACCAAGAAAACCTGACTCTGTCCGAAAAAATGATCCAATTAAAAGTGTCAAAACAAAAGTGTCCAGATAAATGGGAACGCAGAGCATGGCACAGGGAGCATCCAAGTGCGTTTGGTCTCGCTCAAGTATCGGAAAGAGTGATGAACGGACCCACAATTGGAGTCAAATGCATACACTACAAAGTTGTAATCCAATAAACATTGTATAGATCTGAAACGTCCTTGTGAAAAACTCTAAATGTTAGCCTACTATTTATTTGTAGGATACTGTGCCTTTTCGCTTACGTACACGGTCGTTCGAGTCTGGTGTCCCAGACTCATCGTCACCCCATAGTAGTATTTAATGTGTTATTTACAAATCAATGAAAGTTGTCTACGTTATTTGTTTTGCTGTTCTAACTTTTTGCTGGATCTGGATGTTGCCTCTGTTAATTGTAGGCGTGTTTTTTAGTATCCCTCTTGCCATTGTATCTCTCTTCATTTCGGTTACCATTTCGTTGACACTGCAATGGTGGTTTCATGGTCAAATCATGCCCAACAATGTCCTCAGGCGGATTATATCCCAGTGTCCTTGGTACGAATGGTTTCCCTGCAACACCGTCGACATCGCCGAAACGTCCGTCGTCGCCGTGCACCCCCATGGTGTATTGTGTTGCGGCGCATTGGCGGGAATTCATTTTGTCCCAAATTCTCAAACCGTGTTTTGCGTCGCACCCATACTGTTTTTCGTTCCGGTACTGGGATGGTGCGTACGAGCACTTGGCTGTATTCCCGCGCGGTACGACATCATGCTAAAAGCCTTGCGAAAAGGCCATTCCGTCATCGTTGTTCCTGGTGGCGTTCCAGAATTGGTGATGGCGGAGCGGGGAGACGATTGCCGCACATTCAAAAGGTCGGGCTTTATTCGCCTGGCGCGAGAAGCAGAGATTCCAATACAAAGTGTCTTTGTCAAAGGAGAGTGTAACACGTACGACATGTGGAAGGCACCTTTCCACGAAGGTCGTGTCGACATGTCCTTTCGTTTGAATGTGCCGTTGGTGTTTCCGTTGTTTTGGGGGTGGTACGGGTCGTGGTTGCCCAAGAGAACGCCGCTCTTATTGAAAACGCAACAAATAGAATCCACGTCAAAAGAAGAATATTATTCCTATTTAAAACGGCTCCAACAAAATACATGAAACCATCCGCGTTGTTAAATTTAGAAGAATGTGCAAAAAAATGTCGTGAATACAAAGTTTTTGTACATCAAATACCTTATCTCGCTGCCTACAAATTACAGTATGATTTTTGTATGGAAAAATGCGTCGAAACCCAGAAAACAAAAGAGAATATTACAAGCGCTTGCGCCACCAAATTAGATGATTAACTTGCGATGTTGCTTGCCATGTTTCATCGTGCACCCAGTTGATTGACTGTATTTCAAATTTAAATAAACCCAATATATTTTCTTCTGGCGTGAGTGGATTTTCTTGCTTCATTCTTGTACGTGTTTCGACTTCTTTGAGTCGTTTAATCTCAGCCGCTTTGTTTTCTTGGCAAAGTTGTTCACATTTCGCATCCAATGCCTCGCACCCACCCAGTATATTAAATGTATTCATCAATTGGCCAATACGTCGAATATGTCCGGTGCGTAAGAAAGTAATACAATCTACAAAATCGACCCTTTCGATGGAGAACTTTTTTAAAAATGTCAAATAACCGTCCCCGTCCACTTCAGGAGGTGCGAATCCTTCTCGCAATCCAAATAAACGCTCCAGGACCGGTGGGATGTTCGTCAGAGCAGTTGTGTCGACGATAATTTTCTCATCGTTTGCACAGAGTATTTGAATGGACATTTTTAGAATAGGTTTTGGGTTTGTTTTTTTGAACTGCTTCTATTTTTTTCCGGCATTGTTCAGCATGTATGGCCATCTCATAGGTGGACCTTATCATAGATTTTGCACAATAAACACATTTTCGAACGACGGGCATTTGCACTCAAAATGTTACTGTTTATACGGAACTTTTTTTAAAAGCGTATATAAATGATATTTGTTTGTCATAAAATGTCAAGAATTCGTCGTAACGCCGTGCGAAGAGATCGTGCATATACATTGTTGGCAAAAATTGAATCGGACTGTTCAGATCTTTTACCCACACATATGGAACCAAAGTTATTGGCAATTTTGAAAGACATTCCATCAACAAAATTCCAATCAACATCTTCGCCTGAATGGGAAACCTACGAGGTCGTTTTTCAAGCTGCCCATCGGTTAGGCATTGTCCCATCAGAAAAAGTCGAAGAAATGGAACTGTCACATTTTCGACTCCAATGGGAACGTGTTCGTAACAACAAGTCGTCCAAGTTGATAGATTTCTTAAATGTTACACAAAGTTATGTTTAATAGATAATGTTTGTTCAGTAAAATATTTAATTATCTCGGCGGATTCCAACGGTTCAAAAATGTTGGGAGGCGGCTTCGACCTTTTTTTTCTCCAATTCGGAACATATATCCATTGCTGGCCACAATGCACCCACAACCTTCAACGTTGTGCCTGTATTAACTTGATAAAACCATTTGTTCTCGCTGTGACGGCGTCTTTTCATTCCAAACATGTCATGATATTTGTAAAACAATTCTTTGGTATACTTGCCCAAATGAAGTTTTTTTGCATCTTTAAAAGTATGCCACGCTTCTCCCGACGAGCTGCTTTGAGCCTTCGCCGACTTTTTGGTATTCCTGCTGCTTCTACGGCGTTTTTTTGAACTACTAGATGAACTACTAGATGAACTACTAGATGAACTATTAGATGAAGCACGGTCAATTACGTCTTTTAATTTCCATTTAATTTGTTTTGGTTGCTTCTTCAAAAGTGCATGGCGCGACTTGTCGTCATCGTCGTCATCGTCGTCATCGTCGTCATCGTCATCAGAGGATTCACTAAAAATCTCGGGGCCAGAAGATTCATCTTCGGTTTTTCCAAACATTTTTCCAGAATAAATTTCTTCAAGACGCTGGCGGGGAGTGCTTTTACTGAGTTTTTCTTGCAATATACACACTATACATTTCGCTCGAAAAACGGCCGCCCCAACGCTAGTCAAGTCGTTCAACGTGATGTATTTTAACTCTTTGACCGTTTTTGGGCGTAAACGGCGGATAAAACGACCGTCTTCATTGTCAATGCCACACGAACGTAAAAAGTGATTGACTGACTTGGCCATTTTTTCCAGAGGGTGAAGGCGGAAAAAAAGATGTCTTGCAACGTAGTTATCCATTTTACGACTGAAGTCAACGAATGTCGTTGACTTCAAAAGGTCCAAATCGACTAGGCCAGCCTGTTCCAGCACTGGGAAGAAGCATGGTGCAATGTCTCGTTCTAACAACCATGTTTTGATTTCGACAGATAGTTCCATTAGTCCAGCTATCTTTTATTTATCATTTTTTTCGTAAACGCACGTTGCTGGCTGGGCGCGTAAAACTTTGAATCGTTTGTGAGGGCCCTAAAATTTGGAATTAGGTGCGTCACCTATCTATCTAATTCAGTAAATTATTTAATCCCGAAAAAAAAAAGAACAAATTGACACTATTTATTGTGGACGATGCATCACAATACATGTCGGACGATTGGGAACATACGGACGAATATACTCAATTACACGACTGGTTGTCCAACGAAGTCACGCCCCCCGTAGCACCACGTCCAGTTAAAAAGAAACCCAAACAATCGGCCAAAGCAACCGAAGACGTCCGAAAGTTGGACTTTTGTACCGACGATGCACCCAAGCGGATATTGGCAGCCCTCGAAGCTCCCGATTATTTTAAAAAACCAACCAAATTGATGGCACTGGTCAATTTCTTATTTTCGAAGGACAACAGTACCCACCCTGTGTGGCAATCTTTTAGACCGTACCATGCAAATTTATTGGCATACCAAATCGCATCTGGCATTGGTGATGGTTCGATTACCGACGTGGCGATGGTGCGTGAGTGTTATCGCATTGTCGTCACTATTATGCAGCAATCCGTTGAGAAAGTACACCAAAAAATGTACGAAAACGTGACGACAAATACCGTGTACCACCAGTGGGTGGCCAAAGAGACCCCGGGCGAGATGGACAATCTAACTTTGATGTTTCGATTTTTGCATGAAAAAGACGGCGACAAGCAATATTACGCAGTGGGTAAATTGCCAATGGAATAGGTGTATAAATATACGGTGTTACCACTGTAAATGTCGTTCAAGCAAATGGCGACCAAACAAGTGTTGGTCAAACCAGAACTGAAAAAAGTGGAATGTGAAAAAACGGGCACTGTCTATTACGAACACCCAGTTACTAAAGAGCGTCATTGGACAAATCCACAAACAAAAATCATAAATGGTGTATTTGATAATAATAGAATTAATAAATGATCCCTTTGTTAATTTTTTATTTATTGTTGGGGTTTACTTTTCAATTTCCCTCTGTCGCGATGCGTTATTGGTTGATGGAAACAGTCAAAGTATCTCCCGCTCAGATGGCGGCGATCTTTGGTGTCGTGAGTATCCCCTGGTGTTTGAAACCTGTTTTTGGTTTCATTTCCGATTCAAGGCCAATCTTTGGATATCGTCGCAAACCGTATATGATTTTGGCGGCGTATATGGCGTCGTTTATGTGGATGATATTGCCTTTTTGTCCTCACGACGAATTTGTGATCACGTTGGTGATGACGCTTTCGTCCACGGGGATGTGTTTTGCGGATGTCATGGCCGATTCTTTGTTGGTGGAGGCGGCGCGCAATGAGGACGAAGAGCACAAGGGCAATGTACAATCATGGTCATGGATAATGCGTTTCGCCGGTGGTTTTTTAGCATCTATATTTGGTACACTTGCGTATGACAATTTGGGGTACGCTCAGGTTTTTTTGTTGAATTCGATGGCGCCTGTCTTGGTTGCGATCACTTCTTGTTTCATTACCGAAACCAAGACAAAAGAGAAAAAAGATTGGCGCAAAACAGGGTCGACCTTGTACACGGCCATCAAACAACCCGGTATTTACAAGCCAGCAATTTTCATTTTTATGATTTGTGTGACGCCGGGATACGGCAGTGTCATGACATTTTTTTACGAGCGCGAGTTGGGGTTTACTCCGAATGAGTTTGGTGCTCTGGACGTGATGGGATATATCGTTTCTATCCTGGGCACATGGATATACAAACGATGGTTGACCAAAGTTCCGTTCCGTAAAATTTTTGGCTGGTCGCTGTTTCTTTCTTTCTTGTTGGAAAACACATTGTTTTTACTGATTTTTCACACAAATCGTCAGATTGGAATTCCCGATTACGTGTTTGCGTTTTTGGAACGCGTCGTGATCACATTGGTGGGGCAGTTCATTACCATGCCGATGGTGGTTCTCGGGGCGCAATTGTGCCCACCCGGTGTTGAAGGTTCGTTGTACGCGTTGCTCATGTCCATCACCAACATCGGCGGTGTCGTGGCGGACGAATGGGGTTCACTGCTGACAAACATGTTTGGCGTGACGGGGACAAATTTTGCAAATTTGTGGAAATTGATGTTGCTTTGCCACGCGTTTGACCTGGTGCCGCTCACCGGATTGAATTTACTTCGGTCGTTGAAATAATTTACAAATGTGTCTATTTAGTGGGGCACAAGTTAGTGAATGCCGCCCAAAAAAAAACGCCGCAAACGCGAACACCCACACGTCGAACAATGGATGGCCATATCAACGTTGTCCACGACCATAGCACAATTAACCAAACAACAACAACAATACATCGCATTGCTGCTGCAAATCTCAGATTTGACACAGCACGACCAACTCGTCCCCGATAATCCGTGGACTGGTGAAAAGGTGGACTTTAAAGACGTCACAGAATACGTCTTGTCGTGGTTGGACGAGTTTGACACCAATCTGGTCGAATGCAAACAGCAAAGGGACAACGCATTGACTGACTTGCGCAATTCGGACGTGTCCGACGACAATTCTTTGAAAAAACTGGCGGCGGAATTGACGGAAGCGGAAATTCGACTGAAAATGATGGAAAGTTTTTCCATCAAGTGGAAAAAAATAGTGCGCTACGACAAAAAATCTTCTTTGCGAGAACATACCGACGTGTGGTTGAAAAGATGGCTTCGACAATGGGAAAATACCAACTCTACAAAGTCTCAGCGTCTCCAACAATTTCGCGACGCACTAACTCTTGTGTCTCAGGACTCGATTGACCATCGGACCACAAACGCACTATGAACGCCATTGCGACGCCTGAGACCATAAAATAGCACGACAAGACGTACATAATTATAGTAATCTGCGGTACAAATATGGCAAATGTCAATAGTAAAAGAATACCAGTTAAAAAAAATCCCACTGAAACATACAATAAAAGTTCACGCATTATGAACAGTAAGTTTCTTGTATTTATATTCATTTGAATATGGCAAATGCATTCGGCCATTGTATGGTGTACCATAATTTTATTGGGTAGTCTTTTGTTTGTACCAGAGTTGCAAAATGAAACGTACAGTGTAACCTGTGCTGTCATTGCAGTGTACATCTTTTTCAACCAATATCCTTCACTGGCCAGGAGAATGCATCAACGCAAATTAACGTACGAAGACCTCGAAGATTTAGCGTGCCCAACCGACATCGAACTGCGCAAACGCTTTCAATTGGTGTTTACCAGAATTCAACAAATTGGCGGAGCCCTCTGTGCCGGTATCATCGTTATGTATGGGTTTCACGTTTTCCAGAGCGACATGACCTTATTTGAGGCCTTTGGTATTCTTGGCGGACTTCTTTCGCTGTACGCACGCATATTTGGCTACATTGGAAGTTTTTGCATAACATGTCTCCATAATATGAAAGGTCACCGAGAACATTTTTCGAGTCAGTCGGTAGGGAGCACCACACACACAAATCCAGACACGGATAAACCACAAGAAACAAAAAACAGCAAGTACGTATTGTAACATGTTGCACAGAAATTAATTATCTATATACTCATTTTCGTTTACGTTTTTTACTCACCTTTTCTGCACCCTTTTCTACCCAGTACAGCCCTAACAGAATCGCATCCGCCACGTCATCGCGTTTGCCAGCTTCTAACGAATTGAACCATGTTTTGTTCTGCGCCGTAATATCCAGTTTTGGAATGGCATCGACGGAAGCCTTTTTATTTTTCGCGTAGTTGCCCGTCGAAATGCCAAAATGACATCGAACGGACCGTGGTGCGATCAAATGCGATTTGCCCCAGAAAAAACATTGAAACGCCGTTTGTATAATTTTAAATTTGGCCACCATCTGAATTTCAATCACCACAATGTCCGCAATATTAAACACCGCCTTTGAAGCCGTGATAAAATCATGCACCAATTGTGGGTATTTGGTATGCATCGCTTTGGGTTGGTCTTTGAGTAAATTGTATCGGCCAAAACTTTTAAATCGACACTGTTTAGTATCGTAAACGGACCACCCTAAATTTTTGATACCCGGGTCAATCGCGACAATAATCATAGTTGCATCGTCCAAGATGCCGTTTATACTGTAGAACGTAGAATCCCTTTTACCTATAAAAGGTTGGTCCACAAATACAAAATGGCAATTGTCAACAATCCCGATTGGTTAACTTCAGAAGAAATGACCACCTGGTTGTCTGATGTGAATTTTCCCTACACCACCGTGGACCACATGATTCGATACATCCATATCAAGTGGCCCGAGACATTACAACGCATCGTACTTCAGGACAACGAAATACCACAATCATATGCGCATTGGTGGTGCCACTGCAGAGCGAATTACCGCAAAACCAAGAAAGCGTTGCCCAAATACGAACGCGTCACCACGTTGGAAGAACGATACGGCAAAACGTCTACGGAAATAGTCTCCGATTTTTTGATATGGTTGGACATGTTGTTTGTCGACATAGCCATGCTGAAAGACGAGATTCACCACGAGGGAGTCCCAAGGCTCTACGGCAACGAAATTCTCTTTGAAAAGGGCGACCCCACCAAAAGACGGTCGAGACGAGACACAGTCAAATTTATTGTTCACAAAGGCACGGAAATTTTCGAAGAAAGGGGATTTACAGAAGGATTACAGTGGTGGGACAAGCAATGTGAAAGAGTTATTTCTTTATAGATTGAAGGGTTATATTTACATCTAACAGGTGCAACGCGAGCATGAATCCCGACAAACATCCCGTAAAAAACAGAATTGTCAATAACAGTATAACACGCATCTCACCATGGTTGTTGCACATCACCATCAGTGCCACCAATAAAATATATGCAGAGATGCCAATGGACGACAGCAAATTTTCCGCCATGAATACATCCGAAAAGGTGCCGTCCGACAGCACTAATGCTAAAATACACCCCATGGCAAAGAAACACATCACCACGAGCCAGTAAATTTTAGAAACAAACGATTGCAAATCTCGCAGTTTCATTAATTCGTACATTGTGTCGACTTTCATTTTTCCAGACTCAATGTCGGAAGATAGCATAGAGTCGGTTTCTTCTGTTCCTGCTGCTGCGCGGCGTGACATTTTTAGAAGAACGTAAATTACTATATACGTAAATAACTACATATAATTTGGATTTTCACGGTCCTTCAACATCAGGCGATACTTGGACATTTCCAGTTCGCGCTTCAAACTATTATTTTGCGCCATCAAATTATGATAGGCCGACTGCATCGTTCCCAAATGTTTTTCCAGCGTTTCGCACTGTTGACGCATGGTGTCCGCGTCCGAGTGGGACTTGGTATACAGGCGCCGCAACTTCAGCAAGAACGGCAGTATGAAAGCCATCGTCTCTTCCGCCGTCGGTACTGTCGCTTTCATGCGTTTGTGCATCTGTTCCACTTCTTGGTCAAACTCGGCCGACCTTTTATGACCAACGAATCCTGGTGCTTCGAAGCGTTCCCGCTTGCTATCGAACCCTCCATAGTCGTCGCGTCGTCTTTTGAACCCGGTTGCGGGCCGCACAACTGGACGCTTGTTCGAAACTACGGTAGGACCTTCCCATCTACGTTTGGACATTTTCTATTCTAATTGTTTTTATATACCGAGTTTAGAATTAGAGCCACATATGAGCATTTTGATATAGAATAGAAAAATATGTGCAAAAGCCATGGCGTCTGTTGCAGTAAAATGCCAGTGGCTGACCGAGGCCTGGGGAGGAACAAAAAAGCAGGACACGGAACCCGTTTTGTCGGTGAGTGGTACCACATTAAAGGTGTCCGTCTTTCAAAACGGAGGCTGTGGCATGCGGGTCAAAACGTGCACGGTCCCCAAAACGGGATCCGCCACTTTTAAAATTCCCAAATCGATTCGCGCGTTTGTCGCACTGCTGAGTGATTTTGATTCCATTCGTCTCGACATCAAACAAGAAACCCTCACAATTATCGCCGAAAGGCTCAATTCTGCATTGCAGTACACGTTTCAACATGTAGAACACGTCGACGACAATGTAATCGCGGACGACCCCCAAGACATTCACGTGACCGTCCCTACCGACGAATGGTTAACGTTGTGGAAAACCATGCCATTGAAAGGCGAAGTTGTCGTGGGAATTGACCGAACAAGGAGGTCGGTCACCCTCAAACATTCCAAGGGGAGATGGGGCGCTGCCATTCAAGCAAAAGAGAAACCGAAATCAACGTCTACCTTTACAGGCCATCCTCTGGTGGCGAAAAAGATGTTTGGGTATTGCGAACACAAAGATATGTTTTCAACGCTAACGTTCATGCACTGTGGCGTGTTAAAGTGGCAACAAAATACAACTGTAGTATACTTGGCACCTAAAATTGATTAATTTGTATTTATTTTATGTATCCTCTACGTTTGCACACGTTTTCAGAGCACTCTCTTATGTCTTTCGTCCAATATCGGACCAAAGGCCAAGCATTGGTGGGAATTCCCGTGTATGTGGCTTTCATCTGACCAATTTCGGCGTCGGACACGTCGGCAAAGGGTAAGCTGTCGAAATACTCGTGTCCCAAGTGTTCACCAACGAGTTCGGGTGTAATGACCTCGTAGTTGTATTTGCCTTGGTCGTCAAACATGAATGGGAGCATTTTCGATGCCCAAGCGTTGAACGACATCATGTGAAACAGGAAGAAGGTGGGCTTACCGGAAGCCCAATAGGCTCCGCCCGAATGAAACAACGAACCAAAGATGTCGGACTGTCTGCGGGTCAGTTCGGCGTATTGCTTGGGGTGTTGGCGCTTCGTACCGTCGGGAAGGAATCTCCACGGCAAGGGAGGTGCTCCGGGCGTGTTTTTCTTTTTAAATTTGGCTGCCTTTTTATTCAACCCCGCGTAAAACACTTCTTCGTGCGGATCTGTTTTCGAATTGTAGGGCGACAAAAACAATGACAACGAGGGAGTCTTACGGCTGACTTCATGTATGACAGAACCTGCAAAGAGTATTATCTGACCAGGTTTTGTCGTGCGAATCGTGACACGTGGCCATTGGGTCAATTGGTGCTGTTTTGGCATCACAAAACGACTCACTGGGCCACCCATTCGGACGTACAAATCGCGGGCATCTTGGTGATTGTTCGAACCTTGGTAGTAAGTGAAGGTTCTCCCAACAGATTCACAAACAATGCAGCTAATGTTGGTCGTGTTAAGCATAACGTGTTCTCCCTCCAAATGGGCTTGTTTCCAACCATCGTCTTTGTCTACAGGGTTGAAACGAAAGCGTTCTGGACAAAGTTTGAAATCGGGATCACCCGTGATTTTCGTTGCTATTTTTTGAAACACTTCGGTGTCAACGACGGCATCGTGCGAGCGCGTTGCATAGGCGTGCCACATGCCACCAGCCAAGCCCGGGAGCTTGTGCGTTTTCAGGGACAAAGACGACGAGTTCTCCGGGACTGGGACAGTAAATTCGGGCTTGACTCTTGAGTTAAAGTATCGAACCATATTTTGACCGTCCCAAGGAAATTCAATGTTCGTGTTTATGATGACCGCTTCGTTAGAGCAGTTCTCAATGCTCTCAATCGCTTCGTTTACTTGTTCGGGTTCGAAAATCGGTGCTTCGATGTCGTGGTTCGCGTTTGGGGTGATACGCTTGCGTTTTTGTTCGGACATTTTGAATAGAAATATTTCTTCAATGAATAGAAATATTTCTTCAATGAATTTCCAATGAATTAGTGAGAAGTTGGAAAATTCCAAACTGATGTGAAATCCGAATTGATTTGGAAAAATTTAAACTGATGTGAAATCCGAACTGATTTGGAAATTCCAAACGCATGTGGAATCCGAACTGATTTGGAAAATTTCAAACTGATGTGAAATCCGAACCGGTTTGAAATCCTAACTTAGTTAGATTTTTTCCAAACGCATGTGAAATCTGAACTGATTTGGAAACATCAAACAACAGGATAGTGACCAAAAAAATGCATTCTCAGGGGAAAATGTACTTAATTCAGAATACTTAATTCAGAAAAGCTACCGGACAATTTGGAGGATGCACACAGATGGATTCACGTTTGGAACAAAGCATTGGTAGATTAGAGCAAGTGAATTTAGAAAACTGCCATGAAGCTCACCAATGTATTAAAGGTGCGAGTCATTCGTAAATGTGACCCAGAACCACTAACCCCTTTTTGTTTCTGTGCTTGTGACGACTTTTCAAAGGTGGTTCGACGGTTGACGCGCGCCTGTTACTTTTGATATAAATTATACTATAAATAGGATATCCACTTTAAACAAAAATGGTATTGTATGTTTTTACAAAGATTGTGAAAGACCGCCCATACAGCAGTTTTCATGAGTCATTTACTATTTTTACATACACACTGTCCGGTGAAACGTATTCCTTCCAAACAACATGCCACAGTTCCGACGAGTATGGACCCAATGGGGATACAGAATATAATACTGGTGCCAAAAACGGCGAAATTGACCCATCCTATATCGTCACCTACAAAGGTAATGTCTATTTATTGCCAGAGGTATTTCTTGGAATACAAGTTGCCACGGAGGAAATGTTTGACGAAAAGAAAACATTCGTGTCGACTCTTGTAAAAAAAGCAACAGTCAAATTAAGTGCAGGTATAAAACTTTACCATTACAACGTTGATTGGCCAAAAAAAGATAAAGGTGTCATCGTCAGAATAAGCCAGACGGTCTACGTCGAAAAGGGGAATGTATATTGTCTTCACAACGACGAAAAGGTTACTGTAGAAGTAGACAAGTTGGAAGATGTTACCGTTCCACAATACAGTAGAATGGCGGCGTTTAGACAATGGGTGGGAGCTATTTGAAATAAGAGTACAGTAATGTTAACCATATGGACTATATATTACAATTATTTTGTTGTATATGATATCTTCAGTCATTAATAATATAGCTATGGTCGTAAATTTCCTGTTGGCCATTTGTATTTCAATATATATGTTACTTATCGCATTACAGTTGTTTGATTTGAAAAATGTCTCTTCTTGAAGTCGGTACGTCGGACACGTCGAAATTTCTTAAACGACATTCTAGCAATCGTTTGGGGAGAATATTGGTAATTCGTGGATTTTTTGAACTGTTGGATATAATTTCAACAATTTGTATGGCCGTTCTCGCATCCAAATGTTAATGTCATTATAACTTCTTGGTAATGTAGAATTGTCAGACAATTCTACTTGATATTCTTCTGGTGAGATTTTTGAAATTCCAATCACTAACTTTGGACCACCATAAACAATTGTTCCGCACGCTTTGGGAATTTTTTGTAACAAATCAAATGGCCTGGCCATATTTAGAATACCAATGTCGCACATATATAAGTCATTTGCGTCACGTAAATATATTAAGTCTTGTTCTAAAGGCGTATTTAATTCGTCAATTTGTCGTTTTTCTTTATAGTCTTGGCCCAATTCGTGAACACAGCGCTTTAAATTCTCCAACTTGGACGGATTTTTTATATTGAGATGAAGACCTTTACGAGGTCTAGTTATTGTTTTCCTTTTATAATCCGACAGTGCGGATTCATAATACTTTTGTTTTCGATTATTCAAAAATAATAATTTCGCCACACATAAACGATGACAAAATGCGTCGATTCTACGTTGTTCTGAGCGAAGAAAAATGCGCTCTTCACTAAAATCAACTTTTCCAGGTAAAAAATTGGCCATATCGTGGAAACGTATCAGAGTCCTATCGTGGAAACGGCGTTTAAAGTCATATGGCAGATCAAAATTGTCGTTATCGTTACATTGATGATGTGATGGGCCAAAGATTGAGCGTCCACTGACACGATCACCAGTAATATGATAATTATGCGTATTCATTTCTGAACGTATTAACTTCAAGTCTTTGTAGGTCGCCGTTTCTAAGCCTGCGTTAAATATAATCGCGCCTGAACACTCTGGCAATACGTTTCGTAACTTTCTCAAGAGCGCTAAAGCCATCGAACCACCGAGACTATGTCCGGTAAAAAATACTTGATGAAACGCGGGCAAATCCATCAATACCCTAATTACTAACGCTTCATTATTTTTAAAGCGTGCTGATGCGTCAATTGTTCCGTTGCTCACGTGTAAAACGTTTTGGTTTTTCCATTCCGTATTGCCATGTGTCGTTCCTCTTGTTCCACGGGTTCCAAATACAACCCTACGAAATTTATCTTGGTCACGATAAGTCATATATGTGCATATACTACCTGTTGAATATTCTTTCATGTAACGCAGTCTAGTACCGTCCAACATGTCAACAAACCGCTGCCGTGGTGTTTCATATTCGGCACCTTGACATTGATAATGACCAAGATAAGTTGCGTTTGTAATATCGAGTGCAAAGTTATGTTCAGGACGAATAACTGCTGCATATTTTTTTTCAGATTTTAAATATGTGATGTGAGGTTGGCCGTAATAAAGTTCCTTCTTGTCACGAGGTTTGTGTATTTCGTTGTACTCTTCTTTGTGTTCCCCCCAACTGTTTTCGAATAACATTTGAAATGCTACCCTTGATATTTTGTCTCTTTCCATGCGTGTTTCCCACTCATCGGTTTGTTCGTCAACGTACAGTTGTTCGGCGGCTATTTCTTTGTTTTGATTTTCAATCATTTCTTTGATTTTGACCGATCTTTTTTTCATCCTTTTAAACCATTTTTGCTCGGCCGTTTTTTTCTTCTTCTTTTTAACAACAGGATGTTGTGGAACATAATCTTGTTTAACACTAGTTTTTTCCATACTTTTATTTTTTGTAAACACAGACATTTTAACAAACTTTTACAGTATATATAGTGTTGTTTTTTAAAAAATGGAACAACTCGACACATGCTATACAGGACAAGTATCTAATTTTAAATGTCTCCACAGCAAGAAATCCATCGAAATAGCATCACAAATTTTGAAACAAAAAGAAGCAGAGTATAAAGAAACACACAAATTGAAATTTGATTGTTTTTTCAAGGAAGAGAAGAACTTAGGCAAAATTACACACGAATTTTCCTTGAAATATAAAAAAGGCTACACACCTTTAAAACCTGGCGACATTCTATATTATCCATGTGCCAACGGTAAAGTTGGAAAATTTATAGGCATGGAACACGCCTCCATCTACATAGGCAATGGCGCATGCATACATCTGTGGCAAGACGCTGGTAAAGCCCGGATTATAATAACCTCTGTGAAGTTGGCATGTAGTTCCATTTGTAATTTGTACGCCTTAGATATTTCCAAAATTACATTCATGAACTTTCACGATAGAATAGGTATCATTCGCGAAGCAGTAAAAGCATTAAAAGAAACAGATTTAAAAGGTGGTACACATGGTAATTACAACGCATTTACAAACAATTGTCATCAGTGGGTTTTAGATGTTGCGTCCCTACGAAATCTAACACAAATACACAGTAGATTACATTCGAGATGTCTCCCTTTTAACTTACATATCAAAAAATCTAAACAAATGGCAGAAAAACGCAAAGAGGAAGTTGACAAACAAGTTACGGAAGACGTCAAGGATGCCCATAATAAAATGACTACTATGGCAAATAGGTCGACATTCAAACAATTTGTAAAATGAATACAAATAAATACTAAAAATTTAAATTGCCACAAGTACTGGAACTATGTTGGTCTCTCCCTTCGAAGTTCGAGAAAACTGCTCGACCAACATTTGTAGGGGTATTCCTATTAATTTAAAAAAGAACAAGGGACTACTATACGGAAATTGGTGTACCAAATTCCATCGTCTCCTCTAAAAGGCGGATTTAAACAGTACAACAAAACAACAGTTTGATAGTATTTATTGGGCACTGAATGTCAGAATATGGATAAAATAAATAAGCTCAGTGAAAATCCATGTGTATGCTTGTGTCAATGTGTGTGTGTATTGTTGTGTCTGCCCGTTAGCATTGTCTATAACTTGCTTAAGTCGATTTTTAATTTACTCAAGTATGTTTATCACCTGATTTGTTGCGTTAGTAGTAAGGACAGTGACTCTTATGGAGGAGGTATAGCGGAGGAAGTGGACTTTGCCAGTAAGTTTGATAGACCACTACAATTTGTATAATTCTAATGCAGTACATATTTTCCTTTAAATTCCAAACTGATTTGGAAATCCGAACTCGTTTGGACAATTTCATATTCCTTTTTTTAATTACTTGTTCTCTTTCGCATTTGCCGACATTCACAGCTGTATTCATGCATTAATTATTAATATTTAGGTTTGTGTCCCAGACAAAGATTCAGACACCAAGTGGGGTATGGTATGTATGGTAAAATTGTCGTAAATCTTTTTGAGGGTAGTTTTGTAAATTTTTTTGCCTATTATTTATATTGGATTTTCTGAACCTTCCTATTTTCAGCCTAAAAAGCCGTTCATAAATGAATATGAAACGGTTATGTACCCTTTTGCTGGCTGGATTTTAGGAAGCTAGAAAAAGTTCTGTTATATTATAGGAGGGTATGGTATGTATGGTAAAAAAAAAGCCGGAATCTTTTTGGTCTCACTGAGGACATGGTGTTGAATTTTTTAGTTTCAGAAGCCACTT
>Ga0115572_10002005_pt1 | contig 16450 bp, 11 predicted proteins | sample COGITO_mtgs_1206_FD_88681 | JGI IMG/M metagenome (GOLD analysis project Ga0115572, IMG submission 88681) | Pelagic marine microbial communities from North Sea - COGITO_mtgs_120607 | ecosystem: Environmental > Aquatic > Marine > Epipelagic | place: Germany:Helgoland, sampling site Kabeltonne... | reverse complement strand
ATATACAACACATCTTTTTTGATTTAGATCATACTTTATGGGATTTTGAAAAAAATTCGGATTTAACTTTTAAAAAAGTGTTTGAAAACAACCATATTCGGTTAGATTTAAATTTATTTTTAGAGGTTTATAAACCCCTAAACTTTGAGTATTGGAAATTATATAGAGAAGAAAAAGTAACCAAAAGTGAGTTAAAATATGGTAGGCTAAAAAAAACTTTTGATGCAATTGACTTCACTATTTCTGATGATTTGATTTATTTAATTGCTGACCAGTATATAGAATTTTTGGCTGATTTCAATCATCTTTTTGATGGGGCATTTGAGATATTAGACTATTTAAAACAAAAATACAAACTGCATATCATTACCAATGGTTTCGAAGAAATTCAAACAAAAAAAATGATAAATTCTAATATTTATCATTATTTTGATACAATAATTACCTCAGAATCTGTTGGAGTAAAAAAACCAAATCCGAAAGTTTTTAACTATGCTCTTAAGCAAGCAAATGCAAAAAAAGAGCACTCAATTATGATTGGAGATAACGTAGAAGCCGATATAAGAGGCGCTCTAAAAGTTGGGATGAAAGCGATTCATTGTAATTTTGAAAATGCTATCATACGTTCAGAAGAATTTGTTTCTGTAACCTGTCTTTCAGCAATTAAAAAGTACATTTAACACACATGAAATTTTAATTTCTACCCTAAATGATCATTAAAAAAGATACTTTCACTAATTTTTTAGAGAAAGCAGAAGTAAATTTTTATGGAATGATTGACAATATCGTGCAATTAGCCGATATTGCCTGTTCAAATAGCCTTTCTGTTCAATTTGGCATTAACTTTACGATTTAATAATTAATCTGATGAAAAATAAACTATCTAGCTTGCTGTTTTTTCTAGCACTATTCGCATACAGTCAAAGTACCAAAATTAATAATTATCAATATATAATTGTTGCAGATAAATTTGATTATTTAAAAACTTCAGATCAGTATCAAACCAGTTCTCTAACCAAATTCTTATTAAAGAAGAAAGGATTTAATGTATTTTTAAGCACAGAGAATCTTCCATCAGAACTACTTCAAAATAGATGTTTGGCTTTAACAGCATCAGTTGCTGATGATTCGGGTATTTTTACAGTGAAAAATAAGATAGAACTAAAAGATTGTTTTGGAACTCTTTTGTATTCTTCAAAATTTGGAAAGAGTAAGGAAAAGGAATACAAGAAGGCATACCAAGAAGCAATTAGAAATGCGTATGCGAGCATGACTGATTTAGAATATAATTTCACACCCATACATACAGAAACTATAAAAAATGAGTTGCTAGAAACTGGTGTAACTATCCCAGTAAAGAAGGATGATTCTGTTAAAATAATTCCTCAAGTTACAAAAGGAACCCCATTTACACAATCAAAATCTACCGATATTGTTGCAAATATTCCTGAGATTATCGAAACAGTATATGCCCAAGAAAAACCCTACGGTTTTCAATTAGTAAATACAACACCTGCTATTGTTTTTCAAATTTTAAAAACCAATCTAGATGCTGTTTTTATTCTCAAAGATAAAAATGGTATTTTTTATAAAAAAGGTAAAAATTGGATTGCAGAATATTATATAAAAAATCAAATAGTACAAAAAGAATACCAGGTAAAATTCTAGTAATCGTATTTGCTTTTCCATTTGTTTTTTAAAGTTTCTTTAAACTGATTTTCTCTAAGATTATTTCCAGGCTCATACAATTTGGTTCCAGAAATTTCATCAGGTAAAAATTCTTGTTCAATAAAATTGTTCTCAAAATCATGAGCATATTTGTAGTTCTTTCCGTATTCTAAATCTTTCATCAATTTAGTAGGCGCATTCCTTAAATGCATGGGTACCGATAAATCACCCGTTTTTTGAACTATATTTAATGCGTTGTTTATTGCTAAGTATGAAGCATTACTTTTAGGTGAATTAGCAAGATAGACAGCACATTGGCTTAAAATAATTCTAGATTCAGGATTGCCAAGTACTGCAACGGCCTGAAAGGTATTATTAGCTAAAATTAATGCAGTAGGATTTGCATTGCCAATATCTTCAGACGCAGCAATCAACAATCTTCGTGCAATAAACTTAACATCTTCACCACCCTCAATCATTCTTGCCAACCAGTATACGGCACCATTTGGGTCACTTCCTCGTATCGATTTTATAAAAGCAGAAATAATATCATAATGTTGTTCTCCGGTTTTGTCATATCTGACAGTATTTTTTTGAATTTTTTCTAAGACTAAATTATTCGTAATTTCAATTTCGTCATCAGCAGACACCAATAATTCAAAAATATTTAATAGTTTTCTTGCGTCTCCTCCGGAAACTTGTAATAAAGCATCTGTTTCTTTTAGAGTAATCTTTTTGCTTGATAAGAATTCGTCTTTATCAATTGCTCTGTGTAAAAGCGCAATTAAATCGTTTTTGTCAAAAGAATTTAATATGTATACCTGACAGCGGGAAAGTAGGGCAGGGATCACTTCAAAACTTGGATTTTCTGTGGTTGCTCCAATTAAAGTAACCCAACCTTTTTCTACAGCTCCTAACAATGAATCTTGTTGAGATTTGCTAAACCTATGAATTTCATCAATAAATAAAATAGGGTTTTTTGCGGTAAATAATCCGCCTCCTTTTTTTGCTTTTTCAATAACTTCTCTAACATCTTTAACCCCAGAACTTATGGCGCTTAAAGTATAAAAAGGCCTCTTAGATTCAGTTGCTATAATATTTGCGAGGGTAGTTTTTCCAATTCCAGGAGGTCCCCATAAAATTAAAGAAGGAATAATTCCTTGTTTAATTAAATTTGTTAACACCCCTTTCTTACCCACTAAATGTTGCTGACTAATATAGTCATCAAGTGTTTTAGGTCTGATTCTTTCTGCCAAAGGTTCATTCATACAGTAAAAATAGCAAAGATTTTTGACAGAATTTGCAAAAACTGTATTTGGTGCTATTTTTGTTAACTTTACTACAATGAATACTGATAAACAATTAAAATTAACAAAGTCAATTTTTTTGATACCAATTGCATACGTTCTCATAATTTGGATAATTTATGGAATTGAAATTGCTTTTGGATATAACTTTAACAAGTACGGAGTCTACCCTCGTAATTTGATGGGTTTTAGAGGGGTGTTTTTAACACATTTCATTCACAGTAATACAAATCATCTTTTTAATAACTCCATCCCTTTATTCGTGCTTTTAAGTAGTCTTTTTTATTTTTACAAAGAGGTTGCATACAAGGTGCTATTTTTTGGTGGCTTTTTTGCAGGTTTTATAACGTGGATGATTGCAAGAGAATCTTATCATATTGGTGCAAGTGGAATTGTGTATGTACTCTTTAGTTTTGTTTTTTTTAGTGGAGTCATTAAAAAGCATTACAGGTTAGTCGCACTTTCTTTAATTGTAATTTTTCTCTATGGAAGTATGATTTGGTATATTTTACCAATTAAAGATGGCATATCTTGGGAAGGACATTTGTCAGGTCTTTTGGTAGGACTGTTCTTTTCGATACTCTACAGAAATAAAGGAATTGTAAAAGAGGTACATCAATTTACAGAAACAGATTTTGATTTATTATTTGATGAAAATGGAAATTTTGCTCCCCCTAAAATTGAAAAAAGAGTAGAGGAGGAGTCCTAACTCATTCGCTGTCTTACCGTTTCATATAAGAGGGCACCACAAGCTACAGAAACATTTAAAGAGGCGATTTCACCTAACATTGGTAGCTTTGCTTTGTAATCTACCATTTTTAATATAGAAGGATTTACACCCCTATGTTCAGAACCCATTACAATAGCCATAGGTTGATTTAAATCAATATCATAAATTGAATCTTCAGTTTTTTCAGTTGCAGCAACGGTCTTTATATTTGATGCTTCTAACAAGAACAGCGCATCTTTTAAATGGTCTACTTTACAAATAGGTATTTTAAAAGCTGCACCAGCAGAGGTCTTTATCGTTTCAGCATTTACTGGGGCACTTCCATTTTTTTGGATGATAATTCCGTTGACACCTGTACATTCAGCTGTTCTAATAATAGCTCCAAAATTTCGAACATCAGAAAGTTGGTCTAATAACAGAAATAAAGGAGTTGTGCCACCATCTATTGTTTGTTCGATTAAGGTTTCTAAATCATGAAATTCTACAGGGGATATTTGAGCAACTGCCCCTTGATGATTGTTGTTTTTAGACAATCTGTTTAGTTTCTCAACAGGAACCATACTCGTGGTGAGACTTTTACTTTTGATCAACTTGTTCAATTCATAAAATAACTCACCTCTCAATCCTTTTTGTAGATATATTTTATTAATAGTTGAGCCGCTTTCAATAGCTTCTATAATAGCCCTAATGCCAAAAATATGTGTCGTTTCTGTTGTCATGAGGCAAAGGTATAAAAAAAGAGGCTGATGAATCAGCCTCTTTTTTTAAATTATGATTTTTATTAGTTTACAATTAACTTTTTAGTAATACTTCCCGAGTTAGAATATACTTTAAAGAAGTATAGTCCTTTTGAATATTTACTCAAGTCAATTTGAAAAGTATTACTTTCTATCTTAATTTTTTTGACTAAAGATTTTCCTGTAATATCATAAATATCGTATTTAATTTCTGAGATGTCTTGCATTTTTATATTGAAAATACCCGATGAAGGATTCTTTAAGATACGTATGTTTTTATTTAAATAATCATAGCTATTTACAGATAATGCACTTGCACAATTATAAACAATGATCTCATCAATATACCAACCATCTTTACCGTTACATCCATCACTTCCAAATTCCCATCTAAATTTTATGTTAGAATTTGCGGCAACACCTAAACTTGATAAATTTATTACACTTTGTCCCCAAACGCTATCTTCAGAATTTTCATCAGTTCCAGAAAATACTTCTTCTTCGATCATCGGGTTAAGATTATCGTTTTGTGTAGTTATTGTCATATTGTAAGGATTCACCGTAAAAGAAGAGCCCGGAACAAGTTCCCATGTGTCGCCTCCATCGGTACTGTATTTAACATTACCTCCGTCATATTCTGGCTCAGTTGCAATATTGTGTGTAAAAGCTAACTCAAACTGCCCTTCAGTTGTATTCGGCAGAGTAATCGTAGGACTCTCTAAACGAATAATTCCATGCTGGGTGTCACAAGATCCACCACCACCAGGTTCAAGTCCATTTGCTGGGTTTGGGGCGTAAATTGCAATTCCTTCTCTGTCTTTTGGTAAATTAGTTTTTAAAACCCATTTTCTGGCTTCCCATCCAACTGCATTTTCAGGTAATTCAGAAATGGTCCAATTTTCATTTATACCATCTTCCCAATTTTCAGTAAAAATTGGATTATTAGTACTAGCGTCACAAAGGTCGTCATTCTCACTTAGTATGGTTGTAAAAGAACAATTGTTTTCAGCTCTTAGTTCAACAGCAATTAATGCCTTTACTACCTCATTATAATCAGCAGATGTTATTATTTCCCCTGAGAGCCCTGCTGGTGTTTCTGTGGTAGATAAACCTTCTAGATTAATACCGATTAAATCATTAGTTGAGGCTTCAATGGCATCTGAAAAAGTTGAAAACCCACTAGTTCTTGTTAAATATTCACTTGATGCTCTCCAAAAAATATGTACTGCTTTTGTAAGACCTAATCCGTTTATAGTTTGTCCGTTATAGGTTCCTCCATCCACGATTAAGGCGTAAGCGTGATTCGGGATTCCTGAATTGTAATGAACGCCACCATTATCACCAGTATCACAGTAATAATCAACATCTGTCATTTTCCCTGGGTTATTGTATAAGGTTGGGTCCCACATGTCACGAATAATTCCAAATGCGTCTGCATCCTCTCCTATCTTCCATCTAAGTGAGTTCCTTGAAGTTGAACGAACTCTATTATCTTCACCATCATCCTCATAATTATTTATCAAGTCGATAGTTTCTCCCCATACATCTGAGAATGATTCGTTTAAAGCACCAGATTCATAGGAATAAATTAAGTTAGATGTGTATTGCGTATATGCATGGCCCCATTCATGTGCTACTACATCGTCTGAAGCTGTGCCAGTACAATAATTTGTAGTTACTCCGTTCCAATTGGCATTGGGACAATTGATGTCTGGATCATTATTAACGGTTACCATTTCGGCATCATTATTATTGTAAGAGATAACGTTAAAAGTATTGTTAAAAAAGTGGTACACATGACCAGCTGTTTCTACTTCATTCTTTTGCCACTGATCTAAAAAGAAAGTAGAGCCACCTTCTGTATATCTTAAGTTATTGGAATCGGTACTTCCTTCATAGAGCTTTCTTTTTAGAGCGTGCGCAATACCTGTAAATTGCTCTATTAATTTTCCTGAATGTGCGTCAATAAATAAAAATTCTCTAACGTCTACATCATTTCTCACTTCAATTTCGTATGTTAAGTGTTTAGAAGTTATATGTCCTTGGGCTAAACCTTTTGGAAATACATACAGTTTGTTAGATATAATTTTTAATGCTTTTCCAGATTGATTTAAATTCTGATTTTTAATTATCGCGAGTGCTTTATTATTGGCATCTGAAATACTCACTCCAGGAGTGATATTTAGATTTATGTCAGGAATGATATTACCGTTTATAGACTTTATATTATCATTTTTATCAAAATGAAATTTAAGTTCAGTATCGAAAACATCTACACCTTTATATTGCTGTTGAAGTGTATAATGTTTTAAACCATACATATCAGTCTTAAGAGCTACAAATTTTAGACTCTCATTAATATTTTCTATGGCGTATATGGATTTGTATTGAGATAAAAAATTGTCTACTTTTTTCTCAATTGTATTTCCGGTTGTAATGTAGGGTTTTGTAATCGGGAATTTAATGAAACCAGGAACATTTAAATTTTTATTTAAACTAATGGTTGCTTTTGTATTATTTTGAAGTATTTTAATAGTATTATTTTGTGCATGTATATGATGCATTGAAAATAGGACAGTAATGATTAATATAATTTTCCCTTTCATTTTGTAAAAAATTTTATTATTAATTTGTAAATTTAACAAAAATAAAAATAACTATTAAAAAATTAACATTTTTTTATGCGTTTTGTAATATTAAAAAAACCACTTATACTCTTGTATAAGTGGTTTTTATTATTTTAATAAATGTACTAAATTTTAAATTTATTTACACCTACTGTATAGTATATACTTGATCTACAACATCACCGAAACTATTAGCTACCCTTATAGATAAAGTGCCATCTGTATTCACTGTTCCGCTTAAAGCATTTGAACCACCAAATGCATCAGTCCATGCACCAGTAAGGTCTAAACAAGGTGTTAAAGTAATTGTTTGTTCTTCAAGAAAAGTATAACCATACATAGTATACCATTCTACGTAAACACCTGCCCAACCGTCAGAGAAGGTATAAGTACCATTTCCATTATCAGTAACTACAACTGTAGAAGCAAAGTCAACCAATGGATTGTTCGTTGGACCCGGATCTGTTGATTCTCCATTTGTAACAACATCATAAGTCCCCGCAATACTTGGTGCAGCGCTATTTTCACCTATTTCTTCTATAGTATAGTTTTCACCTGACTTTGATACTTTGGCCATAATTAAATAGTTGTTAGCACAAGCATATTCAGTAGATAAACCATTAGAAAATGTATGTTTTTGACCATTGATAATACCTACTTGATTAAAAGTAAGTGTTATATTTAGGTCTCTAATAATATCTTCCATAGATTCATAAATATCTGCTACTAAATAGTATTCACCATCAGGAGCATCACCAGATAAAGTATACGTTTCATCCGCAGCACCATCTGCTGTTTGCAAAATTTGCGTGTAAGGTACATTTGTCAATGACAGACGTAAATCTGCAAAGTCATAGGCATCAATCGCTGTACCTGTATCGTCCGTTGTTGCTGTTGAAATATCCCAAGACATACCTACAACTAAATCACTGTCCGTTAAGTTTGCAATATTAAAACTCACTGTTTTTGAACTCACACTACTAACATTAGCTTCGTTACCAACTCCAATTTTAATTGTGGCTGTTTCAGTGTCTTCAATAATTTCATCTTCATGAATAGTGATAACATCAGAGGCACTTAGACTTCCTTTCTTAATGGTTACTGAACTTGGCATTGAGAAATCCTCACCAGCAGTAGCTGTACCTTCCGTTTGTTCTAAGTAAACAACAACATCAACAGCTTGTGTTTCAGAAATTGATACGGTAAAATCATAACTTTTTTCTGTTTCTACCAATGTTTGAGATTCAGAGAACCCCAAACTTACTTCTAAAGATGGAGATGAAACTGAAAGAACAGAATCATTCGCATAATCATCATTTTCTGCACAAGAAAACATTAATAATAATGTTAAAAAGGAAAATGATATTTTTATTAATTTATTTTTCATTTTGTTATAGTTTTAAATTTAATCTACTTTTTTAGTTAACTTTTCGAAAAATTCTCTCGTTGCTCCCACACCTCTAAAATAACCTACAGTAAATTCTAAGACATCTGCTCCATTTACATCGTCTGGGATTGCTCTAGATGTAGTATCATCACAAGTAATGCTCTCAAAAGCACCAGTACCCCCAGTACAAGTCATGGCAGGTGAACCATTCAATAATAATCCTGCTTCCTCTAAATCTACGTCTAATACGGTAATAATATTTGTATCGTTATCTACAGTAAAGTAAAATTCATTATCGTCCCAATAAGCCAATCCAACGTGCCTATACACGGTAGCATTGACAGATTCTATTATTCTTTCAGTACCATCCCAATTACCAATATTGCTGCCTGAATTCCAGTATACACTATTTTCTGTATCGTATACTCCAGCATATCTGGTTCCTACAGCAACCTTAGTTGTTTTTTGATTGAAATTAAGATCACCTTCAGAAGTATTGGAAGCATACCTTAATTGCCAGTAATCTCCAATATTTAGGTTTCCATCATTGTCTGGTAAAGGTTGATCATCTATAACTAAATCTGTTATTAGTTCACCATAGGTAAAACTAAATGAGAAATTTACTAGACTTCCAATAGTCGTTTCGTCTATTATTATTGTTTTTAATAACACTTCATTACTAACGCTACCTGTGGTATTGTTAACAAAAGATTTATAGATATCTACTGAAGATGTTTGTTCATTTCCTTGAAACAAACTCCCTGCTGCAGAATAGGTTGCTCCACTTCCTACAACGTAACTAATAAGAGGGTTGTTTACTGAAACGTACCCACCCACAGTTGCATTACCGGTTAGTTCATCATTATCGTTATCTACACAGGCTATTATTGTAACTAGTGCAAATAATGTAAGTAATAAATATTTTATTTTTTTCATTTTTATGTTTTTAAATTATTAAACTTATTGCCAGAACAAAGGTGCAACTAAATTATCTCCACCTAATGTTTGAACACCTGCATCATAACTTGCTTTGTTTAAAGAAGGTTCTGTGGTTGGGTAGTATAAACGTGAAGGTATTTGATCGATATCTCCTTCGGCAGCTGGTTCTAAAACAGGAATTTTGTTTCTTCTCCATTCTGTCCAGCTTTCAAATCCCTGACCAAATAAAGCAATCCATTCTTGGGTTGCTATTTTAGTACGTCCATCTGATTGCGTCGTAAAATCAATTCCATCCTGAGCTAGGTAATCATTTGCACTTAAACCATTAAATTCAAAACTTGATTTGATACCTTCTTTGTACCATTCTACTGCTGAAGTTATTCCTCCAGTAATATATCCTTCATTAGTTGCTTGTGCAATTAAAAATGATAATTGAGAGTATGACATTAATACACCAGGAAGTGTTGCCGTTAAATATTTTTCACCTAACGGAGAGATATTCGCATATGTATATCCTAAATCCTCATTCGGTAAAGTTGTTTGAGCCCCAAAACCTGAAGGCTTACCAACAATATTTCCAGAAGCATTTTCACCTGCATATACCGCTAATCTATCGTCATTTAATGCTGATAAAATCTCAACCATTACAGAATTTATTTTATATTCTGCTCTGTTTCCGTCAACAATCGTCTCCCAAATAGGGTTTGCATCAGGTGCTGCAGATAAATACGTAATTTGTGCATTGTCCGCATTAGAGGTAAACATTTTACCCATCAACGCTTGTAAATCAGCATTCACATTTTTAGTAGATGAGATTCTCATCAATGCTCTAAATTTCAATGAATTTGCTAATTTAATCCAGTTAGAAACATTTCCTCCGTAAAATAAATCAGAGCTACCTGTTATCGTACCTTCACCAGAAGCTAACAATGCAGATGCATCTGAAAGCATTTGAATGATTCCATCGTATACATCCGATTCACTATCATAACTAGGTTTCAAATTATTACCATCTATTGATTGGCTAAAAGGTATTGGACCATAAAAGTCAACCAATGTTTGGTATCCAACTGCTTGCATAACTAAAGAGGCACCTTTTAAACTGTTGTTTCCTTCTGTTTCAGCTAAATCATACATAGCTTTTGATTCGGCAATAACACTAGCATACATTCCATCCCAGATGTTATCGATTACTCCTCTTCTTGGCACATAACGTGCTTCATCATTATACTGAACTTTAGACCATTGCTGAGCCCAACACGCTCCCATGTCTCCACCATATTGTGCTGAGTACATGGTGTTCATATATATTCTTTGTGGCCCTCCCAACAATAGGTGAGCTGGAACTGCTGTGGAGTTATTAGGATCCACATTTAACTCTTCAAAGCCTTCATCACACCCTGTGAATAGAACAAAGCTTAAAAAAGTATATAAAATTATATTTAATTTTTTCATAATTTGTCTGTTTTGATTTAATTAAAATCTCATGTTAATATTAAAACCAATATTTCTTGCTGATGGAGATTGACCAAATTCTTGTCCTTGTTCTCCATTAGAACTACTAAATCCAGTTTCAGGATCAATGTGAGGAGCATTCTTGTATAAAATAGCAAGATTTCTACCTACGATTGAGAATTTTAATGATTTAAGAATAGATTTTTCAATGAATTTTTGAGGTAATGTATACCCAATTGATACTTGTCTAAGTTTTACATAAGAGGCATCAAAAATAGCACTTGATTCAATCGAGTTCGAGTATGATGATTGGTTGAATGCTTTAGCAGAAACAACTACATTATTAGCTACATAACCGCCATTGCCATCAGACATAACACCATTTCCAACTAACCCTGTCTCTCTTCCGATCAATGTTTCAGATAAAGTTCCAGCATATCTTCCCCAAGAGTATGTCATACTGTGTACATCACCACCAATTTTAGCATCTATCAAACTAGAGAAATCAAAATCTTTATAACGTATAGAGAAATTAGCTCCACCCGTCCAGTCTGGCGCAATGTTTCCAATAATTTTTTGAGATGAGTCTATCTTAGGTAAGCCATTTTCATAAATAACATCACCACTTTCAGTTCTTTCAAAATCTCTACCAATTAAACTACCATAAGGTTGTCCTGGTCTTGCTTCTAAACTCAATCCCCATTGACCTCCTAAAACATAGGTATCTAGACCTCCTAATGAAGTTACTTCGTTATTGTTTTTAGCAAAATTTAAGTCGACATCAAAGCTAAAGTCCTCTTTTTTGATTAATGTACCACCTAACTGAAGTTCAATACCTTTATTACTCATGTCTGCAATATTATCCCATACATTGGTAAAACCAGTGGCTGCAGTTACTTGAATCGGTAATAATAAATCCTCACTTTGTGCATCGTAATAAGTTGCGCTAAAACGCAGTCTGTTGTTAAACATTTTTGCATCGATACCAAATTCAATACTAGTTACCATTTCCGCTTTTAAGTTCGGATTATACTGAGTATTAGGAATACTAGCTTGGTTTCCAAAACCGGAATTACTTAGTCCGTAAGTCTGATTCAAAGAATAAGCTCCTAAAGCTCCAGTACTACCTACTTTTGCCCAACTTCCTCTTATTTTTAAGAAGTTTATTTTATTTTCCTTTAATACTGGAAAAATGTCAGATATTAAAGCAGATCCAGTTACCGAAGGGTATAAGAAAGAATTATTCGCTACAGGTAATATACTCGACCAGTCATTTCTAGCAGTAAAGTCTAAGAAAAACATGTCTTTGTATGAAAACTGACCATATGTATACAAACTGTTAATTTGCTGATCAGAATGATAATTTCCTAACACAGCAGTTGAACCTGTTTGTAAATTAGATAAGTTGTACAAATTTGGCAATTCTAAATTTGGTAAATATCCTGAAATTCTATTGTAGGTTCTGTTCATGTGGTTTCCACCAAAACTCAAAGAAAAACCAAAGTCTTCAGTAAAGTCTTTATTGTAATTTAATAAGAAACTAGCATTTATTTCTTCGAAACGAATTTGTCTTTCTGAGTAAGAACCATTTTGTGCATTGTTGCTACCAACAGCTTGTCTATTTGTATCTAACTGGCTAAACGTATCTAAACCTAACTTTGTTGAGAGTGTTAAATCATCGGTTAATTGAGAAGTTAAATCTACATTCCCAATAAGACGATCTTTTTCAAAAGTATTTGTATTGGTTTCTAAAACCCAATAAGGGTTGTTTTGGAAGTTGTGATTCCAGTTCAATGGAGTTCCTTCTGCAGCAGTTCCAACGGGTGCTAGTGGAAAGTTTCTCCAATCTTTTAAATCTGAGAAATTTACTTGTCTTGCAGACCAAATAAATTGTTGGAATGCATTTTCGTTGTTATAACCAGTAATTGGAAGGTTGTCACTATTTTGATTAACGTAGTTTAAAGAAACACTCGCTTTCAGGTTGTCACCAAGTTGCATAGCTCCACTAAGTCCTACAGAGAATTTTTTTAGTTCTGTAAAAGGCATCATCCCTTTCTGATCACTATTTCCTATTGATAGTCTAAATCCACCGCTTGAAATAGAAACATTGTTAGAAACGTTAAAACCAGTATCAAGGAAGTCTTTAACGTTGTCTGGATGTGAAATCCAAGGAGTTGGATTACCATTGTTTGTTAACTGAGAGTCCCATTGAACAAAACTTAAACCCGCATCTAAAGCTGGTCCCCAACTTTCATCAACACCATCACCTACACCGGCGCTTGCACCATCAACATAATTAAAGAAATTAGTATCTCCACCCTGTCCATATGAATTTTGGTAATCAGGAAGTAATAATGGGTTAGACATTGTAACATTTGTATTTACAGAAATACTGAATCTTTTGTTAGCATCTCCTTTTTTTGTGGTAATTACAATTACACCGTTACCAGCTCTTAATCCGTATAAGGCAGCTGCGTTTGGTCCCTTTAAAACAGTAATAGATTCTATATCATCTGGATTAAGATCTGAGGCACCGTTTGGTAAATCAACACCACCACCAGAACCAGCATTACCAAAGTTAGCGTTGCTAATTGGCACACCGTCTACAACATATAGTGGCTCATTGTTACCTGTAATAGAAGAGTTACCCCTCAATACAATTCTTGAAGAAGCACCAACACTACCAGATGTTCCAGTAACTTGGACTCCGGCAATTTTACCACTAATTGCATTTGTAATATTGCTTTCTCTAGCTTCTGTCATGGCATCTCCTTTGATACTTTGTACAGAATAACCTAAGGCTTTTTCTTCTCTTTTAATACCAAAAGCAGTTACTACAATTTCTTCTAATACTTCACCACCCTCTTCTAGAGTTACGTTAATAGTGTTTGAGTCTCCAACTTTTTTGTTGGTTGTTTTATAACCTAGGTATTGAAATACTAAAACATCTCCAGAATTTGCCATGATAGCATATTTTCCATCAAAATCGGTTTCTACACCTTTAGTAGTTCCCTCTATTATTACACTAACTCCTGGTAGAGCTCCTGATTCATCAGAAACTGTTCCGGAAATAGTCTTTTCTTGTGCAAAATTAATTTGCACGACCAACGCTAGAAATAGCGTTAAAATTCCATTAAACTTTGTCTTCATATTTTTATTATTTGAATTATTTGACTTCAAAAATCTTAAATAAAAGTTAATAAAACAACTTTTTTAACACTAAAATTCAATAATATGTTTAATTATGATGATAAATACTGTTAATTTTTTATATAAATATCATGTTTTCAGATAGTTATTTTTTTGTTTCTGTTGATTCGAGTTTGAGGCTATTTTTTTATTTTCATTAAATTCTATCTAAATTACATTAATCAATTATATAATTATTTATTAATTGATGTTGAATATCAGTTTTTGATAAAATTTTAACATTTTTTTTAATTTAAAAGAAGTTTATCCAACTAATACTCAATCTACTTTTATGAAAGTCAAAATTTTGTGATGAATTTTTTCCTATTGCTGTACTCAAATTTATCTGAGTGTTTCTTGCCGTGAAAAGATACCCTAAACCAATACTAAAAAGATTTTCATTTTTTTGGTTGGTTTTAAATTTTCCAAAATCAGTAATACTATATAGGTAGGATTTTTGTGAGGTTAAAAAACGATACTCTATATTAAAGTAGCTATAGCTGTTCGTAAAGATACTTTGTTCAAGAAAACCTCTAATAGAATTTGCACCTCCAACTCGAAACAGCTCATTGTCTAAATAATTATTAGAGTTTAAATAGGAAGTGTTGTTTTTTATAAAAATACTATTTCTGAAGTTGATACTCCACAAATAAGAAGCTAATACTTCTATTTTAAATTGATTCGAATTTTCCTGACTTGTTTTCCTTCTTCCAAAACTAGGATTGATTGCTAGTGAAAATAAATCATTAAAGAAGAAATCGTTTTTAGGGATGTTGTATGTAAATTGAAGTCCAAAAAAGTAATTATTGAAAGAATTTATATTCTCTGTGTTGTTTATGGTAAGGTGCTCAGATGACTCAGTATTGTAGCTTATTGCTAGTTGAGTTTTTGAAGCTATGTTGTAGGATATTTTTGAATTAAAAGTTGTGTTTAAAAAAGTGGAGTCTTGTTTGTAGATTGAAAATGAAATTTGAGGCGTGAATTTTGAGTTAAATACATATGGGGTCTTGGAAGTTAATTTTAGCTCTTGCCTTTCTTCACCAATGCTATTCCAAAATAATTCAAACTGTTCTCCCTTGTTAAAAAGATTATTGAATTTTAAATCTACATTACCATTAAATAATACTTTTCCATTTTCTTTAGAAGTAAAACTTACTATTCCGTCAAAACTATTGTGTTGTTTTTTCTTAAAATATAGAAATAATGACGTAGAATCTTTTGTAAATAATACTTCAGGAGGTTTTATAACAGAAACGAATCTTAAGTTTTTTGAAGCTTTATGTATTTCAGTTACCCTAAACTGATTAAAAACACTTGAGTCGTTAATGTTAAAATAATTTTTTAAATAAGATTTAGGGAAGTTTTCATAGCCTCGTATAATAACATTATTAATAATTCTCTTTTTAGAGCGTATGATATCCAAATCAGCAAGTAAAGTTTTATTTTTAATGGTGACATTTTGAAGTTGAACCTTCGAAAAAGAGGCTCCTGTTTTGTCTAGATTGTTTGAGATTTCATGCAATGTGTTTTTAAGGTCTTTAATAGGGATATTGATTGTGTTGTTTTTAACCTTTGAGTTTTTGATATAAATTTCAAATCCTGAATGGATCCTAATCATGGCATTTTCAATTTTACCGTTTAAAGAAAAATAAGCAGTATATTGTTTGTTTTCTTTTTCAATTTTATGAATTGTATTTGTAAAATATCCTAAATTTTTCAAATAATCAGATGCTTTGTGAATTTCCAAAATGATTGTTGCAGTGTCTCTGTGTTTTTTTGTATAATCGATTTTCTCTAAAATCGATGCTTCAATTTGGTCTTTGGAAGTAATTTTTAATGTTAAATCTTGAGCCAAGAGGCCTCTCATCGAAAATAATGTAGAAATAATAAAGATATAATAGGTTCTTTTTTGCTTCAAAATGGATAAAATATATGTTCAAATGTAAAATAAAATCACAAAAATCTACCAATATAAAATCATTAAGAAAAAATAACTTACTGATATTTGAATAATTAGAAATTAATTGTACATTTGCGCACTCTTAAAAAAGAGACAATGTTTAATTATAAACGAAAAACAGTAATAATTTAGTATGCCAACTATTCAACAATTAGTTCGTAAAGGAAGAACCAAAATAACTAAGAAGAGTAAATCGGCTGCTTTGTCGTCTTGTCCTCAAAGGCGTGGAGTGTGTACACGTGTTTATACTACAACACCTAAGAAACCTAATTCAGCAATGCGTAAAGTTGCCAGAGTTAGATTGACTAACGGTAATGAGATAAACGCTTACATTCCAGGTGAAGGACATAACTTACAAGAGCATTCGATAGTATTAGTTAGAGGTGGAAGGGTAAAAGATTTACCAGGTGTTAAATATCACGTGGTACGTGGAGCATTAGATACAGCAGGT
>Ga0115572_10002002_pt1 | contig 16472 bp, 16 predicted proteins | sample COGITO_mtgs_1206_FD_88681 | JGI IMG/M metagenome (GOLD analysis project Ga0115572, IMG submission 88681) | Pelagic marine microbial communities from North Sea - COGITO_mtgs_120607 | ecosystem: Environmental > Aquatic > Marine > Epipelagic | place: Germany:Helgoland, sampling site Kabeltonne... | reverse complement strand
TAGTGCTGTAAAAGCAACAATCAATGAAGAGGTGACCCGTGCTGCTGCATGGTTAAATACAGAATTAGCAACCCTCGCAGAACAAGAAAAATATAACCATTTTATTTATACCCTAAAATCTTATGAACACATTATCGACTCTGGTTTAAATACAGAAACAATTAATCAGCATCAGCCTAAAATGATAAAATTAGGGAAGATCCAGTGCCAAGAAATGCGAAAAAACCTGAATCAACACAGCTATTTTTATCATGACATCTGGCAATCCTATTGCGCCAACTTTGGTGGAACCCAGCACTATAAATTGAGCGATGACCCAAGCCGGTTTTCAGGCCCCAGCATTACCACATCAAAACTCTATATTTCATCCGAATTAGAAGTTTCACGAAACACATTCGGGCAAGCTCTTAGCCAACAACTTAATCAAAGCCTATGGTTTTCAGAACACTCAAGCAAAACATTACCGATGAAATTAAGTGGCAGAATAAGCTATAAGAAAAAAACAAAAAGCCATATATTTAGCTTTACTCATACTAATAAAAAAGAAATATTTGAAATCATTAGAGATGAAAAGAACCCTAAACTAACTAAGCGCAAACTAGTTAAAGTTATACCCTACGAAAAAACGCTTAAAGTTAAAGGGCAGGTTTTTACTGAATCTGTTTTTCATAACTTATCACTCACAAGCATACTTCATAAAAAATCTATAAAGGCTTCAGAAGTTAGCGCTAAAAGAGATTACCAAACCTATGCGCATCAAGCCTATTTTAAAAAGAAAAACATCCGCCCGCTAAAACCTACATTTTTTGATACCAATAAATGGATTTCAAATATTGGTAACAAAACAACGGGCATAATAATGAACGATCTAGATAACGCATGGATCGCTTATTTCTGTTCACAAGAACCGGCTTTTGGTTTACCTGAGTTTGAAAATTCTGCGCGCTGTGCACAGCTAGCACCCGCCCATCCAGTCGTAACTAACTGGATCAAAAATGAATTTGATTTAACTTATGATCAGCTGAAAGTTTTACTGCATGAAGAACAGAGGCCATAAAACAGACACGCACAAAAAAGCCTGCTAAAAAGCAGGCTTTTTTATAAATTAGATATTCAATTAAATACCTTAAAAACGCTTTTTAAACGTCGTTTTCTGACGAACTTTTTGCTTACGGGCCTGACGATCAAACTTCTCTTTCTCTTGACCATCCAAGTGCTTAACAGGTTTAGCTTCAACACCCGCTAATGTACATAAATCATCCGCTTCTTTTTGCTTTAACTCAATCCAGGTACCCACTGGCACTTGCTTAGGCATGAAAATACAACCATAGCGCACACGTTTTAAACGGCTCACTGTTACGCCCTGAGAATCCCACAAACGACGCACTTCGCGCTTTTTACCTTCCATCAATACCACGTGATACCACTGGTTTGAACCATCACCGTCAAAGTATTGAACATCAGTAAACTTCGCCATGCCATCTTCTAACATAACGCCTGTTTTTAGATTTTTAATCATTTCTTCGGTCACTTCACCACGAACACGTACTGCGTATTCACGGTCAATACCGGAAGAAGGATGCATTAGTTTATTCGCCAGCTCACCATCTGTTGTGAACAATAACAAACCACTGGTATTAATATCCAAACGGCCAACGTTTACCCAACGTTCGCCCTTTAATTTCGGCAGTTTATCAAATACTGTTGGACGACCTTCTGGATCATGCTGAGTACACACTTCACCTTCTGGCTTATTATAAGCAAGGATTCGACGTGTTTTCCCTACCCCTTCCAACTTGATTTCTTTACCATCAACAAGAATTCTATCTAGGTGGCTAGCACGTTGACCTAACTCAGCAATTTCGCCATTAACCTTAATGCGACCATCAGCAATCCAGCGTTCAATCTCGCGACGTGAACCTAAGCCAGCAACAGCCAGCAATTTTTGTAAGCGCTCATTCTGATTCATAGTGCTTATCTAACCTTTATCTTTCGTACAGTTATATTTGACGAATAATTACCATCAGTCGTCAAACAAGGAATTTTTCTTTGTGCTCGAACCTTGAGCTAATGAAGCACTTCCTAAAGGCTCTTCTTCTAAAGAGCTATCTTCTAAGCTTAGTTAACTTTCTAAAGCTTCTTCCGCCAAGCGCTCTTTCTCAAGTAGCTCTTCTTCAAAAGACATCTCTTCCAAAGCGGCCTGCTCTAAAGCTTCTTTTTCTTGTTGCTCTCTTTCAAGAGCCTCTTGTTCTAAAAGCTCGCGCTCAATCGCAGCTTCTTCAGCTAACAATTCTTTTTCAGCGTCAATATTATCTTCTATCGAAGGCTCTGCCTGATGCTCAACGGTAGCCTCACGACCTTGCTTAGACTGGCGTTCAGATTCTTGCTGCATCAACTGCTGCATCAATCGCTCTTGTTGCTGAAGAAGCGTTAACTCTTCTTCAGGCTGCTCAGTCGAAGAATTGTTTAACGATGCCTCTTCATTACTACCTGCTAAACGCGCTTGGTGATCAGCAATTTTATCAGCAAGATCAATAACAGTTGGGCCATCAGCTTCATTCGAATTAGAAGACAATCTTTGTTGAGTTCTATTCGCCATATCACTAAAAGATGGCTGAGCATATTTATCCGCCAGCTGTCTTTCGGTTGCCGCCTCTTCAGCCAACTGCTCTTCCGCGGCTTTAGCCTGACGCTCAGCTTCACGCTCTGCCGCCAACTCTTCCTCACTTGGCTTGTTGAAAACATTATCTTCAACTTGATCAATCAGCTTCTGAGCTTCCTCTAATTCTAATTCAGTCTCGGCCAGCACCTCTTCGCCACGGGCCTCCACATCATCTTTATTCTCAAAATCGTATTCACGTGTAACAGAAGCTTGTTTTTCGGCGTTAATTAAATCGAGATTTTCATTCGCGTCATCTATTTCACGAATTTCATCCAAACTTGGTAACTCGTCCAAGCTTTTAAGGCTGAAATAATCCAAAAATTCTTTAGTTGTCGCGTACATCGCAGGGCGCCCTGGCACATCTCGATGACCCACAACACGCACCCACTCACGGTCCAATAAGGTACGAATAATATTACTGCTAACCGCAACACCGCGAACATCCTCAATATCGCCACGAGTAATAGGCTGACGGTAAGCAATCAGTGACATTGTTTCAAGTAATGCTCGAGAATAACGCTGTGGTTTTTCATCCCATAAACGAGTCACCCAAGGTGCTACGTCTTTACGCACTTGAAGACGATAACCTGATGCAACTTCCACCAACTCAATTCCACGGCCAGTAAAATCTTCCATCAAACTATCCAATGCTTCTTTAATCACTGGGCTTTTTGGTTTTTCATACTCTGCAAATAATAGCTGCAAGCGTTCAACTGAAAGCACTTCACCGCTGGCCATTAGAGCTGCTTCAATAATTTGTTTTAACTTAGTTAATTCCATTTTTTATTGAGTAACCTTATTTTCAGTCGAATCAAAATCTGATGTGTAATCTTCGCTTAATAGACTAGATTCAATATGCCCTGGGCCATCAACACGTGCCTTTACGTGAATAGGGCCTAATACCTCATGCTGAACTATGTCTAATAGCGATTCTTTAATCAGCTCTAACATCGCTAAAAAGCTAACCACAACCCCAAGACGCCCTTCTTCAGGGGTAAACAAATCCGCGAAACTGACAAAATGTCCGCCTTTTAACTGCGCTAAAATACTCGACATACGCTCTCGAGTAGACAGTACTTCTTTTGCGACTTCGTGTTTCTCAAACATTTGAGCGCGTCGCATAATCGCCCCCATTGCCAGCATTAACTCCCTCATATCTACTTCAGGATGAGCTCGTTGCTGGATCTTTTCAGGTGCATCGACTTGCGCCACAAAATTATCTCGACCTATACGAGGAAGCTCTTCCATATCTTCAGCGGCTTTTTTAAAGCGTTCGTATTCTTGCAAGCGACGGATCAATTCTGCTCTTGGATCTTCCTCTTCTTCATCTTCACCGTCTTTATTTCGCGGCAGCAACATACGACTTTTAATTTCCGCCAACATTGCAGCCATCACCAAATATTCTCCGGCCATTTCAAGCTGCATAGACTGCATCATATCGATATAGCCCATATATTGAGCCGTTATTTCAGCGACATTCACTTCCAATATATCAAGGTTCTGCTTGCGAATAAGGTAGAGCAATAAATCGAGAGGTCCTTCAAATTGCTCAAGGATAATTTCTAACGCATCCGGTGGAATATACAAATCCATAGGCAGTTGCGTCATCGGCTGACCTTGAATCAACGCAAACGGCATTTCACTTTGACGCGCAACAGGAACTTTTTTGAGTGAGGCCTGTTTAAGCGAGCCATCAGAAGAAGGCATTTCCTTTACAGATTCTGGATCAACAGGCAGAGGCACTTCTAACTGTTCAATCTCAGCCTCTTGCGTCGTGCTTGTCTTTTCAGAATCTGTTTCGTTCGTCATTTTCTACACTGAACTCATCTATATGAATAAGGTATAAGATCTATTTACTTAACCCATAAATACCAACAGCTTGACGAACGGCATCCATCATACGTTGGCTTTCAATACGGGCCTTCGCAGCACCTTTTTGAAGCTCTTCTTCAATGTCTTGTGGACGTGTTAACAGTTCATTGTAACGTTCACGAGCTTCGCCAATTTCTTCGTTGATTAAAGCAAATAGTTGCTTCTTAGCATCTCCCCAACCAATACCATCTGCAAACGCTTGGCGCATTTCAGCCGTCTGCTCCTCATTGGCAAATGCTTTCCAAATTTGGAAAACAGGAGAGTCATCAGGATCTTTCGCTTCGCCTGGCTCAAGCAAATTGGTTTGAATCTTATTGATGTGCTTTTGCAGTTTCTTTTCGGTTAGAAACAATGGAATCGTGTTGCCATAGCTTTTACTCATTTTACGACCATCAAGGCCCTGTAAAATGGCAGCGTCGTCGCCCACTACGTATTCAGGTAACGTAAAAATAGGTTGTTTTTTACTCGAGTAGATATGATTAAAACGTTGAGCGATATCACGGGCCATCTCTATGTGCTGAATCTGATCTTTTCCAACGGGTACTTTATCGGCACCAAACATAAGAATATCAGCTGCCATCAATACTGGATAATTGAATAGACCCATCGTGATGGCTTTATCAGCATCCTCACCATTTTCAATATTCGCATCTACCGCACCTTTATAAGCATGAGCACGGTTCATCAAACCTTTTCCACATACGCAATTCAGCATCCAAGTAAGCTCTGGGATTTCACGAATATCTGATTGACGGTAAAACATGGTATTGTCAGTATCAAGACCCAGCGCAAGCCAAGTCGCTGCAATTTCCATGGTAGATTGATGAACAAGTTTAGGATCTTGGCACTTAATCAAGGCATGATAATCTGCCAAGAAAAAGAATGAGTCGATTTCACTATTTTGGCTTGCTTCAATTGCGGGACGAATAGCGCCAACATAATTACCAAGATGCGGAGTACCTGTGGTGGTAATTCCGGTTAAAACACGCTGCTTGCTCATCAAATGCTCACTTATACATGGATACTGATCGCCGAATTTGAATCTAACTTAGATGAAGATAAAAGTGGCGGTAATAAAGCCCGTTATCATACCTAAAATACGCCTTTAAATTAAGCGCTAAATTCACATAACCAGTAGTCCAGTGGGCGTTACATCAATAGCCGCAAACTCACTGCTATTCTAAGAAAGCCGAGGCATCTCCTACACCTTGGCGTAATAACACGGTTTCTTCATCCGTCAAATCCAGCACGGTCGTTGCCTCAAATCCACAATAACCGCCATCAATCACAAGATCCAAACTGTGCTCTAGGGTTTGACGAATGTCATATGGGTCTGAAAGAGGTAATTCATCCCCTGGCATAATTAAGGATGTCGACATTAAAGGTTCATTCAACTCTTCTAGAATGGCCAATAAAATCGCATTATCAGGCACCCGCATACCGATGGTTTTTTTCTTTGGCTGAATTAAGCGTTTAGGCACTTCTTTCGTCGCATTCAAGATAAAAGTAAATGCACCTGGGGTATGCTGTTTTAACTGACGATACGTTGCGTTATCAACTTTTGCATAATTAGATAATTCGGATAGATCTCGACACAACAAGGTGTAATTATGTTTTTCATCCAATTGACGTAACGATCGCATACGCTCCATTGCTGATTTATCACCAATATGGCAAACCATCACATAAGCACAGTCTGTCGGCAATACGACTAACCCACCTTTTTGAATAATCTCAACAGCCTGTTTAACCAAGCGCGCTTGCGGGTTCTCTGGATGAATCTGAAAAAATTGGCTCACGATTGATTCCTCACTTTACTATTAGCCCACTATTTACGAACATTTACCCTATTAAGCAAGGATTATTAATTAATACAACATCACCTTCCCAATGTCTATCTAGACAGGGTTTTAGATCGCACAAAAGGTAGAGAATTCCACAAACTTCAAGCAATTGGTCTATCCTTTTACAATACTATTTGGACAATTATGAACTCCTAATTTTAGAGACAATAAACATGGATAAGGCACTGTTAGAACTAAACACAGTCAAATTACTTCAGGATGATTTACTCTCTAATGTTCAATTTGGCCATTCAGATGCTTTCCCTCATGCACTAGCCAATATCTGCCAACTGACAGGCTCCCAATCTGCACTGATTTTCTCACTCGTCGATGATCTAGCCAATGATGAAATTCGCCTTACTCTCCATGCGCAATTTGAACTAGGAATGCGACGTTTTCGTTTTATTATAAAAAATGATGTACGTGAATCGCTGCTTCTAAATCGTTTATTTATCGAGACCGACCAAAATAACAAAACAGGTGACTGCAAAGACTTAATAACCGCTTTAGCTCAATGTGAAAAATTTTTAACGTACGATGAAAACTGCCATGGTAATAATGAATTTAAAGATTCATTATTAAGAATAAAAAGTGCCCAAAATCATGCATGTAATTTTTTTAATACGAACGAAAGAACTAATGGCTGGCTGTGTTTATATTCAAAATCACCTATCAACGACTTAATAAGTACCTACCCTGTATTACACAACACACTAACTCTATCATTAGTAACAACCGCTCGAATTATCGATCAAAAGAATCGACTTAAGACCTTTCAACAAGTTATCAATCTTATGCCACAAAGGGTTTTTTGGAAAAATAGACGATCTATTTATTTAGGAGCCAATCAAGCATTCGCTAATGATGCTAGTTTAAATAGTCCGGAAGAATTAGTTGGGGTAACAGATTACGATATTTTTCCTGAGCAAGCCGAACTGTTTCGTAGTGACGATGCACATACTATGAATACACAAGTGCATTTGATCAATTCAGAAGAACCACAAAAACATGCTGACGGAAAAACTATTTGGTTAAGAACCTCTAAGCGCCCAGTAACCAATGCGGATAATAAAGTCGTTGGCATGGTCGGCACTTATGACGAAATTACTGATTTAAAAAATGCTCAGGAAGCTCTTCAAGAATCTAAAAATGAATTAGAACGACGAGTAAAGGAACGTACTGAAGAATTAAACAGTGCGCTTTTGGAATTAGAAAAAACAAGAGATCAAATGGTCGAATCTGAAAAAATGGCGGCTCTAGGAGGCTTAGTTTCAGGGGTTGCTCATGAAATCAACACGCCTATTGGCATTGGTATTACCAGCGCCAGTCATCTCGAAGATAATATTCGTAAAATGACAACTGATATGGCCCAGGGAAAATTAACCAAAGCAAGTTTTTCAGAAGGCTGCTCTCAACTCTCTCAATCTTGTGAGCTGATCATCGAAAGCTTGAACAAAGCATCCAAACAAATCGTAAACTTCAAGCGCGTGGCCGTTGATCAAAGTACCGATTCACAACGGATTGTTAATTTTAACGAATACATCGATGCTATTATTGGCACAATTGTTTCTGCTTACAAAAACATCGATATTAATTTAGACCTAGTAATCAATAAAAATATCAGTGCATTTATTTACCCTGGCGCACTATCACAAATCATCACAAATCTGACTGAAAATACAATAATCCATGGGTTTGAAGGTCGAGAAAAAGGCACTATATCCATTAAATGCACGGAATATAACCAAGCAATTCACCTTGATTTTACCGATGATGGAAGTGGCATTGATAAATCTGAAATAGATAAAATATTCGACCCGTTTTTCACTACCAAGCGTGGTACAGGTCGAAGTGGTCTTGGTATGAATATTATTTACAACCTAGTCACTCAAAAACTCAAAGGAAGAATTCGCTGCGAAAGCACTGTCGGAGGAGGCACTTCATTTTTTATAGAGATTCCCATAGAGTAGAAACGTCGGTCAAAAGCTAAAAGCGAGTCCAAACTCCTTGGATTTCTTCAGGTTTAGGAAATATGGGCATAACTCCCAAATCTAAACCAAATTTATTTGGCCCATGAAAATCACTACCACATGACCCCAGTAGACCTTCATCTTGAGCAATCTTTTTAAGCTGCCCTGATTGATTTCGATCCATCAAACCACAACAGATCTCCATAGCCTGCCCACCAGCATGCTGAAACGCCGCAATACAATCCAATAATTTTGTGCGAGTCAGCTTATAATGATGCGGGTGCGCCAACACTGCTTGCCCACCACTTTCGACAATCCACTTAACCACAGTTTCCATTTCCGGCCAGCCCGATTTAACATCGCCGACCTTACCAGCTCCTAAATATTTCTTAAACGCAGTTTGGCGATCACTTACCATTCCTTGTTCAACAAGATATTGAGCGAAATGAGGACGTCCTATTTCACCACCCGCCAAAGCTTCAACGGCTGAGAAATCAATCTTTTTCTGCAGTTTCTTTTCTAAACGCTGTGCAATTGTCTTTGCTCGGTTACGACGCACTTCAGTTTGTGAACGCTCGGCTTCAATAATAACCGGATGCGTTGGATCCATATTTAAACCAACCACATGAATCCCCATCCCCCGCCACTGCGAAGATAACTCAATACCTGGAATTAACGTCAAACCAAGGTCTTTCGCATAGTCTTTAACCTGACGGTAACCCACCATCGTATCGTGATCTGTAATCGCTAATATTTCGATATTGCGATCTATTGCACGATCAACTAACACTTCTGGAGCCAGCGCCCCATCCGATGCTGTAGTATGACAATGTAGGTCTATTTGCGAAGCCATAAGAATTCCTCAATAATAGCCTCCCATTGTATGCCCTAGGATATTGTTCCACAAATGAAGTTACTCATAGATTTTCTGCCAATTGTCATCTTTTTCATGGTTTACAAAATGGCACCTCAATTCATTGAAGCCATTAGTCCTGCGCTTAATGGAGAACAAATACAGATTCTTAGTGATATGCCTGCGATCATAATAGCCACAGCCGTCCTTATTCCCGCAACAATGCTGCAAATTCTATATACCAAGATAACAACCGGAAAGGTAGAGACCATGCATCTTGTCACCTTAGCCCTTGTAGTTATCATGGGTGGTGCTACGGTTATTCTTCAAGATAAAACATTCATCCAATGGAAACCGTCGGTCGTAAACTGGCTATTTGCTGTAGCATTTTTGGGGAGCCGTTTTATCGGCGACAAAACCATTCTAGAAAGAATGATGGGGCAAAATTTAAACCTACCTGTCTCCGCTTGGCAGAAGCTAAATTATGCCTGGGTCGCATTTTTCACGTTTAGTGGTGTCGTAAACCTATACGTTGCTTATAATTTCTCAGAAGATATCTGGGTAAATTTTAAATTATTTGGGTTATTGGGCTTAACAATCGTTTTTATTATTGCTCAATCATTCTATCTATACCAATTCATGAATCCAGAAGGCGAGGAAAAATAAGATGTGGTACGCCATTATTAGCCAAGATGTAGAAAATAGCTTAGAAAAGCGCTTATCCGTTCGTTCTGCACATATAGAGCGCTTACAAACTTTAAAAGATGAAGGTCGTCTATTGATAGCTGGCCCACACCCTGCTATCGATAGTGAAGACCCTGGTAGCCAAGGTTTTACGGGAAGCTTAGTTGTTGCTGAATTTGACTCTTTAGACAGTGCTCAGGCTTGGGCTGATGAAGACCCTTATATAAGCGCAGGAGTTTATCAGCAAGTTATTGTAAAACCGTTTAAAAAAGTACTACCCTAAATACAGTCCGAATAAATATATTTACAACACACTAAAAATAATCAGGGGATTTTTGTGAAACAATTATTTTGCATGCTTTTATTAACCTTAATAACAGCAACCAGCTATGCCGCCGTCGAAAAACGCTATGTAAGCGATCAACTGTGGTTGCAGATGCGCAGTGGCCCAGGTAATGAGTTTCGTATTCTAAAAACACTTTCTAGTGGCACGCATCTCATCTACCTTGAAATGACTGAAAATAAGAAATACACCAAAGTTAAAAATGACAAAGGGATCGAAGGCTGGGTGTTAACTCAATTCCTAGTAAACGAGCCTGTCGCAAAAGAAAAACTAATTCTCTCTGAGCGTGAATTAAGTAAGGTACAAGCCGAACTAAATACATTGAAAGAGAAAACGGCCGCATTAACTAAAGAGAAATCAACATTAAGCGGCGACCGCTCCAGCTTGAGCCGTGAAAAGAAAAGCTTAGAAAAAGAGCTTAAAAGAATCACCGACATTTCTGCAAACGCTTTAGAACTTGATAGCAAAAATATTAAGTTAACCAAACGTAACCAAGAATTAGAAATTCAGTTAGAAACGTTAACCGCTGACAATACTCGTTTAAAGGATGATAAAGAACGCACCTTTATGATTATTGGCGGTGGCCTCATTATCTTAGGGATTATCTTAGGCCTAGCAATTCCTGCTATGCGAGGTGGCCGAAAAGGTGGTGGTTGGTCTTAATAACGACCACTTGTAAACGTATTATGTAATATTTATTACATCGTTTTACATTCATTACATTTTTTGAGTTCAGTCTCGACGAAGATTATAGTTAAAACTACCATTCGATCGAGACAACTCTCATGCATTTATTTAATAATTTTAATCCCTGCACCATCCCCCGAAACGTAATTAAATCTGCTCTTCTAATATTCAGCTTAATTTTAACAGCAACCAGTATGGCTGCTCAGGCAAGTATTACCCCACCTGCTGTTAACCCTTCCATTACTGATGGCGCAGCTATTAACATAGCAGGCCGACAACGAATGCTCAGCGAACGTATGGTTAAAGCTTACATTCAGCTATGCATTGATGTTGATACCCAAAAAGCCCATGCTCAATTGGATGGCGCCAGCGCTTTATTCAAGAAACAATTGGGGCAACTAAACGACTACGCTCCTAATAAGAAAATAACACAAGGTTTAGTAGCCGTTCAGCAGCAGTGGGACCAATTGGAAGGAATCGTTAATGACCTCCCTACAACCAGTAAAATTCCTGAACTTATTATTCTAGGTGAAGAGCTTGTTGCTCGAAGCCATCAAGTCGTTTTAGATATTCAGCGCTTCTCAGGTAGTTCAAGTGCCGTCTTAGTTAATATCTCTGGCCGCCAACGCATGCTGAGTCAACGCATGGCAAAATACTATTTCGCACATTTATCAGGACTGAGGCATAACGAAACCGTCGAGCGGTTTGAAACAACACTTGGTGAGTTTGAAAAGGGCCTAGCCGATTTAACAAAAGCACCGGAAAACAGCAAAGAAATCGCTAAGGCATTGAAAAAGGTTGATGCTCAATTAAGGTTTTCAAAATCAGGTTTCAAACACTTAGATAAAGGGAACTATACCCCTCACGTCATTTCTCGTACGACTGAAAGTATGCTGAAACGCATGGATAATATTACTCAGCAATATGCAACACTGCATGACCAGCTTAAATCAAACTAGCTGAAGATAACTACATGCTCTAATGTACAATTTAAAATGTACTGTTTAGGATGCATTGCTTAGAAGGTGCATTGTTTAGAAGATGCATTGTTTAGAAGGTGCACTTAATTCAGATCTCTATTATGATGTTTCCAATTCTACAAACATCAATAATAAATCCTAGGGATCTGAATAATGCGCTCTATCACACTGGCTCTTAGCCTACTCCTGTCTTTAACGTTCACAACTCAAGCAGAAGTTATTGCTACCCCAATAAACGAAGCTGAAGCCCCAAAAACCGTTGATGTCATTATCGAAACCAATATGGGTAAGATTGACGTTGAGCTAAATGCCGAAAAAGCACCTATTTCTGTGGCTAACTTTCTTCAATATGTTGAAAGCGGTCATTACAATGACACTATCTTTCACCGTGTAATCAATAATTTCATGGTTCAAGGTGGTGGTTTTGATAGACACATGCGTCAAAAATCAACCCGCGCAATGATTAAAAACGAAGCTAAAAATGGCTTAAAGAATGATCGCGGCACACTTGCAATGGCTCGTACCGGTGTTGTTGATAGTGCTACTAGCCAATTCTTCATCAACCATAAAGATAACGATTTCTTAAATCATGGTGGCCGCGACTATGGTTATGCAGTGTTTGGTAAGGTAACGAAAGGAATGGATACTGTCGATGCGATTGCCCGCGTACGTACAAAATCTGGCGATGTTCCGGTGAATCCTGTAATCATTAAAAAAATATATGTAAAGCCTGTTGAAATTGAAGCCGCTACTAATAAGTAGCGCACACTAACTAAACGACACTTTCTCCATAGCGGCTCGCTAAGTGACAGTGTCGTTTGTTTAGACCTCCTGCTCAGGCTAAAATAGCCACAATCGTTATTCTTATGAGCTAAAATCTTGAAAAACCCTTCCGAAAACATCATTGCTAAAAACAATCTACACGCACAAGAGCTTCGTTCAGCACAGATACACTGGGATTCAGAAGGCCAGCCTTTTTCAGAAGACTTTAACGATGTTTATTTCAATACTGACAGTGGAATTGATGAAAGTCGCTTCGTATATATCAACCCTAGCCGCTTACAAGAAAGATGGCAGCAGCATCAAGGAAGCTTCACTCTTCTAGAAACAGGATTCGGGACAGGACTCAATTTCATTTTAACTTGGCTAGAATGGATTGAATTTCAAGCTAACACCGACCATCAACAAGATCACCAGCAGCAAAGATTTCAAGAAAAAAGTAACCACTTACACTACATAAGTATTGAAAAGTTTCCGCTCAATAAAGATCAAATCGCTCAAGCACTAAGCCTGTTCCCTCAGTTGAAACACTTAACAGATCAACTTACAGCACAATACCCGCTATTAATTAAAGGCTTTCATAGTCTTCAATTTAAGGATGAACACCTTACGCTAACACTTATCTTTGACGACGTAAGCACTGCACTCCCTATGCTTAATGGCCCTATAGATGCTTGGTATCTCGATGGTTTTGCGCCAGCAAAAAATCCGGATATGTGGACAGATACTCTATATTCATCCATGGCCCAGCTCAGCAAAGAAAACACCAGTGTCGCTACTTTTACCGCAGCAGGAGATGTGCGCAGATCCTTAAGCGCAGCGGGCTTTAAACTGAATAAAGTATCCGGCTTTGGCATGAAGCGCGAAATGATGCACGGTACATTTAACCAAGGCCAAGGACCTCTAAACAGCCCATTCAATAGTTTAAAGCCTTGGTTAAAACCAAACATTGAGCCTATTGAAAATGTTGCAATTATTGGTGCAGGAATCGCAGGTTGTACGACAGCCTATGCTTTAGCTCGCAGAGGTATCGCAGTAACAATTATCGATAAGCATGGCATAGCAACTGAAGCTTCGGGCAACCCACAAGGTGCTATGTACGCATAATTAGCCGCAGGCGAAGCAACCCACAGTGATATATACGTGCAGGGCTACTTACAATCACTTCGCTGGTTGCATCAGCACCTAGACGCTGGTGATGGTTGGGACAACTGTGGTTTGATCCAGTTAGCCAGTACCGAAAAAGAAGCATTACGTCAGCAAAAGTTTATTGCCAATACCGACTACCCTACCCAGCTTTTACACAGCATCGATCAAGAGCAAGCTTCTGCCATTAGTGGCGTAACAATGAACAGTGGTGGTTTATTTTTTCCTGAAGCAGGCTGGGTCAGCCCACAGCGCCTCTGCCAAGAATTGGTTAAGCATCCATTAATTACACTTGAAAAAGCGCATATTAAAGATCTTATAGAGTTTAAAGCTGCTAATAGTTACAGCCATGTCGTTATTGCCTGCGCAAACCAAAGCCAAGAATTATTAAACGATTGCTATCTGCCAACCAAATCAATTCGTGGGCAATTAACCTATCTTGATCAAAATTCAGTCAACACACAGCTGTCATCTATTAACCTAAAAACTGTATTATGCGGTAAAGGTTATATCGCTCCAGCTCATCAAGGTAAGTTCTGTTTAGGGGCAAGTTATAATATTAAAGATACTGAAACAAAAATGCGCTTAAGTGATCATCAGAAAAACTTTAACTACCTTGACGACTTCGGTGAAGAATTTCAGCAACTGAATCATCAACTACAAGCACAAGCAGCCAAGAACTTTCCCGGGCGCACAGGGTTTCGTTGCACCACACCTGATTACTTACCCATGGCAGGACCATTGATTGATGAACAAGCCTTCGATCACGACTTTACCGCCATTCGAAAAAACTTAGCCCGCTATCCTCGGCACGCCGTTAAATTTCATTCAGGAATGTATGTCAATATTGGCCACGGTTCTCGTGGGCTAACCTCAGCACCGTTATGTGCTGAGTTAATCGCCGCCTATATTTGTGGTGAAAATTTCCCTATTGCCAAAGGTCATGCTGAAGCACTTCTACCGGCAAGGTTTTATATCCGTGAAATGGTGAGAAATAAGCGCTAGCATCGCTCAGCCAGAAAAAGAACTAAGCACTATTTTTTCGAACTTCTGAGGCATCTAAGTGGCTTCTATTAGGCGGTACTGCATGCATACGAGCGCGCTTTGAACGCACCCTGATAGCGCGCATTTCTTCTTCTAATAATTTGCACTGATCTCGAATAATTGCTAAATCTTGCTTCATATCATCAATATTAAGCAAAGCAGAAGCAATTGTACTTTTTAAGCGCCGACGAGAAAATTCACTCATACAGTCCCCTATCTTTCGATAAAGATGTTAATTACAGATTAGATTTCCACTCTCTACTATTAACAATTTGGCAGCTTTGACTGATTGGGTCAAATAAGAGACTTAAATGACCGCTTTTTAATTGCGCTTCAACTTGAGAGACTTTATCAGCTAGACTGAATTCAAATTCACCATAATCAGTACCATCACGACTAGCGAACTCTTGCACAATGCCTGCTAGAGCATCGGCAGAGAGGCTCTGATAGGGAATCTCTATAACACCGGCCTCTTCCTCATCATAATCGGGAGGTCCATCATTCACAGTAGACATAGAGTTTCCGTAGGTAAAAAGAAAAGAGATATTAAGATCTTGGGCGCTGACTGAACGTAGATTCACGTTCCCATTCACAGACCATTTTTAATTCAGAGTCACTCGGGTTATGGCCTGAACCCGTACTTTCCCAAGAAAACGTATGCTTACCAGACAGCTCTGTCTCTAGATGAACTGTTGCACTCAGCCAATACATAGATCGTAGCATAGCTTCAAAACGACTTATCCAACGCTCCCACTCATATTCAATCGAGTTGTAGGACGCTGCAAAATGAATCAGTTGAGTATTAAATGTACCCGAATAGATATCCGGTCCTGGCATGGAGAACATTTCACGGGACAAGAATGGCCAGTCATCGTCCAAACTTGAGGGCAGCTCTTGGATAGTCCCCCAGTTTTTACGGCGACGTCGATACGCTTCAAGCTCCCCACCTGAGGGAACATCTCTAATCACACCATAAACTATCGATTCTTGATCATATGATGACACAGCTAAATGACCACCCATTTTTAAAATAACAAAAGTGAATCATCATCATAAGTGATTTTGTCAGAATAAAAAATGCCGGCTGATTAAATAATATCGTTAAATATTACAATGAGCCGGCTAAAGGATCTAACTGGGATATAATCTGTTCAAAAGATACTCATAAGTAATGCCTTACAAGATGAGATAATGCACTCTTAAAACAACATATTAATTAAGACACCTATTTACTCATAACGTTCAAAACTTTTGCTTGAACATAACTACCAGGGGCATCTTCTATGATTTTTAAATCACCTGAGCCTGGGATTCGCTTTACTACTTTAGCCTTATCTTCTTTAATGACCCACGCCTGCCAATCGGTCCACCAAGATCCGTCATTTTGCTTCGCGCCTTGGTACCAAGCATCAGGAGTGTCGGGAAAGGCATCATTCGTCCAATAACCATATTTATTTGCTTTGGGTGGATTAATTACACCCGCAATATGACCTGATCCCCCCAATACAAATCGCGTCTTACCAGAGAAACTTTTAGCACCATCATAAGTTCCTTTCCAACGAGCGATATGATCTTGTGCTGCTGATAAGAAATACGTCGGGACAGTC
>Ga0115572_10001995_pt1 | contig 16499 bp, 15 predicted proteins | sample COGITO_mtgs_1206_FD_88681 | JGI IMG/M metagenome (GOLD analysis project Ga0115572, IMG submission 88681) | Pelagic marine microbial communities from North Sea - COGITO_mtgs_120607 | ecosystem: Environmental > Aquatic > Marine > Epipelagic | place: Germany:Helgoland, sampling site Kabeltonne... | reverse complement strand
TTACTCGCTAATGAACTATCCTTAACAAATGATATTGTAATTATTACATTATCTAAGGATGAACCATTTTACAAACTAAATGATTCAATTACTGTAAAACAGCTAGGGGTTTTAAATTCAGGAACGAATCCCCTAAAATCTATATTTTCTAATCTTGTACTATTATATAAAATCACTTTACTAATTAGATCATTTAAGATTAAGAGCCTGATATGTTTTATGACAACTTCAAATGTTCTAGGTATAATTTCAGGAAAGATGTTATCTAATATAAAAGTAACAATTAGTGAAAGAGCAAATCCAAAATTTGAGGATGTAGGTTACTGGAATTTTTTAAGAAGAAAAACATATAAGTTAGCTGATAGGTTAGTAGTTCAATCTGAGGAGATTAGCAATTATTTTAAGCCATTTGTTGATGAAAGAAAAACTTCAATAATTCCTAATCCAATCAAAATTGTAGATTTCAATAAGAATAAGAAAGAAAAAATTATATTAACGGTAGGCCGGATTGATGCAAATAAGAACCAAGAACAAATAATAAGATCTTTTTCAAAAGTAAAACAACAGGGATGGAAACTTATAATTTGTGGTGATGGTTCTTTACTTTCAAAATTAAAAGATCTAGTAAAAGCATTAAATATAAATGATGCTGTTGAATTTAAAGGCAGGGTTAAAAATATAGAAAAACAGTATGAACGTGCATCAATATTTGCATTTAGCTCCCTTTCTGAAGGTTTTCCAAATGTTTTATTAGAGGCAATGAATTATGGATGTGCTTGTATTAGCACAGATTGCCCTACAGGTCCAAGCATATTGATTAAGAATAATGTTAATGGGTTTTTAATTCCCTTAGCAGATGAAAACTCCTACACAAATCATCTACAAAACTTAATAGATGATGAAAAAAATAGAAATATTTTTGTAAGTAATGCTAAAAGTGGTTTAGAAAACTATTCCTTAAATAAGGTTGCAGAACAATGGATAAAGTAAAATTACTATTTGATAGTTTATTTTTAAAAGACGGAATATATAGAAATATAGCTTCAGTAATTATCACGGTTTTTATTGTAAAGATTTTAGGGTTTTTAAAAGAAGTTTTTATTGGAAATATATTTGGGATGTCAGAAGACTTGGATATTTTTTTTATTCTAATACTAATTCCAACTTTTTTTAGTAATGTTTTTTTAGGAGCATTTAAGGCAGTCGTTATTCCAAATTATATTTTTGCTCAAAAAAAAGGGAATTTAATATTCCAGAACAACATAATTCTCCAAACAATAATATTAGGATCAATACTTACTCTTGGCTTTTTGGTATGTTCCACTCCCATTAATACCTATTTAGTTAGAAATTATTCGAATGATATTGCAAGCGCAGTTTATGAAAACCAAAATTTATTATTGTTTTGCATCCCTATTTGGACATTTTCAAGCCTTTTAAGTGGTTTACTAGAAATTAGGAATAAGTTTATAGTCAGTGCAGTTTATCCCATAATAACTTCAATTGTTTTTATTTCTTTTCTTTTCTTTTTTGAGCCTACAATAGGTCTTTTAATACAGGCTTTTGTAATTGGCTCTTTTTTTGAGTTATTATTATTATTATTGTTTCAACCAATTAAATTTAATTTAAAAGATATAAAGTTAGACGACCCGGATTCTATAATTTTATACAAACAATTTATTCCAAAGTTACTATCGGGTCTAATTATAGGTTTTAATCCTATTGTAGATCAAATTTTTACTAGTGAAATTGCTGATGGAGCTATAAGTACACTAAACTATGGTAATAAATTGCCGGCTTTTGCAATTACAATTTTAACATTAGGTGTAGGGAATGTTATCTTACCTTACTTTGCAAGACTTAAAGGAATTTCTAATGGACAGGTTATAAAAAAATTAAACAAAATACTTATTTCTTTATTTATTGTAGGATCGTTCTTTACTTTATTTTTATTAGTTTTTGGTAAAGATTTAATTATTATATTTTTTCAAAAGGGTAATTTTACTAGTCAGGATAGTGAGAATGTGTTTTTAGTTTTATCTATGTTTAGTTTTCAAATTCCATTTTATTTATTATCGATTACTCTTGTTAGATTTTTAACAGCTTTTAATTTAAATACATTTACTATTATTTCTTCGTCATTTATGGTTATTGTAAATGTTATTTGTAACTTTTTGTTTATTGACACATATGGTGTTTCTGGAATTGCTTTGAGTACCTCTATAGTAGTTTTATTTGGTTTTTTAATTCAGTACGTTTATGTTAAATATAAATTCAAAGTTAAAAATGAAGTTTAAAAAAATTATTTCATTTGTTGTGTGCTTGCTTGTTTTATTGAACATTCCTGGAATACTTCTAGAAACTCAGTCTATTGCCGTAAGCTCTCCTGTTTCTTATTTTACATTTTTTTTGTTGGGTGTGTTAATTATTACCAATAAAACTAAATTCCCCAAACAAATATTATTTATGGCAGGCATATCAAGTTTATATTTCTTTATAGGTGCATTTCAATATGAAGAGAGTTTTATAACTTTGTCTAGTAAGTATGTTAAATTTTTATTGTATTTATTTGGTCTATTTGTTTCTTTAAAACACATCAATCAAAACACCATCATCTTTCTATTATTAGTTGGCGCTATTACTATTTTGTTAGATTCTCTCTATTTTAGGTTTAATGATTTTCAAGGAATTGATTATGTTTCACAATACGGTCGCTATTCAGGTTTTTATTTAAATCCAAATACTGCATCTATGATTTGTTTATTTGGTTATGTGTTAAGTATTACAAAAACAAATTATTGGAAATTTCTAAGTATGGCTTTTACTTTTTTTGGATTTATAACATTATCTAGAACATTTATGGCAACTTGGTTTTTAATTACTATCATATATTTATTCTATAATAGAAAGTATATAGTAAAAACATTTTTATTCTTAATTGTTTCAGTTTTTTCTTTAATTACATTTTCTGAAAATTTAAATTTAGATACTCGTCGATTTGATTTTTTAGTGAATCTATTTTCAGGACAAATTAATAATGAAGTTTTAAATGACGACAGTCGTCAATATCAATGGGCAAAATTTTATGATGGAATCCTTAATTCACCAATAATTGGAAATGGTTATTCTTCATTTGGTCAAAGTTTAGACGGCCGAGGAGATGGAGGTGTGCACAATTCATTTTTGTTAATTTTAGGAGAGTCTGGGTTATTACCATTTTTATTAATAATTATGGTTTTCTTTTTTCTTTTTAAAAAGTGTTATAATTTAAGGAAAAAGAATCTTACTCTTCTGTTATTGATAGTTGTGTTGTTCATACAGTTTTTAGTAAGTCATAACTTTTTTGACTCAGGTTTGATGTTATTTATATTTTTAAATATCATTTATTTATTAAATTTTAATTACAATAAAAGAATAATTTAAAATATGTGCGGAATTTACATTAGTAATATTTCTTTTAGTGAAAAAGAAGTAAGAACAAAGTTAAAAGCTATCGAGTTTCGTGGTCCTGATTATACCGGAGTACTCCAAAAAGATGAGTTGAGCTTTGGACATTTACGCTTGTCAATTTTAGATTTAGACGTAAGATCAAACCAACCAATGCAGATGGAAGACTATACGATAGTCTTTAATGGAGAAATTTATAATTTCCAAGAGATAAAAGAGGAATTAATTTCTTTGGGACACATTTTTAATACAACAGGAGACACAGAAGTGTTGTTAAAAGCATATCAAGAGTGGGGCCAAGCTGCAGTGCCTAAATTGAATGGAATGTTTGCATTCGTTATTCACGATAAAATTAGGAATACACTTTTTTGTTCAAGAGATAGATTAGGGGTAAAACCTTTTTATTACTATTGGAAAGATGGAATGTTTGAAATTTGCAGCCAGCTTAAGCCTATTTCCCAAAATAAAACAATTAATAAAGAGGCGGTCAGTATTTATTTAGATTGTGGTTATATACCTAGCCCCTATTCTATTTACAATGATGTATATAAATTGCCACCTGGTAATAATTTAATTATTGATTTAAATAGTAAGACACACAAAGTAGAAGAATACTGGAACTTAAAATCTGTGATTCCCTCTAATTTATCTTATAAGGAAGCGGTTGAAAAGGTTCATGATTTGTTTGAAGATGCAGTTAGAATTAGGTTACAGTCAGATGTTCCTTTTGGATCTTTTTTATCAGGTGGTATAGATTCAGCATTGGTTACTAGTGTCGCGTCTAAAATATCTAAAGATAAAATCAAGACCTTTTCAATTGGTTTTAAAGATCCGAAATTTGATGAAAGTAAAATTGCTAAAACTTATGCAGGAATTTTAGGAACAGAACATAAAGAAACAATTTGTAAAGCAAAGGATGTTTTAGAGATGTTACCCACTCTATTAGAGGTTTATGATGAGCCTTTTGCAGACAGCTCTGCCCTACCTTCATTATTGTTAAATAAAATAACAAAGCAAGATGTTACGGTAGCTTTATCTGGTGATGGGGGAGATGAAAGTTTTTTAGGCTATAATCATTTTGATTTGGTTAAAAAGTTTACTTACCTTCTCTATATTCCTTATTTTTTTAGGTGTCTAATTTCAATGTTAATTCCAAGATTTATTTTTAAAAACAGAACGGAACCACTAAGAAGGCTTCTTAAAATTAAAAATAATCATGAATTTATTGAGGGTATTTTTTCCGGTTATAACTCGATTACCTTAGATAGGAGTTTAAACTGGCTTTCAAATTATAAAAATTATAAACACTTATCTCGTAATAACTATCAAAAAACAGCTGATTTAAATATTAAATTATGGTTAGAGAATGATAGTAATGTTAAGGTAGATAGGGCAAGTATGGCATTTTCTGTTGAGGTTAGAAGTCCATTTTTAGATTATAGGATCATTGAGTTTGCAAGAACACTTCCAATATCATATCGTTATTACCAGGGTAAAAAGAAAAGAATCTTAAGGGACGTGTTAAAAAAATACATCCCTGAAGAAGTTTTTGACCAGCCAAAAAGTGGGTTTTCAGTTCCTTTAGGGGATTGGATTCGTGAAGATTTAAGAAAAGAAATGTTAGAGGTGTTATCTGATGAGAATTTAAAAATGGTTCACAATTTAAATATCCCTAAGTTTAAGAAAATGCTCAATGATCATATGGATGGGAATGCAGATTATAAAAGTAATATATGGAGAGTTTACATGTTAGTTAAGTGGATGAGAATAAATAAAATTAATAACAACTAAAATGATTCAAAGAATAATAGATTTATGTTACATATTTATATTAGACGGAACTTTCTGGGCTAGAAGAAAAGGTGTAAAGATAGGTAATGATTGCAGGATTTATACAACTAGATTTGGATCTGAGCCATGGTTAATCGAAATTGGAAATAAAGTAACAGTTACTTCAGGTGTGGTGCTTTTAACACATGATGGTTCTACATGGCTATTTAATGATGATAAAGGTCGTAGGTTTCTTTTTAAAAAGACAATAATTAAAAACAATGTTTTTATTGGAGTTAATAGTATTATTATGCCGGGAGTCGTTATTGAAGATAATGTTATTGTTGCTGCTGGTAGTGTGGTTACTAAATCTGTTCCTTCTGGAGTTATAATTGGAGGTAATCCAGCCAAAATAATTGGAGATTATGACACCTATAAAGCCAAAGCGTTCTCTAGTTATGTTAGTGAATCAGATATGGATTTTACTAAAACGTACAAAGAAAGAATATTAGAAATAGTTGATGAATCGACTAAACCATACTTGAAAACGTAATCATTTTTATAATGACTAAAAAAATCATACTTTTCATTATACCAAGCTTAAAAGCTGGAGGCGCAGAACGAGTTTTTAGCTTTTTAGCTAAGAATCTTGACCAAAATGTATTTGAAATCAAGCTTCTTGTAGTTGGGTTTAAAAAAGATACTGTTTATAACGTAGATGATTTGGATGTCACTTTTTTTAATCAAAAGAGAATGTTGAATGGGATTAAACCATTATTCAAATTTATAAAAATTCATAAGCCTGATATTGTTTTTGGAACTATAAGACACGTAAATATACTACTAGGCTTTTATAATCTTATCTTTAAAAATGTTCGTTTTATTGTAAGAGAATCTAGTGTAATGTCTGTTCGCCATAGTATTTCAAACTCAAAGCAACAAATTCCAGATTTCCTAGTAAAATTTTTATACAATAAATTAGATGCTATAGTTTGTCAATCCAATGATATAAAAAAAGATTTAAAACATGAATTAGGTCTTAGAGAATCCAAATTAATAACTATTAATAATCCTATTACTAAACTTAAACAGTTGTCAACAAGCAAAACTGAGTATCCAGAAATAATAAAATTTATTACGATTGGTAGATTGAGTGAGGAAAAGGGGCATGAAAGAATTTTAAAAGGATTAGCTAAAGTGAAAAACTACCTTTATTCATATACCATTATTGGAAGTGGGCCTTTAGAGCGTAAAATTAAAGACTTGGCAATTGAATTAGGCATTATTGATAAAATAACATTCATACCATACACTTCAGAAGTATTAGAAACCCTTAGTAAATCTGATTTCTTTATTCAAGGTTCTTATGTAGAGGGATTCCCTAATGCAGTATTAGAAAGCTGCTCTGCTGGTACTCCGGTAATAGCTTTTGACTGTCCTGGAGGTACTAAAGAAATAATAGAAGATGGAATTAATGGGGTTTTAGCAGTTACAGAAGATGATTTTGCTAAAACTTTACAAAACTTGAATGAGATTCCAAGTTTTGAAAGAGCTGTTGTTAGAGCTAGTGTTTTATCGAAATTCTCATCTAAAAAAATCATTAAGGAGTATGAAAATTTATTTTTATCTGTTTTAAAATGTTAAGAAAAATATTAATCGTTTTACCAACTGATAATCTTGGAGGGGCAGAAAAAGTCTTAAAAATGATTGCTAGACATTATATAAATAACGCTAATGTTTCTGTTTTTTTTTTACAAAAGAGATCAACAAGCTTGTGGGATGATTTATTGATTAATAAAAATATTACATTGGATTATGGTAAGTCTAAATCAAGTGCCTTAGGATTAATTAATCTATTATATTTTATACTTAAATGTAGAAAATATCATCACATATTTTCATCACAAACTATAATTAATGGGTTTATTGGGTTATTAATAAAATTAAGATTAATTCAAACCAAGTTTTTTATAGCAAGAGAATCTACAACTGTTTTTAATCGCTTTTCAGGAATTAAACTTTTTAGGTATAGATTGATTTACTATTTGGGATATAGGTACATAGATCTACTCATTTGTCAAACTGAATTGATGAAAAATCAGTTTATTAAAAATCTACCATTTATCTCTGAAAAGATAAACATTAAAACTATTCCAAATCCGATTGAGTTTACTGAAATTTTAACTCCGAGAACAGATTCTATCTTTAATGAAGAATACATTGTAGCTGCAGGAAGGTTAATTGAAGAAAAAGGGTTTGACATTTTAATAGATGCTTTTAATTTATTACAAAATGATTATTATAATTTAAAATTAGTCATTTTAGGAGAGGGTCCATTAAGAAGTCATCTTGAAACGAAAATTAGAAACTTAAACTTGGTCGATAAAGTTCTTTTACCTGGAAGGGTTAGTAACGTACTTGCGTATTTTAATTTGGCAAAAGTTTGTGTGGTTTCATCTAGAGTTGAGGGATTCCCCAATGTACTTTTAGAAATGATGTCACAAAATACAAATGTAGTTTCTACAAAATGTGCTGGTGGAATTGATGAATTAGAAGGAGTATTTGTTGTAGAAGTGAATGATGTTTCTGGGTTAGTTCAACACTTAAAAATTATTTTGGATTCAGATACGAGTCACAATAGAGTATTATTTGATAAAGAACTAAAATCTCGAAGCATTAATGAATTTATAAATAAGATAGAATTTTTTTTAAATGAATAAAAAGCTTGTACGCATCACTACAATCCCAATGTCATTAAAACACTTAATAAAAGGTCAAATGGCTTTTATGAGTGAAAATGGTTTTGATGTTATAATGATTAGTTCTGATGGTAAAGAATTGAAAGATGTAATTAAAAATGAGAAATGTAGACATTTTATTATTCCATTCACAAGAAAAATCACTCCGTTCAAAGACTTAATAGCTACTTTCAGTTTATATCGTTTACTTATTAAGGAGAAGCCAGATATCGTTCATACACATACGCCTAAAGCAGGTGTAGTGGGCATGGTGGCCTCTTTTTTTGCCAGAGTACCAGTAAGGCTTCATACGGTTGCAGGACTCCCTCTATTGGAGACTGTCGGACTAAAAAGGGTTGTTTTAAATTTTGTTGAGAAACTTACTTACTGTTGTTCTACAAAAGTATACCCTAATTCGTTTGGGTTAAAAAATATTATATTAAAAAAAAGATTTACTACTGAAGATAAACTTAGAGTAATTGGAATTGGAAGTTCTAATGGAATTGATACTTCATATTTCGATTCTGAATTGTTCTCATCTAAGGAAAACAATGAATTGAAATCTGAATTGGGAATTGAAAGAAATGATTTTGTTTTTATTTTTGTCGGTCGGTTAGTTGCAGACAAAGGAATAAATGAATTGGTTGAAACTTTTAATGAATTATGTTTAGATGTAAAAGGAATAAAGTTATTACTAGTTGGTCCTTTTGAGGACGAGCTCGATCCATTAAGTGAAAAAACTAAACGATTAATTAGTAGTCATGATAAAATAATTTCAGCAGGATATCAAAATGATGTAAGACCATTTTTCGCTATATCAAACTCATTAGTATTTCCTAGCTATAGAGAAGGCTTTCCAAATGTTGTTATGCAATCTGGGGCTATGGGTTTACCAAGTATAGTCACAGATATTAATGGATGTAATGAAATTATTCAAACTGATTATAATGGTATCGTTGTTCCCAGTAAAGATATACAGTCTTTAAAAAGGGCAATGTCAAGAATTTTTCAAGACAAAGAACTATATTTAAAGTGTTCAGCAACATCTAGATTAGCTATAGTTAATAATTATGAACAAAAATTATATTGGAACGCCTTGTTAAATGAATATAAATCTTATAAAAATATTTAATGAAAAAAAAAATAAATATAATTGGGTATTCAGGACATGCCTTTGTATGTATTGAAATAGCTTTGCTAAATGATATAATCATAGGTGGTTATTGTGACTTAAATAAAAAAAATGAAAACCCCTATGAATTAAATTATTTAGGAGAAGAACAAAACATGAATTCTGAGCAAGAAGTATTTATTTGTATAGCAGATAATATTATCAGAAAAAATATATATAAAAGCCTTCCAAACCTAGACTTTAATATTAATTTAATTCACCCAAACTCTATTATCTCTAATACAGTTAATATTGGTTTTCAGACACTTATATGTGCAGGTGCGATTATAAACTCACAAGTGAAAATTGGAAATGGATGTATTATTAATACTGGATCTATAATTGAGCATGAATGTATAATAGGGGATTTTTCCCACATAGCCCCTGGTGCAGTATTGTCCGGTAATGTGTTAATTGGAAAAGGAAGTTTTATAGGCGCTAATTCTGTTGTAAAACAAGGTGTGAAAATAGGTTGTAATGTTACGGTTGGCGCAGGAGCAGTAGTAATTAATGATATTTTAGATAATACAAAAGTAGTAGGTAACCCAAGTAAAACTATATGAAAAATAAACAAGAATCAATTAATCCATTAAATGGAAAAACTTACATCATTCCTGATGCAATAGACGATTCTATTAGTATCGATGAATTTGTCTCAAAAAATAATAAACCGGTAATTGCCGTTCAAGGTTTAGGCTTTGTAGGAGCGGTTATGTCTTTAGTTTGTGCTAATGCAATAGATGGAGATTATGCTGTGATTGGAGTTGACCTTCCTAGAAAAGACACTTTTTGGAAAATAAAATCAATAAATGAGGGCTTATTTCCTGTAATTGCATCAGATCCAAAAATCGAGGAGTTTTATGGTATTGCGAAACAAAAAGGGAATCTTTTAGCCACTTTTGATTCATATGCATATACAAAGGCAGATGTAATCATTGTAGATATTAATTTAGACGTAGCTAAAGAATCAGATTTTTATGGAGAGCTTAATGATTTTGAAGTAGATTTAACTGCATTTAAAAAAGCAATGAAAGCAATTGGTGACAATTGTAAAGAGGGTGTATTAATCTTGATTGAAACTACTGTGCCCCCAGGAACATCAAAAAAAGTAGCATATCCAATTATCAAAGAATGTTTAATAAAAAGAGGACTTTCAGTTGATAAATTTAAATTAGGTCACTCTTATGAGCGAGTTATGCCAGGACCGAACTATATAGATTCTATTCAGAATTTTTACAGAGTATATTCAGGGATTAACGAAAAGTCAGCAGATTCTGTTGAACAATTCTTAAAAACAATAATTTCTACTAAAGAATATCCACTTACAAGATTAGGAAGTACTAATGCCACAGAAATGGCAAAAGTTTTAGAAAATTCTTATCGTGCTATGAATATTGCTTTTGCTGTAGAATGGTCTCGTTTTGCAGAAGAGTCTGGCGTTAATTTATATGAAGTAGTAGATGCAATAAGAAAGAGACCTACGCATAAAAACTTAATGTATCCTGGTATTGGAGTTGGAGGTTATTGCTTAACTAAAGATCCTTTATTAGCTTCTTGGTCTAAACAAAATCTTTTTGAATCTAAAGAAGGATTAGGTCAGAGTATAAAAGGAGTTCAAATAAATGATAAAATGCCACTTTATGCTTACCAGTTTTTGAAAAAAGAAATTAATAATTTAAATGGGAAAAAAATATTGTTATTAGGAGTTTCTTATCGAAGTGATGTTGGAGATACCAGAAATACCCCTGTCGAACCATTTTATAATTATTTAATCAAAGATGGTGCAAAAATAAAACTACATGACCCTTATGTTAGATTTTGGGAGGAAGTAGGGCTTGAGGTTGATGAAAGTATTGATAAGGTTTTTGAATCAGAATTAAATATAGTTGTTATTACAACAGCTCACAAAGAATATAAAGACTCCGAATATTTAATAACATTACTTTTGAAAAAAGAGGACTTATTTATTTATGACACTTTAGGTTTATTTACAAATTCACAAATTTCACAATTGAGTGAAAAACATAAAGTTCGAGTAGTCGGACGAGGAGATATAAATTAAAATGAAAAAAATGAAAAAAGTATTATTATTAGGAGGAGCTGGATTTATTGGCTTTAGTATTGCCAAATATTTGGCAGAAAAAGGTGGTTATAAAATTACAATAGCTGATAATTTTTTTAGAGCCGGAGGGAAAATAGATTCTTCATTACAATCTCTTGTTGATGAGCATGATATTAGGATTGTTTCTGGAGATTTCACGGAATCAAATTACTTTCTAGAACTAGAAAAAGACTATGATTACGTTTATATGTTAGCTTCAGTAGTAGGTGTTGATTACGTAAATGAGATGCCACATGAGATTATTAGAATTAATACAGCTTTAATTTATAACACTCTAGAGTGGCTTAGAAGTAGTAAATGTGGTAAGGTAGTATTTACATCTACTAGCGAATGTTATGCAGGAACCGTTGAGGCTTTTGATTATCAAATTCCAACAGCTGAAGAAGTGCCGTTGACAATTCAAGACATAACTCACCCAAGGTTTACATATGCAGTTACGAAAATGTTAGGAGAATCTGGCTTTATACAATATGCAAATAAATTAGGTTTTGAATGTACTATAGTTAGGTACCATAACGTTTATGGACAAAGAATGGGATTCAAACATGTTATACCTCATTTAGCTCAACGTTTTTTAAATGGTGAGAATCCGTTTAAAATATATGGAGCAGATCAGACAAGAGCCTTTAATCATATTGATGATGCTGTAAATGGGACAGTTTTAGCCATGGAGAAGGGTGGTAATGGTGAGATATATCATATTGGTACTCAAGAAGAAATTACAATTAAAGAGTTAATAAAGTATACAGGAGAATTAATGGGTTTTAAAGGTGAATATATAGATGCTCCTACATATCCAGGATCTGTCGCTAGACGTTGTCCCGATATTAGTAAAGCTAAAAAAGATCTTGGTTATGAACCAAAGGTTAGTTGGAAGGATGGATTAAAAGGCACAATAAATTGGTACGTTGATTATTTGGATAAAAATAAAGATCTTCACGAGTCATTTTATGATAATAAAAAGAGTAAATAATGAATGAAAAAGAAAAAACTGTATTACTCAGTGTTCCAAATATTTCTGGAAATGAGTTAAAATATGTTAAAGAATGCCTAGAAACTGGTTGGATTTCCTCAGCAGGAGGTTATGTAGATAAATTTGAGCAGATGGTAGCAGATTATGCTGGTGCAAAATACGGTATTGCAACAATGAACGGAACTGCAGCACTTCATATAGCTCTACTATTGGCTGGTGTTAAACCAAAAGATTATGTTATAGTTTCGAATATGACTTTCGTAGCAAGTGCAAATTCTATAAAATATACGGGTGCAGATCCAATATTAATTGATGCGGATCCAAAAACTTGGCAGATGGATCTAGATCTTTTAGATGAATTTTTAGACAATAAAACATCTATAAATTCAGAGGGTGAACGTATTCTTATTTCAGATGGGAGATGTGTAAAAACTATTATGCCTGTTCACATTCAAGGAAATATTTTTGATCTAGATAGATTTAAGGTTATTTGTGAAAAGTATAATATGTCTTTTGTAGAAGATGCCGCAGAAGCATTAGGTTCTAAATTTAAAGGCCAATCTGCTGGTACATTTAATAAGTTGGGTGTTTTTAGTTTTAATGGAAATAAAATCATTTCAACAGGTGGTGGTGGTGTAATTGTTACGAATGATGAGTTATTAGCAAAGAATGCTAAACATCTTACTACCACAGCTAAGGTTGACCCTATGCTTTATTATCATGATGAGGTTGGTTATAATTATCGACTTGTCAATGTATTAGCAGCCATAGGAGTTGCTCAAATGGAACAGTTGCCTTCTTTTGTAAAGAAAAAACAACATATAGGAAATTACTACAGAGAGCATCTTCTTGGGGTTGGTGATATAGAGTTTCAACACGTCAATGATGAGGTAGAACATAATGATTGGTTATTCACTATCAAAACGAAATATCAGAAAGAATTATTGAAATATCTGAATGCTAATAAAGTAATGAGTAGACCCTTTTGGATGCCAATGAATCAGTTGCCTATGTATAAAAACTGTCATTACATAACAAAAATAGATAATTGCAAGAAGATTCATGATAGTTGTTTGTCAATTCCTTGTTCAACAGGGATAACAGAAGAGGATCTTGAAAAAGTTGTTGAAACAATAAAAAAATTCTATAATTCATGTATTTAATTATCAAGCGAATAACTGATGTTATACTATCAAGTATCGCAATTATATTGCTTTCACCAATTTTAATTTTAATTATAATAATACTTAAATTGACAGGCGAAGGTGAAATCTTTTATCTCCAAGAAAGAGTAGGTTATAAAACAAGGAGTTTCATGATTTATAAATTTGCTACTATGGTTAAAAATAGTCCAAATATTGGTGCAGGTGATGTAACATTACGAAATGATCCTAGAGTAACTAAAGCTGGTAAATTTCTTAGAGAATCTAAATTAAATGAGCTCCCACAATTATTCAATATATTTATGAGTGATATTTCTGTCATTGGACCAAGACCTTTAATGAGGGCTGGTTTTAATAGGTATAGTTTGAATTTTCAAAATTCTGTTTATAATGTAAAGCCAGGTTTAACAGGAATAGGCTCTATAGTTTTTAGAGATGAAGAGAGAATCTTGACAGAATCTGAACTAACCCCTCATGAATGCTATAAAGAAATAATACTACCATATAAAGGGCAACTTGAAATGTGGTATCAATCAAAGCGTTCTTTTGTTTTGGATTCTCAACTAATATTTTTAACCGCTTGGGTAATCATATTTCCAGAAACAAGAATTTATGAAAGTTGGTTTAAAGATTTACCTAAACGAAGATTTTAATAAAAATAAACTATGCCATTTAATCCAAATTCAGCCAAAAAAGCCGGTAAAAAATCCAAAAGAGGACCTGCCAAAAAAGAAGGCCCTTCCATCAAAGAAAAGATGGAAATGCTCTATGAAAAAGTGCTGGATGATCTGCTCATAAACCAAGAAAAACTCACTAAAACTGAGAGAGTAAAACTCTTTGTAACCCTCTCTAATTATATCTTCCCAAAAACAAAATCTGTACGAGATCAGTTTACAATAGAACAATTAAAAGAAATTGAAAAGCAAGGAATTATGTATAGAGATCCTGACCCAACCAAATAATATTTTAGCATATTAAAAGTGAATTATAAGGAAACGCTATTTTTTATTGCAAGATGTTTGACCATGTCTTTGGAAGATAAGAATAGGCAAGAAATGGAAAAACAATTAAAATCAGCATCTATAGACTGGGATGCTGTTGTAAAAGTGAGTACAGCCGATTTTGTGTTTCCGGCATTGTATTGTAATTTAAAACGTACAGATTTTTTAAAGTATTTACCTCATGAGTTGGTTTGCTACATGAAGCAAATTACCGATATAAACAGGGAGCGGAATAAACAAATAATTACTCAAGCAAATGAATTAAACAATGTTTTATTAGCCAATAATATTAGACCAATCTTTTTAAAAGGAACGGGTAATTTATTAGCAGGAATATATGATGATATTGCCGAAAGAATGGTGGGGGATATTGATTTTATATTCTCAAAAGAAGACTATCCAAAAGCGATTACTATTATAAGAGAGTTTGGGTATTCTGAAGTAGAAAAGAAAGAATATTATCCTCCTAATGAACATTGGCATTACAGAAGACTTCAAAAAGAGAATAATATTGCAGCCATCGAAATTCATAAAGAATTTTTAATAAAAAAGTACGCTAATGAATTTAATTACAGCTTTGTAGAGAAAGATATTCAGGTTATAAACGGTGCTACTGTTTTGAGTTATACAAACAAACTTAATTTATCGATTATAGCCAATCAAATAAACGACAATGGCTTTTTTTATAAAACAATTGCCTTAAGAAATGCCTATGATGTTTTTATATTATCTAAAAAAACGAATGCAAAAGATGCGGTAAATGCATTAGATAAATTAAGTCAACCTTTGAATTGTTTTTTAGCTGCTTGTTACGCAGTTTTTAATAAGGTAGATAGTTTAACATACAATTTAACCGCAAAAACAGCCTCCTATTTGAGCGAATTTAATAGTCAGTTTACAAATCCCGTTCAAGCAAAAAGACAATACAAATTCAATAAAATTTATATATTTATCAAGCGAAAAATTTATCTTCTTTATATGTCCATAATGTACAAAGAGTATCGCGTTTGGTTATTTAAAAAAGTGACTGATAAAAACTGGTACAAAGAAAAGTTAAAATGAATTATAAAGAAACTCTATTTTTTATTGCTAAATGTCTTACAATTTCATTGGAGGATAAAAACAGAGACGAAATAGAGTTGATTCTTGAAACAACGGATATAGATTGGGAAGCAGTGGTAAAAATAAGCACCAGTCATTATGTATTTTCTGCATTGTATTGTAATTTTAAAAGAGCTGATTTTGTAAAATACCTTCCCGCTGATTTGATTGAGTACATGATACACATAACTAACTTAAATAGAGATAGGAATGTACAAATACTTCAACAAGCACAAGAACTAAACAGCCTATTATTAGCGAATAATATTAGACCTATATTTTTAAAAGGAACCGGAAATATTTTAGAGGGATTATATGAAGATATCGGAGAACGTATGATTGGAGATATTGATTTTCTGTTTTCAGAAGAAGATTCATACAGTGCTATTAAAATTTTAAAAAGTGATGATTATACTACTCCTAAAGAGTTATTAAATAATTATCCCGGACATAGGCATTTTCCAAGATTGGTCAAACAAGAAAATATAGCTGCAGTTGAAATTCATAAAGAAGTTACCATAGACAAATATAGAGGTGAATTTAATTGTGAGATGATTAGTAAGGATGCTCAACAAATAAATGATTTTTCAGTGTTAAGTTTTGAAAATCAATTGTCACTTTCTATTATATCTAGTCAAATCAATGATTATGGGTTTGAGCTTAAGAATTTCTCACTAAGAAATGCCTATGACGTTTTTCTATTGTCAAAAAAAGTTGATACTAAAAAGGCTATTTCAAAGTTTACTATGCTAAAGAACCCGTTAAATTGTTTTTTAGCAAATTGTAACCTTGTTTTTGGAGATTTAGAATCTTTAAAATATAATAAAACAAAAGAAGCAGAAAACTACCTGAAAGCATTTAATAAATCCCTTTATAGAAGTAAATCAATAATAAATTTTAAATTGTTTACGATTAATTTATACAGGAAGTTTGGTAAATTTTGTAAATCCATTTTTAATAGTGAATATAGAAAGTGGTTATTAAATAGAATAAAAAGAAAAATACAGACTTAA
>Ga0115572_10001992_pt1 | contig 16510 bp, 19 predicted proteins | sample COGITO_mtgs_1206_FD_88681 | JGI IMG/M metagenome (GOLD analysis project Ga0115572, IMG submission 88681) | Pelagic marine microbial communities from North Sea - COGITO_mtgs_120607 | ecosystem: Environmental > Aquatic > Marine > Epipelagic | place: Germany:Helgoland, sampling site Kabeltonne... | reverse complement strand
TTTTTGGTGGTGCAGTGTCAGGTTTTGCTGACGCAGGTGGGACAACATCTAGCCCATCAATGTTTGTAGGCGTTGCATCCGTTTGTCCTGCTGTCCTTGCATCCCATGCTTTTGCTGCATCTACCTGTTCGCTAGTTACTTTAGGTGCTGCTGGTGCCACAGAGCCAATCTCTGGCGGCTGTGCTGCATCATCAACAACTTTAGGTGCTGCACCTGCCTCACTAGCTTCAGATGCTTTAGGGGCCGCTGTACTAGCAACCTCTTCATCCACCATTCGTGCGCCAGTTTGGGTGTTAAAGACCATACCATCATCAGTAGTAAACCGTGGCGCATCCATTGAGAATTTGCCTTTAGGTTTGCTATCTAAATCTTTGATGTTCTTGATTTCAGCTTCTAGTGTCTCAGCTTCCCTCAGTGTTGCTTCACTTACCTCACCGTTGGTTCTGATTTCATCTTTAACCTTACGTCTAGTTCTCATGTACTTGATGGTTTTCAGAGTGACCGCGATGGCATCTATAGGTAAGCCAATAGCAGTACCTGTCAGCGCATTCTTCGCACGGTTTTCCCACTCGTCATCTTCATCATTTGCTAGAAGGTCTGTAGCAATTTGGTTACTAATACCAAACTGTTCTTCAAGCATAACAACTAGGTTTGCTTCATCAGGGTCAAATGCGACACCATCAGTTATTGCACCCGCTACTATACCGCCACCAACCGTAGAGAATGCCTTAATCTTAGCAATCTTACCTACGCCCACCATACCACCGACAAACTGTGAGATGCCTTGGACTACAGAACCTGCAGTAGTGTCACGGTCCTTACCAAAGACTGTGACTGTATCCAGCTTGTCCTGCATAATCTGGTTGTTCTGTTGGACTTCTACTTCTGCAGCGGCCTGTTCTGTTTGAATGTCCTGTAACTGTTCTGCAGTTCCAAGTCCAAGTTCTGCCATTTGCTCTGCGCTCATATATTCATGTGCGCCTTGGCTACTAGCAATGTCACCAATAAACTGGGCAGTTTCCACACCAGTTTGAACGATGCCTTCAAAAGCACCTTTGAGCATGTCCATGCCCCAGCCATCTTTAGGTTCTGGCGGCGGGACATATTCTTCGTAAGTATCAGTGATAATAGCTTCAGAAGAACCTAACCCATATTTAGCATCAAAGTCGTTAATTTGATTAGGGTTAGCCGTAAGCCATTCTTTGGCTTTAGCCAAATCCTGAACGACTTCATAATCATCCATAGGTTATTCCTTTTAAAAGTTAGGTGTTGCTGCAGCGTTTCCAGAGTTCCACCAATCAGAAATAAATTGGGGCGTTATGCCGTCTATGAAACCTTTATCAGGTTCTTTTGGTACTACCACTTTTAGTGGTCTAGGTAGATACGAGTTGTTGTTGCCTGTCTGTTCTGCATCAGCATCTATAAATGTCTCGGCTGATATAAAGTCTGTTTGCAGTTGTCCAATAACGGTCCTAGCAATCTCTTGCGCCTGCAGTACGTTAGGGTAAGCACTATCATTTACTTTTCTAAATTCATCCTCAAGCAGCATATACTGTGTGCCAAACTTTTCTCCAAACTGCCATGCAAGCAGTCTATTAGTTTCATTTGAAGCACCACTCATCTCATTGCCTACGATAATTTTCTTATACTCAGTAATCATCTTATCGATGCCATATGTGCTGTCTTGATAAGTTGGTTTTCTAGGTTTACCTGCTTTAGTTTGGTTGCGCCCATAGAAGCTAAGAAGAGAATTTGCCTGTGTTCCTGAAATAGTGCCGTTGTCCAACCCACGTGCAACATAGTTAGTGGCTTGAGTGATGTTAGGTTGCTGGAGGATATCAACGAGGGAATTAGCATATGCCGCATCGTCTACGTTTCTATTATCTTTTCCTGCAGCTCTCTGCTTGAGATAGTAGTTTTGAATTGCCCTAGCTTGCGCCATAGCGTCATCAGTTCCAACATCATATAGCTGGGACAATGCACTTTGTAACAAATCATCAGGTGTTAGTTTGCTTTCATCTTCAGGTGTATCAGGGTTATCTTCAATAAACACTGCTCCCTCAAATACAGACTGTGCCGCCGCAAATCCTAATGTAGATGCCGCATCAACTGCGATGTCGTTTTGCTGTTTTTGAAATGTCAGGGCTTTTTTATCGGCCCTGTCCTGCCTTATAGCAATCTTTTCTTGTGCATCGAATACTGCGCTTCTAGCCTCTTTTGTAAAACCTAAAGGACCAGTTCCTGTTATGACGTTATCTAAAACGTCCAACACTGTAGGGTCGTTAGTTTCAAAAGCAGATAGAACAATACTGTCTACAATAGCTTGGTTGACTTTAGCATTATCCATACCATCAATCTTGGCACTTGCTATCTTTTCATTAAGCCATGTGGTTAGGGATGCTGTTTTTTCTGCTCTTTGTTCAGGTGTATCAGTATCCTTAAAAGATACAGCAGTCATCGTGCTGACTTCATCTGTCATCATCCTGTAGTTCTCAGCCTTCTGCCATGCAGTGTGCTTTTGTTTCCAAGATGATCTGAAGTTCTCATTTGCCTTTGCTGCTGAACCAGAGAAAAACTCAGCAATCTCTGTGTCAATAAATCCACCAAACTCATTCTTCTCTTGAAATTCAGAATAGAATTCAGTCGTAAATTTTTCAATCGCTTCAGGATTACCATTCTTATATAGCTTTTTAGAAGTCAAAGCGGTGGCTAGTTCATCTGCGTATCTAGCACCTAATGTGTTCAGACGGGCTACCCTGTAACCTTTACGCAGGTACGGGCTTTCACCCTCATCAATCAGTCCTGCCTTCACCGCTTCACCCATAGATGTACGGGTCTTGTTAAAAAGTTCCTGACCTTGAGCAAACTCTTTCTCAGCAGATCGTTGTTCGATACGACCTAATGCTGGTAAGGCTTTCTGGTTAAATACATCTAAAGCCTTTGTCAGATGCTCAAATCCGCTAGTTTTTACTCTAGCTTTTTGATAGATATCTACAGGTCTAGCTGTTGGTCCCACTGTTGCAATTTGGTTCTCAAAAGGGTTCGCTATTACTATTCTCTCAGCCATCACTTTTCTACTTTCGGTGGTTCTAAGGCTGCTTTCTTGCCTTGATAATCGGCCATATCCACACCAAACCCAGCAATGGGTTGCAGGACGTTGAACAGGGTCTCTGTAAAACCTTGTGGCTGCATACTATTAATTCTTGATTGGGCCTCAGATTGGAAACCAAGCTGGTCTATAGCTGCTTGTTGCTGCAGCCCCTCAACGCGCTGGTCAATCCTAGATACCATCAATCCTTCAGATGCCTCAAAGTCTTTAAGTAACTGATCGACATTGATACCCTGTACCCCTGCGCCACCAGCAGATGCCATTGCAGCACCTTGGGCTTTGAGTGTCTTCAGGTCGGCGTCCTGTTTAGCTTGTGAGGCTTGTACTTGTTCTTGTCTTAGTCGCAGTGAGGTTTGTCTAGACTTCAGCAGGTAGGCATCCCGTGCGCTCTGTGCATTAGCCTGTGCCGCTGCATTCTGGTTCTTAGCACCTTGGATGGCACTGCCGACACTAGCTACTGCTGTGACACCTTTGATAGCCAACGCTGTCGCTGATGCTGCACTTGCAGACATACCAGTGATTGCTGCCAGTGATACTGGTTCACACATATTATATCCTTACAAATTCATAGAAGGGACGCTTTTCTACGCCCCAGTGTTCGTGCTTTTTGATGAACGTGAAGCCCATCCACTTGAGCCACTTGATGTGGACAGTGTTTCTGGCATCGACACAGTTATGCAAAGCTAGGTAGTTCCTCTGTAATAGAGGTAGGAATGTTTTACTTTTTCTCAGAAAGCTAATCTGGTGCTGATGGATGTTATCTGTAGCACACAGCCATATAGCCCCTGCACCTTTGATGTATGATGGGACTACACCAACAATCCCCACACGTTCCCCATCTGTAGGTGAACGCATGGTTAGTGTTACATCTCCAAGTCTCAAGCCATCCATCAGAACGCCTATTGGTTCCCTTCCAGTTGCCGCTAGACATTCTGATCGATCTGCTTGTCGGAGATTGGGTGCTAGATAGACAACATCATCCACCGTGGTCGGTGTGAGATATTTATTATTATCCATTTATTCTTCTTGATCTGAGGTGCATCTGGCCTTCCCACTCTGCCGATAGAAACTGGCAGGGTAGATGGCTGTCGCACTCAATGACTACTCTAAGTCGATCTGACTTGACCATTACAGGGAACCTGAACTCACCTGATGCTAGGGTAGTTGTACCTAATACTGTGGAACCACCACCAATAAAGCGTCCAGTAGATGCATAGGTGTCACCGCTAGAGTTAGCCCCATATGTTGGAATAACTTTAACAATGAAATCGCCACTATCCTGATATCTCAGAAGCCAGTGTTTGATCTGTAGTCTGCCACCAGCAATGGACACACGCCCACCCTTGGCTGTTGGTTCCTTCATGTTGGGCTGAGAGAACTCGTAGGTCATTAGATACTTCTCACCCACATATAATTGTGTAGATGAATGGTCACCTGCTACCACCACTGATGTAGTGCTAGAAGATACCACTGGGATGGTTGTACCTTGGTTGGTCCCACGCTTGGTTACAAAGGGTGCTACAAGCGCATAAGGGGTTGTGATTGTGGTCTGCCCCGTACCGCTGTTGTACGTCCTCGTACAGGCCGTTTCAGGGAACCTGTAGTCCAACCTAGTCACATAGGTCTGGTTGGTATCAAATCGTCCTGCATCAAAGCTAACGGTACATAGGACGGTCTTGCCACCCTTGTTACCTAGTACATATAATGCACTGTCCATGAATTCTGCATCCAGAACAGTCAGGCCATTGAATGTATACTTGAACCAAGCTGATTGCAGCTTCTCTCTACCAGCGATGTGGTACTTGTAGACGTACATCGATGAGGCATCGCTAGATGATAAACACACCATAGCATTCTCTGCTGTACTGACAGCCATCGAATAGAGATTATCAGGAACATACTTAGCCACATGGCTTGTTACGTCTGTAGCATCCGATCTGTCGGTGTCATCGATAACGTAGTATTCCCTGATGGATGAGAACCCACCTCTGGTCGATGAGAAGTATACAAGGTTACCTGCAGCCGCTGGCTTGGCAGTAGAACTGGCTTCATATTCTGTAGTCTGAGCAATCGATGTATTCTTAGGTGTAATATATTCAGAACCTTTAAGAATAAACTGTGTCTGGTCAGAGAATAGAAGCAGCTTACGGTCAAACGGGATAGCATGTTTCAGGGTAGACACTTTGGTGTGACTAGCAGCCACATCAATCGGGTCATTATCCAATATGCTTCTCGCAGTAGATTTGAAGAAATCAAAGTATTCTGATGTCCTCGACATGACAACATTCTCACCTGACAGAAAACCTAAACGGTTCTGAAAGAAGAATACGTCACTAATTTTTTTGCCTATAAATGAAGGCGTAGGTGCTGAAGTAAGGTCACCGATTATTCGGTCTCCCCACTCACCTTGCTCTAAGGTAAACGAACCATTTGCCTGTCTAATAAGCAGGTGAGGCATTGTAGCTGCATTTAATTCATATGATATGTTTGGTTTGATTGTTTCAATCCAAGTGCCAGACCCCAACAGTGATTGGTCACCGTGGTCTGATACAAACTTTACATAGTAATCATCAAAGTCATTGGTCTGGTCACCTTGTACCTGTGCGACATAGTTGTTTGGTGCATAGGCTGGTAGGTCATCAAACCTCTGTACGGTGCCTGTAGTGCTGGTAATACCTGTATCACCCAAGCTGTCGTATGTAGCTAAGTCGAATGAGGCATTGCCTGTCTTGGTGATAATAACTGTAGAGCCATTTGATGTAGCTGTAAGACCACTTGCATTGCTAATTGCACTGGCAAGTCTAGATGCAATTGATGTGGTTCTAGTTTCTACCTGATCTGTGTCACTGGTTGTAATATTAGCAACCTGCGCCCCATCCACATACACAGTATAGCGTTGGTTGTAGTCACCCTGCTTTACCGCAATCAATCCTTGAAAGGTGTTAGATGGACTGACGTTGCTATTATATGCAGCGGTCTTCTCAGTGTTCACGATGAACGTGTAGTCAGCTACAGTCACCGCCCTAAACGCTGTGGAAGGGTTACTGGTTGTCAGATATCCAGTTCCATCAGGATAGGTAACAGTCTTCTGGTTACCTGCTAGGTCATATACGCTGATCTGGCGAGACGCATTGATTAGTACAAAGTATCTTTCAGTCGCATCACGGTTGATGAGATGCACATAGGAACCAGATGTTTCGGTATTTGAAATAACAGCTAAATGTTCAAGTGGTGGCCTCTTCTGCAATCCTTCTACAAGTGATGGGAATGCATTCTGCTGAACCTCTGCCTGACTTGACAGACGTAGCGGTGGAGATTGTTGGCTGACCCCTTGGATTAAGTTTGGGATAGCAGAACTAATCATAGGCATTACATAAGTATCCTCTGATTAGAATTGTTGCGGTTCATAACACGGGACACTGAGTAGCTATCCATCATGTTGAAATCCCCTGTGTCACCCTCAAATTCTTTAAGGTCTGTCAGGGCTTTCTGTTCATCACGCGATAGCAGCTTGTGCATGGTCTCAGAGTTAATCATACGATCTGAATAGATACGTGATGCCCTGACTGTGATGTATCGTTTTGCTGGGTCAGGAAGTTCTAAGAAATCCTGATAGTAAACGATGACGGCATAAGCAGTGGCGTCAAACGTGTACGTTCTATCTGTGAGGTTATACAGCTTACCGCCACGAACAGTTACGTTAGTATCTTCTAGATCGATACGCGCTGCTGTAGCTGGGATGTTTATTTCGTTGTTGTTGTCAGGTGCTAGAGGGACACGATCTTCTGTATTGAAGTGCCATCCTTGTGACTGAACCTCACGGCTTACCTCGTTAATAATCTGTTCAGCAATCTTTACGTCTGTAACTTGATTGCCGATCAGGGTGTTAACTGGTTGTTCACCGATAGTTGTCAGAAGGACATTGACCGCCTCTAGTTCGGTCATGGTTGAAGGTGTTGTCATGTTGCCCTCATAAAAATGAAAAAAATGGGCCAGACCCCAAAGAAGAGGACTGACCCAAAAGTAAATTAAGAAGACTTAATTTCGACTGCACACTCAGGACGCAGGATACCGTGACCCATAGCGTACTTTGCTGCCATCAATGTACCTTGATACATGATTTCAAAGTCACCAGATGTACGCTCAACTGCGAGGTCCATCAGCTTCACTGTGCCGATTGCAGATTTCTGCATAACCAGAGCAACAGTAGTGGAGAAGTTGCCGTGATAGGTGTTGTTCTCACCAGCAGTTGCTGATGCCACGTTGGTTGTTGGTACGTTGTTAGACTTAACAATCTGAATACCAGCAACACGCAGAACAGTACCGTCAGCATATACACCAGCACCACCGAAATCACGATTGATTACGTCAGTTGTCTGGACGAGCTGGTAGTATTGCGCTGGCTTCACGATTGCTACACGGTCATTCTCTGGAACGTCTTTCTCGTCCATAGCCTGTGCCGCTGCAAAGATGGAAGCTGCAAGAGATGCACCGTTAGTTGCTGCATCACTATCAGTAATCGCAGTACCGCCGTTACCACCAGTTACGGTAGCTGCGCCACGGGCTGCAAGGACGCCAAGCTGCAAGCAGCGCACGTCAAACTGTTTAGCCAGAGCCATACCAAGCAAGCGTGAATACTCAGCGCGTACATCGTAGTGGTTCTTTGCTTCATCAATGTTTGCGATGAAGGTATCAGCAATCAGAACGTCATCGATGTTAACGACGATTTCGTTGTGCTTGATGTTCTGCGTACCCAGCAACGGTGTTCCTACTACATGGTAGGCCGCGTTTGCCTTTCCCGTGACAGGAAATTGTGCCGATTTTCCTGAAGAAATCGTGCGGGATACGTGTAAGTCTTTCATTACATTGGTTTCATCAAACGCTGTGAGAACTTCTCCAGCGAAGACTTTAAGAAATAGCGCGTTCTTCTGAGCAAAGTTTGCTACTGCGCCATTAGCCGCACCTAGACGGGACGGGGTTACGTTAGTCATAATTCTAATCCTTGGTAAATATCAAATAGGGGAAATAACTTTCGCCATTACTTGCCAAGATTGTCTGACGCATCAGGTCTAGTCGTTCATTGTCGATAGTTCGACTGCCTAAGAAGGCATGTCTCTTTCAGTGAATTGACGGGTGGTCATTTGCTATGGGCCACCCGCCAGATGGTAGTGCTGTAGAATTACTTTTTTAGAAAACTGAAGACCGCCCTAGCTTCTGTTCAACGTCTTTGGTGTACGCTGTATCCTTGCCATAGCGGGTATCTTTCATTGCAGCCACAACCTCTGCTGTGGACCTATATTCATCTTTAGGTGCGCCTCTGGATTTACCAGACAGCAGGTTAGGCTCAACACCCTCTGCGCCTTCACGCTTAGACATCAGCCACTCTACCGCCATCTTAGCGTTATCTGTGCCTGTCTCTACCATTTGATTATACAGTTTTAGTTCTGCTTCCTGAACATTCTCAATTGCCCATTCAGTTAGGTCTTTATATCCATCAGTCCCACCTGCCACATCCATGACAGCAGAGACATCAGCATCAGAACCCTGTTGGGTGCCTCTGATGTACGCTTCAACCATTTCCTTTGGATAACCCATAGTCTCAAGTTCTTTGAAACTATCATCAGTTAACTCACCTTTGTCTGAGAATTCCTCAGAGAACTTGGTGAAGTCAGGTGAGTTATTATCTTTAGGTGCATCGTCTGTTTGATCTGGTGGTGCTTCTACTTGTTCTTGTTTGTCCTCAGTAGACCCACCAGACAACTTTTTCTCTAGTTCGCTGTAAGACTTAGCCATGTCCTCTGCACTATTAAACTTCTCTGGCAACCATTCTGGTCGTTCAGACGAGTTATCCAGAGGTGCATCTGGGCCTGTCTCAGCTTCTGTTATAGTAATGCTTTCGCCCATGCTTAATAATCAGTCCTTGTGCGCTTCTTCTTGAGAATGGTTGGGGCTGCCAATGGTTTCTTGGCAGGTGCTGCAGGTTTAGCAGAGGCTTTACCCTTGCTATCCTTATTCACCTTGCTGTCTTTGGCTTTCAGCATATGAGTTTCCTAACTGTTTAACGCCTTCTTGCATGGCAGCGGGTCCAGCTTGTTGCATCATCTGCTGTTGCTGTGCTTGCTGCTGTTCTTGGGCGATTTGTTCTTCTGATTTAATAAGACCCTCAGTGTCTATACCAAGGGCTGTGGCACGGCGTTTGATGTAGTCCTGAAGGTTCACATATTGTGCTAATACTTCTGGTCCTAGTGCCTGTGTCATGCCCTGTATAAACAGGTCTAACTTACGTAGGTCATGTCCTCGACCTAATGCTTCCATACCTGTGACGATGGTTGGTTTAACAACATCCTCTGGCAGCTTGGGTAGCTTCTTATTTTTAGTCAGTACCTCAATCTTACGATTGACATACGGTAACTGAAATTCCTGTGACAGTATTGAATAGATGCCAGATAGTGTGTCTTCCAACTCACCCGCTAGGTATCTGATTTCTTCTGCTGTAACTCTTTCTCCATTTCGTTGGACTGAAGACTGAAGCATAAACTGTTGTGATAGCCGTTCTTCAATTCCTTGCATTGCTTGGTAGGCAACTCGAAAGTCGTTGAACTTGTCCATTTGAAGGACTGAAACATCATTCCTATTTCCTTCTATGATTGCTGTGTTCTCAGCTTTAGCAATGGTTCTAATACGGGTGGTCCCATTCGGGTTCACCATAAATAGAACTTTAGCTGCAGCCGCTGCACCTTCCACGATAGCTTGCGAGAGACCTTCAAGGGACCGTAGGTCACCTAGTAGTTCTTCCACAAAGCCTCTGCCATAATCCTCACCGTCGATGCGAGAGAACCGTAGTGGTAGGAACGGGACTGCATTTGGTTTGTACTTACCGCGAGAGCCAGCAATCACAGTTCCCTTTACCTCTTGGTAAACGTAGAACATGTTTCCTTTGCGCTCAATTTTCGTGTAAATCTCAACAGTCTTTTCGTCACCCTCTAGCTTACCGCTGACGGCAGATGCCGTAGTCTTATCTAGAGCATTCGGTGATACGTTCTCTACAATTACAATCTCCAGCACTTCACCATTTGGTGCGCGACTTACAACATAACTGTCTAGGTGGATGACACGAACCTTCTCAGGTCCAACATGTAACAATACATTACCACCAACAATCAAATGCTTTAGTGCTTCATGGACTGCAACACGGTCACCTGAACTTTCAATCTCGTTCATAACTGCACGTTCAAACTCACCCAATTGTTTCTCAACATTGGTACGGGCGGCAGGGTCTTCTGCCATCTCTTTGAGTGTGTACGGTTCAACCATGAACCTGAAGAATGGTGAGTTAGGTGGCATCAGTGCCAGTGATAGCTTTGATGCTAGGTTGTTCACACCTCTGGCACCTATGCCCTGATAGGGCGTATAGATGTCGCTGGTTTCATTATGTGAATCTGGTGGAATTAGTGATGGGATAGTTAGTTCAGAGCAATCTCTAGCCCTGTCGAGGTAGGATTGTCGCGTCTGTTCTAACTGCCGATAACGTGCCTCGCAGCTTCCCATACTCACAGCAGGTTCTCAGATGTAAGCCCTGTGTTTGTGTTGGTTGGAGAAGGTGCTGCATCATTTACTGTTCGGTTCTTATATTTATCACCACCAATGAGTAAGGATGCACCGCCTGTTGCAAAGTCTTTAGGTTTCAGTTTGTTCTTTTTCATCAGTCTTAATGGATTAAAAGGTTTTGCAACCTTACCTACCAGCTTGCCTATAGCGCTACACATATTGCCCCTCCTAAGTAATCTGAAGACCAGAACCACCAGTGCCAATGTTAGCTACTGTAGGGTCTAGTGGGACAACAAGCTGGGACGTACCTTTAGCTTTGCCAGTGATAGCACCCAGTTCAGCAGCGATGCCACTCTCAGGGTTGGACGGGTCATAACCCAGTTGGGTTGTTTGCCGTGGTGCCGCTGCAGGTGCCGCTGCTGGTGGTGGCGCAGGTGCGGGTTTTGGGAAACACATAAATATTAATCCTCAGAATTCTCATAAAGTTGTTCTTTATGAAGTTGCGTTAAAAGGTCTACGACTGAGCGCATACCCCCACGCCACATCAGAGTTTCAATGCTCTCACCTTTATTAGGTGATATGTGGGGAATTCTTTCGGCCAGTGCTGTGATAAGTTCTTCCGATATATACGGAAATTTTTTCATGATTTTATAAATCCTCTATAGTGCAACCTTTAAGGGAATGCCCTTGTCCAAGCTGCACAGATGCCTGACCTAACAACATCATCGTGATTGAAGTTACAGTGGGCTGCTGGAATGTTGTACTTATGCATTAGATCGATAGCGACCTGTAGACCTGACTGTGTACCCTTCAGATCGTGTTGGGATATGTCACCGTTCACAACGACTTTGCTATCCTCACCGATACGGGTCAGGAACATCTTCATCTCATGGACTGTCAGGTTCTGACCTTCATCCAAGATAACGAATGCATCGTTAAAGCTACGCCCACGCATCACCTCAAAGGGTACAATCTCAATAGCACCTCGCTTGTGTGCATGTTCATACTTACCCTTACCAAGACGCTGCTGTAGCACCTCCGTCAGTGGATAGACCCACGGTGCAATCTTGTCCTCAATAGTCCCACTAAAGAAACCAAGAGATTTACCTGCAGGGATGTTGGGCCTCGTTAGGATTATCTTATGTATCTGGTGCCTGTTGTACATGTCAGCAGCGATGGCTGCAGCTATGTAAGTCTTACCTGTTCCTGCTGGTCCCGTGACAAAGACTTGAGGATACTGCTTAATACACTCAATGTAGTTGCGCTGGGCTGCATTCATTGGAAGTAGGGGCTGCACACGGGGACCATGTGCAACCTCTATATCCTCGACCTTCTTTTTGTACGTTGATTTCTTACGCATTAGTTACCTAATTGGACATGCACCTGTGGCGCATCCATCATCCTCTAACTCATCAAGGCTGTTGGCTGCATCAAGGTTAATGGGTTTCAATGTAGCTGCATATTCCTCAAAGGTTTCCTGATCGACCACTTCCTGTGGCAGGTAAGGATACCCTAAGTCTTCTGCAGTTTTGGTAGGGTCGTTTCGATAGATGAAAGACACACCGACAAAGTTGTTCCAGTTCTCTTGGAACCAATCGATGATAGCTTCAATCTCAGTCTGGTCGTAGCTGATGGTGACACTGCAGTTATGGTCAACGTAGTGCTGCATCATCATCTTGTAGCGGTCTAGCTGTGCCACTGCGCTCTCTAAGTTAACGTGCTTACCATCCACTGTATCGAAGCTGACACCCTCGTAAGAAACGGGGAAGGTAGCCAGAACACTATCACCTCCTTGGCCTTCATAAGGGTCAGGAAACACACGGTATCCAGCCGCTTCAAGGATGGGAACGAGAGGGTCATGCTTAGAGAACTTTATGTTGTTGAAGATGTACTTACCCAGAGGTTTGTGTACGCCTTCTGTAGTTGACATAATTTTAGAAAGTGTGCCGCTAGGTTTAACGGTGCAGACTGCTTTAGACCGTGGCAGTCCTAGTTCATCAGCCATACCATGTGCGCCCTTATGTGCAGCGTAACGCAACAGATCGAACATAGCTGGATTATTGAGGTGTTCCCAAGTCACTATGCCTGTCAGCCCTACACCTGTCAGACGTAGGAACTGGTTCAGTTCGTGCCAGCTACGCTGAAGGATACCATCATCGAAAGACACACAGGTTTGCCGATAATTTGCACGGGCAATTAAGCCTATCCAATGACGCACCAGATCAGGGTCCATGCCGTTAGTTTTGTTGAGGTCAAACTCTACTAAGTTACAAAAATTCTTATTACCTAGCAAAATCTCTGCACAAGGATTTACGCCTTTGAACCAAGGGGCGCGGCGTTGTGCTTCAGTGGCATTGATGATGGCAGGTTCAGACCCACCAGCCTCTGTCATAAGCTGAAAGATATGTGACAGTTGACTGTAGGTTGGCTTGTTCCAGAACAGCAGCGAGTTGTTAGACTGGCCCCGTTGTGGGTTGTCCACCCAGTGGTCCTTCTTAGCAGTGGCAAAGCGTTCCCAATCCTTGTCACCATAGTTCATCACAGCAATCTCAGCAGACCGTCGAGATGATAGTGTGGTGCCAAGCCAGTTTATTACATCAAGGATATCGATGCGGTCCAGTAGCTGCCCAGCGCGTCTGTTAAGGATAGCGCAGATAGCTTCAAAGGCTTTGTGAATTGTATTGTCACCAGAACTAATCCAGCCGTATCCACTAAGTCTTTCACCTGCTGGTCTGATCTGGCTAAAGTCTAAGACAACCTTATCAACAGGGTCTTTCATAGCTAGTATTTTACCAATAGATTTCGCCCATGCCTCTGCGCTGTCACCAACCTCAAGTGTATACACACCATTGTGCGTATGCGCCCTGTTCCTATCATAGCCGCGATAGTCACGGGTGGACCTGATGGTTTCAATCTCTACAGGTTTAGCGAAACCGTTGAGGGTTCCGACCACTGGCTCAAAGCCTACACCACATCCCTGTAGCAACAGCCACATAGCATCAACTACATCATGGACTGTCTCTACCTGCCCGAATGAACAGTTGAACTGTGAGGCTTCTCTGCGCTTGGCTACGTCTGTGCCACCTAACCAAAGGGTACGACCTGATGGACAGGCAATACGTTTCAGGTAAAGGTCTCGCAGTTCCTCAAGTTCTAGGGTTTCTAAAGGTGACAGGTTTGTACCCTTGGCACGTTCCCACAACCACCGCTGATGGTTAATCACACGGTTGATGGTCTGGTCCCATGTTTCAAATTTTTTGCCCTCTTTATCTAAGGGTCTGTTATATGTTCTGCGCGTTACTACCTGCGCTCTGGTATCTAGTTCTGCTGTCACCTGTTATCTCCATCACCCTTTAGCTGCCCACGCTCTGCACGGGATGCTAATTTCGTTGTGTTATTATCTGCAATTATCGACAGCGGTTGTTGCATCAGTCGGGACATCTCAGAGATGAACCACAAGATATCACCGAGTTCATCGATGACTGCCTGTGTCTCAAAGGGTTTGTCCTTGCGATAGTACTTGGCAATCTTACCAGCGAACTCACCTGCCTCTGCCACCAGCCCAAGCGATAGATATTCTAAGGCTCTGTCTTCAGGATAGATGGCAGTCTTGGCTGCATTCTCTTGGTACTGGTTGAAGGTAAGTTCATTGGTTGAGAAGTCTTCACGCCACTTAGCCATCAATGATATCCTTTCCCTCAATCTGATTGATACGCATCTCTGCGTAGCGCATTGCTTTCTTCAGGTCGGTCACCTCAGATTCAATGTATGACTGGCCTTCATATTTTTTATTACCAGCGCGACAGGCATACTTAATGATGTTGCCAACATGGAAAGGTAACTCATTTTGCATGATGAAATCTGCTGGCTGAACCATGAAGTCGGTGTAGTGGCTGGGATGTTTTACAGTGGTGTCCAAGGTGTAACCTTTCCTGATTTGTCTATGTCAGATGCGTGGCAAATACGGGCAACCTGTGCCTGTACCAGTGCGTGTTCTTCTGACAATTTTTTGGATTGAAATGCTTTGACTACTAGAGGCCAAAGGTCTTCAGGTTCTTTAGCTGGTGCCAGTATCTTGGTGGCAGTGACAGGGCCACACCCTGCCAGACCATCATAGTTGTCAGTCTTATCACCTGTCAGTGTCTGGTGCATGTGATAGTATGCAGCTTCAAAGACACTAATATGTCTGACCGCTGTGTCCTTTGCAGGGTTGTACAGCAGGGCAGGTATAGTCTGCAGGTCTTTGTCTTCACTGACAATGATGGTAGTTAAAGGGTGTGTGGTAGCCTCAATGCCCAGTAGGTCATCAGCTTCAAAGGTGTCAGACAGTACTGCACCCTGTTCCTCAATCATCCACTGTCTGACAGCCTGAAGTACCAGAGGTTTACGTGTATCTTTCCTGTTCTCTTTGTATGTCGGAAGGATATCTTTACGCCAGTTGTTTGGTCCTGTGAGATACAGGTTGTAGTTCTCGGCAAACAGGTCACGCCTTACATTTGTGATATAAGTAATGCAGTGGTCGATGGCCTCATGCTCATATGCATGTAAGGTCCACAGTCCATCACCCCACTTGATTGGTCGCTCAACAGCAGCGGCTGCTTTGAACGCTATAATGTCAGCATCAAACAGCAGCCTCATTGTGGCTTACCTACAAAAGGCATCACACTTAGGTCAGGTCTTTTCTTAGGCTGAACCCGTTCACTCAGGATGAAAGCTGTGTCCAAAAGAATAATTCTGAATGGGCAATCGTTAGCCTGAATTCTTGATGCCTGAATACATAACTCACTCAGAACTTGTGTGGTTGCTAATAGTTCTGCGAGTTCTACGCTTACTGCTAATGGTTCATCCATTTCTGGTTAACTCCTGCCATGAGATTGGGAATAAAGACGCCATCTGTTCGCCTAGTAGTTCGGCAAACTCTTGGACTTCGCGCTGGGCGTCAGGCTTGATGCGAAGGTTGTAGACACGGGACCAGAACAGGAGACTGCCTGTCCATACCCACTCAGTGATGACACCTTGAGGTAAGATACCCCGCGCCTGTTCAGCACAAATTCCGAGTGCAACCATCTTGTTGTAGGTGGCAATCGCATCGATGCAGATGTCATGGTATTCTTCTAGGAATTCCTCACTGCGCCTGTGTGCTTCAGGGTTAGACCCTTGCTTTACATCAGGTGCTGCAGACCTAAAGAAGTCAGGCTTCCAGTAGCTGGGTGAGGACTTCACATACCGTCTGCTAACTTCATTCCATGTACCACCGACTTGGTGCTTTGCAAGTTGTCTGCTTATGAAGATGCTGGTGCTGCATCGGAATGTAGCTTGTGGATGTGAGAAGGGATGCAGGTGGTTCTCTCTTGCTAGGAATGCAATCAGTCCTGCGTTCCTTGCGGGTCCATAGTTCTCTGCTTGTTTGTCGAATGAGACCCGCGCTGCATCAGCAACTAGATCGTCATCGCCCATGTGGGTCATGTAGTGTATGTCAGTCATGTCTAGTTCCTAATGATTAATGGTTAGATTTAGTTAAATTGCAGGTCATTCTCGTAGTGTATTATTCGATGACAACAGGCGCACAGCAGCGCACACTTGTCAGCTTCAGCTAGTATCCTAGACCACTGCAGGTCTAAGTTACTTGAGTGCAGGGTGAATGATTTCTGCATTGGGTCTATGTGGTGGAAGTCATAGGCGGCAGGGTGATGCTCAGTATTACATCGCTCACACTTGCCACCTTTGTACTGGATAAGGCCCAGCTTTCTCTGCCTTCTCCTCTGCTGTTTATCAGTGGGTATCGTACCATGTGCGTCCGACTTTGTACTCTCCATCGATGGGGATTTTAAAGTTGAAGTGTTCTCCTGCTTG
>Ga0115572_10001989_pt1 | contig 16519 bp, 15 predicted proteins | sample COGITO_mtgs_1206_FD_88681 | JGI IMG/M metagenome (GOLD analysis project Ga0115572, IMG submission 88681) | Pelagic marine microbial communities from North Sea - COGITO_mtgs_120607 | ecosystem: Environmental > Aquatic > Marine > Epipelagic | place: Germany:Helgoland, sampling site Kabeltonne... | reverse complement strand
CACCATGCGTGTGATAGAGGTCAAGGTGTGCTTGGGCGTGTTCTTCTACTGTGAGTAGTATGATGTTGGAGGGGTCGTCTGTGCCACCTGCGTGGCGAGGGATGATATGGTGTCTATGCATATCCTTATTTATAGATCAAAAAAAGGGGGGATCTTGCGATCCCCCCATAAAGTCGGGTAAGTTCCTTTCCGGTTATTCTTATTATGAATGCGGTTGTACTCAGTGTTCCCGAAACTTTTACCTAGCAATTATGCTAAGATGTTGTCTACCCTAAAGATGCGGTAGTATTGGTTGGTCTTGACAGCAGCGAGGCCATCTGAACCGTCAACGTATGGGTTTGATGCCATACCGTAGCGAGTCTTGAACCCGATACGTGGTTGGAAGTCATTCTCACCAACCGCACGAACCATCTGAAGAGGTACGTATGGGCAGTAGAATACACCAGCGTCGTATGGGTTAGAACCCTTGTAACCAACGGTGACGTAGTCAGCGACTGCATAAGGATCTATGTAGACCTTGATGCGACCGTTCAATACACCAGCGAAAGTATTACCAGTATCGTCTACCTGCAAAGAAGTAGAAAGAGCAGGTGAGTAATCAAGCATACCAGATGCAGTCAGAGCAGTAGCAACATCTGAAGAACAGATTACTACGTTACCCTTACCACGTCGAGTTTCTTTAGCGATTACGTTACACTCACGATCGAGTTGTACAAGCAGACCCTTGAACTTTTCAACAGACCATCGACCGTCAGCATCGCTGCTCAGGTCAAAGATACCGTCTACAGTGGTGTTGCTTTGTAGACAACCAGTCTTTGCTTGACTGTTGATAGTACGGATAACTTCACGGTTGATTTCAGCAAGGATCTCAGCAGACAGGATGTTTGCTAATTCTGCTTCAGCATCCAGACCATGAATTGCCTTCAGGTCTTGTGCCAGTTCAATCGTGTACTCTGCTTTCAAAGCACGTGAGTTAGCAGTAACTGTGCTCTTCTCGATGGTGAATCCCATCTCAGCAAAGTCAGAACCACTGTTGCCGAGTGCTTCAGCGTGAGGAGTAGACATACCACCACCGAAGTCGGTAGTGTTACGGTTAGTATCTACGTTAGAGTCAGCAGCAAGACCAGCAAGACCAGAAGGTCCGTTAGCATTGTTCTGCGTGTTAGATGAATCACCAGAGTAAGGAGTAACTGCTTCGTTGTGCAGTGCCTCGTCGCCCTTAGTTGCTCCACCACGAGTAGTCTCGTACTTAGACTTCATCGCGAAGATAAGACCAGTAGGACCAGACATAGGTTGAACACCACATACGTCATATGCCATAAGGTTAGGCATAGCACGTCGAACAAGACTGATCAGGACGGGGTCCCAGTTGTCTACGTTAGCAGTGTTGTTAGTAGGAGTCTCAGCGAGGAAACCCTGTTGACCACGTTCTGCCATCATAGCACGCTCTTGGTTCTCAAGAACAGCAGCAGTAACATTACGTCGGTGACGGTCAGAGATTGAACCTGCTGACTCTTCGTTCAGGACAGGTGACCACTTCTCTACCAAGTGCTCAAATTGAATATCAGATTGCATTAGATATCTCCTTAGATATTATTGCGGGTTAGTAACACGGATTGCTTTGAGGTAACGGTCCATCGTTGAAGTATTTTCAACTTGCTCAGATAGGGGTGCTGGTGCATCCTCATCTTCTTCAAGTTCTTCAGTGACGGTAGTTACTTTAGAGAAGTATGACTCTTTGACAGTAATTACTTTAGCGGCGAAAGATTCTTCGTCGTCAAAGTCAAGTTCTGATACCAAAGATTCAAGTTTCTCTGCTTGGGTTTGTGCGAGGTCACTGCATGCTTCTGCTACAACGGCAGATCGCTTCAGTTGCTCGACTGCTTCAGACATTTGGATAGCGTCAGTTGTGGTCTTGAACAGTTGCTCTTCAAGTTCCTCAATCTGAGTTGCCATGTCATCCACTAGGTCAATCTTAGACTCGGGTACGTCAACGTAAGACTCTACGAACAGATCCTTAAGATTGTTCATGAAGTTCTCGGCGATTTCAGTACGCAGGCCTTGGTGAATGGCGATTTTGTTATCTTCCATCCACTGCTCAACCACATAGTTCAGGTAGGAATCAACCTTCTCGACAAACTCTTCTCGCTGTTCGACTAACTCAGCTTGGAGTTTCTCTTCGTAGGCTTCTTCAATTCGCTCAACCTCTTCGGCGAGCTTAGTTTTCAATGCTGATTCAAAGATCACGGCAGTTTTTGACTTAAACTCATCACTGAGTGTAGCCTCAGACTCTACCAGTGCATCCAGGTCTTCAGAGAAATCTGCTTCAGTAGCGATTTCTGGAACAACCCTTTCGACAACCTCTTCTTCTTGAATACCCATCATAGAGTTGTAAGCATCTTGCAACTCTTCTTTGGACATATCATTCAGGTGGTTGTACATGTCACTGACGATACCTGCTTTGCTCTTTGGCATTGGATCGCTTTTTCCTTGGTCTCCCTTACGAGCGGGGGCCTTCTTGCCTGACTTTGCTGCCTTATCGGTTGCTGCCAGTGCTGGACCCTCTTCACCTTTCTTGTCATAGGACATATCAGGTGTTTCCGACTCATCGAGGTGGACGTTATTGTCTTCAGACATATTTGTCTCCTTGATCAAAAGTTTTTCTTAAGAGATGAGAGGAAATTTTTGTACTCTCGCACTTGAGGGGCATAATCACCCTTCACAATGCGGGGAGCAAGGTTTATTTCAGTCTCTTGTTCTTCACATATTTCTTGAGCGGTTAAGATTCCATTACTCCAGACCCACTCGACACCTTCCATTATTCCATTTACGAAAGCGTTCGGTGCTGATGGATCTTGTACGATGTCTACCGTACTAAGAGTGAAATCACTCCCGACGTAGTTTACACCACCTCGAGACTCAAGACTACCCATTCCACGAGTTGAGACACCAAGATTGACACCACCCTCAAGCAAACCTTTTACGATTTGACCCATAGGAGTATCCAGTATTGATGCCTTTCCTACCACATCATTTCCTTCCCAACGGAGATCAGTGATGAGGTGAGAAACTTTATCGAGGTTGACGGTTGGACCTTCTGGGTGGTTCAACTCGCCGACTGCTCGATTCTGAGAGACCTGCTCGTCAACATACTTGCTGACAGCAGACTCCATAATTTTCTTTGGATATATTCGACCGTTTCGATTCTTCGATTCGGACTGCATGAACACACCTTCGATAGCATATTTTTTGCTACCGTCTTCTTTCTTCTCAACGATACACTCGATGTTGTTCTCGTTGTATTCTGTGATTAGTTTCATTGGAGTGCCTTCAGCATTTGTTTAATTGCTCTCATCGCATCTTTTTCAGATTTGAAAGTGTCCAGGAAGTCTCCGTCAATAAAGGCACTGTATCCTTTCGTGTCTTTATTGATGACGACAGGGTATTTACCCATCTTCTTACTGAACACCTGCTCACCCCCAAATGTTTTGGGTTTTGCTGCTTCTCTGAGTTCTGCGAATGATTTCATAAGTTTATTTATACCTTATTTATTCTACGGTTTCTTCGTCTTCTGCAAAGATATCTTCTACCTGAGACTCAACGTCGACGTCTTCTTCTGAGGTCACTTCGTCTTCTGCCTCGACTTCCTCTTCCTCAGCAGCATTGAATACTGTGTTAGCAATACGAACTTTCTCTGCCTCAAGTGCGTCTGTTACTTTGACACCCATAAGGTCATTAAAATGGTTGCGTGCTTGTGCTAGGTTCTTTTGTTGGATTGCCGCAAGGACATCGTCTACACCAACCGGATCTGTTTCTGGTACTTCATAATCTTCACTCATGATATTCTCCATTAGTCGTTATCATCTTCAAATTGGTCTGGGTCAACTTCACCCGTCTCAACTTCACTTTGTATTTGCTTCTTCATTTCTTCTGCTTCTTCGTCAGTGAATCGCAGAACGTGTTTCATCATCCAGTCTCTGGATAAGTATTCACCCACATACCCTGCTGCCTGATCGACGAGGTTCAATCGCTCTCGCATTACCTCTGCGTCTTTCAGTTCAGTGTAGTGGTTGTCCTTGTAGTAGTCAATGCGGACACGGTTGTGGAACATTTCAACCCAGTCTGCTTCAGTAATTATACCTTTCAGAATGAGTTGCTGTCTCAGGATACCAGTGAATAATTTAGCGAACCGCATACGCATACGGGTGACAAACTTCTGAAACTTGATTTCCTCACGGTTAATCTCAGTAGCACGTCCCAGTGAGAATGCTTGTTCCTGTTCCAAACGTGAGACAGGCACATTGAGTGACTGATACACTTTGCGTTGGAAGTATTTGATGTCGTCGATCTCTCCTAGGTTTTGACCTCCAGGCAGAGTAGTCACTTCAGTACCACGCCCACCCTCACGGCGAGGCAACCAGAAGTCATCTAGCATAGTCATATGCTTACGACTGTCGCGCAGTTCACCTGTGGTCTGATCGTAGACTAACTTGTTGCGGTATCGAGTCATGATACTGTTTAGATATGCTTCTGCCTTACCCTTTGGCAAGTTGCCTGTATCAACGTAGAAGATACGACGTTCAGGAGCACGTGCCATACGATAGATAATCAAACTGTCTTCCATCATACGGAGTTGATTGATAGGACGAAGTGCTTTGTGGAGGTGCGACACCACTTTACTGCGTGTCTCATCAAGTAAACCTGAGGTGACATAGTTGATAGAATCGTTAGACAGTTTCACAGCACTGTCACGTTCACCCGCACTCATTGGTTTTGACTTGTCTGCGTCCATGTTCTTATCGTTGAAGATATAAAACTCTTCAACGTTTTTGATTAACTTAACACCACCATTCTCAACCTTATTGACTTTCTTGACCTTGCGGATCTTAAGAGAGTCGATGTATCGTATCTCTTGGATACCCGCCTTTGGGTTTTCTTTGTCTATGATTAGGTGGTGATACATCCTACCGTCAATGTACCAAGAGCGAAACATTTCATGGCAACGTTCATTGAACGACATCATGTTGAGCAGTTGATCGAACTCCTCATGTACATTCTTCTTGATAGCACTTGACACCTTGACTTGATCAAGGTTTACAGACACCACTTTCTCGTCTTCCTGAGGGACAACGACTGTCTCATTGACTATTTCGTCGATTGCCATATCTACTTCAGGGTGAGTAGATGCCTGTCGATATTTTTGAATTAGATCGAATTGATCTTTTACTTTGAGATCGGCATAGATGTCCATGGCCATGCCGAAATGGTTAGAAGGAGAAGTAATATACCCAGCACCATCATCATCAGTAGGCGGTACTACAGATGCCGCCTGTAGAGGTTCAGACGCTTTCTTATCTGCCTTACTCCTCTTTATCTCAAACCCGAATAAATTAAACCCATCTGCCATTAGAAATTCCTTTGATGAAGAAAAGGGGAGGCGAACCTCCCCTGCTCTTATTACTTATACACGTTTTTATTGTGTATTATCGTTACCCCAGAAGTCGTACTCTATGGTAACTTGGAACTCTTCAATCGAGGTTACTTGATCGTAACTTAATTCGATTGCTGAGATGTTGGAAGGGAAACAGTTGCGAAGAGTATAAGTCTTCACGATGCCACCTGCCTGATTCAACTGACTAACTGTCATGTTGGTTGCGTACGTTCCGTAACCAGCATTGTCCATTTGCACACCGATGTTTCCAAAGTGTGTGTTCATAGAGTTCATCCATGCTTCAAAAGCATCTCGAACGATGAAGTTAGTATCGTTGTAGATTGTTACTGTCCACGGTTCAAAGGATCGGTCTCCTGGTAACTTAATGATACGACCACGGAAGGGTACTTCTACCACCCCCGTTGTCAGACCAGGAAGTTGAGCGGCACGACACATGAAGTTGGTCAACTCAGTATTTCCACCAGCAAGAGCAGGGAAATTGATATTGACTTCGAACAAGTTAGCGCGAGCGCCACCACCAGTCACTTTACCTCTGAACGCATCTACGTCTAAAACTGCCATAGTTTATTCTCCAGAATAATTCAGATTAAAATTGTATTCCACTCTGAACAATCTCATCAAAGTCAGCACCAGTGCGTGTTGCCACAAAGTTGACCGTGATATAGTTGATTGAACGAGCAGGTTTAATGAAGATAGAGGCGACAAGTTCGTTTCTATCAATGACTTCAGGGGTGTTGTTTCTTTCGTCACACTGTACGAAAAAGTCCTGAATACCACGACGTGCTTGAATCTCTCGAAGGAGAGGTTCTACAATCGCAACAAACTCAGAGCGAGTAAACTCATCGTTGAACTCGAATAAGAAGTTACGTGCTGCTTCCGCAACAGACTTCTCAAGAGCGAGGAACAATCGACGAACGTTGATACGATCGAATGCCGAAGGTCGTGCTAACTTAGTCTTGTCTCCAAACAGGATCGTTCCGCGACCAGGAAACTGTACGATTGGGTTTACACCCTTCTTGTACAATTCATCACGTTCAGATTTGCTAGGACTGTATGCTAAGTTAGTGATACCCACATACTCACCACGTCGCTCACCAGCAGGTGACCACCAAGGACCAGCATTGTAGTCCGTAAGTGCCATGATACCAGCAGTAGTAGAGGCAGCGGGGATATAGATGTAGTTGTCGTTGTACTTGTCATAGACGCGCAGGTAGTTATTATCTACTGCTAAGTACGAGGAAGCACTAAATCGGTTAGTACACTCTAGAGTCTTAGTGACTGGAGTGTTCTGATTAACAACAGCGGAGCGACAAGGTGATGCTACAGCAAGTGCATCCTTACGAGTCACACCAGCAATGGCGGTTAAAGAGTTTACTACAGTAACTTGATCATCTACTCCATTCATTCCTGGAGCGATAAGCAATTGTACGTCTACTTCTTCAACGTCAGAGAACTGCTCTTCGAATGCAGTGACATAGTCACCAGCATCTAATGCAGCATGATCTCGTCCACCGCCCAGAGCAACTTCAGAAGAGTCAACGGACCAAGCGAAACCGTCTGAGTAGTTGACACCCGAACCGTCTGATGGGGGGTTAGTCCCAAAATGAGTACCAGCAGTGATATAAGAATCATGCCAATCGCCCATCCAAACAAAGCTCGATGCGTTGTTGAGTACAGACTGGACGTAGTTATCGCCACCGTCAGTAGTCTTCGCAGCAGGTGCAACTGAAACATAGGGGAAGGTCTCTAAGACAGTACCAGGAGTTCCGGTTAATTGACCATTTTTGTCAACGACTACAACGTGAATTTCGTCGTTCTTGTTGTCGCCTGCTTGACGTGCTGCCCAATCTGATGTTGCAGGAACATCGTCAAAGAGATCGCTGTAAGGCCAGTTGATGAAGTCGTTCTTGTGTGTCGGTGAATTAGCAGAATCACCTGCTGGTACACCAAATATTGACACAGCAAGAGAGTTACCGAGTTCGCCAGGATACTTTGCAACAAACATTTCAGATGATACTTGTCGCTCCCAGTGATCTTCATTGTGTACGGAGATCTTGTCTCCTGATACACTTGCGTTCGTGTCGGAGTCGCCATCAGCAACTACGCCAGAGGGTACGGTTCGGTTTACAATGAGATTACCTGAGTATCGTAAGAACTGCGAACATGAGAAGTAGTCAACAGCATGAGTTGCATCGGGAGTACCGAATATCTCTGCTAGTTTGCTTTCGTTCTGAATGCGCACAGGTTGATCAACAGGACCCCATCTAAATGCGCCTACGTATGCAGCAAGAGAGGTCTCGACGTTTGGTGCAACACCAGTTAAGTCGAACTCTCGAGTTACAACGGCTGGCGACACAGAAGGTGTTGTTAATGCCATTTTGCTTTCCTCGTTCAAAGAGTATGATAAGATTTAGAAACATGATAAGGAGACATTCAGAAGAATGTTCAAGTACATCTATTTATACGATCAATAATTTGTGTAAAATCCGTCATCATCCTTGAAGTCTAGTAGACTATACGGGTCTAGTTTCTGTTCGTATGTGATAAAATCGTTGGGGTCGTCATTACTGAGACCGAATGGGGGGACGTCATCTTCTATCTCCCTTGCCCTTTGCTTGAACATTAAGTCTCTTGCATTAGTATTGGACAATCCTTGGTACTGGGGAGTGGTGACAAAGTATCCTAGCATCACGAGGTTCATTACAAGGTCATCATGATTACCGTCAGTTGCTTCGTAGGACTGACCCTTGACTTCAAACGTACTAATCTCCATGATAGTTTCTTCGTCAACGATATGGAGTTTACCTTCTTCCATCAGGTCTTTGAACCCTGAGCATCCTATCCTTTTGGTTCTTCGGGTCATCTCTGTGCCGATCAGTGCCTTCACTGAGGATTCCATATGGAGATTTTCATACTCAAGTTCATAGTGCAAACCATGACAGGTCAGTTGCCCTGCATCATTCGACTCTACGATGACGTATGCCTCATTGTAGAGATTCGCGTACTTATATATAATGTCAGGGAAGAGTATTGGAGAAATCAAATTATTCCGATACACAGCAACCTGTTTAAACGGGCGACTGCTAATATCAATTACGTTAAACGTACTATAATCCTGCCCTCGACCCTTCGCCACGTCAGCGAGAATGACGTACTGAGTATCCTTACGAGGTTTCTCATACATAAGAAAGTCACCACCCTCTAATATCCTTAGGGGTCTTTCTGCCTTGAGCGCAAGTAATGCTTGAGGTCCAATGAGAGTTTGACCAGTTCCAAAGAAGGTGTTTCCGAATTCCTGATCGAACTGCAACTCCGAGGTGTTAGCAATAGTCTGTTCTTTCCACACCTCATCACGTCCTGGAACGTCCCACCAATCTACTCGGAACGGTTTGTATTCGTTCGTCCCCTGACTAGCACCCTGCCAGATCTTATAGAACTGATTACCGATACCATTTGCTGTAGAGGTGATGATGACCTTGGTATTTTCTCCAGAAGAAATTACTGGATAGGTTGAGGTATAGAATTCAGTTGCTTTATCGACGAACGCAAATTCGTCAAGCATCAGTAGGTTCACAGAGAATCCTCGAATAGAACTACTCGATGTTGATTCTGCTATGATACGACTATTGTTACTGAACTCTATGCTACCCTTGTTGAGTGTCTTACATCCTGGTTGCAACCAGAAGGGCAGGTTCTCTAGCATCAATGTGATACGTCCCAGCATCTCACGGGAAGTTGCTCCTCGGTTAGCAAGGACTGCTACAGTTTGTTCTGGATGGAACAGTGCGTACCAAAGTAGATATGCTACGGAGGAAATAGACTTACCTGACTGACGACACGCGAGTACCACGTTGAATCGATTGTCATCGAAGTGCTTAAACATTTCTTCCTGATATGGATACAAGTCAAAGGGGACGAGACCGTCGTTCAGGTTGATCACCTTGACGTATGTTCTAGCAAAGTATGCGGGATCTGCCATGCACTTGGCATACTCCTGAACCTTTTGAGGAGTCCAGTCTTCTTCAATGCCGTCTTTCTTTACATGGGGGTTGCCGAGGTAATGGGTATTACCTTTAAGTTTCGTCGTGTCCGTTATCGTCGGTACTGACATTCGGATTCACCTCTTTCTCTGTGGTATTCAAGTCCTTCAGCATGCGCTGAAGTTCTGTCGTTGACCCCACGAACAAATTGTTTGTCGTGTTCCCTGATGGTTCAGGGGAGGGCAGCATCATCTGATCAATACTTTTGATCTTGCGATGCAGATCCATGAGTTTTTCTGAGGTGTTGGCCGTATCTTTGATGAGACCAGCAAGTACTTCGTAGGCACGAGGGTGTTCACTCTGTCGTGCGACTTCGATCATCTCTTCAATCCCTTCTCGTCCCTTCTCGATTAAATCGTAGAGGGTCTCTCGGGAGTATTCATAGTCTTTATCTTTATCTTCGCTCATAGTATTACTTATAAGGATGCGGAACTTCATGTGGGTCAACAAAGTCGCTGTCAGGACTGTGCTGATTTAATACGTCAGTGACCACATAGTAATCGCTGTCGAGATTGATTGGGTGGAATGGTTCTGGTGGTTGTTGTGCCTCTACCCTCTGTGTCTCAAGGTAGAGTGGTGCGTTCGAGTCGATGCCAGTAAGGGTATCGTCGAAGAAGTCCACGTCGATAGTCTCGATAACTTTTCTTGGGGTGTTGGGTGTTGGTCCGTAGAACATCACCTTCATCTCAAAGGATAGAGTGTAGATAATGATACGTCTTTCTTCTAGAGAACCCTCAAAGTTATCAGAGAATGATACTGACTGTAGAACTAATGGGACGTCCTCAACAATGTCCGAGAACCCAGCAAGGGGTTTCATGTGGATAGTGTACTGAGGATTGAAGAAAGGTATGATCTGTTCTACCACCTGCAAGCAATCATCATGCTGCTTACCGTAGACATTCAACTCAAACCCTACGAGGTATGGGACACCACCGTAGATCTTGTATGCTGATCCATCGGGCGCACCGTCACAGTCACTACCCTTGCACTTGATGTAATTTGACTTAGGCAATTGTCTCTGTGCATCATACTGAATATTGTTGATCTCAAATGACATGCGGGGAAGTTTGACAGCGACTTGGTTTTCTACGTCACGGTCACCAGCATGATTCATGTCTGCTATTCTTTCGAGGAACTTGCGTTGTGGCGCATAAGCAATAGGCACTCGCATTTGCCCTAAGACTTTACCCCCAGACTTACGGACAACGTAAAGGTCATTGAACAGTGAACCAAACACTGCTACTGACTTTCGTATTCTCTCGTGGTAAAAATGTCCACCGAACATACTACTATCCTATGAGGGGATTGCTTTCACTGAAGTCTAAGAACTCCAGTGCAGATATATCCCAATCGTCAACTGCCTTTGCTGCTCCACCAGGAGCACCAGGCTGTATTGTTTGCATTTCCCCGACACCTATGATCGTAGCGATTGACTTATCGCCCTGTATCTGAGCACCCGTATCGAAGGTGGTGAACATACCGTCACCGCAATCTGCTTCTGCACCAACGTGTGCTAGGAACAGTTGCTTGTCTGAGTCTAACCACTCAACCACTTCACCCTGTAATGTAGATCCTACCTGAGTGACTATCTCGTTGCATACAAACCCGTTGGATGATGAGTCCAGGTGTAACTGCCACTGATAGGCAGAGAAGGTCTCCATCCTATCGATCTCTTCGATGCCAGTATCAAAGTCCTCGTCAGAGTACTCAAACTTCTCACACCGTAGTTTGAAGGTGGGGAGATTACCTAACTGGAAGAATGGTGCGTCATCTTCAACAGACATGATCTGGAAAGTAGTTCCAGACATAGGAATATGAATGAGGTCACCCTCTCGAGGACGGTAGTAAGTATCACCCTTCTTGTTGGGTCGATCATACGTACCAGTTTCCTGCTCTTGATACTGACGTATCTCTGTATTCCACCTGCGACGTGACATCACCAGAGTCACAGCATCACGTAACTCCACACCGAACTTCTGGAACAGTGCACCGTCACCTTCGTATCCTTCAATGGACTCAATGTAGGTTTCGACTTTGTATGCGTGTTTGAATGCGGAGAGGATACTATCATTGAAGATCATATCGCGATGAACTACTTCACGAGGAATGTAGTAAACATCATTGCCGAACATACGAATAGACTCTACGATCAGGTCTTCGTAGAGGTTTTGTTCGCTGCGTACGTTTTGTCGGAAGTATGGATTAGTTGCCACGGGATTATCCTACAAGGAATCCAGGCGGTTCTTCCTGTTCTAATCTCATACGTTCGCGGAGTTCAGTTATCTCACCCTTTGCTTCTTCTAGGATCTGACGGCCGTTGATTGTCACACCGCCTGGTAATAACATACCTTCAAATTTGCTCATGTTCTGACCCCACTGTTCCTTTATCAAGGCGGTAGTATAGTCCTTCATGAACATATCATTTTGGATAGTAGTGGGGTCAGCATTCTGACCACGGATGCCTGTCTCTGGGACAGCACGATAAACCTCTGCGCAGATATGATTGCCCAATTGAAGTTGCTCATCCTCAATATCACTCCAGAGGTACAACCTGTTCATGCGTCGAACCCAAGAGATCATAGGCAGACCAGTGAGTTTCATGTCGAGGAGTTCCATGTAAGAACGCATCTGATCGTAGTATTGTAGGTCAGGACCACCCCCACCAGTCATTGAGTGAAAGTCGCTCATGGCAAACTGATAGTTGAAGGAGAACATATTAGAACTGCCAACGGTGGTTCCACCCGTAGGAAATATCTTTGTGATGTAAAGAATATCTGCTGGGATGTTTACGTACTTCCTACCCAAATCTTCTTCGGTGATCTGATGCTGATAGTAGTCACGGAAAGTTGCATCTGAATGAAACTCACGATAGACTTGTAGGGCATCGTCAACCTTGTCATTGATTTGATCTTCGTCGACGTTTACCTCAATGACAGGTTCACCTAATCGTCGAAGGCAGTATTCAACTAGTTGTTGCCTTGTCGCAATGATTGCCATTATTTTCCCTTCAGTTCATCTACTTGCGTTTTGAGTTCTCTGATTGCTTCGATGACTAGACCCATCATGTTACCGTAAGCAACACCTTTGGTTCCGTCCTCAGAAGTATGAACAACCTCTGGCAACACCTTTTCGACGTCCTGTGCCATTACACCAGAGTGTCTACGAGTAGACTCCTTCGTATTATATGTATATCCAGTTATCGCCATTAGTTTATCGAGTGCTTCATCGATTGCAGTGACATCAGACTTGACTGCCATATCAGAGAGTGCTACCACATCACCAGTAGCAGTGAATGTACCAGTATAGGAACCAGACATTGCGATTGATGAACCCGATACTGATATTCCGTTGCCACCAGTGTATGTGGTTCCTACCGAACTGACAGTAAAGTTTGGATAGGTTCCTGAGACCGAAGTAGAACCACTGCCAGTTATCGATACCGTTCGGTCTGGTGCCGTGTTAGTAAACTGAGTACCAGATAATGATAACCCTGTACCAGCAGTGTAAGTTGTATCATTATCTGGAGCAGAGATTGTGAAGTTAGGATAATTACCAGTAATAGAAATTGCACCGGCGGGGAACAGATTTACTGTTTGGTCTGGAGCAGCATTGAAAAATTCCGTACCGTTCATACCCAGACCAAAACCAGCGGTGTATGTCGTGTCGGTATTGGGGTTTGCAACTCCGACAGTAAAATTGGGATAGGTGCCTGTGACCGTAGCTATACCCGATGGTGCAATCGAAACCACCTGATCTGGCATGGAGTTACTTATCACCTTGCTTGATGAGTTTATGCTAATGCCTGTGCCAGCACTCAACACTTCGGCGGCGATATTGTTCTGAAGAGTATTATGCTCTGCTACGTTCCAAGCATGCTCTGAGTCAGCGGCATTGCCTAAAGCAATATCGGCAAGGAGTCTTGCTTGCTCTTCAGTATCTATCCTGCCATTGATCTGATTGATATTATATTGAAGAATATCATGCTCTGCTACGTTGAACGCACGTTCTCTTCCGATACTATCCGCAAGTTCTTTATGCTCTGATACGTTCCAAGCATGTTCTGAATCTATTCTGTCATTCAGATCTGCTATGTCAGAGTCGTGGTTTGCTATTCCTAATGAGATGATTGCCGCAGCATCTGATTCTCTTTCGGCAAGACCTGCAAGGAAGTCGGAGTCTCTACCTAAACCAAACTGTTCTAGAGTAGAATCAAAGTACCGTCTGTTACCCCTGATATCAGAATCAAGACTAGAAAAGTTCTCGTCAATCTCTGCGAAGGTTAGTTCTTGACCCTTGACAAGTCTGTATGTAATGTTAGACATTAAGGATTATCCTTTCAACTGTGCGACTTCGTCTTTCAGTTCTTTAATTGCTTCGACAAGTAATCCTACGATGTTACCGTAGGCAACTGCGTGGACTCCCTCTTCGTTAGTATGTACTGCTTCCGGCAAGACTGCTTTGACGTCTTGTGCCGAGAGTCCAGTAGATACCCTTTCCTCTCCGATACGGTTGAAAGTAATGCCGTTCAATCCTGTCACTTTCTCTAGTGCATTTGTGATTGGGTTGACGTTTTCTTTCAGTGTTATATCAGAGAGTGCTACCACGTCACCAGTAGCAGTGAAGGTGCCACTGTAAGAACCACTCATGCTCAGACCACTAGCATCTTGGGAAAGACCATTTCCTGCGGCAACACTAAAGGCATTGCCTGATAATCCGATACCACCACCAGCAGTGTACGATGTAGCAGGTGCAACTACTTGCCATGTCCCGCCCTTTCGAGCATATTGATTGGCATTGTTTGGTGCGTCTGTTATATACCCGACAAGGCTATGATCCCCCCAAGCATATGACTGGTCCCATTGACCCTGCTTTGAGTTGTTGGGAAGACCAAGTGAGTGTGTTGCAGCATATCCGAGTGTCACTGTTCCGTCGACTGTGATTGGTCCACCCGTTGAGGTAAATCCTGTTGGTCCTTGAACGTCTACTGAAGTGACTGTACCGTCAGCAATAGAGTTGCCGTTACCGTCAAGGATGTTGCCACCGACATATAGGTTGTCGTGGAACACCGCATCACCAGTGACATCCATGCCCATCTCGAAGAAGGCACTGTCTTTGAAGGTCACCTTTTCGTTGATATTAACATTACCATATTGGTCAATGTCGATAGCATCAATGAAACCGTCAGTAGAGTTGTATGCGGTCAGTGAGAGTTTCCAGTTCTGGAAGTCACTTGATGCCTGAGTTGCCTTCACACCACACGATCGGCCGTTTGTTCCACCAGCATTACCCAGTTGAACAAATGCTATCTGTCCTGAGTTGCTAGTCTTACAACCGATCTCTACTAACTGACCGTTTGGTCGAGACACTCGCAGATGAGAACCGAGACCGTTGTAGTCTGTTCCTACCAAGACTCCACCAGTGCTATCATAGATGACTCGGTCGACTCCCGCATCTAGGTCATGAAAAGCAAGTCGGGGGTTGTACTTGAAGTCACCTTTGCGGAGAATAATGTCTCCGTCTTTCATGTCGAGGTCACCCTCGTTGACGACGATTCCACCGCCACCAACATAGACACCGGAATCAAACTTTGGGTGACTGGTATCCGAATCTAACGCAAAGAAGTTGTCATCTAACTCGTCGTGAGTTAGAGGTGATCCTTTTTCACGCCTAAGTGTTAAAGTAGCCATTGATTAATTCCCAATCATTTTGTTTTATTTAGTTCTGTTTCGAGGGACTCTACCTTACCAGACAGTTCTTTTACTGCCTCGATTAGGAGTCCGACCATGTTTCCGTATGCTACACCAAGTGTGCCTTCGTTATCGTGCACTGCTTCTGGCAACACTGCTTGTACTTCCTGTGCCATAACACCCGTTGATACTTTCTCCTCACCCTTGCGTCGGAAAGTGTATCCGGTGAGTTGCGATACCTTGTCCAGTGCAGCAGTGATGGGATTGATATCTTCTTTCAATGCTATGTCAGAGAGTGCTACCACATCACCAGTGGCAGTGAATGTACCAGTGAAGGAACCAGACATTTTGTATTCAGTTCCTGTTAAGGTAATACCATTACCAGCAGTAAAGGTTACAGTCTTCGCAGCACTTCCGTTGAATACCTGTCCCTGTACAGTGAACGAGTTAGTTACTTTACCAGCAGTAATCTCTGCTGCTGACCAAGTGTAGTTGCCAGAACCATTGACACTCTTAGAAGTTCCACCGATACTGATGTTCCTAGCAGTACCCCATTGTGCGGTAGTGATGTTCGCAGTACCATCAAAAGCAGTACCGTTGATGTTCCTTGGTGTAGTAAGTTTGTCTGCGTTGTTTACGGACAGTCCTAGGGCATCGAGGTTTGCTTTGGTGATTCCTATCTCTGCTTTAGTCCAGGCGTAGTTGGTAGAACCATTGACACTCTTTGTGGTGTCACCGATTGCTATATTTCTTGGTGTGCCCCACTGGACTGTGGTGATGTTTGATCCACCGTCGAATGCTGTACCGTTGATGTTCCTTGGTGTAGTAAGTGTGCCTGTCAGTTGTCCGATAAAGAACGGGGCAGTGATGCTAGTAGTAAGGTTAGCACTTGCGGCATTTAGTGTGCCAGTGAAGTGTCCGTTCCTGAATCTTGAAGCTACTTTACCAAGATCAAGCGTCCCATCAGTCTCAGTACCGCCCAGAGTACATGGATTAAAGGAGGATCCAGACAAAGCAACCGCAATGTTTTGTGATTCTCTTTGCCATACTGATGCATCTAATCTAGAGGATGCTTTGACTTTTGTAGCATAAACCGTCCCTGAGAAATACCCATCCCCAGCAACCTGAAGCTTGGCAGTGCCGCCGCCAACATCGTTCGAACCAATATGGGTGATACCGTTCTTTGCAACCCTGAAAACAACGTTGCCTGTACCGGTGCCCCCACTATACCCAGTAAAGTGGTTAGTCCCAGATGATTTTGATAGATAACCATCAGAGTGACTCATATAAACTGAACCACTGGCGGTGTTATCCCACTTGGAAGATAGGATAGCACTGGT
>Ga0115572_10001986_pt1 | contig 16539 bp, 19 predicted proteins | sample COGITO_mtgs_1206_FD_88681 | JGI IMG/M metagenome (GOLD analysis project Ga0115572, IMG submission 88681) | Pelagic marine microbial communities from North Sea - COGITO_mtgs_120607 | ecosystem: Environmental > Aquatic > Marine > Epipelagic | place: Germany:Helgoland, sampling site Kabeltonne... | reverse complement strand
CCATAAGACGAGCACTGTCAACATCCCAAACACTTGCAAATAGTTTAATGTTTTGTGTTTTTGCATAATCGATCAACTCTTTTATTTCATCTTCACTAAATTCTATTTTATGTTTGTATTGAAGATAAGTCATTTCACCCCAAGGCGTTTGCTTTCTTTTTGATTTATGTTTTTCCGGAACACATATATCAGGATTTCTTTTTTGGATTTTTACATATTGACATCCTGCTTTACTTGATTCGTCTATTAATTGCTTACAAATTTCAATGGATCCATTGTGATTAATGCCGATTTCTGATATTATTTTTACCATTATATATTATCAACTGTTTTCTGTATAAATTTTTTACCATCAATAATTAAATAATTAGGAACAATAAACGTATTATTAGATTGTATTTTATAGTTATTGAATGAAATATTTAAAAATATATTAATTAAACTCAATACATCTTTACGGTTGGTAATATTATTTAAATCTATTTTAAATAAAGATAATATATCATTTATGTATAACGTAGATAAACTTGTTACTCCGGATGAAATATAATGTTTACAAACAAAATTATTATTATAATAAACATTATCTTCTCTTGAAAAATGTAACTCTCCAGAAATTAATGAACAATTACCGTATTTTCTTAAAGAGTCTAATGTATCTTTATGCAACTCATTTAATAATTTTATGGCTGGTAATCTTGTATCACCTCGTTTTTTAATAAAAAATAAAGATTTACTATCAAATACAATTGCCTTTGATGTAATAAATATTATTTGTTTATTATTCAAACTTTTTATATTATTTATTATGTCTTCTTTTAACAATTTTAAGTTTCCAAATATTTTTTCATATTCAATATTTGGTATAAAAATATATTTATCGTATAATTCTAATATTTTTATTTTTTCATAACTATTGCTCCACAGTGATTCTTGATAGTCTAAATACATTTGTTTAGCATTTATTACTTTATTATTATTGGCCATTGAAATATCTATATTATCTACATATTCGTGATCATCACACGTCATAATATGACTTCCTTTTCTTAATATTTTTTGCATTATATGGGAACCAAAATGTTTTTTATAAAGGATATTAAAATCATTATATGATGGATTTTTTAAATTAAAAATTTCATCACAATAAATATTATCTCCTATATGCAATATCATATCATATTCTTGATTTGATATACTCTCTAATATTCTTGTATCTTTATTTGTTGTAATGTCAGTAAAAGGTAATTTATTTATTATTTTATCTCCAAATACAAATTTTAAATAATTTTGTATAGTATATCCTAAACAATTACAACTTGCAACTAATATTTTTGGATTTATTTTTGTGTTAAATTCAAACGCATGATTTCCTTTTTTTCCAATAATTCTTGCTAATCCAAAATATTTTTTATTTATTTTTAAATTATAAAACGTATGAACATATCGTTTTCCATCTAATTTAACTCTTTTTCTTTTTTTATACCCATTATTATCTTTTAAACATATTTCAATCGTATCTTTACTAGTTTGAGTATCAAATAAGACCCTTGCAGAACAATTTTTTATTCTTCCTATTATTATTATTAAATCTTCCATATAATATTACTATATTAAAAACATATATCACGTGTTTTTCCAAGTTTGTATTTTTTATCTATGTATCTCATGTCTCTTGTTATCTTTTTGCACTCAGAACGTTTTCGTTTTCTTCTGTAAATTCTTAAAACGTTTAGTCTTCCTTTTTTGGCAATTGCCGATTTTCTTAGATTACGTTTTGTTTTTTTTGCTTCGCTTCGTATTCCTTCATTGATTGCTCTGCGTCGATTTATTGTTTTTGATTTTAATTTATAATGATATCTTTTCTTTGTATTTCGCGATGGTTTTAATTTTGGTAACATAGTCTTCTTCATATATATATATATTGGGATATTCAAAAAAACTTTAAGTGAAAGTTTATCCTTACTGGAAAATTGAGGAACAAATATATTCATTGATTTTATACTATATTTGTTGTAAATATTAAACAATTAATTTTATATATTTAAAGACTTCTTATTATTTATTTTAATGAATATTTTATTTTATTTTTTTTTATTTTCAGGTGTTAATTCATTAGATACTAAATTCTATTATAAAAAGATTGATTCTAATAATAAAATTTATAATTGTGCGCTAGATGATGAATGTATAATAAAAAAAATAAATTACTATAATTACAACGATATAGATAATTGTAAAAAGGAATGTTCAGATACGACAATATGTAAAGGATTACTATATTATAATTCAACAAATTATAATTTTAACTGTAATTTATTAAATAAACTTGGTATAAATGAAAAAGAAGGATTACAAAATATGTCCGATGGTACAACGTATTCTACATATAAGAAATTAAAGGCAAAATGTGAATGGTTCTGTCATAATCATAAAACAAAAATAGACAATTATAAAATTGAAACATCTTGGAACACGCGCTGTCACTGGTCTCAAAACTATTGTAGGGGATGTGATGAGTGTAATAATTTGACGGATACATGTGAAAATTGGTGTGTTGAGGACAAAAATAATTGGGACACTAAATGCGGTTGGTCTCAAAAATGGTGCAGCGGGTGTGATAATTGTTTTTCAAAAAATATTAATTATACTTTAGTTAATTGTAATAAACACGATTTATTGATGTGTTATAATAATACCTATAATCTAACAAGATTTTGCCATTTAAACGATTCATTTTTTAATATACCAGAAATAATTAGATATTATTGTCCATCGCAATGTGGATTATGTAAAACAACAACAGCAACATCTACGCCAACATCTACGCCAACATCTACACCAACATCTACACCAACATCTACAGCAAGTTCTACACCAACATCTACAGCAAGTTCTACACCAACATCTAAAGCAAGTTCTACACCAACATCTACAGCAAGTTCTACACCAACATCTACAGCAAGTTCTACACCACCACTACGACCACCATCAACAGCAACAACAGCAAGTTCTACATCAAGTTCTACACCAACATCTACATCTACATTAACAACCATATTAACATCAATGCAAACATCTACAGAAACAATATACAAATATATAAATAATAGTAAAACATTCACTTTAACAACTATATCATCACAAACTTTAAATAAAACAAATCATTCTTCAATTTTATCGAATCACTATATATTATTAATAGTTATTGGAAGTGTGTTATTAATTACTATATTTGCAATGTTTGTAATATTTAAATATTTAAATAAAAAAATTAAAAAACAACAAAACGGGGGTCATATTAAAACATCTTACAATAATCCAATATACGAAAGAAATGAAACTGGAGAATATTTAGAAATAGATAATTAAATTTATATATTTAATATTTTTACAATTTAGAACCTTTTTCACAAGATTTATTAAAACAAATAGGAATAGATTATAATGATCTTACGTTCAATAAATTATTATATGGCATACAAGATTTAATGTCTAAAAAAGTTAAAATAGATCACCATTTTAATACACAAGTAAATATAAACAATTATAATAAAATAATAAATTGTCCTAATTTATTATTTTTCGATATAAATAATATTCCTGAAATTTTTGGAAATAAAAAATTAAATATTACGGAATGTCCAAACAATCTTGTATCAATAGATTTATGCAATATGAAAGCTAAAGATATAAAAATTAATATGTTATCAAAAAAAACTTTATTAATTCACTATCTAGAAAAAAACGAAATAGAAAAAAAGAAAAAAAAAAGGAAAAAATTTGACGAACCACATATCCAGGAAATAAAATTATTTATAAATTCATGTGGAAAAATGAGCCAGAAGAATATGTGTGCCAGACTTGAAACCGAAAAAAATATAAGTATATCTGTTAACACCCTTTCTAAAATTAAAAATAATAACTATATTATATAATGATCCCTTTTATACTAGGAGTGTGTGTGGGGGGTTTATATAGGAACATTATATCACTGTAGTTCTACAATAGAATTTATAAAAAAATGTGTTGAAGACAAGATACCAGATGATGCTATGCCTAAAAAAAAATAATTATATGTTTTTTATACTATTTTTGCTATATGCACATATATTTTCTATAAGTTCATTTATTTCATAATAGTTCATAGTATACAGTGTAGGTATATATACAAGTGAATTATTAAAACGGGTATCATCTTCTTTAGTAGGATAGTCAAAATTAAAGAGTTTGTATGTTGGATTGTCTATAACAGGTATATATCTACGGTTCATATAATGAATAAAATCCCGCCTATCTTTTACAGTAATGGTGTTATAAACGGTTAGAAGAGGGGTATCTCTATACCAAGGAAAATATTTGAGAAGTTTGTTTTTTTCAATACTAATCATAAAAAAGAAGCATTTATTTGCCTGTATTTTTTCTATGTTTTTAATATTATTTATAGAATATTCTATTGAGTTGAGTGTTGACTTATGTGGGTTGATATTAAATCCATTATGCATAAATCCTGGATTGTTTTTTCTATAGAATGTTATAAATTTATATAGGTTAATGCCTAAGATGTGGAACATACTAATTACAATCCATATAATTAGTTTTACATTATATACCAAATATGTTGGTATTTTTTTAATAAGAAATAAATAACGATCCGTAATTGTTTCTTTTTTGTATGTTTTTATTCTTTCTTCTAGTTTTTTTATCATATTCATTCTATTGAAATTACCGGTCCTTGAATACAGTATACCTCCACCTAATGCACACGGTTTTTTGTCCATACCACATGAATAGAGAGAATAATGGAATATATCACTACTATATATCATATCAAACTCACCACCTTGTACCCTATCTTCCAGGAAAACACACCTGTGTTCTGTGTCCAGTTTAATGAGTGCAGTTGTGTCAAGGTCCTGACCAAATAGATGTGTAACTATACAAAGGTCATATCTTTTGTTGGTATTTAAAATATCATCTGTTACAATTATACGATTATATTCTTCGTTCATTGGAAGAACAGTTATCTGTTCAGGTTCAAAAAAATGTTCTATAATATCCCTGAAAGAAGTGTGTTGTAATGGTGTTACAAGTATGTTTGGTGTTTTTGTATTTTCACAGAATTCATCAAGGAACGTGTAAAAAAGAGACCTTGAAGAACTGCCATATAGACGCAATTTTTTATCATCTACAAGATTTGTTTTTTTAGAAGTGAGCAAAAAAACAAAATGATATATAAAATCAATAAACGAAAGAGGTAAAGTATCTACAATTGATGATATCATTATAGATACTTTAAAGTAAAAGGTTTAAATAATTTATTTAAACTTAATTTAATTACGCAGCGTAACCGTAAAATTTCAACATAAATTTACCACCTGTGTACGTGGCTGCTTGTCCACCAGTTGCTACTAGATAAATAAAATCATCAGCACGTGGTACTTTGTAAAACCTTTTGGTGCTAAAATTCCAGTCCAACCACCGCCCGTGGCTAGAAGTATATTTTCGTCTAAAGTTGTTATAAGAGTATCCTCTGTACCAGTTGATTCTTTTGCAGAATATATATATCAATATGAGGTTCTCCAGTTGCAGGTGTTTCTAAACATTGACAATATCCAGATAAAATAGTTCCGTTTACAGTTCAAAAGAATTAATAAAAAGAATTTATGAACAAGATTATCAAATATTTGAAAAACACAATATTATATATTGATTTATAACATCAAGAAGATATTGAAAATCTCAAATTAATTGAATGATGAACCATTTATTATCTATACGATTCGACATATTTAAATTAATTTTTCTATTTTTTCATATATTGTTTTAACTAAAAGAAATAGTATTCCTCCCCATATTGTATCTATTACAACGGATTCCCATTTCCAGTCTTTTAATATTGCTTTATTAGTCGTCTCGTAAACTCCATATATAATTAATCCAAGTAAAAATGCATCAAGTTTATTTGATTTTTTATTAATAAGAAAATAGTAGAAACCTAAAGTTAAAAATAAATAGCATAAAATTGTGGATGGCATATCTAGTTGAATTTTAGTTCCTTGAATTATTTTTATTTGTTTGTTAAAAAATCCCGAGACAAGTTTTAAATATAGTGAATCAATTAAAACAAAAATAACAGACAGAACAAGGTATTTTTTAATCATATACAATAGTATTAGAATATATACAATAAATTGAAAATAAATACAATTATAATATTTAATATAATATGTGCAACGAAGTTGTAACTAACAAAACCGTTGATGCATTCGGATATATAGGGGGTATTATACTAAGTGTGTGTATGATACCACAGATTTATAAAATATATAAAACAAAAAATGTTGAAAATATATCGTACATTTGGCAGATTATGTATATTATTGGAATTGGTTTTCACTTATATTACAGTATATACTACAAACTTTTGCCAATATTAATTCCAACAGTTATTGAAATATGTTTTATATTGACGCATTTTGTACTTATGATTATTTACAAAAAGAGGTAGTTTATTTCAATGCATATATGGTTCATTATGTTTATAATGTCTATTTAATTCAAACGCAATAGATGGTTATATTAATATATATAATTTAAGTTTTTTAATTTAGTGATAAATAATAATTATAAATATTTTATAGTTATAATATATAATGGGCGATGGAGGCGATGATGGTGTTTGCGGTTCAAATGCATCTACCGATACAATGGAGATAAATTTAAAAAATGGTCATGGTGGTGATACGCCGCCATGGCAGCTGGCAAAGGCGTGGGATTTACGTGGCACAACTCCTCCACTACAACTGACGCCGTCCCCGGTCGACGGCAGAGGAAGAAAGAAAAAGACGCGTGGTAAAACACGTCGTAAAACACGTCGTAAAAAACATCGTAAAACACGTCGTAAAATATTTAAAAGGAAACGAACTAGAACTAAGCGTAGAAAACGTCAATCAAACCGATAAATGAAATGGCAATGTTTAAAAATGAAGGACATATATTAACATCAATAATTTTATAATGTTCACTTTTATGTTGTTGAATAGAAACATCACATTCAAATGTATACGTATTAATTATTCTATACGATATTATATATAATAATAAAATACTTATTATTATATAAAATTTATTATCCACAGGAATTGAACCGACTATATTAAGTGAAGTCACGAATTCTAACCACTGGATCATAGAAAAGAACCTACGGAGGTTCGAACTCCGGTTACGGGATTCAAAGTCCCGTGTGATAACCACTACACTATAGGTTCATAGTTGCATAACCAATTGAGCTACACCCCGAATCGATTTGAAAGGATCTGAACCCTTATCCCTGGTTGCTTATGCATCGCAGTGCTTTGCCCATTAAGCTACAACTCCTAAGATGATGACGAAGGACTTGAACCCCAGTCTTCTGATCCTAAGTCAGACGCCTTATCCATTAGGTCACGACGGCGCCGGACAACTCCATATTTATTGATAATAATTGCATCGTACAGGGTTCGAACCTGTGCTTCCGAAGAAATCCGAACTTGAATCGGACGCGTTAGACCACTCCGCCAACGATGCTATATGTGCTAGAAACATTTTTCAATTGTACTAATTAGGGTTCTCTGTCTTTCCAGATGGTCATCCTGCTTTCTAGGCGTCATCCTGCTTTCCAGGCGTCATACTTCTTACTCCCAAATGAGAGAATAAGATAGCAATAATAAATTAAATTTATTTACTTGCTGTTCCTAATTATAAAATTAAGGTCCGGTCATTCAAGTCCTCGCCAGTAATTCTTTTAAAATTGGTTGATATTTCCAGAAATCGGTGCCAACAGGATTCGAACCTGCGCGGGCAGAGCCCAATGGTTTTCAAGACCATCGCCTTAACCACTCGGCCATGGCACCTGTATTACTGCCGGGAATCGAACCCGGTTCTTTGAGTGAAATCGACCTCACGGATTACCATTTTCCTTCAGTAACTGGTGTCATTTAAAGTCTGACCCAACGACAAATTTATTAAACAAACATTTTAACTACATACACCAAAACAAAATAACGATAGGCGATTCTCCCGTCGAATATTGCATTGCGCACTGGTGTCATTTAAAGTCTGACCCAACGACATAAGCCCCCTACGGGATTTGAACCCGCGACCCTCTGGTTAAAAGCCAGATGCGCTAAACCAAACTGCGCCAAGGAGGCATATATTCTAGAGTCATTTAATTAATTAAAAGTTAATGTTTGAATTTGCTGTTAGACTCTGAGTGTCATTTAATGTCTGACCAAACGACAACGCTCCAGGAGAGTTTCGATCTCTCTACCTTCCGGTTAACAGCCGGACGCTCTTCCGATTGAGCTACCGGAGCAAAATTGGTTTCATTTAATGTCTGACCAAACGACAATACCCCTGGGTATATTATTCCCTACCCCCTTTCCTTTCTAGCCCTGTGCGGGGCTCGAACCCGCGGCCCTCAGATTAAGAGTCTGATGCTCTGCCAACTGAGCTAACAAGGCATAATTGCTGATAGACTTTTGTGTTGGAACTAGCACCAAGCATAGGGAATCTTGAATTCACCTATTCCGGGAATCGAACCCGATCGTTTTGATTAAAAGTCAAAAAAAAAACAAGTTAATTGCTGAAATCTATCAAAGTGTCATTTAAGTCTGACAAGACTGTTGCATCGTACAGGGTTCGAACCTGCGCGCTCTGATGAGCAGCAGATCTTAAGTCTGCCTCCTTAACCACTCGGACAACGATGCTTTTTCTGAGAACATTGAATACGGTGCTCTACCGACTGAGCTATTAGGGCGTACACCCTAAGCGGGACTTGAACCCGCGACCCCCGGCTCAAAAGGCAAATTTAAATGCTGGTAGTTCTCGCGTCATTTAAGTCTGACAAAACTGAATGAATCGTGCAGGGTTCGAACCTGCGCTCCCGAAGGAACTCGATCTTAAGTCGAGCGCGTTAGACCACTCCGCCAACGATTCATATATTTCTGAAAGCAAAAAGTTATTGGTCAGATTAAAAGTCTGATAATTATTTATAATCATTGCTGTGTGCTTTCAATAGCCCTGTACGGGGCTTGAACCCGCGACATTCAGATTAAAAGTCTGATGCTCTACCGACTGAGCTAACAGGGCATTATTATACAGTTTAGACTGTATCATTTGTTTCTGGTGTCATTTAAATTCAATAAAAGTGAAGGTTGAAATTGCTGTTAGACACCGGTTGTATTGCTCACTCACAATATTATATAACGTATCACCTTTAAACCGTTTGTGGTGTTATATATTATTAGTGTAGAAATATATTTATACGCTTGTAATTTCTTAGTTTCATTGCCTTTTTGTATACATTATTATAATAATAATTATCGAAAATATAATATTCAAAATCAATATCTTTATATGATAAATCTGCGTCGTCCTGACGGAAAAATGTATGAGACGTTTTTTTTGTGCTTGCCGGATAATATGTGTTAATAAAATATTGGGCACAATAAAAGTTTCTATATGCGGTTACCGTGTATTTATCTGTTTGTTCGTTATCCATAAAATAATTTGATTTTAATTTTAGTGTGTATATAAAATGGCAATATTTAAAAATTAACTGTTCTTCCCATGGGTAACCCTCATGATATGCCACTATATTTAACCAGTGGAACCACTTTATAATATAGTTTAGAAAATATTTTGACAAATTTTCGATTATTTTTTTTTTTTTTATTCCAGAATGGTTCAAAGATCGTTCTGCACAATTAATAATATTATATCCTTCGTTCATAGCAATACCATAAATATTTGGCAAATAAAGTTGTCTTGTTCTGAGTTTTATCCCGGGCATTGGCGTTTTTGAATAATCTGAATACAACCAACGGTCATATTGTTTTTTGTCTTTTTTTTCTATATACATCAAATATTCAAGAATAACACACCAAATTTCAACTGGAATGAATGGAAGATTATATGCAAGTTCTTGTAGTTTTGGTATTCTATCTTTATAACATTTAAAATATGTATTATAAATACCATTCGTTTTATGTATAGTTATGTCTTTTTTTTGTGGATAAACTGGTATAGTTTTGTTGTATGTTTTGATGTAATGGTTCCCCCTAAAGGAGAAAATATCTGTCATAATGAGAATGTGTTCACTAATATAACACATCATAAAGTTGTTTTAAATCAATTTATTAAAATAAATTTCTGCTCTTTTCCAATCTTCTAAAGTGTCAATATCGTATGTATCTGTTTTTTCCATTATATACGGCAAAATATTGTCTCCACTGATTTTATTTTGTTTCAAAATAGAATAATTCATAATGTCGATGTATCCATTATGCAAGTAAGAATCCGGTAAATCCTGTCGGCAAATATTGTAAGGTTCATCGATATTACCATAATTTTTTAAATAAGGCACTAAATTATTGTTTTCTATCTTATACATTTTGTATGGGGTCTTTTCTATTTTTACAATACTTCTTAAACTGTCGTATTTGTCTCTTTGTCTGTTAAATAATTCTATACAACAATCGATGTCTTTAACCTTGCGGCAAGGTTGTGTTGGCCTAAGTTGTAAAATAATGTCAGCTTCATAATTTTGGGTTTCTTTTAAATATTGTACTGTATGTTGAATAAAATCAATGTCTATTGAATTATCTTGTGCAATCTCATATGGACGATGTACGATCTCAACATTAGGTTGTTTGATGATACTTGCATATTCTAAACTATCTGTTGAGACAACTACTTTCATAAAATTAAAATAACAACTTTGCTTTGCTTGTAAAATACTCCATTCAATTAATGGTTTTCCATTAAAATACTTTATATTCTTGTGAGGAATGCCTTTTGAACCACTTCTCGCCGGAATTATTGTTAATATTTTCAGATTTTTAATTCTTGGTTTACTCATTATATAATTATATATTTTAAAATATATATATTTAAATATATATATTATTTATTATATTGGGTTATATTATATGCCTAAAAAAAAAAGTAGAAGAAATAATATTAGAAAAAATAAGAGTAAAATAAATAAGAGTAGAAGAAATAAGAGTACAAGAAATATGAGTAGAATAAATAAAAGTAGAAGAAATAAAATTACAAGAAATAAAAGTAGAAGAAATAAAAGTAGAAGAAATAAAAGTAGAAGAAATAAAAGTAGAAACCAAAACGCAAGGGGGGAGGGCGCCGGGGGGCTATGCGAATTAGATAAAGATATAATGATTGAGCGTATACTGAGAAGTGGGTTGCCGTGTAATGAAATATATAAACTACGAGGGGTTAATAGTAAGTGTAAAGAAATGATTGATGAAAATATTGGAGATATATTCCAGATGGTTGTTCGCGAGTCGCATAATAAGGACGATATTAAATATATAACCGACCAAGGTAAAGAATTAAATGCCGAAGTGTTTAAAGAATGGTGTGTAGATGATATGACAGAGAGAAGAGAGAGGAGAGAGAGAGAGAGAGATGCGGAAGAATATAATAATAAATATAGTTGTCACGAATGTATGACGACAATGGGTAAACCCAATTACGAAGAATTTGGATATCAACATCCGGATACCCCAGTCGTTTTATGCGACGAATGTTATAAGAACACGGACGACGACACGAAGCAAGCATGGGGGTTGAATTAGCACAAAGGAAAACAATAGAATGGTTTTGAAAGTGAAAACGCATAAAAAATATTTGAAACGATAAAATAATATAGAACCCTAACAAATAAATAGTTAAATGCCATCTCAAAACGAAAACGTAAATATATATAGTTCAAGAAAAATGATATCACCGGGTTCCTTAAAAAGAGAACTTCCAATAAATGAACAAATAAATAAGTTTGTAATTGAATCTCGCGAGACAATACAGAATATATTAGATAAAAAAGACGAACGATTTTTATTTGTTGTTGGGCCTTGTTCTATACATAATATCGAAGAAGCAAAAAACTATGCAGCACAATTAAAATATATATCCGATAAATTACAAAATATTTTCATTGTTATGAGAGTTTATTTTGAAAAACCGAGAACAAATATAGGATGGAAAGGTTTAATTCACGATCCTAATTTAAATAATAGTTTTGATGTTAATAAAGGATTATATCTCGCAAGAGAATTATTATTATATATTAATAGTATTGGACTACCATGTGGTTGTGAATTTTTAGATGTCTTTATACCACAGTATATTGGCGACTTGATTTCATGGGGTGCCATAGGTGCAAGAACCACTGAAAGTCAACCACATCGTCAAATGGTTTCTGGATTGTCTATGCCAGTAGGATTTAAAAATAATCGTTCAGGAAATCTTAGTATTCCATGTGATTCAATATTGTCTGCAAGTTCATATCATTCATTTATTGGAATAAATGACAATGGAATATCGAGTATATTTGTAACTAATGGGAATCCATATTGCCACGTCATTCTTCGTGGAGATGATTATGGTGTTAATTATAAACAACAATATATATATAAAACAGTAGAAATTCTCAATAATTATAAACTTCCTAAAAATATTATGATAGATTGTTCTCACGGAAATTGCAATAAAAATTACAAAAATCAAAGGTATGTTTTAAATAATGTTATGATGTCATGGTTAGATAATAGAAGTTGTATTATTGGATTTATGTTGGAATCGAATATAAATGAAGGTAGACAAGATATAGAAAGCGATAGAAATTTAAAATATGGTGTTAGTATTACTGACGGATGTATAAGTATTAAAGAGACGGAAGATATATTATTATCCACAGACGAATTAATAGATTTAATGATAAAAAAAAATAAAATATTTATATATGGAAAAAAATAAAACAAGAGATACTTACCTGAAGAATGTGTAATGGAAATTTTAAAGATATACAAAATACAAAATAAAAATGATGGTTTTATTATTTGCCCAATGTGTAAAAGTATTACAGAACTTAATGAATATATAAATATTTTAAGAAATCAATTAGAGCAATAGTAATTATCTGTTATATATTTCCATAAGTTTCTCTATTAGAGTTCTATACGTTTGGTCTTGCATTTGTGCCTTTGTATCTTCTATAGATTCGAGAAGTTCTGTACAAAGTTCTTCTTTTGTATACTGTGGAGGTGGTACTGGTACTGCTAGTGGAGGTGCGAGATGCGCACCCAATTGGTGCTGCACATTATTAAGACGTGTTACTTCATCTCTAAGATACCGAATTTCATTATTTAGATCTTGGATTCTCTCTTCCATTTGTTGTCTCATTAGGTTCATTTGATTTTCATAAGTATTTCTTATAGTATTTACTGTCATATTCATAGACGTGAAAAGTTGTATAATTTGTCTTCCGCGAATAATATCATTATCATTCATATTATTTGCCCAATTATTAAATTCGTGCATTTGTTGCCATGCGATCATTTTTTTACATTTAAATATAATAAGTTTTTAATTCAATTTATCAATTATATCCAGAAAATCCTATAGGAAGTTTTCCGTTACTAAAATTCTTTTTGTATCTTTGATTTTCCATTTCTATAGATTTTACTTTTTCTATAAGTTCCTTGATTTCTTTTTTATATGCTTCATTTTCCTTTTTGACAGTATCGGGATCCATTTTTAATAATTGATTATTGTTAATCAATTATGATATCAATTTATACATTAAAGATAATAGAAAAATATACTAATCATCGTAATTAATGTTTATTTTTATGTATTGATAAACCGATTATTAATAATATTAATAAAATAAATGCAAAAAATCTAACAGTAATTAATACATCGCCAGCAAAAGAATATCTTTTGCTACTTTATTATCAGATGTATTTACTGTATTTCTTAAAAGTAATGCACTAAATATAATAATTATAAAAAATAATATACCAGAAAATGGATTTTCTTCATTATATATATTATGGATAATTTTAATCAACAAAAAATGTTTGATACCTTATTTTTACTATTTTTAGGAACTCTCGGAGGATTCGTTGGGGGGGGGATAACATCTTGTAAAATACAACGAATTATTAGAGACAGTGTTTTAGTTAAACAATTTATATTTTTCATAATTATATTTACAACTAATTCATTTGTTCAAGATAATACTGATTTATGGACAACATTTAAAAGATCGTGTATTTTATTTGGAGTTTTCATATTATTAATGAAAAACAATTATAAAAGTATACTGTTTTCAATAACTTTATTATTTATTAATAAGTTATTACTTCAACATATTTCTTTTATTACAAAAGATATGAAAAAAAAATCAAAGATGGTTAAAAAATTAAATAAATTATCAAACATAATAACAATTGTTTGTGGTATTATTATTTTATTAGGATTTATTGAATATATGAGGGAAAAAAAGAACGAGTATGGAAGAGAATTTAAAATTTTAACATTTTTACTTGGTTCAAATAAATGTAAAAGTTTATTATAAATAAAATACATATGGGAAGAAAAAATAAATCAAGAAACCCAACTGTTGTAAATCAACCAAAAAAAATGTCAATAACAAAAGAATCTTATTTAGGAGGTTCTATTAAATCGGGAATAACTACCGGGGTTGGATTAGCATTAGGTAATGCTGCAATAAATACATATATGAATGCAATTAGCGATAAAGACACTGAGTCGGCACCTAAAGAAAATATATGCGATGTGTTAACAAAAAATTATATTGAATGCTTAAATAAACCTAACAACTGCGAACAAATATTTAATTTATTAAAATTAAACAAATGTATTATTTAATAAGTAATAGTTTATTATTACCGTGTAATGATGACATCTTATCAGAATATATATTTTTTATTTCTATATTTTCTGAACTAATTACGGCAACTGAATTATTATTATGAGCGTGCCCCTTTGTATATTTCAAAGGAGAATTATTTATCATTTCCATAACATTAATATTTTGTATAATGCTATCTTTTACATTTGAAAAAAATATACCAATATTACCTTTCATAATATGATTCATATTATCAATACCATATATGAATGACAAAGCATTTATAGAAATTTCTTTATTTACATCTGCCCAGTCTATTAATGATTTATCAATGCTTGAAATAACTGAATATTTTGCAAGAATAAACTGAATATCAGATAGTAAATTACCAATATATTTATTATTTTTACTTATCATTTTAACATCAAGTACTTGAGCAATTGGACCTTTTTGAATGTTTTTATCATAACCCATTGATTTTTTATTTATTTCTTTGTTTTCCCTTTTGTACCCAGGTGTTTCTAATACAGAAGATTTTATACCTTTTATTGTTATATCATTTAAATATATATTATAAGCTGTATAATTTATAGTTTTTTTTTTAAAATCGCCAATAACTGGTCCTTCTCCATTAAATGACAATCCATATGCATTACCATCTACAAAAGTATTTTCATTTTTTGTTATTCCTGAAATATTTTTTATAGTTTCATTTGCTTCTTCAATTAAATCCTTTATACATTTGTTATTTATTGATGCATTTTTATTTTTTAAATATAGTTTTTCTAAGATTGGTTTACAAATTATAAGATGAACCAATTTATGATTAAAATCGACAGAATTTATTGTCTCTAAAACTATATTCTCACATACAATATTATTGCACCCATTTAGTGATATACCACCAACCTCATATTCGTCGATAGTTAAATTTATAAAATTTAAATGCGATGAATTATTTCCGTGTATACCATGATGACTACTTAATTTTAATGAACCATTTTTAATTGTTATATAATTGCAGTTTGAAAAGACATTTCCAAAGTTTGCCGGTCCATTATTTGGAATAAAAGGCGAATTTCCTAATTCAATATTTGCATAAAATCTTTGTTGTTTATAGTGTTTTTTAGATTGCTGAATAGAAAAATTGTTTAAGTCTATAACTACATTATCACTTTCAATGGTAATTGCTGCAAAAAACCCCAAAGCATATGTAATTTTATTATAATATATTTTTTGATTTTCATATGGTTGAAAATTATTCATTGGATTTGGATTAAAAATAATATTTTCAGTAAGAATATATGTTCCTGGATTTTTTATTCTATATGTACCCCTTTTAAAATCTAAATTATTTAAATAATATGTATCATTTTTATTTTTATATGATCTTATTGAAGTTACCCAGTCGGGTTCATTATAGTCTTTTTTAATATATTTAAAATATGATTTTATTTTTGGTAAAATGTTATTTGAAATTTTAGTATATTCTATTAATTTAGACATTTATATTATAATTAGAAAACGTTTTATAGGATTTTGTTCTAAACCACGAAGAATAGAATAATAAAGGGGTGTGTGTTTAATACATTCGAATGAAATAATTAAATTATCCTTAAAAAGATTACATATTTGAAAGTAACAAAATGATTTATATAATTTTAGTGGAATTTCATATTTAAATTCAGGTGGTAAATATTTTGTTTTTATTTTAATATTATTTATGATTGTAAAATAATTATTTTTATCGAGTTCAATTATATTTTTATCATTAATAACATATAATGTATCATTAATTACTAAAAGATCATTTTTAT
>Ga0115572_10001979_pt1 | contig 16572 bp, 18 predicted proteins | sample COGITO_mtgs_1206_FD_88681 | JGI IMG/M metagenome (GOLD analysis project Ga0115572, IMG submission 88681) | Pelagic marine microbial communities from North Sea - COGITO_mtgs_120607 | ecosystem: Environmental > Aquatic > Marine > Epipelagic | place: Germany:Helgoland, sampling site Kabeltonne... | reverse complement strand
CACTATCAGTCAACCAAATAGGCAGTAATTAGGTCATGGAACAAGCTTTAGAATTTATAAGTAACAACTGGATGTTAGTCAGTGTATGGGGCGTATTTTTAGCGGCCTTTCTATGGGATAACAACCAGCGTAGCGGCGCAAGCATTAGCGCAGCGCAAGCAACACAGATGATAAACAAGCAAGATGCGGCTGTATTAGACATACGCGATAAGAAAGAATTTGAGACGGGCCATTTGGCAAATGCGATCAATATTCCTTACGCTTCGTTGGCAGAACGCATGTCAGAGCTTGAATCTTCAAAAGAGCACCCCATTGTATTAGTATGCAAGTCTGGCCAGAGTGTTGGAATGGCGGGTAAAACATTGAAGCAGAAAGGCTTTCAGGTATTCCGCTTAAGTGGCGGTATGTTGGAATGGACGAATCAAAACCTTCCTGTCGTTACCAAATAGACATTAACTGATCGCTAATATAGCAACTAAATAAATTTTAAGGATACAACATGGCTGAGCAAGCAGCACCTTCAGAGCAGGGTCAATTTTCACTACAGCGTTTCTACGTTAAAGATTCATCTTTCGAATCTCCAAATGCTCCAGAATCTTTCCAGAAACAGTGGAAGCCAGAAGTTAAACTAGATTTGAACAGCCGCTCGCGCAAGCTAGCTGACGATACTTATGAAGTAGACGTTAAAGTAACTGCTACAGCAGAAAACGATGGCGATACAGCGTTTTTAGTTGAAGTAGTTCTTGGTGGTATTTTCCACATTAAAGGCATTGAAGGCGAACAGCTTAAGCACATGTTAGGTGCTTTCTGCCCTAACATCTTGTTCCCATACGTTCGTGAAACAATTGATCAGTTAGTGATTAAAGGCAGCTTCCCTGCATTGATGCTAGCGCCGATTAATTTCGAAGCTTTGTATCAGCAGTCTCAAGCTCAACAAGCCGCAGCACCTGCCGCTGAAGAGACTGTTCAGTAGAATAGTGTCTCTATCGCTTAGCGATACAAAAAAGCCGAAGTTGAGTTGATTCAAGCTTCGGCTTTTTTGTGTCTGTTATTTAAGCGTCTGCTAGCTACCACCCTCATAGCCATTTTGGCGCCAGGCTTCAAATATCATTACTGCTACCGTATTAGACAGATTCATACTGCGGCTGCTTTCTTTCATTGGTAGACGTAACCATTGCTCAAAAGGGATCTGCTCGCGAATGTCATCTGGCAAGCCACGAGTTTCGGGGCCAAACATCAAAAAGTCACCTTCTTTAAACTGAGTTTCAGAATGTGTTTGTTTGCCCTTAGTGGTAAGAGCATAGATTGTCTCAGGTCGCTCTTTCTCTAAGAAGTCTGCATAGTTTTCGTGAATTCGCACATTGGCCCATTCGTGATAATCCAGCCCAGCTCGACGTAATGCCTTTTCTTCCATATCGAAGCCCAGCGGCTTGATTAGGTGCAGTTGGCAGCCTGTATTTGCACACAAACGAATGATATTTCCCGTATTAGGCGGTATTTCTGGTTCAAATAAAACGATGTTAAACATGATGGCTCCTTAGTGTGGGCTGATTATAGGAAGCTTGCAGTCAATTGAAAGGAGAATTACGGGAAAATAGTAATTTAAATACTGAACGATCGATAAGTAGTTGAATTGGTTATTAGTACTTATATCTTCAGCGCATTTTGTTATTTCTCTACTAAACTTTTAAAACAGTCGTTAAAAGTACTATGGGAGTGGTGAGTGAAGATTCGCTGGCCGTTTAAAAAACTAACAGATCAAAACTGGCTCGGTATTAATTTATCCCAGCTTAACCCTAGTGTGGTGATTTATCGTGCTGGGAATATTGTGGCAGCAAAGAGCTTTAACCAAAAACAGGGCATAGAAGCACTGGCAAGCTGGATAAAGAAAAATGCTACAGCAGGTATGCCATCAGTTTTGATATTGGATAGCAGTGATTATGAATTGTTGCTAACTGAAGCACCCAATGTTCCTGATGATGAACTCAATGCAGCGATGGAGTTTAGGGTTGCTGATCTAATAGCTCAAGACGTTAGTAAAACAGCGATTCAAGCTATTCGTTTACCACCTGATGCCTACCGAGGACGTATGCCAATGGCACATGTTATCGCCGCGCCTAATGAAAAAATTGAGGCTTGGGTGGACTGGGCTAAAGAATTGAAACTTAGTATATCGTTAATAACGGTACCTGAGTTATGCCTGCTTAATTTGTTGGCGTTATTTGATATTGAGCAAGGTGTTGGCTTATTGGAATTAGGCCCTAATAACGGAAGCCTTAGGCTTTATCAGGCAGGAGCATTGTATTTAACTCGGAAAATTGAGGTGGGTCTTGATGCGCTTGAGTTAGTGTCTCTTAATGCTAATGCAGACATAGATGAAGATGATGACGTATTTACGTTAGAAGCTTTTGATCAAGTTGATGAGGAGGCAGGTAACCAAGATTTAGAATTAGGTGATGCTAAAGAGCATGTCGATAGTGAGCTTAATCTTGATAGCTACGTTCCTTTCTCAGGCCAAGCAATTGTTAATGAACAAGAGTTAGAAAATTTAATTTTACAGGTGCAAAGGTCGCTTGATTATTATGAGAGCCAGCTAGGAATGGGGCAGATTACTCGCTTATTACTTGTTTCTGGAGGCAGTGATCTTACTGACTTGGTTGGATTGATGGGAGATAAACTGTCAGTGAAAATTGCTCAGCCTGATATTACGAAAAAGTTTAATGACTTTGATTTTTATATTGCTGAAGATATTAAAGAATTAAATAGTACCGCTGTAGCAATTGGGGGGGCGCTGGCTTATGACGGAAGTTAAGCAGAAAATTAATTTATACCTTCCAAGATTTCAACCTGAAAAATTATCTAAAGAAGCTAAAGGCCTATTTCTGTCTGTCTTTGTAGCTTTGTTTTTGTTTATGCTTGTCGTGATAACACTTCTAACTATTAATATTATTAACGAAGCAAGTGTTGATGAAAAAGAAAAAGAACTTTCTATATTGAATAATGACTTAGCTGATGCTATTTCAAAGATTCCTAACACCACTCCTGATACTAATTTAATTAATCGTATTGCTAAAGAAAAATTAGCTATCTATAGAAAACAGAAAGTCATTGATTATTTATATAAAGATACAATTAGTGAAGGTGAAAACTTTACTAGCTTGGTCGATCAGTTAGCGCAACAAGATATAAAAGATGTATGGCTAAACAAGATTGAAGTTTTAAATAAAGGTGATGATATACAATTATTTGGCTATGCAAAAACACCTAGTCAAGTTTCAAAGTATATTGAAATGTTAGGGCTTCAAAAATCGTATAAGGGAAGAAGTTTTCAGCAAATTAAAATAAATAAATCAACAAGTAACTGGAATGAATTTTATATATCAACACTGAGCTTAGATGAATTGCTTTTAATAGAAGCGACGGAGGTTGAACAATGAGCTGGTGGCAGAATGAGCACATATCAATATTAATTTCCGCTTATGAAAGAATATCAATTAGAGAGCGAAAAATTGTCTTATTAACCATTTTGAGTTTGTTAAGTTTGATCGTTTATGTTTTAGCAATTGAACCTTTACTTATTGAATATAAAGCGCTTTCTGTAAAGAGTGAAAGTTTGATTAATGACAGTCGAGCTGTTGAGAAACAACTAGAATTAACATTGAGGAATAAATATCAAGACCCTAATATTCAGTTGAATAAACAAATTGATAAGTTGGAAGATAATAGTTTAAAACTTGATGAAAAAATTGGACGTTTAACCAAGGCGCTTGTTGCACCGAAGCAAATGGTTCAGCTTTTAGAAAATGTTCTGAAAAGTGATAGGAAGATGAAGCTAATATCTTTTGTCAATCTTCCAAAAGAAGATGTTGAGCTTGTTTCAGAGGCAATGTCTTTAAATAAGAGTAACAGCATTGAAGCTCAACTTAATTATGACTCTGATGAAGGCCTAATTTATAAACACGCTTTTGAAATTGAAATGAGATCAACTTATGGAAGTATGGTTAGTTATTTACAGCGGATTGATGAGTTGCCTTGGAAGATATTTTGGCAAGATTTACGTTATGAAGCGGGGGATTACCCGTACGGACTCTTAAAAATAAAGATTTATACTTTAAGCACCAGTAAGGAGGTGTTAGGTGTATAGCATGATTTTAAGTGTTGCATTTTCAATTATATTATTATCTATCAGTGCTGTGCATGCAGGCCAAGATCCTATGCGCCCACCAAACTTTATGAACAGAGTAGATTCATCACCTGCTAAAAATGAAACGATTAACTTGCAGCAAATATTAATATCAGATAAGCGTAAAACTGTGATTATTAATGGCCAGATTTTTAAAGAGGGCCAATCATTCAGCGGCAATAGAATTATTGAAATAGAAGCTGAACAGATAAAAATTAGACGTGGAGGGATTAATAAAATTATTAAACTATTACCATCTACGAAGGAAGTGAATCGTGAAATATAATGTACTAATAGCACTGGTTATTACTTTTAATTTGGTTGGTTGTGCAACAACGTCTATCCCAGAAGAAGACAATGTTAGTAGTGCTGATGAATCATCTTATAAAGATGAGCCATTGCTTGTGTGGGAAGAAGAGACGGATGAAATGGATCAAGATGATTATTTTATTCAACAATTAATTCCTCCTTTGCCAGCTGTAGAACAGCAGGCAAATCGTTTTGATGTGTCTGCAAAATCTACCAATATCAAATTATTTTTGCTCAGTCTCGTTGAAGGTACTGGATACAATTTAATTGCTCATGAAGCTTTAAGTGGTGAGATTACATTAAATTTAAAGGATGTAACAATTATCGAAGTGTTAGATGCGCTTCGTGATGTCTATGGGTATGAATATGATATATCCAGTTATGGCATACAGGTTATGCCGCCTAAAATAAGAACAAAAATATTTCCTATTAATTATTTAAATGTGAGCCGCTCAGGTTCATCAGGAATGTGGGTTAGCAGTGGCCAGGTTACATCTGTTGATAGTGAAGAAGAGAATGATAATTCCAGTACAACCTCTTCATCAAGTCAGGCTATTAATTCAACACAAGTCAATACCAGCTCTGAAGCGGACTTTTGGGGGCAATTAAAGCTCACCTTAGAAATGATTGTATCAGGTAACGATAATACTAGTGTCGTTGTCGATGCTCAATCTGGAATGGTGATAGCGCGTGGAATGCCAGAGGCATTACATAATATTGAGATGTTTTTAGAGCGGGCAGAATTAAGCGTCGGAAAACAGGTTCTTATCGAAGCAAAAATTTTAGAAGTTTCGTTAAGCGAAGGCTTTCAGTCAGGTATTCAATGGAGCAGTATCGGTTCTGGCGACATTAATGGTGGAAGCTTTGATTCTATAAGTTCAATTGCATCTGAAACAATAACAAACGCTGATGAAATTGGCGGTGTATTTAATCTTAGTTTTGATACAAGTGACTTTTCGGGTGTAATCGAATTATTAGAAACTCAAGGGGATGTAAAGGTTTTATCCAGCCCTAGAATTGCAACGGTTAATAATCAAAAAGCTGTTATCAAGGTTGGAACAGATGAATATTTTGTAACAGAGCTTGTCTCTTCGACAACAACGAGTAGTAGTACTACGACGAGTTCTCCTGAAGTTGTATTTACACCTTTTTTCTCAGGTATTGCACTCGATGTGACCCCACAAATTGGTGAAAATAAAGATGTGATTTTACATGTTCATCCAACAATTACGGAAGTCAGTGAAAAAACTAAAAGTGTAGAGCTGAGTACAGGGACGTTAACCGTGCCTTTAGCTTACAGTACCGTGCGTGAAACAGATTCTATTATTAAAGCCAAAAGCGGACAAGTTGTTGTGATTGGTGGTTTGATGCAAAACGAAAAGACAGTTACAGAATCAGGTATTCCATTTTTACGTGATCTTCCCTATATCGGTGCGCTATTTGGGCAAAAAAGAGAAAGCGTTGTTCAAAGCGAATTGGTGATTTTAATACAACCTAGGGTAGTTGATAGTAACTTCCATCATGAAGAGATGGATCGTATAAATGAACGTTTCTCTGGATTCAAGAAGGATGTGAATTATGACCGTCGGTAATATGATCGGCGGCTTTAAGGCCTATTATGGTTTAAACGAGCAGCCATTTTCTTTAGCCCCAAATACAGAATTCTATGTTGATTTAAAAAGTCAGCAGGAATGTTTTAACGTTCTTAATTATGCTTTAGAAACCGGAGAAGGGTTTATTAAGGTTACTGGTGAAGTAGGAACAGGTAAAACAATGCTGTGTAGGCGCTTGTTAAATTCTTTTACTGAGAATCAAGTTTCGGTTTATATACCAAATCCTTCACTTAGCCCACAAGCATTGTGGCGAGCTATTGCTCATGAGTTACGCATTGATGTTAATCGTGTAGATCTATTTCAAATTCAAGAACGAATTCAAGAAAAATTATTGCAGTTGGCGTTAGATAATAAAACTGTAATTTTAGTTATTGATGAAGCTCAGTGTCTACCGGAAGATAGTTTGGAAGCGATGCGCCTTATATCTAATTTAGAAATGGAAAGTCGAAGTTTAATCCAGATAGTGTTATTTGGTCAGCCTGAACTCAATGAAATTTTAGCGACAGAACGCTTTAGGCAATTAAAACAACGAATTTCATACAGTGCTGAATTAAAAGCAATGGATGAAAACAGCTTGCAGTATTACATACAGCAAAGAATGATTTTTGCCGGTTATCGCGGTATGCCAATCTTTGATGATAAGGCTTTGAAATTAATGGCTAAGGTGACTTCTGGTGTGCCACGGTTAATTAATATTATTGCCCAGAAAGCGATGTTCAGTGCATTCGGTGGAGGTGCTAGCCAAGTGTCGGTTGCTCATGTTCAAGCAGCTGCAGCTGATACGGAAGGCGCGGTTAAAACGTTAAATTACAATAGCTACTATTGGCGTGAGATTTTTCTATTAATATTAGTAATAGTTTTAGTGGCTATCAATGAGCTTAGTTAACGATGTATTGCGTCAAATTAATGAAAAAGATCATTCTCAAGAGAGGATGAAATCGGCTCTGCCTTCTTCTTTGCAGCAAGATAGTCATGCTCGTGATAAAACTCAAATTATTCTTCTTTCATTAACAGCATTGATACTTATTGTTTATTTATTTCAATCATTTGTTATTGGCTCTTTTAATAAAGATGAAGCTCGCGTTAGTGCGCCTAACTTCATTAATGACGAAAGAAGCAATGCTTTGCCTGATAGGTTTGTTGAATCTGTAGATGCTGAATCTGTAGAGGAAATACCCAATGTTAACCTGCCTGCACCTGTAATACTAAAAGAAGCTGAGCAACTAAAGCTTGAAATACCTTTAGATAAACCGATCCGAATATCACCAGTTCCGGTTAAAAAAGTGGAGAATACTTCTAGGCAGTTAGAGCAACCTGTTATTTTGAAGAAGAAATCTAATCCAAAAGATATCCAATATCAAGCAGCCTTAAAACAATTTATTGCAGGCAATGTAGATAAATCTGAACGTATTCTAAAAAATATTTTGAGTGGAGTTATCAAAGAAAAATACTTAGAGCTACAAGCTAGAATCTATATGAAAAAAGGTAAATCAGAAGATTTCTATCAATTTGTAAAGCAGCATCCAGAAAACAGTAGTATTAGCTGGTACAAATTAATTGCGCCAGGCTTACAGTTATTTTCTTATTATCATCTTTCCAATCAATATTATGACGCACTTATTAAGATTGAGCCTAATCAAATTCGCTGGCAGTTGGCGATGGCACTTAATTACTCACGTTTAGGTGAAGCTAATAAGGCGATTATTATTTATAACAATTTAGTCCGTTCTGATTATGTGTCTGATAGGCAAAAGAAATGGCTAGTGAAAAAGATTAAGCGTTTAACGTTATCTAAGGCGTAAACCATGGATGCACAAAAAAAAGTTCGTGTTGGTGACTTATTAGTTGAGCAAGGGTTGATTACTGATACTCAATTGATGCAAGCACTATCTGAGCAAAAAAGAACAGGTCAAAAAATTGGTAGAGTGTTAACAGCGCTAAATTTTGTATCAGAAGAAAAACTATTAACGTGTCTAGCTGATTATTTTGACTACCCCTTTATCGATCTAAATCGCTATCGTATTGATGCTGATGTCGTTAGGATTTTACCTGAAGCATTCGCACGACGTTTCCGCTGTATTTTGCTGGCAAATCAACCAAGCGGTTATCTTATAGGTATGTCTGATCCAACCGATCTAATGGTTATAGATGATCTACAGAGACAGTTAAAAAGACCTGTATTGCCTGCTTTTATTTCAGAAGATTCGCTGCTGGCCACGCTAGATAATATTTATCGCCGCCAGGATGAAATTGCTTCTATTGCAGGAGAGTTGGAAGGCGAGCTATCGGAAAGTGATTTTGATATTACTGAACTGGCTTCAGGAACAGATAGTTCAGAAGCTCCAGTTGTTCGTTTACTGCAAAGTATTTTTGAGGATGCTGTGCAAGTAAAAGCGTCTGATATTCATATTGAGCCCGAAGAATTTCAGCTTAGAATTCGAATGAGAATTGATGGAGATTTACAAGAGCAGATCATGAAAGAACGACGCATTGCTTCGGCATTAGTGTCGCGATTAAAGATTATGTCGGGATTAGATATTTCAGAAAAAAGAGTCCCGCAAGATGGTCGCTTTAATATTCGAATAAAAAATAGAAGTATTGATGTGCGTCTTTCAACTATGCCGGTTCAGTTTGGCGAGTCAGTTGTTATGCGATTACTGGATCAAAATGCAGGCATATTGGATCTGGATACTCAAGGGATGCCAAAAGCTATTCAAGAGCGGTTTAAGTATCACATTAAACGTCCGCATGGAATGGTTCTAGTTACAGGGCCAACTGGGAGCGGTAAAACAACTACCCTATACGCTGCGCTTAATATTTTAAATACTCAAGAACGGAAGATTATTACGGCAGAAGACCCGATTGAATATCGCTTGCCTCGAATTAATCAGGTACAGGTCAACCCTAAAGTTGGCTTAGAGTTTTCAACGGTTTTAAGAGCAGCACTGCGTCAAGACCCGGATATTATTTTAGTCGGGGAAATGCGGGATCAAGAAACTGCAGAAATTGGCTTACGTGCAGCAATGACAGGTCATATGGTGCTATCAACTCTGCATACTAATGATGCTGTTTCAACGGCTATGCGCTTGCTGGATATGGGAGTCGATCATTATCTGGTCGCCTCATCTCTACGCGCTGTTATGGCACAGAGATTAGTAAAGCGATTGTGTAACCATTGCCAAGAAGATTATCAACCTGATTTACAAGAAATATCTTGGTTAGAAACCATGAAGTGTGATTCTGAAAGTGTTGTATTTCGACATGGCCGTGGTTGCCATCATTGTAATAATACGGGGTACAGTGGTCGGATTGGCATTTATGAATTTCTGGAGATGGATGAGGCGATGATTACTGCAATGAGAAAAAGTTCAGCACATGAATTTTCTCAAGCAGCTGCACAAAGTAAGCATTTTCGTCCTCTTGCACTTTGTGCATTAGATTATGCCAAAGATGGTGTGACGTCTCTTGATGAGGTTTTCCGTATTAGTGCCAGTTTAGGCGACGGAGGCTAATATGCTTAATTTTCAATATAGCGGTCGCGATATTCAGGGGACTTTGGTGGAGGGCAGCCTGCAAGCTTCGAGTCAGGATGCCGCTATTAGTCATTTGCAATCTAAAAAAATTACAATTGTTCGTTTAGTCACTGAGGTAAGTAGCCCTGATAGAAAAAATATTAATATTAGCTTTAGCTTTAAGAAAAAAATAACACTTGATGATAAGGTTCTTTTAACTCGGCAATTATACGCATTAACAAAAGCTGGAATTCCTATCATTAGGGCGCTGCATGGATTAGCTGAATCAACAGATAATCAGCACCTTTCAGGAGTTTTGAATGATATTGCTGATTCGTTGGTTTCGGGTTCTGAATTGGCGACAGCATTTAGACAGTTTCCAAAAATATTTTCTCCTATTTTTATTAGCATGATCCACGTTGGTGAAAATACCGGCCGTTTAGATATTGCTTTAAAGAAATTAACTGAGCATCTCGAATTAGAGCGTGAAACTAAAAAGAGAATTAAATCAGCAACTCGATACCCTTTGTTTGTTATCTCGGCCATGGTGCTTGCTATGGGTATTATTAATATCATGGTAATCCCTAGCTTTGCCGGTGTTTTCGCTAAGCTCGGTGCAGATTTACCGTTAGCAACTCGCATTTTAATTGTAACCTCAGAATTCACTATTAGTTATTGGTGGCTGATCTTGTTAATCACCTTAGGTAGCTTCTTTGGACTACGCCACTATATTGATACGCCAAAAGGGCGCCTTTGGTGGGATGGAAAATTACTGCGTTTACCCCTGTTTGGCTCGTTGTTTAAACGCATCGCACTTTCTCGATTTTCACGTTCCTTTTCTATGATGTTGTCATCAGGGGTACCTATTTTAAAGGCTTTATCGATTGTTTCTGAAAGTGTAGGTAATAAGTCGATTGGTTTAGGTATTAATGAGATGTATCGAGGAGTTGAGCGTGGTGAACGTTTAACGAGTACCGCGTCAGCAACAGGCTTGTTCACTCCTCTCGTATTACAAATGATGTCAGTTGGTGAAGAAACAGGGTCTGTTGATACGTTATTAAATGATGTCGCTGATTTTTATGAAGAAGAAATTGATTATGAATTAAAACAATTAGCCGATTCAATTGAACCTGTCTTATTGGTCTTTTTGGGTGTGTTGGTTTTGGTATTAGCGCTGGGGGTTTTCTTACCTATTTGGGATCTTAGTGGAGCGATGGGGAGTCGCTAATGCTGAACAACAATATTGTATATATTCGTAACATTTGTAGGCAGAAGTTAAACCAGTGACTAGTCTTAATATAAGACGATTCAAAGACGCCGCAGGCTTTGGTTTATTTGAGTTTGTGGTCGTGATCGTAATAATTTCAACTTTAGTATTAATTTTGATACCAAAGGTAATGGAGTTGGAGGTGGATGCACATAAAAGTAATGTGCAACTGAGTGCCAATTCTTTTCGATCGGCTGTAAATATAATTCATACTTTATGGCAGTCGCAAGGTTCAAAAGAACAAGTTGTAAGTGTTAAAGAGCATGAAGAAAAAATTGTATTAGTAGGGCCAAGAGGTTGGCCAATAGATGTAATCACTGATAACCATATGCTTGCATATGATTTAATTCCAGCGAATACATCGACCTGTGAAAGGCTATGGAGTGGCTTATTAAAAAATTCGATATCCGAACTAGAATTTAAGATTGATGAAGAAATAAATATTTCTTATCAGCCTGAGTTTTATCAAGGTGTATGTCGATTTAGATATCTTCTAAATGAAGATGATTTTCGTATTGAATATGATCTGGGAACAGGTCACGTTGATACATTTTTTTGAGCATTACTAAAGTGTTATTCAGGAGCGATCTATGAAAAAGATCAACAAACAAGCGGGTTTTACTTTAATTGAATTGATTATGGTAATCGTTATTTTAGGGGTCTTATCGGCTTTCGCACTACCGCGATTTGCAGATCTTGGCGGTAACGCTAGGGAAGCTAGTATTAATGGATTAGGTGGCTCTGTGAAGGCAGCAGCTAATATTGCTCACGCTCAATCATTAGCTAATGGTGCTGCGCAAAATGATGATGTTACGCTTGAAGGTCAAGACATCACAATGATTAATTTTTATCCAACAGCAGATGCTGCAGGCATATCGGAAGCAGCTCAAGTAAGTGCTGGTTCAGCAGCTGGAGATGATTATACACTGGGTACTCCAACTGCTGGGATTCGATATGAATTAGCAGGTGGAACTGATGCCGCTACTTGTTCTGTTTTGTATGAAGCTGCTGGAGCTAATGGTACGCCAACGATTACAGTGACAGTTACTGGTTGTTAATTGGTTAGTTTTGCAAGAGCCAATAGGCTCTTGCAGCCTTATTTATGGATAAATATCAGCAAGGCTTTACCCTCATTGAATTAGTTACAGTAATTATTTTATTGGGTATCCTTTCAGCTTTCGCTATTAGTCGTTTCCCTTCTTCGCAGGGATATTCGCCCACCATTCTCAAAAACCAATTCTTAGCTTCTGCACGTTTAGCTCAGCAAACTTCTTTATCTCGAGCATCTTCCACTGCCAATGTCACACTGAACGTATCGGAAATTTCTGGCGACTGGAATCTAGTTGTCGCGGGTGGGTCTGGTATGAGCTATAGCGCTAAGATTGATCAGGGCTCAGAGCAAATACGTTCGGGTACCAGCTTAACAGGTGCTTGCTCCACATTATCATCATCCCCTTTTACAGTTACTTTTGATGGTGATGGTAATCGGGTTCCTTTTGAAAATCTTAGGGTCTGTATTGATTCCACCACAGACTTTGAACTTTGCATTAGCCCTTCTGGTTATACATATGAAGGCATGTGCCTATGAAGGAACCTGTTTGCTCTAAGTTTTCTTATAACATGATTCAAAAAAGTCAGTCTGCTCAAGTGAATAAGATTAATGGTTTTAGCCTAATTGAAATGGTGATTACCATTGTAGTTATTGGCATCGCTTTAACAGCACTTACGAGCAGTTTGTTCTCTGGTGTCGGGCGTAATGCTGATCCTCTGTGGCAAGCAAAGGCGACACAACTTTCTCAAGCTTATCTGGATGAAATTCTAGCGATGCGTTATCAAGAGGACTCTCCTATTGGCGGGGGTTCGGTTGGCTCTTGCTCTATTAATGGCGCTGAAACGGGTTCTGGAATAGGAGGGGGTGAGAGTAGCCGAAGTTTATTTGATGATGTTGACGATTATCACGGCCTGTCGGAAAGTGCTGACTTTTTAGATACAACTACTAGCTCGAGTTACAGTGGCTATGGTGTGAGTATTGAAGTGGAATGTGTTGGCCCCACGAATGCAAGTGCTAATAACAGTAAATTGATAGCTATCACCATTACATCACCCACAAATCAACGTTTAGTTTTTTCTGTATTTAGGGCTGATTTATGAATATTAATCAGCAAACAAAATCAGCAAATAAACATAGTGGTTTTACATTAATTGAACTGGTTATGGTTATTGTTGTGCTCGGTATAATTTCCGTTGGCAGTCTTAGTTTTATTTCAAATTCTGCACAAGGTTTAGTCGATACGGCTGAGCGCCAAGTACTTGCAAGCACAGCTACCATTGCAGTTGAAAAAGTTTTACGGGAAGTACGTCGTGCGTTACCGAATAGTGTTCGTACTTTTTCTGATGGCAGTAATGAATGTTTAGAGCTTGTACCGATTCTTCATAGCTCTGAATACGTTTCAATTCCAACTGCAAGCGCAGCGACCAGCTTTGAAAGTATTAAATTTGTGACAGAAGCTGGAACTGAGTCGGGCTATGTAGCGGTTTATCCTAATAGCTTGATTTCGGTCTATGACAGTGGCCAATCGATTTCATCATCAACAGGAACGGCTAGTACCGTTAGCGGTGCAAGTACACCCAATATCGAATTGCAAACAATTACCTTTTCAGACGCTGCAGGGTACCGCTTCCCTACAGAGTCACCGACTAAACGATTTTTTTTAGTCGATCAGCCAATAAGTTTCTGTGATGATATTAATGGACGTTTATGGCGTTATCAAAATTATGGTTTCAATCTCGACAGTACGAGTAGTATTCCAACAACGGGTAGTGATCGAATTTTAATTGCAGACTCTTTAAAATCAAATAGCTTAGCTTTTAAAATATTACCTGCTCAATTACAGAGAAATGCCGTCGTTAGAATGACTGTGGTTATAGAGCGAGGCGGAACATCTACAGAGCAAGTTGATATCACTCAGGAGGTGCAGTTACGTAATGTACCTTAAACAAAAAGGTTTAGGCCTGCCGGTAGCAATTTTTGTTATTACGATTATGAGTATTATAGCAGTTGCTATAAACCGAATAAACGAAGCATCAAGCCAATCTTATAGTCAGAATGTTTTATCATCTCGAGCTTTTTATGCAGCCGAAAGTGGTGCGCAATTAAAAGCTCACAGCGTGCTTGCCACAACTCCATGTGACTGTGGCAGCACTGATGTAGTTTATGGTTATTCAGTAGAAGGTTTGAGTCAATGTAGTGCAGAAACAAGTTGCACGAGCTTCATTGCGAATGGTGAAACTTATTGTACTGTTAAAAGTATTGGTAGTTGTGATAATTCAAATGCACAAAGAACTATTGAAGTGAGATTAAAATAATGATCTCAATAAATAAGATTTTTATATTATTATTTTTGTTGTTTTCAAGTACTTATTTGCATGCAGGTTATGTAATGACTGAACTTGAAGCAACAGATTTAGATGTGCCTGATGTTAGCAATACAGTCGTTTGGGATAACACGGATACTAATTACCCTGATGATGATGATAAAGAAACAGTAGCGATTGGCTTTCCCTTTCAACTCGATGATACAACCTATAATGATGCAACGATTTTAACAAATGGAATTATAAAATTTGGTGATATTGAGCGCATGCATCGTGATTATATCAATGAGGGGTTAGATACTAATGAAGGTGATCGTATTATCGCGATCTATTGGGATGATTTAGTTGACGATGATCTTAGCAGTGTTACTTATGGCAATAGCGGTTCTTCACCGAATAGAAAATTCATTGTTAATTGGACCAATGTGAGAGCGTATTCAAATGATCTACGTTATGACTTTCAGGTTGTTCTTTATGAAAATGGTGATATACGTTATCGATACAATAATAATACTTCCAACGGCGAAAGCGCCACAATTGGTTTAGAAATTGATGACTCAGATTTCATTGAATATTCTTATAACACGATAAGTGTTGAAGTCAGCTTTGATCTATTATTTCGAAATGAATTATTGTCACTACCTTCATCTTTTTTAGAGTATCGCTTCGATGAGACAAGTTGGAATGGCGACCCTAATGAAGTAATCGACTCCAGTTTAAATAATTTAGATGGTGAATCTTTTTTGGGAGCTTATGTATCTGATGAGTCACCTGCATTAGGAACCAGTATTGGTACCTGTAACTACGGTGCTTTTGACGGTGTAGATGATTATCTTCAGGTAGCAGATAATGATCTTCTTGATTTCTCAAATAACTTTGCCATTGGCGTTTGGGTAAAAATTAGCTCGTTGCCTTCTTCAGGATTAAAAACAATTTTATCTAAAGATACAAATTATGAATTTCATGTAAATTCAAGTGGACAAATAAACTGGTGGTGGAGAACAGCAACAACGGGAAGTGTTCGAGAATTTAATTCAATAGCTACGATTGCTGAAAATATATGGACTCATGTTGTTATTAGTTTTGAAAATAATAATCAAAAAATATTCATTAATGGTAATGAATCTGGATCTGCAACATTTTCTGAAAATACAGTCACTAATTCTAATCCATTGCAGTTTGCCTCAGATCAAAATTTAAGCGGTCGATATTTTGAGGGTAACCTTGATGAAATACATTTTTTCGATCAAAGTTTGAGTGCTTTGCAAGCTCAGGAGTTAATGGAGAATACGCGTCCTTGCTCTTCTTTTAATTTATGTATTAGTAGTTTCCCTGATGGTCTTAATAGCCATACTGGTGGCAATATTGATTTTGGCCAAGATGCCCAACTTTTTTATAGTCCGGATGATATTTTAAATGCGGGTAGCGTTTCATTGGATGGCGCATCATCTCAGCGAAGTTGTGTATCAGTAGAGTGCCAAGCAAATGGTCTCGCCGTTGATCCAACAGTACCAGAAGCCTTCCCTGACACCACTGCTAATACAGTCGATGCGACTGTAAGCAACAACAGTACAGGTAGTATCGGTAGTGGAGAAAATGGCTATCGGGACGTTACTTTAGGTAATAACGCGACGTTAAGTGTGCTTGCTGGTTATAGTGATTATTATATTGATGATTTATCCATCGGCAATAATGGAACGCTTAATTTAGTGGCCGGAACCTATTGGATTAATAACTTTTCTTCAGGCAGAGGACTTAATATAAGTATTACTGGAGGAACGGCAAGAGTATACATTAATAATGCTTTTTCTTTGCCAAGAAGTGCAATTGTAAATTCAGAGGGCGATGCAGCACAAGGGGATGCTAGTCAGTTGTTACTATATGGCTACGATACTATTAATACAGGAAGTAGCGTAACCTTTAGTGGAGCTATGTATGCTGTCGGTGATATAGAGCTCGACGACAGCTCAACTTATTATGGGGCTATTACTGGTGCGGACATTAGTGTTGGTAGTGATACTAATGTATATTTTAATTCTACTGCGATTGCAGGTTTAGATTACGGTGATTTATGTGAAGCTGCTAGTTGTACTCTGGGAAGCTTTAATATTACGCAACCTGCTTATGCACTTGCTTGTCCTGGTACGCGATCTCAAGTTTCTATACAAGCAATATGTGAAGATGGAGTCACGGTAAAAGATGACTATTCTGGAACTGTTGATTTATCTACGACAGAAAATAGCTTAAGCGAATTTTATTCTTCCGCAACATCAACCTCGAGTATTAACTCTATTGCTTATGATGGTTCAGAGT
>Ga0115572_10001974_pt1 | contig 16598 bp, 18 predicted proteins | sample COGITO_mtgs_1206_FD_88681 | JGI IMG/M metagenome (GOLD analysis project Ga0115572, IMG submission 88681) | Pelagic marine microbial communities from North Sea - COGITO_mtgs_120607 | ecosystem: Environmental > Aquatic > Marine > Epipelagic | place: Germany:Helgoland, sampling site Kabeltonne... | reverse complement strand
TGGTTATGATTTTCCATTACTGTGAGTAGTGACGGCGAAGCCGTATCCGAGAGCAACATAAATAGGTTTTTTAAAAGTTATTAAAAATAAAAAAGAACTAAACAGACTACCGGTGGTAGTCGAAAAAAAAAATAAAAAAAATGAAAAACTATAGTGAAAATTATTTAAGTTCAATCGAAAATTGTTTGAAAAATTCATCATATTCTATTTTTGGAGAAAACAAAAAAATGGAAGTTTTTTTTGATGGATTAGATAAATTTGTTCAAGAAGTGAGTCTTAATAAAGGAAGGCTCTTTTTTTTCGGTAATGGTGCTAGTGCAGCTTTTTCAAACCATATGGCATTAGACTGGTCAAAAAATGGCGGAATTCTATCATTCTGTTTGAGTGATAGTGCAATGTTAACAGCTTTAGCAAACGATTATGATTATGATGCTTGTTTTTTGGAGTTTTTAAAGATTAATAAACCTTCGTCAAATGATTTAGTTATCACTACAAGTTCTAGTGGTAATAGTAAAAATATAGTTAATGTGTTAGAATTTTGTAAAATAAACAATATTAAATCATTTGGATTGAGTGGATTAAATAAGGGTAATAAGACTGAAAAAATATCGGATTTTTCGTTATTTGTCCCAGCAAAAACATATGGAATGGTTGAATGTATTCATCAAATTTTTCATCATTTAATGTTAGATAAATTTATGAAAATAAATGAGTGGGAAAAATCTGAATCTCAGAATATGGATGCAAATAATTTTAAGTTATGATAAAAATAGGTATTGCTGGATTTGGCAAAATTGGTAAAATTAGATTTGAAGAAATCAATAAAAGAAATGACTGTTCATTGACTGGTATTTTTGATATTGTAAAGCCATCCGAAAAATTAGGAAAAGATGTGTGCTTTTTTGATTCATATGATGAATTAATAAATTCTGAAATTGATGCAATTTTTATTTGTACTTACAACAATGTTTTGGCCGACTTTACTATTAGAGCCCTGAAAAAAGGTATTCACGTTTTTTGTGAAAAACCACCTGCTCGAACTTTAGATGAGCTATATCAGGTAAAAGAAGTTCATACAGATTTGGTTAAATTAAAATATGGTTTTAATCACAGGTATCACTACTCTGTAATGGAAGCAAAAAAAATAATTGATTCTAAAAAATTAGGTGAAATATTATGGATGAGAGGGGTTTATGGAAAAGCAGGAAGTATTGATTACGATAAAAACTGGAGAAATTACAAACAGTTTAGTGGAGGAGGTATCTTAATTGATCAAGGTATTCATATGTTAGACTTAGTAAAGTATTTCATCAAAGAAGATTTTGTGGATATAAAATCATTTATATTAAATTCTTTCTGGAAAGTTGAAGCAGAAGACAATGCTTTTTCTTTAATGAAAACAAAAAGTGATAAAGTTGTTTCTATTCATTCTTCCGCTACACAATGGAAACATAAGTTTCTTCTTGAGATTTGCTGTGAAAATGGTCTTATTGTCCTAGATGGCATATTGTCTAAAACAAATAGTTATGCACCAGAAAAATTAATTGTATCCAAAAGAGAGTTTGAAGATATCACATTTGCAATGGGTAAACCAAAAGAAGAAACTACATATTTTTCGAATGACGATTCATGGGAATTGGAAGTAAAAGAATTTATAGAGGCTATTAAAAATAAAACCGCAATTATCAATGGTACAATTGAAGATGCAATAAGTACTTTTAAGCTTCTCCAGAATGTTTATTCTTCCGATAAATAATTACAAATAGCTATATAATAAAATGTTGACTGGAGAAAAAGGGTATATCCAAGATATAGTATTAAATTAAAAAATTGATTTAGAAAACAGCCAGGTATATGCCTGTGGGTCTAATGACATGATAAATTCAGCAAAAGAGTTATTTATTAAAAATAATTTAAAAGAAAATAACTTCTTTTCTAATGCATTTGTTCAAACTAATTAAAAACAATCTATGAAAGCAGTAATTTTAGCAGGGGGCCTTGGAACACGTTTAAGTGAAGAAACAGTATCTAAACCAAAACCTATGGTTGAAATTGGAGGAAAACCAATTTTATGGCACATCATGAAAACCTATTCACATTACGGTATTAACGATTTTATTATCTGTTGTGGATATAAAGGTTATGTGATTAAAGAGTATTTTGCTAATTATTTTTTACATCAATCGGATGTAACTTTTAATATTAAGGAAAATAAAATGACAGTGCATGAGGAGCGTTCAGAGCCTTGGACAGTGACTCTAGTTGATACCGGAGATAATTCTATGACAGGAGGAAGATTAAAAAGGGTATTACCTTATCTAAAAGACGAAGAAGTATTTTGTTTTACTTACGGGGATGGTGTTGCAGATATTAATATCAATAGTCTAATTGAATTTCATAAATCTCACGGAAAACAAGCAACTTTAACAGCAACTTTTCCTCCGGGAAGATTTGGAGCTCTAAGTATTGAAGATAATCAAGTCCTAAAATTTGAAGAAAAACCAAAAGGCGATGGGGCTTTAATTAATGGTGGGTATTTTGTATTATCTCCAAAAGTTATTGAGAGAATTGTAGGAGATGATACTACATGGGAACAAGAACCTTTGAAAAGTTTAGCATCTGATGGAGAGTTAATGTCTTTTAAACATGATGGTTTTTGGCAACCGATGGATACTCTGAGGGATAAAATGAAGTTAAATGAGTTACTTGAACAAAATAAAGCTCCATGGAAAGTATGGAAATAATTAAAGGAAAAGTAGATGCTAGTTTTTGGAAAGGTAAAAAAGTTTATCTGACTGGTCACACAGGATTTAAAGGCTCTTGGTTGTCTTTATGGCTTCAAAGCATGGGAGCATTAGTTAAGGGGTACTCTCTAGTTGTAAACACAGAGCCAGCATTGTTTACACAGGCAAATGTAGCTGCAGAGATGGAGTCAGAAATAGGAGATATTAGAAACTTAGAACAGTTAACAGAAAGTATGGTTAACTTTAGTCCAGATATTCTTATTCACATGGCTGCTCAACCATTAGTAAGGCTTTCTTATCAAGAGCCTGTTGATACGTATACAACAAATGTTATAGGGACAGTAAATGTATTGGAAGCAGCTAGAAAATGTTCAGATTTAAAAGCGATCGTTTCAGTTACTACAGATAAATGTTATGAAAATAAGGAATGGGATTGGGGATACAGAGAGAGTGAGCCTATGGGAGGACACGACCCATATAGTAGTAGTAAAGGCTGTGCGGAATTAGTTACTGCTGCCTACAGACGTTCTTTTTTTAGCTCTGAAGACACGGCTTCATTGGCTTCGGCTAGGGCAGGTAATGTTATTGGAGGAGGGGACTGGGCTGAAGATCGATTGATACCAGATATTTTAAGAGCTTTTGAGAAATCACAACCAGTGGTAATTAGAAACCCTTTATCGACAAGACCATGGCAACATGTGTTAGAACCGCTCTCTGGTTATCTTGTTTTAGCTCAAGAATTATTTTTGAATGGAGATGATTTTGCAGAAGGTTGGAATTTTGGTCCAAAGGATGAAGATTGTAAACCCGTAAGTTGGATTTTAGATGAAATGGTTTCACATTGGGGAAATAATGCTAGTTGGATTTTAGATAAAGAAAACAACCCACATGAAGCTGGTTTTTTAAAGTTAGATTGTTCTAAAGCTGCAAATAAATTGAAATGGAACCCTAAATGGAATTTGAAGAGTACGTTAATAGATATTATTAAATGGAACAAAGGATATCTGAACGGAGATGACTTAAGACTTAAATGTTTAAAGACTATTAAAACCTATACTAATTTATAAATAGCCATATATGATTTTTAATAAAACTAAATTTGATACAGCCTTTACAATTGATCTTAATTCAATTGAAGATGAAAGAGGTTTTTTCGCAAGATATTTTTGTGAAAATGAATTTAAATCTAATAATTTAAATAGTAACTGGGCACAAATCAATAATTCTTTTTCTAAGGATCAATATACTTTAAGGGGGCTGCATTATCAATTACCTCCTAGTTCTGAGGTTAAACTGGTTAGATGCATAAAAGGCTCTATTTGGGATGTGATTGTTGATTTAAGAGAAGGTTCGCCGACGCAGGGAGAATGGTTCGGAACCGAATTAAATGAAACCAATAGAACAATGATGTATGTGCCGAAGGGTTTTGCACATGGTTTCTTGTCATTATCTACCAATTCAGAAATAATTTATTTGGTTTCGAATGCTTATTCTCAAGAGAACGAAAGATCACTTTTATGGTCTGATGAAAATATTGGAATAAAATGGCCCGCTATACCAAAAATTATTTCAGAAAAAGATTCAATAGCACCAAAATTTAAAGATCTTAATCCGTTGAAAATTTAATAATTATGAGAAAAGCAATAATAACTGGCGCCTCGGGCTTAATTGGGAAAAATGTAATTAATGAATTGTTGGCTAATGGTATAGAAGTATTAGCATTGGGTAGAAAAGATCAGTTAGATTCAGGGATCCAAAGTGGAAACAAAGAAGGTAATTTAACTTACTGCCAAATAGATTTAAAGGATATTAATTTATTACCAGACATGCTCAAAAAAATTAGTTGGTCTGCTGGTGAATCCTGTGTTTTTTATCATTTTGCTTGGTCAGGATCTAAAACTCTAACTGATGGAGCGATTGACGATCAATTAAAAAATGTGGCTTATAGTGCAAATACAATTAAAATAGCGAAAAAATTAGGCTGCATTAAGTTTGTGAATTCAGGATCAATAGAAGAGACTTTTGCAGAAAAGTATTTGGAACATAATTGGAAGAATTCTGAATATCACTCTAGTCAAAGTTTATATTCAATTTCAAAATTATCTTCAAGAGATATGTGTTTGATGGTCGGGTATTTAGAAAAAATCGATTATGTACATACACGTTTTTCAGCAGTTTATAATAATGATTTAGATATGAAGGGTTATATATGCTCAAGTTTAAAATCAATTTTAAATAAAGAAGAAATCAATCCACCACAAAATAATCAACTTTTCGATTTGATTAATATAAGAGATTTGTCAAAAGCATATTATTTAATTGGATTGAGAGGAATAAACAAGGCTGATTACTTTATAGGTACAGGAAAACCTAGTACACTTTCAAATTATTTTGTAAGGTTAAAAAATTCGATAAATGAATTAGATGAGCAAGAAGAAAAAAAAATATCAAATTTAATTCTAAGTTATGAAGATTTTGATATTTCAACCTTAACGAAGGATACTGGTTTTCAAATTAAAAATACTTTTTTAAATATATAATATGAATCAAGCTATTATTACAGGTGCAACAGGTTTTATAGGTTCTGTTGTCGTTAATTTATTAATTAAGAATAATATTCAAGTCTTAGCATTAGGAAGAAAAGATTTAGATAAAGTTGATCTCTATAAAAGAGAATTAATAAAAGGATCAACATATGTAAAGATTGACATGAATGATATTAAAATGTTGCCAAAAAGAATTTTGGAAATAGGATGGGAAATGTCAGATTCTTGTGTTTTTTATAATTTAGCTTGGGGTGGTCAAGGAAAGCTTTCAGATTTAAATATTGAGGCGCAATTAAAAAACGTTTCATGGTCTGTCTCTTCAATGATAACGGCAAAAGAATTGAAATGTGAAAGATTTGTTCATATTGGTACTATGGAAGAAGCATTTACTTCAAAATACCTTAGTTTAGATTATAATAATAATAATGAATACAATCGACATGTAATATACTCAGTTGCAAAAATTGTTTCAAAAAATTATTTAAAGGCAATTTCAAAATCTTTGAATTTAGATTTATTATTTGCTACAAATTCTCATGTTATGGGCCCTGCTGATGATAAAGATTCTTTCCTACAGATGACTTTACAAAAGCTGATAGATGGTGATGATCTATTATTCTCAGAAGGCAATCAGATTTTTGATTGTATTTCAGTTGATGATTTGGCAAAAGCATATTATCTTATAGGAACTAAAGGTGTTGTTGGGTCTGACTATTGGGTTGGTTCAGGTAGTCCAAGAAAATTAAAAGAGTATGTAAAAATCATGTATGATCTATATCCATCAGGAAAGGAATTACAATTTGGGAAATTTGCATACAACGATATTTCATTAGAATACGAAGACTTTTCAATTAGCCTTTTAACAAAAGACACAGGGTTCTTTCCAAAAAAATCATATGAGCAGGCTGTAAAAGAATTACATAAATGGCTATCTAATTAATATGTTTGTAAGTTGTAAGTATTAACTAATCAAGCTATTATCATGATTAAATCCATAAAAGGGATCATTAGATTATTATCAGATCCAAAAGAGTAATTAAATATTAAAATAAATTATCATTCAACTATTTTTTCCAATTTTAGAGAACTCAACAATTAAAAAATGACAAAAATTAAGTTAAGCATAGTAATACCTACTGTTAAGTACACAAAATATTTAGATAAAGCGATAAGCTCTTGTTTAAATCTAAAATATGTTGAACCAAAAATATTTGTAAATATTAATTCAAGTTCTAAAGACTTTGAACAATCATCATTTTGGAATGATCAAAGAGTACAATGGAGGTATATAAATAAAACAACTTCTATTATGATAGAGTCTATAAATGATGCTGTAGATAATTCAGATGGAAATTGGCTATTTATTCTATCTGACGATGATGTTTTACATCATAATTTCATGAAAGATGTCGATTTTAATAATATGACCAAACAGTCTATTTTTTTGACAAGAATTGATGTCATTGATGTGAATGATACGATTATTAGAATTAATAAAAATTACAAAAAAAACATCTACAATAAAGATGAAGCGATGAAGTTATTTTTTAATCATGAAATACATCATCATTTAAGCTTAATGGTTTTTTCTAGAGATTTATATGAAAAAATTGGAAAATTTACTTTTTCAGGTTACCCAAATGGTTATTATAATGATACAATTTTTCATGGAAAAGCTATTGCTAATTCGGATCAAGTATTTACGTCTAAGGAAGTAATGTTTTCAAGAAGAGAATCATCTTTTCAAGGAAGTTCTCTTTATTATTTTAGTAAAGAAATCAATATTTACTTTAAGGTTATTGTAGATGCATTTTTTAAGGATGAAAACTTTAAGAAAGAAGTATTAAATAGATATGGGTCAAAAGAATCATTTAGTAGATCTGAAATACAACATAGGTTTGATATAGATTTTTATAAATTTTTCTATCCAATTTACAATGCAGGGATAAAAGATAAAATCAAATTTATATATAGTTTTTTATTTTTTTGGGATACAGGCATAATTTTTAAAATTAGGTGTTTAACTTATAGGATTGTAATAATGTATTTAAGAATAAAAATTAATAAACTGATTAAGTGGTCAAATTAAAAAAAATATTTTCTGACCCAATATTTAGTGTTGGATTAAACAATATTATTCAAATAATAAGTTCTTTAATTGCGATTCCAATTGTTATATCCAATTTAACAGTAGAAGAAATTAATATTTGGTTTTTATTAATGACTTTAGTTGCATTGAGTCAAAGTGTTTTATTTGGCTTTAATGGAACTTTTCTAAGATTTATTTCTTATTCTTATTCTGGAATAAAAATAGATGATTTTTCAAAAATATCTTCAAAAATAAAGCCTACAAAAGACAACGATTGTGATACAGCAGAATTTAGTATTATCTATTCATTAATGAAAAAAATATATCTTGTAATTACTGTTATTTATTCTTTCATAATCTCAATAATTGGTTATTTTGTTTTAAAAGATTTAATTTTTGAATTAAAAGATTCTGCTCAAGGTTGGTTTTCTTTCCTAGCTGTAATTTTAGGAACTAGTACAACTATATATTTGGGTTTTAATCAGATTTTTATTGAAGGAATAAATAAAGTTAACTTATCTCATAAAATATTAGCAGCTAGTAATTTCATAGGTTTTTTTATAATAATTTGGGTTTTAATATATATTCCATCTTTATTTTCTATTATTTTAGTTTATCAAATCGTACCTATAATAGGTCTTCTATTACTATTATATAATTCATTAAAATTTGTTAAAAAATTGAAATTATCTCCTAAACCATTTAATAAAAAATTATTTAGGATTGTTTGGGATAGTGCTTGGAAAAGTGGATTTACTGTAATATTAGCAAATATTGTAAAAAATATTTCTGGAATATTAGTGTCACAACTATTTAATCCAGCTATTTCTGCCAGTTTTTTGTTCACTAAAAGAATATTTCAAACTATTGATAGAGTAACATTAATTCCATTTATAGCAAGAATACCTAAAATTGCATCTATAAGGTCTAAAGGAGATATTAAAGTTTTTTCTAATTTAACAAAACAAACATTTAATTATTCATATTTAATATTTATTTTAATTTATATTATATTTATTACTCAGGGAGAGTTTATATTATCTTTAATTAAATCAAATGTTAACTTAGGTAGTAAAACATTAATAATTCTCTTTTCATTTTCAACATTAATATCTAGATGGAACGGCATAATCCTTTTGATTTCAAATTTATCAAATCTAATACTTGAACATATTAGTTCAGTTATAGTTTCGATAATTTATTTTATATCATTATACCTAGGTTATAAGTACTTTAGTATTGAAATCTTCCCAATTGCTCATACGATTGGTGTAATAATTTCAGCATTTTTTATTTTTAAGAAATTTTATTCATCTTTTGACGAAAGTTTCTTTAGTTATGAAAAAACTAAAATTATTTTTTTTACTACATTACTTATTTTAATTAACACTATTTATTTCATTTTTCAATAATACTATAAAAATATAATTTTATGCATATGAACAAAATTTTAACATCTCCCTCATCAATAGGTAAAATTTCTGATACACCATTTGAACTTTTATTACAAAATGGTTATGAAATAGTTAACAATCCTTTTGGAAGAAAATTAACTGAAGATGAGGTTATTGATTACGCTAAAGATTGTATCGGTGTTGTAGCAGGTGTAGAACCATATACAAAAAGAGTTATCGACTCGTTACCTAAATTAAGATGCATTAGTAGGGTAGGAACAGGTATGGATAGTATAGATTTAGATTATGCCGCATTAAAAGGAGTTTCTGTAATAAATACTCCTGACGGTCCAACTAGGGCTGTAGCTGAAATGACACTTGCTTTAACATTATCATTGCTTAGGAAAATACCCAATGCTCATTTTGATATGAGAAATGGGGTTTGGAAAAAGCAGACAGGGAATTTGCTCTTAGGAAAAAAAGTTGGAATTGTTGGTTTAGGAAGAATTGGTAAAATGGTTGCTGAATTATTCAAAAGTTTAGGAAATGAAGTAGTAGGATATGATCTTAATCCAGACATAGATTGGTCTTCATCAAATAATATTGAAATATGTAGTTTTGAAAAAGTGTTATCATCATCGGATATATTATCTCTTCACATTCCTTTTAATAGTAAAACACCATTAATTGGTTTAAGTCAATTTGAAATCATGAAAAATGGAGCCTTTCTAATAAATCTCTCTAGAGGAGGTGTTGTAGATGAAAGTCATTTATTTGATTTTTTGAAAAATGGTAAATTAAATGGTGCTGCAATAGATGTTTTTTCTTCTGAGCCCTATAAAGGTAATTTATGCGATTTAGAGAATGTAGTGTTAACCCCCCATATTGGCTCCTATGCTAGTGAGGGTAAACTTAAAATGGAAATTGATGCGGTGAAAAATTTAATAAATAAATTAAATGAATTTAAATAATGATAGAATATTTAAATATCGCTAAGGAGGCTGTAATTTTAGCAAGAAAAAAATTTGATTTAAATAAAGATAGGGTTGTTGTAAACAGTTCAATAGGGAAGGATATAAAGTTACAGTTAGATATAGATATAGAAAAAACGTTAATTAAGAACTTAAAAAGTAACTCTGATTTTGATATTTTAGGAGAAGAATCAGGACTTATTAAAGGATCTTCTGATAAAAAATTCAGATGGATAATAGATCCTATAGACGGAACTTTAAATTTTTCTAGAGGAATTCCTTTTTATTGTATATCTGTTGCTTTATGGGACGGAGATTCACCTATATTAGGCGTAATTCATGATTTGAGTGCTGGGAAATGTTATACTGGAATAGTAAATATTGGAGCATGGTGCGATGACAAGCCAATCATGGTTAGTAATATCAATGATATAAAAAAATCAATAATTTGTACTGGTTTCCCAGTATACTCCTCATTTGATGGTAAGAATTTAAATTCTTTTATTAAAGAAATTCAGAGCTATAAAAAAGTAAGATTATTTGGTTCTGCTGCGATGTCTCTTATAATGGTTTCTAAAGGGTCTGCTGAAGTATATAAAGAGAATACAATAGCTCTTTGGGATGTAGCAGCTGGTATAGCTATAAATCTAGCCGCCGGAGGATATGCCAATTTTGAATTTCAAAATGAACAGAAGTACTTATTAGATGTTATTTGCCATAATAATAAACTAAATTTATGATAACAGATGTACTAAGTAATTCATCAATTTATACCGGAATTTCTCGTCATTTTGAACAAGCTTTTGATTTTATAAAATCCATAGATGAGACTTTTGAAGTTGGGACCTATAAAATAAACGATGGTTTATTTGGTTATATTATGGAATACCAGACAGGTCCAGATTTTAAATTTGGATGGGAAAGCCATAAAAAATTTATAGATATTCAATATTGTATTGTTGGAAAAGAACGAATTCAATGGAGTCCAGTAAAAAAAAATATAATAAAAACAGATAAATATAATATTAAAAACGATGTAATGTTTTTTAAAGGTAAAGGTGAGTCAACTTTCATAGACACTGGTGATGGTGTTTTTGCCGTTTTTTTTCCAGAAGATGCCCACGCCCCTCAGTTAATGATTAATCGCCCAGAAATAATAAGAAAAGTAGTTGTGAAAGTTCCTTTTTAAAAGTAATAATTAAAATTAGTATTTCATGAAAATAGTTTGCATGATACCTGCAAGGTTAGGAAGTCAAAGATTGAAAAAGAAAAATCTTCAAATTTTTAATAAAAAACCACTTATAGTTAATAATGCACTCAAAGCAAAAATACTAAATATTTTTTCAGATGTTATTGTTAATTCGGAGTCTGACGAAATCGGAAATGTTGTAAAAGATTTTGGAATTACATTTTACAAAAGACCTGAAGCTTTAGCAAATGATAAAGCAACAAGTGAACAGTTTGTTTATGATTTCATGAAAAATAATAATTGTGATTATTTAATTCAACTTCATAGTATAGCGCCATTAATCGAGGAGAAAGAAATTGTTGATTTTTATAATTATCTTTTAGACAATGAATTTGATACATTATTGTCTTATCAGAAAGTCCAAATAGAATGTGTGATAGGTGAAAAACCTATTAATTTTAACTTTCAATCAAAAATAAACTCTCAAGAATTAGAACCAATAAAAAGAATTTCTTGGTCAATTACTGGTTGGAAAACTAATAGTTACATAAAGGCATACGAATCTGGAAAATGTGCTACTTATAATGGCGATATTGGATATTTTGAAATATCTGATTATTCATCTATAGTTGTTAAAAGTAAGCAAGATCTAGATTTAATTAATTTTATAAACAATTCAAAAAATGAAAATAATAAATTTGCGAAATGAAAATGAGTATTTAATTGAAATTGCTAACAATATTATAAAAATCGTCGAAGACTCTTTAAATTTATCTAATAAGGCAACTATAATGTTATCAGGAGGTAATACGCCAAATAAATTATATCCTTTTTTATTAAAAAAAAAAGATTGGGAAAATGTAAATTTTTTATGGTCAGATGAAAGGCTAGTTAAATTAAATTCGAAAAAAAATAATTTTAGTAACTCGTCAAATTATTTTTTTAAATATATAAAATATAATAAAGAAAATTTTTACCCTTTTGATGTTTCATTATTTGAGAATAAAATTAAAGAATCATCGTTACAAAAAATAAATAACTTTCTAAGGTATAATACTATTGACTTATCAATTTTAGGAATGGGAATAGATGGTCATACAGCTTCAATTTTTAATAATATTGATCTCGAAAATAAAAATATTTTTTATACAAAAAATAAAAATGAAAATTATTATAGAGTTTCAATGCCAATTAATATCATAAATAATTCAAAAAGTATATTTTTATTAACAAATAATGAAAAATTAAAAGTTTTCAATCTTAAAAATGATCAACCTGTAAACGGTATCGATGAAAATAAACTTACAATTTTTAATTTAGATGATTGATTATGCTAACAAAAACAAAATTAATAAAACAAAAACTATCAAAAGTAAATAATAATAAAGATAAAATATCATTATTGAAAAACTATTACACTAATGATGAGTGTGTTATTATTACAGGTGGTCCTTCCTTGAGTGAAATAAATAAAGAAAAAATTATAAATTTCTCAAAAGATAAACTGGTTATAGCTATAAAACAAACAGCATCATTGGTCGACTATAACTTTGATTTCCATTTAATCAATGAATTTAATTATTCTTTAGATGATAAAATCGACACTGATGGTATTAAAATTAAAATTGCAATTGAAAGTAGCAATTTTAAAACGCCTAATTATAATGAAGATATACTTTTAAATATAAGTAGAAATAAATTAGACTTTAACGAGTCTTTAGCTATAAAAAAAAATTTTAATGACTACTTAATCGAAGAAAGTCAATATAGACCGTTAGGCCCTGGAATAATGCATGAATTAGGTATATATTTACCATTATTATTAGGTTGTAAAAAAGTTTATGTTTTAGGATGGGACATTGGTTCTATTAGCACAGATAAAATAGTCAGATTTTATGATAATAAATCTTATTATAAAAGTTTAACATATTTTATTTATAAGCTTTCTCCAATATTTCATAATCTATTTTTAATAAGATTTGAGAATCTTATAAGGTATTTCATATTCTATACTAAAATAAATAGGAATATCTTAATGAATAATCCTGGTATTAGAAAGTCTGAATCAATCAAAATAGCACAATCTACGGAAGATTTATTTGATTTTTATAATGATAAAGGTCTTGAGTTATTAATATGTTCAAAAAAGAGTTTAGTCTCTAATAAATTCAAGAGATTTGAAATCATCTAGGGTATTAGAACTATTGTTTTCGCTATTTTTTATAACCTCTCTTATAAAAGAGAGTTATCTGTACAATATATATTCTTATATAGGTATTTTAATTATTTTATTTTATTTATTAAAATTTAAAAACCTTTCTAAAATTAATATAGTTATAATTTATATTTTAATATCTATATCTATATTTTATGTCACTATTGATTTTGATAGTTTTTTTAAGTATATAAAGTATATTTCAATAAGTATACCGTTTTTGTTTTTTAAAAATTTAGACCATAAGTTATTAAAATATTTTTTTTATTCAGGTGTATTTTTCTTTTGGATAGAATTATTATTATTTCTTTTTTTTAAAACAACAATAAAAGAATATGCTCCTTTCTTAGGTCTTCCAAGGATTGCATCTTTTTGGTTTGATGCAAATTTTTTTTCTCTATCTCTTGGTATTTATGTTCTTCAACAATATAAACAAGAAAATAAAATAAATCTATTTCTAACTTTACCAGTGTTTCTTTCATTATCTTTTACCGGTATAATGTTATTCATCTTATTTTTTTTGTTAAAAAATAAGACTATTTCACTCAGATACTCAATAGTAATAATATTTCTTTTTTTTCTTACTTATTTTAACGTTATATCATATTTACAGAAAAATAGAATTGAAACTGAAAATCCTGTTATACAATATAAATTAGTGTCATTATACCAGAGAGTAGATTATCAGGTTAGTGCGATAACATCGATTGATTTTAAAAGTTCTTTAATTGGATTTGGTTCAGGTTACACAAAGTTATTTGTAACAAATGGAAGAAATTTACACAATACATTTCTTCAGTTATTTATTGAATCTGGTTTTTTATTATTATTCATTATCACAATGTTTTTATTTTTTTTTCTAAAAAAAATAAATGGCCAGTATAGGATTATTTTATTATTCTATATTACTATTTGTTCTATACTAATAGACGTTTATTCTTTTCCCTTAATAATGCTAGCCTTTGCTTTATCAAAATTTAAAAATGAAAAAAATCATATTTTTAACGACTTATAGAGATATAAGTTTATTTAATAATCTTTATCAGTCAATAAATAAATATTGTAAAAATCCATTTACAATTATATCTGTGCATCAACAAAAAATATATTTTGATAAAATAAATATAATTAACAACATAATTAAAATATCTGCACCTCACGTATCACTCTCAAAAGCAAGAAATATTGGTTTAGAATATATATATGATAATGATATCTATTTTGATTTTATTTTATTCCCCGATGATGATAGTACTTATGATGAAGGCTTGTTTGATTATATTGAAATTTTAGATGTCTCAAAATCTTATTTAATAGGAGTAAAAAATGATTGTGATAAAAAAGAATTTAGAAAGCAATTTTATTTTAGCAAAAAACTTAATAAATATAATTTTAATCTAGCATGCAGTGTAAATATGATAATCAATAGAAGTATATTAAAAAAGCATATTAAATTTGATGAGAACCTGGGAATAGGCTCAATGAACGGTTCTTCGGAAGATTTAGATTTTTATTATCGAATGAATGATTTTTCAAAGTTTGAATATAATAATAAATTATATTCACTTCATCCTAAAATAATGTTTAATGAATTAAATAAAATTTTATCTTATACTGATGGGTATGTATATTTTTTGAAAAAACATAATATTTTTTATTTTTTTATTTTTTTACTTTTTAGAAATTTCATAGCCATTAATCTTGCTTTTCTTAAACTTGATAAAAAATTAATTACATATAATTTTAAATTATTAAAATATAGATTAAATAAATGGATATAAATATCTCTATAGTTACTTATCACACATGCTTTAACGAAATTTCTCAATTAATTCACGAATTAAAAAAAAATGATATTGTGGAAGAAAGAATTTTCATTATTGATAATTCTAGTAATAATAACTTAAAAAAGTTAAAAAATAATTTTCATAAGATAAATTATCTATTTCTAAATAAAAATCTTGGCTATGGTAAGGCTCACAATATAGCGATTAGAAACTCTATTGAAAAAAAATCAAAGTATCATATAGTTCTTAATCCAGATATTGAATTATTAGAGGATACGCTGTATAAATTATTTGTTTTTATGGAAGAGAATAAGGAAGTAGGGCTATTGTCTCCAAAAATATTATACAAAAATGGAGATTTGCAAAATGTATACAAACTTCTTCCTAATCCTTTTAATCTAATTATTCGAAGATTTTTACCAGCAAACTTATTTGAAAAATATAATAATATTTACGAATTAGCCGATTTAAGTTTTGATAATATCCATGATATCCCCAGTGTTTCAGGGTGCTTTATGTTATTTCGTGTTGATGTTTTAAAAAAAATAGGTGCTTTTGACGAAAGGTATTTTATGTATTTAGAAGATGTAGATATTTCTAGAAGAGTAAATCAAGTTTCAAGAACAATATATTATCCGTTTGCAACTGTTACTCATGGTTATAATAAGGAATCATATCGCAATTATAAATTAACAATTATCCATATAATTTCGGCTATAAGGTATTTTAATAAATGGGGATGGATTTTTGATAAAAATAGAGTATTAATAAACAAACAAATAAAAAAATAAATCCAATGAAAGGAATCATATTAGCGGGAGGTAGTGGTACACGCTTATACCCAATAACAAAAGGGGTGTCAAAGCAATTACTACCGGTGTATGACAAGCCAATGATTTATTATCCTTTATCTGTTTTGATGTTGGCGGGTATTCAAGAGATTTTAATCATATCTACACCTGAAGATTTACCAAATTTTGAAAAATTATTAGGGAATGGTTCTGATATAGGACTAAAGTTGTCTTACAAAGAACAACCAACCCCTGATGGTTTAGCACAGGCTTTTATTATCGGTGAGGAATTTATAGGAAATGATGATGTGTGTTTGGTGTTGGGTGACAATATTTTTTACGGTTATGGTTTTTCAGGTATATTACAAAATGCTAGAAATAATGTAGCTGAAGGTAAATCAACTGTATTTGGCTATTATGTAAATGATCCTGAACGTTATGGGGTAGCAGAATATGATGAAAAAGGAAATGTAATTTCTATTGAAGAAAAACCTACCGATCCTAAATCAAATTTTGCAGTAGTTGGACTATATTTTTATACAAACGACGTTGTGGAAATTGCAAAAAAAATAAAACCATCTCACAGAGGTGAATTGGAAATTACCTCCGTAAATCAAGAATACTTAAAACAACAAAATTTAAAGGTAGAATTGTTAGGTAGAGGTTTTGCATGGTTAGACACGGGCACTCACGACTCCCTAATGGAAGCTGGCCAGTTTATTGAAACCATAGAAAAAAGACAAGGGCTAAAAGTAGCCTGCTTAGAAGAAATTGCTTTTAGAATGAAATACATAGACAAAGAGCAGTTAAATAAATTAGCAGAGCCATTAAAGAAAAATGGTTATGGGCAATATCTATTAAAATTAGCAAAG
>Ga0115572_10001971_pt1 | contig 16604 bp, 14 predicted proteins | sample COGITO_mtgs_1206_FD_88681 | JGI IMG/M metagenome (GOLD analysis project Ga0115572, IMG submission 88681) | Pelagic marine microbial communities from North Sea - COGITO_mtgs_120607 | ecosystem: Environmental > Aquatic > Marine > Epipelagic | place: Germany:Helgoland, sampling site Kabeltonne... | reverse complement strand
GTTAAAACTAGATACGGTTCCTTCTAGCTCGATTCTCCCACCATTTGTTGCTACTGCATCCAAACGATCCGTATAAATTTCGAAATCCATAACAGCTGCTGTACTTGACTTTAGATTAAGGCTTGTTTGTACTAGTGGAACTTGTGAGGTTATTTTCGCTTGCTGTGTGGCCGTTATTTCATTTAATAATTTGCTGTGATATAAATCTACACGGGTCGGTAGCGAATCTGAAAGGCTGCCTAAAGCAATTTTAAGTTGCAATACCCCATTTTTCATTCCCAGAATTACGTCGTCTGATTGGGAACCATAGACTACCGCTTTGTTAACTTCTGAGGCGATTAGATTAACTTCTAGCCCAGAATAAACTTTAACTCCAATAAAGGGTGAGGTCGTAAGCGTCCTTCTTTGATTGTCCTGTGCGTTAACAAGATAAACGCTCACAACTAAAAACAATGTCAGTATAATTTTTTTGTTAAGCATAAAGCAAAAATCTTCAATTATTTAATGGGAACAAAGTCTAAGAAACGTTTTATGATATTGACCTTTTTTACCTCAATTTTTATTGGGTCCCCGAGCTGATATACCTTTTTTGTTCTATCGCCTATTAATGCGTGTCTGTCCATGTCAAAATAAAAGTAATCATCTTTTAGATCTACCGTACGGATCATTCCCTCACATTTATTCTCAATTAACTCTACATAGAGCCCCCTGTCGGTTACCCCTGAAATTACTCCTTCAAACTCCTGACCAACTTTGTCTTCCATAAAGACCATTTGCATGTGTTTTATAGATTCTCTTTCTGCTTTGGTTGCCAATTGCTCTCTTTGAGAACTGTGTTCGCATGCTTCTTCAAGAGCAACTTCTGAAACTGGAGGGCCTTTGTCTAAGAAGGTTTGTAGTAAACGGTGAACCAAAACATCTGGATAACGTCTTATGGGTGATGTAAAATGGGTGTAATGAGAAAATGCCAAGCCGTAATGTCCAATATTCTCAGTTGTATATTGTGCTTTGGACATGCATCTTAAAGTTAGGGTGTCAATTAGGTTCTGTTCCTTTTTCCCCTGACAAGAAAGTAATAGATTATTGATTTCTTTATTTATTCCCTTTGTTGTAGGGTTGAATGAATATCCAAAAGTACTTACCGTCTGCCTTAAGTTTACTAATTTTTGCTCATCTGGATCATCGTGGACACGATAGACAAAAGGGAATTTTTTTTGTTGTGAGCCTATAAAAGCAGCAACTTTTCTGTTTGCCAAAAGCATGAATTCCTCAATCAATTTATTCGCATCTTTTGAACTTTTAAAGAATACCGAATCTGGCTTATTGTCCTGATTTAGATTAAAATTTACCTCAACACGATCAAAGGAAATTGCTCCTTTTTTCATTCTCTGTTTTCTTAAAAGTTTTGCTTGTCGATCCAACTCCAGTATTGCAGCAAAAACTTTGTCAGGTACTGTGTACTTGTGATTTGTTAAAGAAACTGATGAATCTACCTCAGCTTTTTGGTGTTCTAACATATACTGTACTTCCTCATAAGCAAAGCGATAATCGGAAAATATCACTGTCCTTCCGTACCATTCTTTTAAAACTTTTCCTGAGGAGTCCAAAGTAAAAACTGCAGAAAAAGTAAGCTTTTCCTCATTTGGTCTTAATGAACACAAGCCGTTAGAGAGTGCTTCCGGCAACATAGGCACCACCCGATCGACGAGATAGACAGATGTTGCACGCTCATATGCTTCTGCGTCCAGCTCAGAGTTTGGTGTCACATAATGAGATACGTCTGCAATATGAATACCTGCTTCTATCTTGCCATCACCAAGGTCTTTAAAAGAAAGAGCGTCATCAAAATCTTTCGCTGTTTTTGGGTCTATAGTAAAAGTAAGTGTCTTTCTAAAATCCTTTCTTTTTTCTATTTCTTTCTTATCGATAGACGTGGGTATTTTTGCTGCTGCTTGCTCTATACCTTGCGGAAAATCGTATGGTAGGCCGTAATCGTGTAATATTGCGTGAATCTCTGTCTCTGTTTCACCAGGTACTCCAAGACTTTTTACAATAGTAGCGTGGGGCGCGTCTTTGTTGTTTTCCCACGATTTAAAGGCAACAACCACCTTTTCTCCTTCCTTATACTCTTGTAAGTCTTTCTTTTCAATAAAAAAATCAGTATAACTTTTACTGTTTCTGCAATTGACAAAAGCAAAATCTTTCTGCCGCTCCAAAACACCAACATACTCTTTTTGGGCTCTTTCGACTATAGACTCGACATGAGCCTCAAAAAATTTATCTTTTCTGTGAATACTGACTTCTACTAAATCACCATCCAATGCCCTATTTAACTGTTTTTTTGGGACAATAAGCTCTTCTTCATAGCCCTCGATCTTAACCACCCCTTTGCCTGTAGGTATAATACGAAGGCTAGCTTCTTCTGTATTTTGCTTCTGTTTGTTGTAATGGTACTTACCTCTTTGATTAGCTACAATGATTTGTTTATTATTGAGCAGATTCAATACGCGAATTATATTATTTCTTCCCTTTGTATCTCTAATCTCAAGTTTGGAGGCAAGCTGTTTGTAGTTAAAAATTGTCTTTGGGGAATTTTTAAATAGTGAGAGTATTTTTCCTTCTAATCTTTTTAAATCTTTCTTCTTTTTAGACATCTAGTTAATGGCTTACAGCAAAGGTACGATAATCATCTTCCTCAACTAATGAACACTATTAACATATTTAATTAATTTATTTTTTATTTCTTTTAAAATATGATGGTGTATATAGTTTGTTAGTAGTGATAATAAAATAATTGATTTTTTCTTTTGTATTAAAAAGGAGTAAAATAATCCACAGCTTTTTAAAAGAAGTTCACATAATAAACCCTTAAAAATCAAAATTTTGTGGATGTTGTTTACCTGTTGTTTATAACGCGAATTGTATATAAAAAAGGGTAAATTTCATCATCTATTATTATTGATAAACACATATTTTTAGTCAACTAATTTGATATAAATATTAAGTTAAAACTTGGCCGTTTTTTGTTTTTTTATAGAGGAAATAAAATATGTTTTTATGAGAATAGTTTTTTACAATTTGTAAACAACTATTGAATAAACAAGTTCACAGCTCGTTAACAATCAATAAAGCTTTTATAATTTTACTTAAAACATTAAAAATGAATATTAGTATTGGAAATGATCATGCTGGTCCAGTGTACAAAAAGGAGATTGTTACTCATTTAGAATCAAAAGGGCATATTGTTTATAACCACGGTACAGACACAGAAGACAGTGTGGATTATCCAGACTTTATACATCCTGTTGCCGAAGATGTTTCTTCTAAAAAATCTGCATTAGGAATAATTATATGTGGGAGTGGTAATGGTGCATCCATGACCGCTAATAAACACCAGGACATAAGAGCAGGACTGTGCTGGAATGCAGAGATCGTTAGTTTGGCTCGTCAACATAACGACGCCAATATATTAAGCATACCTGCGCGTTTTGTATCTATACAAGAAGCCTTAGAAATGGTAGATGTTTTTATTACCACTGCCTTTGAGGGAGGACGTCACCAAAAAAGGGTAGATAAAATAGCTTGTTCATAAGATGCTCCATTTTGAATGTAAACAGTTTGAAGAGCTTTCATTAAAGGAACTGCACGATCTCTTTGCTTTAAGAGCCGAGGTATTTGTTGTTGAACAAGACTGTGTTTATCAAGATATAGACGGAAAAGATACAGCAGCTCTCCATATCATCGGCTTTGATAAAAGCAAAAAGCCAGTTGCTTACTCAAGAATATTACGGGCTGGGCACGCATATAAATCATATACAGCAATCGGAAGAATTGTGGTGGCACAGACGCATAGATCACAAAATTTTGGGCATGAATTGGTGAAATATAGTTTAGAAAAAGCAGGCGAACATTTTAATGGTGTGCCAATAAAAATTTCTGCCCAATCACATCTGGTTCCTTTTTACAATGTTCACGGTTTTAAAACGGAAGGAGAAGAGTATTTGGAAGACGGAATACCGCATATAGCGATGACACTTGAGTACTAGTTTTTACCTACACAGTTGAACAAAGACTGTACGTCTTTAATTAAGGTATCAAGGGGAGGAGATTTTTGTCCCCTAAACAAAAGCATTCCTGAACCAGAAAATAGGGACTCAGGAGGTAATTCTTTAACAGCTATACGCAACAACCTCTTGATGCGATTTCTATCAACTGCTTTTTGAAAAGATTTTTTAGGCACGGAAACCCCCGAGAAGTAGAAATTCTGTTCAGCGTTTTTTAAATATTTTAAAAGCAGGGTTTTTGTCTGTACAATCTCACCTTTGTCAAAAAGCAGATCAACATCAGTTTTTCCCTTTAAGCGTTTAATTTGAATCCTCTTCTGTATCGACATAATAATTATTGCTCTTGTCAATGTCGGCCATTAAATTACTAGGGTCAATAATGATTGTTTCAATAGTCTCAACACTTCCATCAAGAGCCAAGTCGTATTTTGGATTTGTCCAAGCCCAATCTTTATGTACCGTCCAACTAATACCATAAGGGTTTTCTTTTTCTCCACGCATGAGTGATGTAGGGATGTAGTGTAATGCCGTATCACCGTTTTTATAAACAACCAAAACCTCTTGAGGCATTGGCATTAATTCCTTTCTTTCAAGGTGGAGTACGCTCCCAGTTTCAGTATTTTCTAGACCGTTTATTGCGTAGTCAATTTTATTTGTGGTTTGAGTCCAGTCGGTGAGATACCACTGCAATTGAAGACCGGATACCCGCTCAGCAATTCTTCTAAAGTCGTTTGGCTGAGGGTGTTTAAACTTCCATTCGTCGTAATAGGCTTGAAGAATTTCAAAAAGCTTTTCTTTACCAACGATGTAGCCTAATTGAGCTAAAAACACAGCTCCTTTGCTATAGGCAGTACTTTCATATGCTAAATTGTGTTTGTAGCGGTTTGCATTGGTGCTCTGAGGCATTTCAAAACCGGAATTAGCAAGGTTGAAATATCCCCTATAAGATCCTTCTAGCGGGAAATCTTTGTTTTGCTCCAAAATTTCATTAGAAGCTAAGGCAGAAACAAAAGAAGTAAAACCTTCGTCCATCCATTCGTGTTTTGTTTCGTTCGTTGCCAGTATATGTTGAAACCAAGAGTGCGCCAATTCATGAGCGGTTACACCGAAAAGAGAGCCGTATTTTCTTCCTCCAGTAATTAATGTCAGCATGGCATACTCCATACCTCCATCACCGCCTTGCACTACGCTATATTGTTTGTAGGGGTAGGGACCAATTTTGGTGTTGTAATATTCCATCATTTTTGCTGTATCTGGCTGAAGCTTTTTCCAGTTTTCAATTATTTCAGCATCGTCTTTATAGAAAAAATGAAGCTCTACACCATTGGGCCCAGGGTAGGTATCGTGTATGTAATCCGGATCAGCAGCCCAAGTAAAGTCGTGCACTTCTGGAGCGATAAAGTGCCAGGTAACTAAGCTTTTTTTAGATTTTGGTCTTTTTCTTTCAGAATAGCCCTTTCCAATTTCATCAGCATTTTGCAAATATCCACTCGCTGCAACAGTAAAATCTTTATTCAGTGTAATTTTTACGTCAAAATCACCCCATACACCATGGAATTCTCTTCCAGTGTAGGGATCGGTATTCCAGCCTTCGACATCGTATTCTGCCATTTTAGGATACCATTGCGCCATAGACAAAGCGACACCCTCTGCAGAATTTTTTCCTGCCCTTCTTACAACATCAGGAACCTGTCCCTCAAAGTTCAATTCAAGAATAGTGCTTTCACCAGGCAAAAGAGGTTCGTTTAGGGTTACCTCTAATATCGTTTCTGCCTCTTCTGTTTGAACCAAAGTACCGTTTTGAGTAAGGTTTTTAACTCTTAAAAACCCCTGTTGCTCAATGGTTAGAGAGTCGATATCAACTTTAAACCTCCGGTTTTTGTCGGCAGCATTTTTAAGCCGTACAGCCATTTCGCTTCCTGGCTGAAAGGCGTTGTAATACAAATGATAAAATACCTTATGGTGGGTCTCTGGAGAATTGTTAGTGTAAATCAATTTCTGAGTTCCATTATAGCGTGCCGTTTCGCTATCCAAAGTGACTTCCATGATATAATCAACTTTTTGCTGCCAATATTGTGCTCTGGTAACACTAAGGCTGCTTAAAATAGCGAGGGTAAGTAAGTGTATTTTCACAATTTGTTTTTTGAGATTTATTTAGGGACTAAAGTATGATTTAAATTTAAAATGATTTTCCATTCGAATTCCTTTCTCTGTATTTTGAAGGGAGATGAGTTGGTGGTGCGGATCGTGCTGTAAAAAAAGCAGTACCTCTTTTTCGAAGGAATTGCGTAAAATTTGCTCTTTTTCCTTTAAAGTTAAAAGCGGTCGGGTGTCGTATCCCATAATATAGGGTATAGGAATGTGTCCCACAGTAGGAACTAAATCTGCCGCATAGAGTATTTTTTCCCCCTGGTATTCAATAAGAGGCAGCATTTGTTTTTCCGTATGCCCATCGATAAGTTGAATGGAGAAAGGAAAGGGGGTCTCTTTAATAAACGGCCCAGGGTCTTCAATAAATTTTAATTGTCCGCTTTGTTCAAGAGGGAGTATGTTATCTGGCAAAAAGGAAGCTTTTTCCCTTGCATTGGGAAAAGTAGCCCATTCCCAATGAGATTTATGAACCCAATAGTAGGCATTTTTAAAAGCAGGAATCAATTTTCCTGCATTGTCTTTATTTACAGCACCTCCACAGTGGTCAAAGTGCAAATGGGTAAAAAAAACATCGGTGATGTCGTCAGGATGAAAACCGGCGAGAGCAAGCGAAGAAACGAGACTGTAGTCACCCCATAATCCATAATGACGAAAAAAAGAATCCCCTTGTTTGTTACCCATTCCAGTATCGATCAGGATAAGTCGTTTTCCCTCTTCAACGAGCAAGCAACGCGACGCCATTTCAATTCTATTTTTATCATCAGAGGGGTTGGTGCGTTCCCACAGTGTTTTCGGGACAACACCAAACATGGCACCACCGTCTAACTTGAAATTACCAGCTTCTACGGGATATAGCCTCATTTTATTTTAGTTTTATTCGAGCAAGTACATCCGTGGAGGTAAGGTAAAGGTAGTCTTCTTGAGCGTCAAAGCCACAATTTGCCGTGCTTTTACCTGGCATTACAGTTCCTAGATGCTTACCACTTTCATCAAGCACCAGCACCCCTCCAGGACCTGTTGCAAAGACCACTCCAGAGGAATGAACCCGAAGTCCGTCAAAAAGTCCTTGGCGTGTTTGAGCTAAAACACTTCCATCAAAAAACGTCCTTTTATTTTTCAGCAGCCCGTTTTCTAAATCAAAGGCTGCAATGATACTGTGTTGGGAGTCTGAATTGCCAATATAGACCGTCTTTTCGTCGTTAGATAAAGCAATGCCATTAGGCCGGCTAAGAGATTTATCCAGCAGTACAAGGCCGTTGTCCTCGGACCATTTGTAAATACCGTTAAAATCAAGCTCTTTTAAAGCATCCCTATCCTGATCTTTTAATCCGTAAGGAGGATCTGTAAAAAAAATCTCACCCTTTTGATTAATTGCCAGATCATTAGGGCTGTTTAACCATTTCCCTTCAAAATGATCTACAAGGATTTCATATTCAGGGGTATCAAAGCTCCAATTTTTTAATTTTGAAACCGCTCGGTTACCGTGTTGACAGAGAATTAAGTTTCCTTCATTGTCTAGGGTTAAACCATTGGCACCTTCATCAGTACTGTGAGGGGCCTGATTTGTCATTCCACTGGGACTTAAAAAAAGAGACAAGCCGTCTTTTTTAGTCCATAAATAAGCTTTGTTATTAGGTACATCGGTAAAAACGACCCCATTCAATTTGGAAACCCAAACAGGCCCTTCTGCCCATGTAAAACCATCTGCCAAGACTTCGATCTTCGCGTTTTTATCAAAAAACACTTCCATTTTTGGGTCTAGGAACTCTACTGAGCCAACAATTTGCTGAGCGGAACTATTCATTATATAGCAACTAAAGATTAATACTAAAAGAGGTTTCATTGTCCATAAGTTTATAGCCCTAAGTTACAAAATATGAGCCAACACTATTCTTGAACCTTTTTGCCTCGATGACTGAGCAAAAGGTGTAAGTCTTCTGCAAAGCTGAGCATCATTTTGACCTCCTGAAGACTCGACAAACGGTCTTTACCTTTTATGAGTAATGCTCTGCCATTAGATTCTATATGGAAGAAAGGGTGGCTTTCAAAAAAATAGATCAATTCAGGAGTAAAGAGTTTTCGGATGGCTTTGGAATCGTTACCACTGAGGTGAAAACGTTTTGAAAAATCGGGGTATTTTGTAAAATTGATATCATCAAAGCCCGCCCACTGGTAGAGCGTTGTTTTTAGATCTTCTTTATCTAAGACGAACACAGGAAGAGGTTGATTAACTTTAAAAAATAAGAAGGTTGCTTTTAAGTCTTCTTTAGTAATAAAGGCTCCTTCTGAAAAAGAGAGGTCAAACACGGAGAAAGTCTTGTCTGGCTTTAAGAGGGAGTTAATCCTATAGTTGATCACTTTGGATTCGAAAAACAAGAAGGTATCAAGCCCTTCTGGATTGTTATTTAATTCTGGATTGTATTCCCACCCAATTTGATTGGCAAATCCTTCTAAGCTTTTTTGCCTATTCGAAAGAGCGTTTTGCAACCCCAGCAATACATTAATGGGGAGCGTTTTACGGACTGCAAAAGGGTGCTGGGTCTCAGCAGCATGAATGTCAAGCCCAATTGTTTCAAAGTTACCCCCTTTGCGAGAGAAAGAGCGTTGGTAGTCATGGATACCCTCCATTACTGTATGGTCAACAAAGTCACAGAGTGAAAAGTCTACGATTGCATGTTCGGTCTCAGGAACTTGATCCAGCTTTGCCTTGAGCTTATAAAAGTTTAAAAAGGTGCAGAAGTTTTTTACACTGACATAATAATTTCCACTTTGTTCTTCCAGGTACATCAGGACGTTAGGTTTAAAGATATTAAGTGAAAAAAGGATGATGTTTTTACTGAGAAACAGGTGTACGATAAAGGTGAATACAATACCGATTACAATACCCGTAATTAAACTGGTAAACAAAGTTGATGCTAGAGTAACTACAAAGATTAAAGCCTGTTCAGGGCCAATTTTATAGACTCTTAATAAATTTTCGGGAGTTGCTAAACGATAGCCCGTAAAGACCAAAATTGCAGCGAGAACAGTTAAGGGTATTCGTTGAATTTGATCTCCTAAAAAGACGACGAACAGCACCAAAAAGGCTGCGTGGAAAAAGTTTGCAGAACGATTTGTTCCTCCGTTGTTGACGTTTACAGAGCTGCGTGCTATTACAGTTACTACGTTTAAACCACCTAAAAAACCGCTGACTATACTTGCCAAGCCTAAAGCACGTAAATCCTTATTGACGTTAGACCGACGTTTTTTAGGGTCAAGTTTGTCAACGGCCTTAATACTTAGTAAGGACTCAATAATAGCGACCAAAGTTATGGACAGTACAACGCCCAAAAAGTCTAAATCATACCATTTATTAAAGTTTGGACGTGGAAGGTTGGTAAACAATTGGTCCGGTATTTTAATTAATAATTCTGGGTCGATGGGTGTAGCTTGCTTGAGCACTAAATTGTAATAGTAGCCAATACCGATTGAAACAACCACAACCCACATAGGTGCAGGAATTAAATGGAAATAGGGGTTGCGAATTTTGCTGTATAAAAAGAGAAAAACAAGGCTTAAAAAACCGATTAGACCAGAAAACGGATGGAATGCCAAAAAGTTGAGAAAGGAATCAGGAATGGCCATAAGCTGGTCAATAGTATCACCGCTTACACTTCTTATCCCGAGCATGATGTGAAATTGTTTTGCGAGGATTCCTATTCCAATTGCGGCCAGCATCCCCTGTAAGGCGGTTGCAGGGAAAAATTCACTCATGGCACCAAGGCGGAGGATACCAAACACAAATAGCAGTACCCCAGAAAGGATAATAGCTGCTAATGTATATAAGTAGCCTTCAAAGAGGTTTCCTCCTCCTAGAGTGGTGATGGCTGCCAGTAAAACAATTACCAATCCGTTTCCAGGACCAGCGATGGTTACATGCGAACCGCCAAAAATTGAAACGACAACACCGCCTGCTACTGCAGCAATAATCCCAGCCAGTGGAGGGGCTTCTGATGCAATTGCAAGCCCTAAACCAAGGGGCAAAGCAATAAGCGAGACCACAAAACCAGAAAATAGGTTTTTAGGAAGGCTTTTTAACGAAGCTGCAAAACCGGTCTTATTACTCATCTTTATGGGATTGAACGATGAGCACATCAGTTGGTAATTCGGCTAAAATATGTTCTAAGTCTTTAGGAAAAAATCGCTGTAAAAATGAGCTTTCTTCTTGTGCATTCATCACGAGAAGATCGGCGCGCACCACCCTTGCATAATGCCCAATTGAATACCCTCTTCTGCCAAATATACTTTGGGTAGTCCAATTTAAGCCTTGAACTTTTTGGTCAGGAATTTTTTTAACAATATCAACGACACGTAATTTTTCCTCACGGTTTATTTTTTCCTTTCTCAAGGTAGCTTTTCTAAGGCTTCTGTCATCGCTGACAGCCACGGCTACTCGAGATTCGCTAACCTCTTCTACGAGAGTTAATTTTTCAGATTTTAAGGCTTGCCCCACTTCAAAAGCAGCCTCAATAGTTTCCTTAGTTTGAGGGCTATCAAACCCATTTACTACGATATGTTTACAGGGATGACGGTCAATAGAAGGGTTGAGCATCAATAATACAGAACAAGGCGCCTTTCGGGTGAGCTGACGTGCAATAGAGCCCAAGTAAAATTTGACCATTTTTTCACGTTTTAATGCTCCTAATAGAAGGAGATCGATATCGAGCTCTTTACAAATGTTGACCAATGAGTCAACCGGCTTTCCCTGCCTCCAAAAGAGCTCTACATTAGGAGGAATATCGGGACATTCTTCAAGTATGTTTTGGAATTGTTGTTCTTTTTCATCCGTCTTACTCCCGATATGAACAAAGACCAAAGAAGCATCTAAAAAAGAAGCGAGCCGGGTAACCTCAAAGACATTTGCTTTTAGAGAAGGAGAAAAAGCAAATCCAAATAATAGTTTCTTAAACGCTTTAAAAGCCATTGATGCCCTGGTGTTTTCTCAAATATACACTGAAAAAACAAAGAAACAAGGCTATTTGAAAATTCTCCCAAAAAGGGCGACTAGTTTAATCGTTCAGTTTTAGAACGGCCATAAATGCTTGTTGTGGGATTTCAACATTTCCAATTTGACGCATTTTCTTTTTTCCTTTTTTCTGCTTTTCCAAGAGCTTGCGTTTTCTACTGATATCTCCACCATAACATTTAGCGGTAACATCTTTTCGCAGGGCTTTGATCGTCTCTCGCGAAATAATTTTGGCACCAATAGCAGCTTGTATAGGAATGTCAAATTGTTGACGCGGAATTAACGAACGTAATTTCTCACAGATTTTTTTACCTATACTGTAGGCATTATCAGCATGTATAAGAGCAGAAAGTGCATCAACCTGATTACCGTTAAGTAGGATATCAACTTTAACAAGCTTAGAAGCTCGCATTCCAATGGGGGAATAATCAAAGGAAGCATAACCTTTAGATACGGTCTTTAGTCGATCGTAAAAGTCAAAAACGATTTCAGCCAAGGGGAGATCAAAATTCAATTCAACCCGTTCCGGAGTTAAATACGTTTGGTTGGTGATTTGCCCTCTTTTTTCAACACAGAGCGACATCACATTTCCCACAAAGTCAGCTTTGGTTATAATTGAGGCTTTGATATAGGGTTCTTCAACGCGGTCTAGCATAGAAGGGTCGGGCAGATCAGAAGGATTATTTACACTTAAAAAAGTATCGGGATCTTTTTTGGTGTACGCCTTGTAAGAAACATTGGGAACCGTAGTGATTACAGTCATGTTAAACTCACGCTCCAAGCGTTCCTGTATAATTTCTAAATGCAACATACCCAAGAAACCACAGCGGAATCCAAAACCAAGAGCAGCAGAACTTTCAGGGAAAAACACCAAAGATGCGTCGTTGAGCTGTAATTTTTCCATGGAAGCACGGAGCTCCTCATATTCTTCCGTATCCACAGGATAAATCCCCGCAAAGACCATAGGCTTAACCTCCTCAAAGCCTTCTATAGCGTTTTGAGTAGGGTTGGCAGGATCAGTTATGGTATCTCCAACTTTAACTTCTTTGGCTTCTTTAATACCAGTAATTAGATAACCTACATCTCCGGCACGAATTTCTTTTCTTGGTTCTTGAGTAAGTTTTAATGTGCCAATTTCATCTGCAAAATAGGTCTTTCCTGTAGCGATGAACTGAATTTTTCGGCCCTTTTTAATTTGTCCGTTCAACACACGAAAATAGGTTTCTACTCCGCGGAATGGGTTGTATACCGAATCGAAAATAAGCGCTTGTAATGGCTCATCAGGACTTCCCTTAGGAGAAGGAATACGTTCTATAATAGCCGTTAAAATTTCTTGTATTCCTTGACCTGTTTTAGCTGAAGCAGGAATGACTTCTTCAGGAGCACAGCCCAACAGATCGACGATATCGTCTGTCACTTCTTCTTGATTTGCAGAGGGAAGGTCAATTTTATTAAGAACAGGAATAATTTCCAAATCGTTTTCCAAGGCCAAATAGAGATTGGAAATGGTTTGGGCTTGAATGCTTTGGGCAGCATCTACAATAAGCAATGCACCCTCACAAGCAGCAATAGACCGTGAGACTTCGTAAGAAAAGTCCACGTGGCCAGGAGTGTCAATTAAATTTAACACAAAATTTTCTCCTTGGTGCTCATATTCCATCTGAATGGCGTGGGACTTGATCGTGATTCCTCGCTCGCGCTCCAGATCCATATTGTCAAGCAGTTGATCTTGCTTTTCACGCTCTGTTACGGCTCCGGTATAGTCCAGGAGGCGGTCAGCTAACGTACTTTTCCCGTGGTCAATATGGGCAATAATGCAAAAATTACGAAACTGTTTCATACGGCGCCTTCATTCATAGCTTGCAAATATAAGGCTTCTGGGGCAGGGTTTTTTGCTTATTTTTGTAAAAAATTAATCTTTTGGCTAAAATAGGCGATATAATATTAGCAGAATTTCCTCTTCTTCTTGCTCCTATGGAAGATGTCAGCGATCCTCCTTTTCGGGCGTTGTGTAAGGAGAACGGAGCTGATGTGGTCTATACTGAGTTTATTTCAAGCGAAGGATTGATTCGTGACGCGGCAAAAAGTGTTCAAAAGCTGGATATTTACGAAAAAGAGCGTCCAGTAGGAATTCAAATTTTTGGCGCTAACCTCGACTCCATGTTACGCTCTGTTGAGATTGTAGAGGCTTCAAATCCTGATATTATCGATATTAACTTTGGCTGTCCAGTCAAAAAAGTTGTTTGTAAAGGTGCAGGAGCAGGAATTTTAAAGGATATCCCTAAAATGGTTGCTCTTACGGAAGCCATGGTCAAACACACCAAATTGCCAGTTACGGTCAAAACACGCTTGGGCTGGGATCACGATTCGATTCATATTGTAGAAGTGGCGGAGCGCCTTCAAGACGTGGGCTGTGCAGCAATTTCTATTCACGGAAGAACTCGGGCTCAAATGTATAAAGGCGATGCTGACTGGACTCCTATAGCTGCAGTCAAAAACAACCCCAGAATGCATATACCAGTATTTGGAAATGGAGATGTAAACACTCCTGAGCAAGCCAAAAAGATGCGGGACGAATACGGCCTAGACGGAGCCATGATTGGAAGAGCGAGTATTGGCAACCCTTGGTTTTTCAATGAGGTAAAGCACTTTTTACAGACGGGAACCCATTTAGCCCCACCTAGATTAGAGCAAAAAGTAGCAGCAGCTAGGCGTCACTTGGAAATGGCAATTGATTGGAAAGGGGAGACCCTAGGCGTCCTAGAGACACGAAGACATTACACCAATTACTTTAAAGGTATACCAAACTTTAAGCCTTTGCGAACACGTATGGTAACTTCTAACGAAGCCGAAGGGGTTTTTAAAGTTTTAGACGAAATTCTAGAGGAATTTACCCTCAATCAGCCCGTGTAGTCCATCATTTTTCTGTCGAGTCCTCGCGTTGCCCAAGCCGTACTTAACAGGCCCAACACCATTAAGGTAGCCATTACAATTAAAAGGTTTTCCACTTGAAAAAGTACAGGATAGGAAAGACTTGTACCGGGGACATAAATAAAAGGGAAATGGTATTGAACAAGTACTAAAACCGATCCGATAACCAGTCCAATTAGCCCGCCAATACTGCAGATTAGTATGCCTAAAAGAAAAAATATACTGTGTATTTTTTGAGGGGTTGCTCCTATGGATAAAAGTATTTTCATTTGCTTTTGCTTGTCTAAAATCATCATGATCAAAGCACCAACGACATTAAATAAGGCAATGAGCATTACTAATGAAAAAATAAAATAGATGGCCAAATGCTCGACATTGAGCATTTTATAAATAGCGGCGTTTTGCTCAGCACGAGAAACAATTTTTATAGGAGTGTCAAACAAGGGAACTAAAGCTTCGGATAATTCTTCTTGAGTGATCGAGGGGTCTGTTTTAAGCACCAAAGAAGAATATTGTTGCGGATCGAGCTCCAATAAATTTTGCGCCAATTCAAGCCGAGAAAACACAAACTTTTTGTCCAACTCTTCATTGATTTGGTAAAGCCCGACAACTATAGATGAAACTTGATTAAAAGGATTTTGGTTTAGCAGCGATTGTTTTTTCTTTTTGGGAACGGTAAGGTTTAAAAAAGTAGTGTAATCATATACACCGACCCCTAGGTTGCCCGCAAGACCGAAGCCTAAGACCACATCAGCACCATCGAAGGAAAGCCAATCACCTAAGGTGATAAGCTCCTTAAGAGGGACGACTGTGGAATAGTTTTGATCAACAGCTTTTAAGTAAGCCACCTGATTTTTTTCGTTATAAGACAAAAATACTTTTTCTTCAATTTGGGGAGCGGCAGCAATAATCCCCCTGAGTGTAGTAAGTTTTGAAAGGGTACTGTCTGAGACGTGAAAAAATTTCCCTCTCTGAGGCTGAATTTCATAGTCTGGATCAAATGACTCAGAAAATGACAAACCAAAATCTTTAAGCCCACCAAAGGCACTGAGTACTACAAATAGAGAGGCAGTAGCAATGACTACCATAAAAAAGGCAAAGCCGTTGATCCTATTGATCACAGTTTGGCTACTCTTAGAAAAAAAGTACCGCAAAGCGATTTTAAGTGAATAGGGAGCCATCTGCTAAAGGAGTACTTATTTTTTTTGTCGCGAATCTAAAAATTCCGGATTGATAAGCGGGTTGCTACCCTCGTTTAACTCTTGATCTATACCCTCTATATAGTCCAAAGAATCGTCTAAATAAAAGTGAAGTTCAGGAATTCTTCTCAGTTGATTTTTCATCAGTTGTGCTAAGTCATGACGCAGTTGAGAACTGTTTTCTGCCAAAGTCTCAATATAGGTCTTGGCATCGTTTACAGGAAAAATGCTGAGGTATATCTTAGCGATAGACAAATCTGAAGTTACGTGAACCTTGGTTACCGAGACCAAAAAGTTTTTTACTGACCCTTCACGAACGGCTTGTTGGAGGAGCGTTGCTATTTCTTGCTGAAGTACACGATTGATTTTTTGTTGTCTGGGCGTTTCTTGTTTATCCATAAGACGAAATTACATAGAAAAAAGGGCTTATTGACGTTCCCATTTATAATCACTGTTTAATCGGAAACTGCCCAAATGTTCTTTATTCCATTCACTTGGCTCGACTAACGAAAGGAAATCCTGCTCCTTTCCTTCATAGAGATGGCACACCTCACCGACTATTGGCTCAAATTTAAAATGCGCCTGATAGACTTTTTGAGTCTCTGAGGCAAGGGTTACAAATGATTTGATTTGATCTTGAAGGTCTTGCAATTCTGCTTGGAACTGTTTAGAAACCTTATCTACCCCCTTTTTTTTAAAGGCGTCTACATTGGGCACATCTATAATTGGACCACTCAAACTGCTAGCATAGGGTAACAATTTAGCAAAATAGCTTTGCTCTGTTTCATCCCAGACTACAGCATCAGGTTTTTTTTCTTTCATTACTCTTTTTGACAAAGATAGAATATATCTGTTCGATTAAAAACCATTCAATTTTTAGAACACAAACCCTAATGTCTATTAAGCGTTTTAAAACAAAAAAACCATTGGGATAAATTCCCAATGGCTTGAGTTTACAGTTTAAATTTATTTTAACAATTTGGTGTAAACCTCAGTAATTTACAATTAATTTTTAGTAGATTCTTGATTACTGTTTATTTTGTGTTTGGAATTTAGGAATATATAGTATTTTTGATCTCAGAAAAACAATATGTTTTTTTACAAGGTCCTATAGCTCAGTTGGTTAGAGTAGCTGACTCATAATCAGTTGGTCCCTGGTTCGAGCCCAGGTGGGACCACTAACAAATAAAGGCGTTAACAATTATTTAATTGTTTTCGCCTTTTTTATTTGTCCCTATATGTGTCCCCAATATT